>Ga0187769_10002022_pt1 | contig 11755 bp, 11 predicted proteins | sample 0116_SJ02_MP02_1_FD_133140 | JGI IMG/M metagenome (GOLD analysis project Ga0187769, IMG submission 133140) | Tropical peat soil microbial communities from peatlands in Department of Meta, Colombia - 0116_SJ02_MP02_10_MG | ecosystem: Environmental > Terrestrial > Soil > Wetlands > Peat | place... | reverse complement strand
CGCAATATTTTGTAGTGACCGATACAACGTGCCAGGCTGGGAGCGTGGGACGACGACGCGCCTTCGACTACGACGAGGCCATCGAAAGGGCCACCCGCCTGTTCTGGGCCACCGGCTACACCGACACCTCGTTGCGCGATCTGCTTGAGGCGATGCAGATCGGCGAAGGCTCTTTTTACAACAGCGTCAGGAGCAAGAAGAACCTCTATCTGCAATGCCTGCGGCACTACAACGACACCATCACTCGTCGGCGCTGGGAGGCGTTGCTCGCCGAATCGTCGATAGCAGAAGGCCTGCGAGCCTACTTCGCCGCCGTGCTCGACGACCTGGACGATCCCGCCCTCCCGAGTATTTGCCTGATGGCCGCAAGCCTGTCGACCGACGTCCTTGCCGTCGAGGATCTGCGCACCTACGTCGTGAGCGAGGTCCAAACCCTCCAAACGGCCCTCACTGGACGCCTACAAGATGCCGTGAACACCGGCCAGCTGCCCACCGACTTCGACGCTGAGACCGCCGCCCAAATCGTCGTCACCTACCTGCAAGGCATCTTCAGGGTGGCGCGTGTCCTCACCGACCGCCCGCAACTAGAACGCCAGATCGAGGTCTTGCTGACCGGACTCGGACTCTAACCTCGGCTCACCGGTCGTCGGGAAAACGCGTGCAGCCGCTATTCGCCGAAGACGCAGTCGCCTGAACCGCCCCTTTGTGTGTCAGCTGGATCTTCGGCTGGAGCGCGTTGGGCGTCGAGCGAACGATTTGGCAAGCTGTTGTCCGTCGACGTGTTTGAGGCAGCCCGGCAATCAGGATGGCCGCGGCGATGCAGTGCAGTGCGGTCAGCGCGAGTTTCGTGTCTATGTGCGCGCGCAGCACGAAGATCGGCAGGATCGACAACGCGAGCACCAATGCAGCCAATGCGATCCACGCGCGGCCGGTGCTTCTGGTGCGCCGCTCTAGCAGGCTGAAGACCGCCCACCCGGCCAGCCCCGAGACTAGCGTGGCCGCGATGACGAGAGACAGTGTGATCTCACGTACGCCCAGTGGGGTTTGCACGATGTAGTCGACGTGGGCGTGCCGACCGGCTAGCCAAGCAAGGACGTTTGCGGCGGCGGCGCCGGCTATCACAATGACCCGCCGAGCGGTTCGCCCGGCGCGGATGACAGATCCGTTTACAACGTTGTGGGACATGACATTTCCTTTCGGTTTAGCGAATGGGCCCGACGTCATGGGCAGGCACGACGTGCTCGGCGTGCCAGCGGCGGATCCATTCGACGACGGCGTCAGGGTCATCGCCCATCGGGTAGTGATTCCCGCCGGGGACGATGCGTTGCTCGGCGGCGGGGAAGAATTGCTTCCATCGCTTTGCCAGCCCGAAGGGGTCGTTACGCGAGCCGAAGACGGTGAGCAGCGGAAGTGGGGCCAAATTCTCGGACAGCGCGGTTTCTACCTGTCGCAGTATGTCGTTCTCGCGGCGAAGTGCACTCAGGTAGCGGTGGGTGTTGCGGCGGGCCGGTCGGTCCAGTCCGGCGAGAAACACTCGTCGATCGCTGCGGGTCCAATGCCGTCCCGCGCCAAACGACGAAGCACTAAGCCTGGCCAACCAACCCGACGGGCCGCCGAGGGCGCGAGCCGGAGGGCTACCGACCACTCCGAGCATCCCTCGCAGTGCGATCCCACTGGGCCGCCAACCGATTGCGTTGAGCGCGACGAGACCCGCGATGCGGTCGGGGTGCTCGGCGGCGGCCGCCAAGCCGACCGGTCCGCCGACATCGTGGAAGATCATCGTGATCGCGCGAAGGTCGAGCGCTTCGATCACACTACTCACGGCGTGGGCCGCGCCACGTAGGCTCACCGGCGAATCCGGGTGCGCGCTCAGGCCGCTTCCTGGGGCGTCGAGGGCAACGCAGCGATAGTGCGGGCTCAGTTGGAGCAACAGGTCGCGCCAGACGAAACTCCACGAACCCACGTGGACGAACAACAATGTCGGCCCCAAGCCGATGTCGGTGACCGCGATCCGGCCGACCGGGGTCATCAGCGCCGCGGTTGGGAACGGCCAGTGTTCGGCCGGCAGCCACGTCGGCCGCTGAATCGCGGTGAGCGCGCTCATTTTTCGGCCCCGGCGGTGATGGGCGGCGCCGGCGGGACGTCAAGTTGGGTACCGGCGTAGTTGACGAAGTAGTCCACGAACACCGTCAGTGCCATGTAGACAAAGGCATCGATGAGCTGCTCGTCGCTCCACCCGGCTGCGGTGGCCGTCGCCCAAACAGGTTGGCTGATCACCCCGGCATTGGCTGCCGCCTCGCGGATCACCGCCAGCAGCGCCGCTGTCCGAGCCTCGTCGACATGACCGGCACGTATCGCGACGGTCTGTTCGGGGCTCATTCCGGTGCGGATTGCCAGTTGGGTGGCGATGGCCTGCGAGTATTCGCCGCCGTCAACGGCCCCGACGGTCAGCATGATCGCCGCACCAACCGACGGATCCAGTGTTGCGTGCTCAGCACCGGCGCGACGCAGACCCAGATACGCGGCGAGCGCGGCGGGCGAGCGCGCCAAATCGGAATGCAGGGCTAACAGCCGGCCGCCGCTGGCTGCTTTGACTTGGGCCAACATCGCGTTGACTGATTCTTGTGGTTGCGCGGGTGCCGACATGGTGTCCCGTCCTCTCTGACTTGTGGCGGGGTTCAACCGCCGCCGATCTACACCTCCTAGGACGATTGGCGCGCGTCGCGTGTGACATTCCGACATGACGTTCGATCAAAGGCTCTGCCAGGCAGCGGATTAGCCGGGCGCGATCGGGCACGCACTGCTAGCGGCGGGTAAGTCGACACGAAAGTCGTTGAAACGCGAGACGATCTGGAATTGCAGAGGGCCCATAACTGGATTGTGGAGAACCTGCGAGAGCCATGGTCGGTCACCGACGTCGCTCGCGCCGCGGGCCCTCATCCACGAACCGTGGCTTGCCGACGCATCCTCCAGGCGCCGCGCGATTCGCCGGCGAGACGTAACCGACAGTCGGTGAGTCGAATTCATTGCTTCAGGTCCATGGCGAGCTAATGTCTTGCGATGGTCCGCCTGCGCTTTGCCTCCAGCATTATTGCGGTCACCGAGAGGACGAGCATTACTCCCTCTGGAATGAAAAGTCTGGTGCTTTCCGGCGCAGGGCCGTCGATGACCAAGCCGAGAACGCGCACAATGATCGCTGTTGTGATGACGATCGACACGAGGCCCACACCGGCAAATAGCCAGCGCGCGGAAAACAAGCAGATCAGAGTGAAGATCGCGAGCCCCAGCGGAATTGCACCTGAGCCAACGCGTGTCGTCGTCGACGCGAGCGCGGAACCGAGGCTGACTCCGATTTCCGTGGAGTAATGAACGGGGTCCGTTATGTACCTCAGGCCGATCACGGAAAAAATCAGGGTGGCGCCAGCGAGCGCGGTTCGGCTGATCCACGGTGCGAAGCGAGTAAGTCGTTCCATTTTCATCTCCGGTTCGATTGACGCAGAAATTCATGTGACCGTGCCGTAGTTGGCGTGTCGCGCGGCGCAGCGCGGGGAGGCCGAACCTCGACAGTTCCGTACGTGGCGGCAGGAATGCGCGCGGCCCACTGCAGAGCATCATCCAGACTTGCGCAGTCGATGAGAAAATAGGCGCTCGGATGGCCGGTCGCGTCGACGACAGGGCCGTCAGCGATGTCGGTCTTGCCGTCGGCGATTCGTATCATCTTTGAGTCCGATGACGGCGCGAGCTGGCCGGCGTCGACGATCACGCCGGCGGTGATCATGGCTTCCGCCAGTGCGCCGTATCGGCTGGCAACGTCAGGTCCCGGCGAAAGGCCGCGGTCGAGATATGCCAAGCACAAGAACTTCATTTCAACCTCCGTGGATCTACACCGCCTAGGACGATCGGCGCACTCTTGATGTGACACAGGGCGAGCGCCATTGGGGATGGATGTCACGTTCCAGCCAAACGATTCGTCCTTGAGTTAAAGAGGTCTCGCGATGGGAGAATCAGATGACGGACCCCAACTGGCTAGCCGGCCAGTTCGACGAGCACCGCTCTCATCTGCGGTCGGTGGCTTACGACATGTTGGGTTCGGTCAGCGAGGCCGAAGATGCGGTGCAGGAGTGCTGGCTGCGGCTGGCGCGCAGCGATTCCGATTCCATCAACGAACTGCGCGGCTGGCTTACTGCGGTGCTCGGCCGGATATGCATCGACATGCTGCGCGCGCGCCGCGCCCGCCGCACCGACTATGTGGGCAGCTGGCTGCCTGAACCGCTCATCGAGGAGCCGCCCGAACAGCGACCCGATCACCAGGCCGAACTGACCGACACCCTGGGTCTGGCATTGCTGATCGTGCTCGAAAGTCTCAGCCCACCGGAGCGACTCGCGTTCGTCTTGCACGACGTCTTCGCGGTGCCATTCGATGAGATCGCCGCAATCATGGATCGCACTCCGGCGGCGGCCCGCCAAATGGCCACTCGAGCCCGCCGCCGGATACAGTCCGCTCCCCAACCCGATACCGACGTGGTGCTGCAGCAGCGGCTGGTCGACGCTTTCCTGGCCGCCGCACGCTCGGCTGACTTCGACGCGCTGTTGACGGTGCTTGCCCCCGATGTAGTCCTGCGTTTCGATTTGGGTCCGCGCGGGCGGCCTGCACTCTCCGGCGCACTAGCGGTAGCCCAACACGTAGTGACCACCGCCCCTCAGTTCATCTCTTTCGCCACGCCAGTTCTCGTCAACGGTGCGGCTGGGCTGCTGTTCGGCACCCGCGAGGAACCCATCTCGGTGCTCGGATTCACCGTCGTCGGCGGGAAGATAGCCTCGCTGGACTTAGTAGCCGCCGCCGCGAAACTGCGCCACCTGCGCATCGACCCGTCACCGCGCCCACAACAGACGCGGTGTTGAACCTGTAGATCAAGCGGGCGAATAGGGCAGGCTGCTGCCGGTGTTCTCGTCGACGACGACGCGTCCGCCGAGATATGGGAACGCGCGTTGCGGACACGCCGGCCGGTTGCAGATCTTGCAGCCGGCCCCGATCGGGACGGCGGTGCTCGGGTCGTTCAGGGCGACTCCGGTGGAGTAGACCAACTTGTCGGCGTGGACCAGGTCGCAGCCCAAACCGATAGCGAGGCTTTTGTGCTGGTCCAGATAACCCTGGCCTTCAGGTGCGGTGGTCTTGGCGATCCAGAAATACAAACGGCCATCGGGCATCTGGGCGACCTGCGTGACGATCCGGCCCGGCTGGGCGAAGGCATCGTGCACCACCCACAGCGGGCAGCTGCCGCCAACCCGGCTGAAGTGAAACGCCGTGGCGGACTGGCGCTTCGAGATATTGCCGGCCTTGTCGGTCCGGACGAAGATGAACGGGACCCCGCGCAGCTGCGGTCGCTGCAGGGTTGACAGCCGGTGGCACACCGTCTCGAAGCCGACCTCGAAACGGCGGGCCAGCAGGTCGATGTCGTAGCGCAATTCGGTTGCGGCCCGCTGGAACTCGCGGTACGGCAGTAGGAATGCGCCGGCGAAATAGTTGGCCAGACCGATTCGGGCGACGCCGCGGGATTCGGGGGTGAGCTGATCGTCGGTGGCTAAGACCGCCGACAGCAACTCCGATTGGCTGACCAAGGCCAGCTGGGTGGCGATCTGGAAGGCACGCTGCCCCGGCAACAGCCACTGCGCGACGCGCAGCACTCGGGCATCGGGATCGTAGGAACGCTTGGCATGCTCGGCAAGATTGCCGTCAATCACGACGCTCACCCCGAACCGGTCGCGCATCAGCTCCGACAGCTGCATGTCCAGTCCGCCGATGGTCATTCCGTTCTCGGCGAACATCTGTTCGGCCGCGGTGTCGAGTTCGCCGATGTAGTTGTTGCGGTCATAGAAGAAGTCGCGGACTTCCTCGAACGGCATCGGGTGCTCCGGCGGCAGCGACGTTTCCGTGGTCGCGCGGGAGCGGTAGGCCTCCAGTTCCTCGGTGGCGTCCCGCAGCCGACGGTGTACGGCAACCAGGTTCCGGCTGACCTCGGGCATCCGGGCAACCAGTTCCTCGATCTGGGCGCTGCTGACCGCGTCTTCGGCTGTGGTGGCGGTGAAGACATCGGACAGGTCGGCCACCAACCGGGCGTCGGAATCGGAGGCGAAATAGTGCGGCGGCAGGTCGAACCGCTCGGTGAGCGCCAGGAGCACCGGCACGGTGATCGGCCGCTGATCGTTCTCCAGCTGGTTGACGTAGCTGGTCGACAGGTCGAGCGCCTTGGCCAGCGCAACCTGGGTCAGGCCGCGTTCTTCACGTAGCCGCCGTAACCGGGCGCCGGAAAACATCTTCGCCACCGCAGACATGCTAGTCCCTGCGACGTTCACAACATTCGCAAACTGCACCAAATAAGGACACAAAATTACGCAGATGCAGGGACTTTTCTTTAGCATCTGCTTTGCATAGTGTGCGGATTATGTTGATCCATTCGGTTCGGACGCACCGCAGCGCCGACGACTTCCCGCGCACCGAACACCTCGCCCACAAGATCGCGGAGGTGGCGGCCGACCCGGTCGCCGTACCGGCCGAGACCGAGGCCATGGTGATCAACCGGATCATCGACGACGCGGCGGTCAGCGCGGCCTCGGTGCTGCGACGGCCGGTCACCACTGCCCGCCAACAGGCCCTTGCGCACCGAGCCCGGCCGGGCGCGACGGTGTTCGGCGTGGACGGCAGCTACTCGGCGGAGTGGGCGGCGTGGGCCAACGGGGTCGCGGTGCGCGAACTGGATTTCCACGACACGTTCCTGGCCGCTGAGTACTCCCATCCCGGCGACAACATCCCCCCGCTGGTGGCGGTAGCCCAGCAGCTCGGTGTGCGCGGCGCCGACCTGATTCGCGGCCTGGCCACGGCCTACGAGATCCAGATCGACCTGGTCAAGGGAATCTGTCTGCACGAGCACAAGATCGACCACGTTGCTCACCTGGGGCCGTCAGCCGCCGCGGGGCTGGGAACCATGCTGCGGCTCGACGTCGACACCATCTACCAGGCGATCGGTCAGGCGTTGCATCTGACCACCGCCACCCGTCAATCCCGCAAGGGGTCGATCTCCAGCTGGAAGGCGTTCGCTCCTGCGCTCGCCGGCAAGGTCGCCATCGAGGCGGTCGACCGCGCGATGCGCGGCGAGGGCTCGCCGGCGCCGATCTGGGAGGGCGAGGACGGCGTGATCGCCTGGCTGCTATCGGGTCCCGAGCACACCTACCAAGTACCGTTGCCCGCGCCGGGGGAACCCAAGCGTGCCATCCTGGACAGCTACACCAAGGAGCATTCCGCCGAGTACCAGAGCCAGGCGCCCATCGACCTGGCCCGTCGGCTGCGCGAGCGCATCGGTGATCTGGACCAGATCGCGTCGATCGTTTTGCACACCAGCCACCACACCCACTACGTGATCGGCACCGGTTCCGGGGACCCGCAAAAGTTCGACCCCGACGCGTCGCGCGAGACGTTGGATCACTCGTTGCCCTACATCTTCGCCGTCGCGCTGCAGGACGGCACCTGGGACCACGAACGCTCCTATGCCCCCGAGCGCGCGCACCGGCCGGACACGGTCGAGCTGTGGCACAAGATCTCCACCGTCGAGGATCCGGAATGGACCCGCCGCTACCATTCGAACGACCCGGCCGAGAAGGCGTTCGGGGCGCACGCGGAGGTGACGCTCAAGAGCGGCGATGTGATCACCGACGAGCTTGCCGTCGCCGACGCGCATCCGTTGGGCGCGCGGCCCTTCGGGCGTGAGCAGTACATCGGCAAGTTCACCAATCTCGCCGACGGGGTGGTGGAAGTCGCTGAGCAGCAACGGTTCCTGGACACCGTGCAGCGGGTCAGCGACCTGAAGGGCGGCGAGCTGGCCGCGCTGAATGTGCAGGTACTGCCCGAGGTGCTCGACAAGGCGCCGACAATTCCCTCCGGGATCTTCCGATGACGGGTTTGCTGGGCGCGGCATCCAGCGCCGCCGACAAGCGCGCTGCACTACGGGCCGGGCTGAATTCCGTTCGGCTGCAACGCTTCCCGGGTGCATTCTCACCGCTGGTGGCCAAGCTGGTCGCCGAGATCGGCTTCGAGGGCGTCTACGTCTCCGGCGCCGTATTGTCAGCCGACCTCGGGCTGCCCGATATCGGCTTGACCACGCTCACCGAGGTGACCTCGCGCGGGGCGCAGATCGCAGCAGTCACCGACCTGCCGACGCTGATTGACGCCGACACCGGATTCGGTGAACCGATGAACGCCGCGCGCACCATCACCCTCCTGGAGGACGCCGGGCTGGCGGGTTGTCATCTCGAGGACCAGGTCAACCCCAAACGCTGCGGGCACCTGGACGGCAAGGCCGTCGTCCCGACCGCAGAGATGGTCAACCGGCTGCGTGCGGCGGTGGCTGCGCGCCGCGACCCCAACTTCGTCATCTGCGCCCGCACCGACGCCGCCGGGATCGAGGGCCTGGACGCCGCGATCGAGCGGGCGCGAGCCTACGCCGACGCGGGCGCCGATCTGATCTTTACCGAGGCGCTGACCGGCCCCGCCGACTTCGAGAAATTCCGTGCCGCAGTGGATATTCCACTGCTGGCCAACATGACCGAGTTCGGCAAGTCGGAGCTGCTGAGCGAATCGCAGCTGACTGACATCGGCTACAACGTCGTCATCTACCCCGTCACCACGCTGCGGTTGGCGATGTACGCCGTTGAGTCCGGCTTGCGCGAAATCGAAGCCAAGGGAACACAATCCGGCCTGCTGGGTCTCATGCAGCACCGCAAAAGGCTCTACGAGCTGCTGCGTTACGCCGACTACAACCAGTTCGACGACGAGATCTTCAACTTTAACGTGAAAGGGCCGAACCAATGACCGGAGTTGCTACCGCCGAGAAGCCGAAAATTTACAAGGGCCTAGCCGGCGTCGTCGTTGACACCACCGCCATTTCCAAGGTGGTGCCCGAGACGAACTCGCTGACCTACCGCGGCTACCCGGTACAGGATCTGGCCGCCCACTGCAGTTTCGAGCAGGTCGCCTACCTGCTGTGGTACGGCGAGCTGCCGACCGACACTGAGTTGGCGTTGTTCAACCAGCGTGAGCGCGCCAGCCGTCGCATCGATCGTTCGCTGCAGTCGCTGCTGGCCAAGCTGCCTGACACTTGCCATCCCATGGACGTGGTGCGTACCGCTATCAGCTACCTCGGTGCCGAGGACCCGGAGGAGGACGACAGCACCGAGTCCGCTAACTTCGCCAAGTCGCTGCGCATGTTCGCGGTACTGCCGACGATCGTCGCTATCGACATGCGTCGCCGGCGCGGCCTGGCGCCGATTGCACCGCACAGTCACCTCGGCTACGCCGAGAACTTCCTGAACATGTGCTTTGGCGAGGTCCCTGAACCGGTCGTCGTCGAGGCGTTCGAGCAGTCGATGATTCTCTACGCCGAGCACAGCTTCAACGCGTCCACCTTCGCCGCACGGGTGGTGACGTCGACGCAGTCGGACATCTACAGTGCCGTGACAGCGGCGATCGGCGCGCTGAAGGGCTCGCTGCACGGCGGGGCCAACGAGGCGGTCATGCACGACATGATCGAGATCGGTGATCCGTCGAAGGCCTCGGAGTGGTTGCACGGCAAGCTGTCTCGCAAAGACAAAGTTATGGGCTTCGGCCACCGCGTTTACAAGAACGGTGACTCCCGGGTGCCGACGATGAAAGAGGCCCTGATTCACGTCGCGGAGGCCCGCGACGGCCAGCGGTGGCTGGACATCTACCAGGTGCTGGAAAACGAGATGTTCGCAGCCACCGGTATCAAACCCAACCTGGACTTCCCGACCGGGCCAGCCTATTACCTGATGGGATTCGACATCCCAAGCTTCACGCCGCTTTTCGTGATGAGCCGCATCACCGGCTGGACCGCCCACATCATCGAGCAGGCCGGCTCCAATGCGCTTATCCGCCCGCTCAGCGAGTATTCGGGCCTGGCCCAGCGCAGTCTCAGCACGCCTACAGCAGGTCGGTGATCGTCTTCAGGCCGGCGTCGTAGAGCACCCCGGGCAGCATGCCGCCGTCGTGCTCGATGGTGGTGCCGTTGACGAAGTCCGCGTCTCCGCCGGCCAAAAAGACGCACACCCGGCCCACCTCGGCGGGCTGGCCTGCGCGGCGCAACGGGACGGCGGCGAAGTACTTCTCGCCGGTCGGATCGTCCTTGGGCAGCACGAACGACCGGAAGTTCTCGGTCATCGTCGGCCCGAGTGCAATGCAGTTCACCCGGACCTTGGGTCCCCATTCTTCCGCCAGCGACCGGGTGAGGTGGTTGAGCCCGCTCTTCGCCGCCCCGTAGGAGACCAGGGTCGGTGAGCCCGCCGGATGTCCGGCACCACTGGAAATGTTGATGATGCAACCGATTCCGTCCTGCGTGGCCATCTGCCGGTACGCGCGGATGGCAAACCAGAGCGGACCGATCAGGTTCATCTGCACCGCGTAGGCGTGGAAAAGCGCGGTGCGCTCGTAGTCGTCGTCACTGCGCGGCGCGCCCTGAATACGTTGCACGAGTTCGGGAATGCTCTCGGCATGCGGCGCCGGTACCGTCCCGCCGGCGTTGTTCACCAAGATGTCGATCCGGCCGTGTGCGGCCACGACTTCGCTGACGAAGGAGTCGATCGAGCGATAGTCACCTTGATCGCACACTCGTTGCGAAGCACGCGTCGCCCAGTCCGGTTGTGTGTCGGTACCCGGGATGGTGTCCAGCGGCGAGCGCGCACACCCGACCACGGTGGCCCCGGCGCGCAGCAGTTCATGGGCGATGCCAACACCCACGCCGCGACTGGTTCCGGTGACGACCGCGACTTTGCCTTCGAGAACGTTCATGAATCGACCTTCTCACGCAGGTTGTTGACAGTTACTGCCATCAAGGCATACTGTGCCATTTCATTCAGGGATGTGTAAAGAGGGTTATGCCAGTGGGTTATCTCGTCGAGGTGGACACCGACCTGTGCCAGGGTCACGCCCCCCCGACCATGCCCGCGAACAAATCGAAAACGCGGTCGACGCGTGTCCATGCCGCGCGCTGTCCATTCGGGAGGTAGCAGATGACTAGTCCGTCCAGGCTTCGTGTCATCCAGTGGGCGACCGGCGGCGTCGGCAAGGCCGCCATCGAATGCGTGCTCAATCACCCGCAGCTGGAGCTGGTCGGGTGTTGGGTGCACAGCGCGCACAAGAACGGGCGCGACGTCGGTGAGATCCTCGGCACTGCGGCGCTGGGCGTCGCCGCCAGCTCCAGCGTCGACGAGGTCCTGGCGTTGGATGCTGACTGCGTGGTGTACAGCCCGCTGGTGCCCAACGACGAAGAGGTCGTCGCGATTTTGCGGTCCGGCAAGAATGTGGTGACCCCGGTCGGCTGGGTTTACCCCGATCCGGGCAACTCGCGTCATAAGGCTGTCGCCGACGCCGCGCTCGAAAGCGGTGTCACCCTGCACGGTTCGGGGATCCACCCCGGCGGCATCACCGAGCGCTTCCCGCTCATGTTGTCTTCGCTATCGTCGGCGGTGACCCATGTGCGCGCCGAGGAGTTCTCCGACATCCGCACCTACAACGCCCCGGACGTCGTCCGCCACATCATGGGTTTCGGCGGTACCCCCGAGGAAGCCGTGCAAGGGCCGATGGCCGGCCTGCTGGAGGCGGGTTTTAAGCAGTCGGTGCGAATGGTCGCCGACCACATGGGATTTCGCATCGATCCGAACATCAAGACCATCCAGGACGTCGCCGTCG
>Ga0187769_10002021_pt1 | contig 11759 bp, 17 predicted proteins | sample 0116_SJ02_MP02_1_FD_133140 | JGI IMG/M metagenome (GOLD analysis project Ga0187769, IMG submission 133140) | Tropical peat soil microbial communities from peatlands in Department of Meta, Colombia - 0116_SJ02_MP02_10_MG | ecosystem: Environmental > Terrestrial > Soil > Wetlands > Peat | place... | reverse complement strand
TTGTTGACAGCGAGCACATTGGTCATGCTCGCCCGTTCGCACCGCCGACCCGATATGAACTTTCGGGATGGGCGATGGACAATAGCGGAATCGGTTCCAAATCAACGAGCCGAGGTACCCGAACGTGAGGAGCGCATCGGCGACGCCAGATGCGTCCGACATCCCAAGAGAGTGCGGGAGTAGACACAGGGTACTGGCGGGTTTCTCGACGCGGACGCTGACTACACGAAAATGCCACAGGGACGGGTCGGAACCCAAACAGTTTAAAAGTGGATGCCAAGGCGTTGGTCAAAAGGAGCAAGAAAACACAATGTTTGCACCCTCTGCGGGTTACGACAGGGCGATTACGATATTCTCTCCGGACGGAAGGTTGTACCAAGTCGAATACGCCCTTGAGACGGTCAGGAGAGGGAGCCTGGCGGTCGGCATTAGGACGAAACAGGGAGTAGTCATGGCAGTGGAAGAGAAGGGAAGGAAACTCCAGAGCGACGACTCCGTCATCAAGATGTTTCAGGTCGACGACCACATCGGCGCCGTGGGGGCCGGATACATCCCTGACGCCAGAATCCAGGTTGACAACGCGCGCGTCATGGCTCAGAGCAATCGGCTCATCTACGACGAGCCAGTAGACGTCGAGGCCATCGCCAAAAGGATAGCCGACATGAATCAACAGTACACTCAGTATGCTGGGGTCAGGCCGTTCGGCGTGTCGCTCATCATTGCGGGGGTAGACGAGGACAACGGACCGGTAGTGTTCCTCGCGGACCCTACCGGAACCTATTCAGGGTTCCACGCCATCGCAATCGGTCAGGGGAGCGACCAAGTCAATGACTACCTCGAGAAGAATTACGAGGCCAGCCTTTCCCTGGACGACGCGATAAAGCTGGCCATCGAATGCATCTATGTCGTGAGCGAGGACAAGTCGGGGACGGCGCACATCAAGGTGGCAGTGGTTGACTCTGAGTCGAAGAAGATGCGCAGGCTCACGGAGCAGGAGATTGGGAAGTACGCATCCGGCGCGAGGACCAGGTCGGACAAGCCCCCAGCCAAGAGCTCCTAGGATCGATGCTTTCCGATGAGCGGTTTCGGACACACTTCAGGGTACACTAGGGCCAGGACCAAGGAGCCGTCGAAGTACACGACTGTGAGGCTCATTATCGAAGGCGAACACTTCGAGGTGCTCGTGAACCCCGATTCCGCGCTCAGCTTCAAACAAGGTAAGAACGTGGAGCCGTCACAGGTCATCGTGATGGACGAGGTCTACTCAGACTCGAACAAGGGACTGCGCGTGGGGGTAGAGAAGCTGAGAAAGTATTTCCAGACCGAGGACGAAGCGGCAGTTGCCCTAGATATCCTGAAACGCGGCGAGCTGAACCTTACTCAGGATCAGAGGAAGAGGCTGACGGACGAGAAGAGGAAGGCGGTAATAGCGATAATATCGAAGAACTTCGTCGATCCAAAGACGATGCTTCCCCACCCGCCTCTGAGGGTCGACCAAGCGATGCAGGAGGCCAGAGTGGCGATCGACCCGTTCCAGGACGCAAACGAGCAGACCAAGCTTGTCATCGAGAAGCTCAGGACGATCTTGCCCCTGAAGTCAGAGAAGATTAGGCTTCAAGTGAAGGTCCCCGCCCAGTACTCAGGGCAAGCAATCGGCGTGCTGAAAAACTTCGGCGAGATCCACAGGGAGGAATGGGGGGCGGACGGGACCCTATCGGCAATAGTAGAAATACCAGCTGGTGGACAGCCCGGCCTGCTAGACCGTCTAGGCTCCACTACGAAAGGTGCAGCCCAGGTCACGGTGGTGAAATGAGAAAGTGCCATTGGTAGAGAGGAAACAAGTGATTCCCGGAGACGTAATCGCCAGGGGCGACTATCGATACGGGAGCTACATTGAGAAGCGGGGAGACTCCTACGTAGCGCTTAGGGTTGGACTAGCAGAGGTCGGCAGAGAAGGAATCAAGCTGAACCCCCTAACCGGGCCGTACCTACCCAGGCCCGACGACGAAGTAATCGGCAAGGTGATCGACATTAACGGCTTCGGGTGGGTCATCGACATCAACTCTTGCTTCGATGGCTTTCTCCCCGCTTCCTTCGTCTTCGGGAGAGAGTTCTCCCCGTCGACCCACGACCTCACGACGAAATTCAGAGTCGGCGACATCGTCGGGTGCAGGATCGAGTCGTTTGAACGGTCCAGGGACCCCCAGCTAAGCATACGAGGGCACGGGTACGGGAAAATCCCGAAGGGGGAGATAATCAAGCTATCACCGACGAAAGTTCCCCGCCTGATAGGCAGGAGAGGGACGATGATCAACATGATAAGCGAAAGGACGAGCTGCGACGTGAAGGTCGGCCAGAACGGCGTGGTCGTTGTCGTCGGTCCCCCGGAGGGAATCGTGAAGACAGTTAACGCGATCAAGATGATAGAGAACGAAACGCATGCTGCGGACTTGGCCAAGAAGGTCGAGGAGTACTTGGGAGGGGCTCCGGTTGGAAGCTAAGCGCAAACTCATCGGCGAAGACGGGCTCAGGCTCGACGGAAGGGCATGGGACCAGCTCAGGCCGATAAAGCTGGAAGTGGGGTTGCTGAAGAATGCGGACGGTTCTGCCTACATCGAGTGGGGAAAGAACAAGATAATCGCCGCCGTCTATGGGCCGAAGGAGGTCCACCCCAAGCACCAGGTCCTGCCAGACAGGGCGCTCGTGAGGACGAGATACCACATGGCCCCATTCTCCGTGGACGAGCGGAAGAACCCGGCTCCCTCAAGGAGGGAGATTGAGATCTCGAAGGTCATCAGGGAGGCCCTTGAGCCCGCCGTGATAGTCGAAGACTACCCAAGGACGGCCATAGAAGTCTGGGTTGAGGTCCTCCAGTCGGATGGCGGGTCGAGGGTCGCGGGGATAACCGCCTCATCCCTGGCCCTGGCGGACGCAGGCATCAACCTGAGAGACCTGGTGGTCGGATGCTCCTGCGGAATCATAGAAGGCCAGGTGGTCGCCGACCTTGATGATACTGAGGACAAGGAGGGGTCTGGGGACATGCCAGTGGCGATAATGCCCAACCTTAACAATGTCACTCTGCTTCAGGTCGACGGAATCTACTCCAGGGAGCAGTTCCAGCAGGCGTTCGAGCTTGCGATTCAAAAGGGGAGAGAGGTGTACTCGATGCAGAGGGAGGCCCTGACAAAGAAGTTCTTCGGAGATGGGCAGCCTTCGACTTCGGAGGAGGTTGATTAGAGATGTCCATGATGAAGAAGAATTACGTCGTCGAGACAATCAGGAAGGCCCAGATGGTGGAGCTCCTCGCCAAGGGGGAGCGCATGGACGGGAGAGCCCCAGACGAGCACAGACCGATCAAGATCCAGACCGGAGTCATTCAAAAGGCCAACGGCTCGGCGTTAGTGAACCTCGGCAACACAGAAGTCTTAGCCGGCGTCAAGATAGCCACGGGGGTTCCTTTCCCCGATACTCCTGACAAGGGGCTACTGGTGGTGAATGCGGAGATTCTTCCGCTTGCCTCGGCATATGCGGAGCCGGGACCCCCGAGTGAAGAGGCAATCGAGCTTGCCAGGGTAGTGGACCGCGGAGTCAGGGAATCAGAGATGGTGGACCTAACCAAGCTGTGCCTGATCGAGGGGAAGAGCGTCTACACGGTGTTCGTCGATGTGAACATAATGAACGTAGATGGCAACCTCTTCGACGCGACAAGCTACGCGGTCGTCTCTGCGCTTAGGACGGCGAAAATGAAGAAGTACGTGGTGGAGGACGAAAAACCCAAGGCCACGGATGAGGTAGTCCCCGTGCCCGTCGAGAGGGTTCCAGTGTCGGTAACGATGGCGAGAATCGGGGACGCCCTGGTGGTCGACCCCATGTCAGAAGAGGAGGCGGCCATGGACATGAGAATCACCATAACCACAGACGACGACGGGAACATCTGCGCCAGCCAGAAGGGAGAGGCGAGCACGATCTCCCCCGAGAAAGTGCTCGAGGCGGCCGACATGTCGATCAGGATAGGCAGGGAGATTCGAGAGAAGATCTTGGAGGCGACCCGCTAGTGCCGCGGTCGGAAGAAGGCGTGAGGGGGCTGGGGGCGAAGTACGGCGGGACACTCAGGAAGAGGTACGCGAGGATTTACCGGACGCAGAAGGCCGCGAGGGAATGCCCTTCATGCTCGAGCATGAAGCTCAAGCGTCAGGCGTCGGGGATCTGGAAGTGCGTCTCCTGTGGGTATGTCGTCGCCGGGGGTGCGTACGAACTCGCCCAGGCAAAAGCCAGATAGGCCCATCAAATCTGTCGAACTCAAGATTTCCGTCGCAGCAGACAGGGAGACGGCGACACGGATCAAGGAGTCGTTCCCTGCAGCCTCGTATGACAGGGGCATGTGCCGCATAGAAATCCGCGGGAGGTCTCCGGCCGACGTAGCAAAGCAGGTGCAGCTGTTCAGGGCCAGCGCGCCGAGGGCAGCCCGCAAGCCCGAAAGGCTTTAAGTAGACAGCGAGGTCGCCGAGCACGAATTGAGTCAACCCGAACTTCCTCCTGCCTTGAGAGAGCAGCTAGCGAGATTCGACCAGATGCAGCAGAACCTGCAGGCCGTCATGATACAGAAGCAGCAGGTGGAGATGGAGCTGTCGGAAACGGAGAAGGCACTGGAGGAATTGGGAAAGGCCGCCGATTCGGAGGCCATATACAAGTTCGTGGGGAACCTGCTTCTGAAGGTGGAGAAGGAAACCATGGTCAAAGAGCTCACGGAGAAGAAGGAGCTCGCGACCACTCGAAAGCTGGTCTTGACCAAGCAGGAGGGGAGGTTTAGGGAGAGCCTGAAGGAGCTTCAGACCAAGATTGACGATGCAGTGAAGGGTAAACATGCGGCGGCCCCGCCCGAAGACCAGTAGGCCGTGCCCTTCGTTTGAGCGCAGATACAGAGAGCGAAAAGTTTCCCTTTATCGACCCCAAGAGACTGCGAAGAGCTGTCGTGATCTGCCACAGAAACGCCGACGCCGACTCATATCTCTCGGCCTATGCCGTCTCCTTCCTTCTCAGGGCGGTTTCTCCGAACTGCTCGGTCGACATAGCGACCCCGGAAGGCATGACCACGCTCACCATCAAGCTGAGCAAGAAGTTCCCGCACGCAGTAGTCGAAGGGGGCTCTGAAGACTACGACCTGTACGTGGTTGTCGACGTCGGGGACACTGAGCTGCTGAAGGACTGGCTTGACAGGCTCAGGCGGGGGGGTGGTCTGAAGTTGCTGATCGACCATCACCCTCTCCGGGCCGCTTCCGTCTATGACCGACTGATCGTCGACGAGAGCGCAACTTCCACGGGTGAACTCGTGTGGAAGCTCTTTGGCGAACTCGGGGTCGTGCCAGCGCCCCGGACTGCCCAGGCGCTGCTCGAGGCAATCATGTTCGACTCGTCTCACCTTTCCATTGCAGGCGAGTCTGCCTTGCGGGCCGTCGTGGGCCTAATCGATGCCGGTGCAGACCTACGGGAGGCCAGGAAAGACCTGAGGTCAGAGCCGGACTACGGCGAAGTCCTCGCCAAGCTGAAGGGGGCACAGCGGCTAAGGATCCTCAAGGCGGGCGAATGGGTCGTGGCCACGAGCCTGGTCGGCTCGTTCCAGGCCCACGTCGCCCGGTCCTTGATCTTTCTGGGAGCCGACATAGCCGTCGTCGCGGGGGATACCGATGACGAGACTCGGGTCAGCTTGAGGTCAACTCAAAAGTTCTACGACACCACTGGGATTCATCTGGGTACCAAGGTGGCGGGGGAACTAGGGAGCGCCCTCGGCGGGCACGGAGGGGGGCACTCCACGGCCGCGTCGCTATCCTGCAACGTCGGCGAGGACGAAGCCTTGGCCAGCACCCTCAGGACAATCGGGTCGTTGGTCGGTGCGCCGCTCGCGGAAGTGGACTAGGGCTGGCTCAGGTACCTTCTTGAAACTGGGTTCTTCATGAAGCCCTGCAACGAGAGCTTGAACCAAGGGGTATAGAGGCCTGGGTTCCTCTCGACGTCCCTTTCCACATCTCTGATGCTGGCCCAGCGCACCGCAGCGATCTCGTCGGGGTTCGGACTGATCTTCCCGTCGAATTCCCCCACCAGTAGCCTGCAGAATTCGTTCTCGGCATGGGACCCCTGAGGCGCGAAGTAGACGAATGAGTAAACATCGGTCAGGTCTCCTAGCCGGGCACCAAGCTCCTGGACCCCCTTCCGGGCCGCGGCCTCCCCGTAGGTCTCGCCGGGGTACACGTGGCTCGTAAAAGACACGTCCCATCCGCCGGGCCAGAGCTGCTTCTTCTTGCTGCGTTGCTGAAGCAGTAGCTTCCCTTCGTAGAAGAGGAAGACGGTATAGGCCCTGTGCCGCTTTCCGCTCCCTCGATGGCAGTTCTCTCTGGTGTCGGTGCCGATTTCGTTGTCTTTCTCGTCAACCAGCACCAGCATCTCGGGTTTAGCCAATCGGAGCCTCCTCGGCCGTTGGTTCGTAGATAAGTCGTTCGATGGCGCCTGGCCTCCGGGTCAATCCAGGTAGACGGTCACGGTACAGTCGTCGCCGTCACCCAGGCCCAAGGTCTTCCTCAGGTTCGACGGCGAGACCACTTCTATCACCGAGTCGTCGTAGTGAGTACGTTCGATTCCCAAGACGGCTGCGGGGCGGCCGTTCTCGAGGAGCGCCCTGAAACAGGTCACTGGCCCGTAGGTCCTGCTCCCGTCTTCGAATCCCTGGATCTCTATCCCCTTCAGGAACTGCAGTTGTCGCCTTTGCTCCATCTGAACGGGAGAAGACAGGCGGAGGTTGAGGGTCCCGGGGAACGGCTCGAAGCCAAGCTTCCCGAGGAACTGCTTCGCGTATCCGTGAAGGGAAACGTAGTATCCTCCCTCTCCGAGGCCGGTGAAAACCTTCCCGCTGAAGACGAACTCTGACAGGCGACCCTCCATGGCTCCCTTCAGCGACCCGTAGAAGGAGTGCACGGCCTCGAGCCCTGTTTCGGTAAGCTTCACGCTAAACCCCCTGCCCGAATGCTTCCTGTCGATCATCCCTCTCTTCTCGAGCTCCAGAAGCCTCCTGGAGGCCGCCTGCTGGGTCAGCGCGAGAGCGCTTCCCAACGCCGCTGACGAGATCGAGACGTAGGAGTCCCCCGCCCTGGTCTTGAATAGCTCGAGCAGCGTGGTGATGTCTTGGGGGGAGAGCCCGCTGCGGGTACGCTTAGGCAACTACAAATTTTCTTTTAGCTACCAAAGCATTATAAGGATAGCGAGCCTCGCCGTGCTCGGTCCCGATGGAGAAGGCACGCTTTGACAGCGTATCGGTGGCCGGTATTGCGGTCTTCGGCGCCCTGGCGACCCTCCTGGCAGCCGTTTCACAGTCGCTGGGCCTGAATTTCCCCCTTGTGCCCTATCTCCAGTTCGACCTTGCTGAGGTCGCTATAATCATGGCGTTCTTCATATTCGGGCCACTCCCTGCGGTGGCGTCGTCGGTCGTTGAGTTCGCGGCACTCCTCGTCTTCGGCCAGAACGTGCCGGTCGGGCCGGTCTTGAAGCTCTTCGCCCTACTGTCCACGATCGGCGGGATGTGGGTCGGGTCGAGAATCTCGTTTAGGCTCAGGACGCCCACCTTGCTCAAGGTCGTGGTCGTGAGCGCCGTGTTCGGGTCCATCATCAGGGCCGTGGTCATGACCATCCCGAACTACTACATCATTGTCTTTCTTTACTCCCTGCAGGGTGTCGAGGGACTGGTGAAGAGTGCATTTGCATCGGCGGGGGTCAGCCTGACAGACGCCAACGCGCTGGCATTGATCCTCGGATTCACTGCACTCTTCAACGTCGCGCAACTTGCGATCGTAATCGGGCTTTCCTACCTGGTTCTCAGGGTCCCGCCAGTTTCCAACATGAAGGTGGGGGGAAGACCCCCCTGGTTCGTCTCCGTGACGAGCGGTAGGGCAAAGGCGGAGGGCGGGAAGCAATGACTCCGGGCAGCGCCGCCATTAGAAGCTCCAGCGCCAGGCTGGGATAGGCGCAGAGCTTCGGGGAGGGGCATTTGGCTGAGATAGTAAGGGCAGAGAACTACAGCTTTCGGTACAGCGAATCGAAGAAGTGGGCGGTCAAGAACTTCGACCTGTCAGTCAGAAGTGGCGAGATCATCGTCCTGGCAGGGCCGAGCGGTTGCGGCAAGTCCACTTTGCTAAGGTCAGTGAACGGTCTAATCCCGCACATGTACGCGGGCCAGACTGAGGGGAGCATGTCCGTGGACGGACATGTCGTGGCCGACACCCCCATGAGCGTCCTAGCGCAAGAAGTAGGCCTTCTCTTCCAGAATCCAGAGAATCAGATCTTCATGTTCAGCGTAGAGAGGGACGTAGCTTTCGGGCTGGAGAACCTTGGAGTCCCGAGAGGGGAGATGAGAGAAAGGGTCGACAGGGCGATGCGGCTCATGGGGGTCACCGAGCTCGCCGGTCGAGCCCCGCACGAACTCTCAGACGGGCAGAAGCAGAGGGTGGCCCTCGCTGGAGTCGTCGCGATGAACCCGAAATTGATCATCCTAGACGAGCCTACTTCCCTTCTCGACCCCAAGACCGCGTTGGAGCTGGTGAACCAGCTAGAGAGGCTCAGGAGGGAGAACGGGACCACCCTTGTGGTCGTCGAGCACAGGCTCGACCTGCTCGTGACGGTCGCGGACAGGATAGTCGTTATGAACGAAGGGACGAAGGCTCTCGACGGCGCTCCGAGGGACGTCCTCTTCGGCGACTTGGCCGGGGGCTACGGCATCTCCGTGCCGGCGATCACGCGCGTGCAAAAGCTACTGGCAAGGGACGGCAAGATTTCCGCCGACAGGCTGCTCTCCGCCAGGGAGATGGCGGGGTTGCTCGGAGGGGCTGGGCCGCGATAGAGTTCCTTGACGTCACCTTCGTTCACCAGAACGGAGTCAAGGCCCTCGACCAGGTGAACCTCAAGGTCGAGCAGGGCGAAACAGTGGCCATCGTCGGCGAAAACGGGGCAGGGAAGACCACCCTGGTCAAGCACGTCACCGGCCTATTGAAGCCCACGTCTGGGGTGGTCAGGGTAAAGGGCGTCGAAACGACGAAGGCCAGCACCGCGCAGCTCTCCCGGAGCGTGGGGGTCGCCTTCCAGAACCCAGACCATCAGCTCTTCTCAGAGAGCGTTTACGAAGAAATCGCGTTTGCTCTGCGCAACTTCGGATTCTCCCCCCAGCTCGTGGAGAAGAGGGTTACCTGGGGACTAGAGCTGTTCGGGCTGGAAGAGTACAGGGAGTCGTCGCCGTTGGTGCTGAGCGGGGGAGAGAAGAAGAGGCTTACCCTTGCCTGCATACTCGCGTGGGACCCCGATGTCGTGATACTCGATGAGCCAACCGTCGGGCAAGACGCAATCCAGAAGGAGAGGTTGGCTGGGACGATCAAACTCCTTGGCGCTGCGGGAAAGACGGTGGTAGTGGTTTCCCACGACATAGAATTCCTGTGGCCCATACAGCCAAGGGTCGTAGTGATGAAGTCAGGCCGAATCGTTGCAGACGGGCCTGCCTCGACCCTGATGCTCCAGAAGGACGTCTTGGAAGGGGCTCGGGTGTCACAGCCCGAACTGGTCACCTTCTACCAGGAGCTCTCTCGGAGGCCCGAGGCACCGTTCGTAGACCCGTCGGAAGCCGAAAGGTGGTTGAAGTAGGATGATGTGGCTCAGCGGTGGGTTCGTCTTCAGGAAGGGGAACTCGGTCTACCACAGACTGGACCCAAGAGTGAAGCTGCTGATCTCGGCGTTGCTCTTTACGACGACACTGCTGGTGAGGTCAATCTTCCAACTTGGGTTGGTGATAGCGTTCGCGATTGCAATCTCCGCCGTTGCTCGCGTCCTGAAGAGGGTGGGACGGACCATGATGCTTACCGCCACCTTCTCCGCCTTCATATTCGCCGTGAACATCTTCTTCACGAGGAACCTTGAGACCTCCGCCATCTATGCCATAAGGTTCATCGCCATCGTCGTCTCGACGAGCCTTTTCTTCATAACGGCCTCTCCCGACGAGCTTGAGCAGGTGATGAAGACCTTCAGGCTCCCCCGTGACGTTGTCTTCGCCTTCGTCACGGCCGTGAGGTTCATCCCGGTGATGATGCTTGACACGCTCCAGATCATGGACGCCCAGAAGTCTCGGGGGCTGGAGCTTGAGAAGGGAAACCTGTTTCAAAGGGTCCGGAATATGATTCCCGTGCTAATCCCACTCGTTGTCAACTCGGTTATCAGGAGTGGGGAGCTTGCTGAGGCAATGGAGTCAAGGGCCTACGGTGCGGTCGCGAAGCCCACGTCGCTCGTTCAATACAAGGCCCGGTTCGCCGACAGGGTCACCGCGCTTGCGGCGGTCCTGCTTTTCGCCGCTGGGGTCTATTCCTTTTATTTTGTCCTGCCGACCTACCTGCCGTGATTCCTACCCGTGTAGTGGCCGACGAGAGGGAGAGGGCCAGTGGAGTTCCGGAAGAGCTGTCGAAGCTCAACGTGCGCGTCTACTTCGGCAAGCTGCCTGTGGGGGACTACGTGCTCAACCCGGACATAGCGGTCGAGCGCAAGGCAATCAGAGACCTCGTGTCGTCGGTGTACGACTCCAGAATCTTCTATCAGTCAGCGCGAATGGCCGCCTCATTCGCGAAGCCGTACCTGCTGGTGGAGGGTGACTCCAAGGAGGTCGAGAAGCTGGCGAGAAACCTCAAGTCGTACTATGGGGCAATTGCCAACGTCACCATGGCCTACGGATTGAGGGTTCTCTTCACAGCGAACCAGAAAGAGACTGCGATAGCCATAGCGGAGTTGCTGAACCACGCTAGGGCAAAGCCCCTTTCGAGGATGCCGTCCGAGACGGCCCCCAAGGCAAAGAACCTGTCCCAGCAGCAGCTGTACCTCGTTTCATCCATGCCTGGAGTAGGGAGGAGACTCGGCGAGAAGCTCCTGCTGAAGTACGGCTCCCCGAGGCGCGTGCTCAACCTGACCGCCGGCGAGCTGGCGATGACTGGAGGAATAGGGTGGAAGAGGGCGGAGAAGATCAAGGAGATGCTCGACACAAGGTACTCGAGGAGGGAGGAGGGCCACCAGCAGACGAGGTTGGAAGAATGAAGGTCGCAATCCTGGGGGGGACCGGGGCCATGGGCTCCGGGTTAGCCTCGCAGCTGTCGAAGAAGCACGAAGTGCAGATAGGATCTAGGGACCTAAGGAAGGCGCGGGAAGCGGCAGCCAAGATTGCCGGGGTAAGGGGAGACACAAACAGAGCCGCCGCGCTCTGGTGCGAGACTGCGGTCGTCGCGGTTCCTTTCTCTGCTGTCGGGTCTCTCAAGGAGTTTTCTCGTGCACTGTCAGGGAAGCTGGTGGTCTCGACCATCAACCCTCTCAGGTCGGAGGGCACCGTGCTGCAGTACGCCTCGGATGGGCCCTCGGCCGCGGAGCTAGTCGCGCGGTCGCTCCCCCAGAGCTCCGTGTCCACGGCCTTCAACAACGTCCCGGCTGCGTTTGTCCGCCGGCCTCCAAAGGTCGGAGTACACGTCCTTGTGGCGACGGACACCAGAGACGCCTACGAAGAGACAGCGATGCTCGTCCGAGCCGTGCCGCGGATGGAGCCGCTTTACGTCGGACCGCTTTCGCAGGCGGAGTCAGTCGAAAGGCTCACAGTCATGGTGCTGAACGCCGCCTCGTTCGAGGGAAACCTCAGGTTCGCCCCGCGGTTCGTTTCAAAGTGAGTTCGCTCTTATCGCATAGTTGAGAGGCGGCAGAGTTGT
>Ga0187769_10002020_pt1 | contig 11759 bp, 3 predicted proteins | sample 0116_SJ02_MP02_1_FD_133140 | JGI IMG/M metagenome (GOLD analysis project Ga0187769, IMG submission 133140) | Tropical peat soil microbial communities from peatlands in Department of Meta, Colombia - 0116_SJ02_MP02_10_MG | ecosystem: Environmental > Terrestrial > Soil > Wetlands > Peat | place... | reverse complement strand
CCCCGACTGCAAGGACCCGTCCACACCGGACTCCTGTCTCGGTACGCCTCTCGCGCATTATAAGCAGAGCCGCCTCGGCTGGGCATCGCAGACCGTCGATCTCAACTGCTACGACCGCAATGCCCGTCCGCGCCGCTACCTGACGACTTGCGAGCGGCAGTATTCCTGGGGGACGGCGAAGGAAGATTACATCCTTCCGGATGCCCACACCGTCGACATCAGCGTCGCGCCGGAGCAGCTCGCCGCGGCCGGACGCGGCGATTGCGTGTGGACCTGGCAGGGCCGCCGGCCCGGCGCGCCGGTCGAAACGCGCACGCAGCCGTGCAACGCCAAACTCGTCATCAGGCGCGTGCCGTTTTCGCTCGATCGGAATTTGTCCGGCGTGTCCGTCAAGGTCCGCCTTCCGAATGGTACCGAGCTCGCGGATGCCGACGTTATTGTTGACGATCTTTTCGTCGTTGCGTTTGGCGACAGTTTTGCCTCCGGCGAAAGCAACCCGGACCTGCCGGTCACGTTCAGCTCGACGCGGCAAATGCTCTACGACCCGGTCAACCTCGAGAGCGAGAACAAGAACATGGCGAGCCGCGAGCCGGCCAAGAAGCACTCGAATTACGAGGTGGCCTCCGCGGAAACCGAAACCAATCCCAAGGCGTTGCCCAAACGTTTCCTGGAAGACGAAGAAAAAGGGCTGCTCTATCATCCCGCCTCGCGCGAATTTGCCGCAGCCTTCGCCAGCCGCAACGCGCAGTGGCTGAGCGCCGATTGCCACCGCTCGCAATACGGCTATCCGTTCCGCGTCAGCATCGGACTGGCGCTCGAAGACCGCCATCGCGCGGTGACGTTCGTGAGCCTTGCCTGTTCCGGCGCGGATATCGTCGCAGGTCTGTTCGCGGACCGCGAGGCGCGCGACGAAACCGCGGGCCCGAACGCGCAAAAGCGCGTCCCCGCCCAGCTCGATCAACTAACCGATCTCATCTGCCGCAGCGGCGCGGCGCGCACCGACGCCGTCAGCTACCGGTTGCCGGTTTACAAGGAAGGCAGCACGGCTATTGGCGAGCAGGTCTTCACCAAGCAATGGTGCCCGCCGGAAAGCCGCAAGCGCCCGATCGACATCGTTCTGCTTTCGGTGGGTGGCAATGACGTCGGCTTCGGCGGGCTGGTCGCCTACGCGATTACCGACAGCGCCTCCGATATCGCCCCGATCGTCGGCCTGGTTGGACAGGAACTGCGCTATCCGCCGTCGGTGTCCGCGGCCTATTTGAATGTGCTCGATCGCCGCATGCAGGCCATCAAACAGGCGTTGCACGACGGCTTTGGCGTCGATCCCGGGCGCGTGCTGCAAAACACCTACGAACCGATCCAATTCGACGAGACCGGAAATGTCTGCGGCATGCAGCCGACGCTCGGTCTCGATGTCTTTCCCAAGTTCAGATACGACCGTGCCCGCACCCAGGAGGTGTCGAATTTTACCCGCGAATTGCAGGGCCGGTTGGAATGCATGGCCAGCGCCCATGCCGGCTGTCCGGCCGGGCTCGCCACCGGCAGCGGCACCGGTTTCCATCTCATCACCGACCATATCGCCGAATTCGCCCGACGCGGCGTTTGCGCGCGCGATCCGCAGAAGGCGTTGCTCGACCAGCGGGAGATGGCGATGCCGCGCGTGTCGAGCGCGACGGACGATTTCGCGCCGTATTCGCCCGCTGGCGCCCTACCCTACGCGCACTACTGGCGGCTGGTCCGCGGCCCCAACGACGCATTCCTCGCCGCCAATACGCACCGCGAAGGCATCTCGCCGTTCGACGACCTGCAGCCGCCTTATGCGGCGCTTTACAGCGGCGCCTTCCATCCGACCGCGGAGGGACACGCCATCGTCGCCGACCATGTCTTGCGTCACATCAATGCAGTTCTGGAAAGTCACGGTGCGGCGACCGCCACAACGGGCGCGCCCGCGAAGGCGGCTGTCACTATAGGCATGCCGCAGGGCAAATAGGCGGCTGTGCGCGCCCGGCTTGAGCGATTAACTACGTTGGCTCCGGCAATTCAGCGTGTAATTGACTCCCTTTCCGCTCGCCGGTTGAATGACCGCGAAAATCGTAAAAGCGTGCAACTCCTGCTGGGGGGCGGGGGATGGTCTACCGCCTACCGGCATGTACAGCAGTGGCGCTGGCGATGTTGTCTTTAACGACAACCGCGCGCGCGCAAGTGATTCCACCGAGCGCACAACCGGGACGGGAGCGCGAGCGGTTTATTCAGCCGCCGGCGCCGCTGGCGCAGCCGGCCGGTCCGGCGATTTCGCTGCCGAGCACCGTGGCACCTCCGGGCGCGGAAAACGTCATGCTGTTCATCAGCGAGATCCAGGTTGTCGGATCGACCGTTTACAGTCCCGATCAGCTCGCCGCGCTCTATCAAGACATGGTCGGCCGCGAATGGTCGCTGAAATCGGTTTACGACCTGGCGCAGCGCATCACCGCCAAATATGGCAACGACGGCTATGTGCTGTCGCGCGCCATCGTGCCGCCGCAGCAGCTCAACCCGAAGGGCGCGGTGGTGCGCATCCAGATCGTCGAAGGCTATATCGATAAAGTCGAATGGCCGCCGCAGCTGTCGCGCTACCGCGATTTCTTTACCGCCTATGCCGCCAAGATCACCGCGCAGCGGCCGATCAATGTCCGCACCATCGAGCGCTACATGCTGCTCGCCGGCGATCTGCCCGGCCTGAAATTTTCCACCACGCTGCGTCCGTCCGAAGGCCAGCTCGGCGCCGCGACGCTGGTGGTCGAAGTCGCCGAAAAGCCGGTCGACGCCAATGCCCATGTCGACAACCGCGGCACGCCGGCGCGCGGGCCGTTCGAATATTACGGCTCGGCGACGGCGAATAATCTTCTCGGCTGGCACGAGGCGCTCACTTTGACCTATGCCGGCGTGGTGCCTTTCAAGGAGCTCAATTACGCCGCCGCCGGCTACAAGCAGGTCCTGACGAGCGAAGGGCTTGCGGTCTTTGCCGATTTCAGCGACGCCTGGGGCACGCCGGGAACGGCGCAGCTCGAGAGCCTGCAATACCGCACGCTCGGACCGTATCTCGACGCCGGGCTTGTCTATCCCTTCATTCGCCAGCGCGAAGCCAACCTGAAATTCTCAGGCCTGTTCTTCGCCTCCAACAGCGAGAGCGACACGCTCGGCACGACGTTTAGCGACGACCGGCTGCGCGGCTTTCGCGTCCGCGCCGACAGCGATTTCGCCGATTCTCTTCTGGGCATCAACCAGATCTACGCCGTCGTCAGCCAGGGCATCCAAGGGCTGGGCTCGACCGATAACGACAATCCGCTCGCCTCACGCGCGGGGGGACGCGTGAACTTTACCAAGATCGAGGGCTTTGCCGCACGCATCCAGCCGCTGTTTGCGAATTTTTCCGCCTATGGCGCGGTGTATGGCCAATACGCGGCCACGCCGCTGCTCGTTCCCGAGCAATGCGGTTTCGGCGGCCGGTTTTTCGGCCGCGCCTTCGATCCGTCGGAGATTTTGGGCGACAGCTGCGTCGAGGCGAGCGGCGAACTGCGCTTCGACGTGCCCGGCCTGCCGCCGCAAGTGACGCAGGCGCAGTTCTACGGCTTCGCCGATTGGGGCCATCTCGTCACGCTAGACGCGCCCGTCGGCACGCCGGCCGCCGTCGATGCCGCGTCCGCCGGCGCCGGCGTGCGCCTCGGCTTCTACAATCATTTCGACACCGATTTATCGGTGGCGAAAGCCATCGAGGGACCGCGCGACGACTGGCGGTTCTTCTTCATCGTGTCGGCGAGATATTAGGAGCGCGCGCGGTGAAATGTAGGGCTGGCAAAATCGCCGTTTGTACGCGGGGGAGGATGCTATGGCTCGCCGCCCTCCTCGCGCTCGCCGCCGCCCCCGCGCTCGCTGGCCCGAACGGCGCCTCTGTCGTCGCCGGCTCGGCCACCGTGCAGGGCCAGAGCACCGCCTCGGTCGTCGTCAATCAAACGAGCCAGAACGCCGTCATCAACTGGCAGACCTTCAATATCGGTCCCGGCGAGACCACCAAGATTTTGATGCCGAGTGCGACCTCGACCGAGCTCGACCGCGTCACCGGCAATGAGGGCCCGTCGCAGATTTTCGGCTCGCTCACTTCGAACGGCCAGGTCTTCTTGGTCAATCCGGACGGCATTCTGTTCGGACCGAATTCCAAGGTAAACACCGGAAGCTTTTTGGCGACCACCCACGACATCGCCAATGCCGACTTCATGGCCGGGCGCTACAATTTCACCGGCGCCGGCAATCCGTCGGCCTCCATCGTCAATCAGGGCACCATCACCGCGCAGAGCGGCGGCTTTGCCGCGCTGGTGGCGCCGGGCGTGCGCAACACCGGGACCATCACGGCATGGCTCGGCCAGGTGGGGCTCGCCTCCGCCAACACTTTCGCGCTCGATTTCTACGGCGACCGGCTCATTCAGCTCAACGTCAACGACTCCATTCAGACGCAAGTCATCGACGTTTCGACCGGGCAGCCCTTGAAAGCGCTGGTGAGCAACGAAGGCACGATCAAGGCCAATGGCGGCCGCGTCGAGTTAACCGCGGTAGCGGCCAGAACGGTCGTCGATTCGGTTATCAACAATTCCGGCGCCATCGAGGCCGACAGCATCGGCGCCAAGAACGGCATGATCGTGTTGGAGGCGGCGACCGCGGCGGACAAGCCCGCCGGCGCGCCGATCCAGCTCGTCACTGTCTCCGGCAACCTGTCGGCGGCCGGCAAGAAAAAGGGCACGACCGGCGGCACCGTCGTCGTCACCGGCGAGAGCGTCAAGGTCACGGGCGCCAAGATCAATGCCTCGGGCCAGGCCGGCGGCGGCGCGGTGCTGATCGGCGGCAATTCGAAGAGCAATCCCGTCGCCAATCCCTTCCCTCCCCCGCGCGCGGGGCAGGATCAGGGAGGGGGCAATCAGCCGGCCTTGATCGTGCCGACCGCGACCACGGTGTCGGTCGACGCCGCAACCGTCATCAACGCCTCGGCCACGGGCGCCGGCAACGGCGGCAAGGTCATCGTCTGGTCGAACGCGGCGACCACGTTCTACGGCACCATTTTGGCGCAAGGCGGCGCGCAATCCGGCAACGGCGGCTTTGTCGAGACCTCCGGCGGCACCGTCGATTTCGCCGGCATCCGCGTCGACACCACGGCGCCAGCGGGCAAGACCGGAACATGGCTGGTCGATCCGACCGACCTGATCGTCGACGCCACCGCCGCCGGGACCATCAACACGGATCTGCAAACGACGAACGTCACGCTGCAAACCACGGCAAGCGGCGCGCCCACCGGTCCCGCAGGCACGACAGGCAATACCAACGCGTCCGGGAACGGCGACATTATCGTCAACGCGGCGCTGTCGTGGACGACGGCGAGCGTGCTGACGCTCAATGCCTATCACGCTATCACCATCGATGCGCCGATCACCATCGCCGGCGCCGGCGGGCTATCGCTGACCGCCGCCAACAATCCGCTGGCGCCCGCCGCGCCGCTGATCTCGTTCGGCAACGGCGCCAGCGTACAATACACCGTCACCGGCGGCTCGCTCAGCATCGACGGCCAAGCCTACACGCTCCTTTATTCGATGAGCAGCGTGCAGAACATCAACAACAATTTGTCGGGAAATTATGCACTCGCGCTGCCGCTCAATGCGTCGGGCGTAGCGAGCTGGATACCGATTGGAACCGACGGCAATGGCAACGTGCTCAATTCCGGCAACGGGTTCAGCGGCGCGTTTCAAGGGCTAGGCAATGCGATTACCGGACTGAGCATCGCCCCGACCAGTTCGAATGCCTCTAACATCGGACTGTTCGGCTTGATCGGCACCGAAGGTGTCGTCAGCAATCTCACGCTCGCCAACGCGAGCGTCGCGGCCGATCCGAATAACAGCACGAACGGCCAATCCATCGGCACGCTGGCGGGCCAGAATGCCGGCACGATCAGCAACGTGACGGTCGGTGGCAGCAACGGCCAGGTCAATGGCTTGGCAATCGCCAACGTGACCGCCGGCGGCCTGGTCGGCTCCAACGGCAATTGCTGCCTGAACGGCAGTCCGATCGCCGGCGCGTCGATTACGAACTCCTCGGCCTCGGTCGCGGTGACGAGCGGCGGCATCGATGTGCAGATCGGCGGGCTGGTCGGCCAAAACCTGCCCCTCTCACCGATCACCAATTCGCGAGCCGCCGGTACCGTCAGTTCGACGGAGACTGCGCTGAGCAACGCCAACACCAGTTGCAGCAACAGCACCAACTGCGACTACGTCAATGTGGGCGGCTTTGTCGGTCAGAACTTCGGCACGATTCTGACCGTCGCGACGTCAGGCATGCCATGGCCGGCGACGACGCCGGCGATGGTGCCGACGAGTTGCGCGGCGCCCTATAGCTGCGCCAGCGGCGCCGTCTCGGTCGGTTCGCTCGGTCAGGGCGGCGGTTTTGCCGGTCAGAATGACGGTATTATCACATACTCGTTTGCCACCGGCCCGGTCACCGGCGCCGCCGGCGTTGCCAACTTTGCCGGCAACTCAAACGGCAATACCACGACGCAGATCGGCGGCTTTGTCGGCAACAATACCGGGCAGATTTCCAATTCCTTCGCGACCGGCCCCGTCGGCACGGCCGGAATCGAATATTTGCAGGCCGCGGGCTTTGCGGAAAGCAACGCGGGCACGATTTTACAATCGTTTGCACACGGCAACGTCAATACCGGCGACAACAGCGCGGCCGGCGGCTTCGTCGGCTCCAATTCGCCGAATAATTCGTCCAACTGCCCCGGCTGCTATGTCGGCGACGGCGACAACAACACCGCGGCGATCAGCAATGCGCAGGCTTACGGCAACGTGACCGTCGGCGCCTTGAGCGTCGCCGGCGGTTTTGCCTCGAACGGCGGCAACACCGACCACCCGAACACGTCCGGCGGCAGCTTCGCCAACGTGTCCGCCTCGGGCAGCGTGACGGCCGGCACGGCGATGACTGCCGGCGACGCAAGCGGCAACAGCATGGTCGGCGGCCTGGTCGGCGCGCTCTTGTCCAACGCCACGATCACAAATTCCTCGGCGCAGAATATGAGTCTCACTACTACCGGTGCGAACAACATCGTCGGCGGCATTGTCGGGTTCAACGCCGGCAGCGTTTCCGGCACGACTTCGTCGGCCCCGGTCAGCGGAACCAGCAGCAGCTATCTTGGCGGCGCGGTAGGCGTCAATTTCGGTTCGCTGACAGGGGTTACGGTCGGGCCTGCGGTCGGCGGCGGCAATCTGGCCGTTGCGGGCAGCGGCAGCAGCAACTTCGTCGGCGGCATCGCCGGCCTCAACGTTGGTTCGATCGCCACCAGCTCGGCCGCGGTGACGCTGTCGAGCGGTTCGTCGAGCTATGTCGGCGGCATCGCCGGCGTCAACGGCACCTATATCAACGAGAGTTCGATCACCTTTGCCAATTCAAGCTTCCCGGCAGGCTCGATCGACCCCGCCACTTTCGCGAGTGCGACCGGCACCGGGTTTACTGTATCGATCGGAACCTCGACGCCCAGTTCCGCGCCAGCCGCGCCGAGCTGGCTCAACAACGCCAATTGCAACGATCCGATCTGCGGCATCCTGACCGGCGGGATACTACAGGGCACGGTCGCACCGACAGCTGTGACCTATTCGGTCGCCAATGCAACGTCGACCTATGGGACGATGCCTATTCTCGGCGCGGTGACCTTGACCGGCGTCGCCGCAGGCGCCACGGTGGCCGCGACCGTCGAAGTCGTCTCCAGCGGCAATTCGACACCTTTCGTTCCCACCGCGACGACGGCAGCGGGCACCTACACCGAGGAAGTCGTCGCGCTCAGCAATCCGAGCTACGTCATTGCGACGAGCCTCAACACCAACGGCATCCTGACCATCAATCCGGCGACCCTGACCTACGTGGCCAATACGGCAAGCAAAGTTTACGGCGCCGCGATCGCGGCGTTGAGCGGCACGGTGGGGGGCTTCGTCAACAGCGACACGCTCGCATCGGCGACAACCGGCACGCTCAGCTTCACCACGGCGGCGACTTCAAGCTCGAATGTCGGCAGGTATGCCATCACCGGCAGCGGGCTCAGCGCCGCCAATTATGTGTTCGTCCAGGCGTCGCCTAATTCGACCGCACTGAGCATCACTCCGGCATCGGTTGTGGTGACAGCGCTCGGCGGGAACTCGACCTATGGTTCGTCGCCCGCCAATCCGGGGCTTTCGGCGACCGGCTTGCAGAACGGGCAAACCGTCAGCGCGCTTACCGGCCTCTCCAATTCGTTTGGCATTACCGATCTGACCAATGCCGGCAGCTACACGCTCAATGTTGCGGGCACGTTGTCCAATCCGAACTACACGGTGAGCTCGACCGTTCCAGGATCATGGACAGTGAACCCGGCACCCATCGTCGTTACGTCGCTCGGCGGCAGCTCGACCTACGGCGCTTCGCCCGCCAATCCCGGCCTTTCGGCCACCGGCCTGCAGAACGGGCAAACTGTCAGCGTGCTCACCGGCCTCTCCAATTCATTCGGCATTACCGATCTAAGCAACGCCGGCAGCTACACGCTCAATGTCGCCGGCACGCTGACCAATCCGAACTACACCGTGAGTTCGACCAATACCGGCAGCTGGACGGTCAATCCGGCGACGCTGACTTACAACGCTACCCCCGAGAGCATCAGCGCCGGCGCGGTGATTCCGGCGCTTTCCGGTTCCGTCACCGGCTTCGTCAACGGCCAGACGCAGGCGAGCGCGACCACCGGCACGCTGACTTTTTCCACTACCGCAACGTCGAGCTCGGCCGCCGGCAGCTATCCGATCGACGGTTCGGGCCTCACTGTCACCAACAGCAACTATGCTTCGACTATCGCAGAGGCGCCGACGAACGCGGCCGCGCTGACCGTCACCGCCGCGCCGACGCTTGCTTCTTCGAACACCAACAACCCGAACGCCGTCACCCAGCAGACCACGCAATTCGTCCAGACCGCGAATATTACCAACCCCGCGCCTGCGCCGGCGATCAACCTCGACCTGACGCCGTCGACCGGCGGCACTGGCGGCACGACCGGCAGCACCGGTGGAACCGGCTCCGGCGGCATTGGCGGCACAAGCGGCGGCGGCAAGCAGGGCGGCAACGGCGCGCCGCCCGGGACGCGGCTTATCGACATGGCGATCAAGCCGCTGCCGCCCGGCTCCGGCATGCCGCCGCCCGGCGAGACGCGGTTTTCGCCGACCGAGGTCGTGCTGCAATTTCCTCCCGGCATGACGGCGCAACAGATCGCCGATATCGGCCAGCGTTTCGGGCTCAATTTTGCGAGCGAAGAAACCATCGGCGTGCTCGGCCGGGCCGTCTATACCTTCCGCATCGGCGACGGCCGCGCGGTGCGCGAGGTTATCGCCGCGATCGAGGCTGCCGGCATCAATGCCGCGGTGCAGCCCAATTACCGCTTCGGCCTGAGCCAGGACCAGAACGTTCAGGTCGCTAGTCTGGGCGATCCGGCGCAATACATCGTCGGTAAACTGCAGCTCGACGCGGTCCACCGCATCACCAAAGGCAGCCACGTCGTCGTCGCGCTGATCGATTCCAAGATCGATACCGAACAACCCGATCTTGCCGGCGCTGTCGCCGGGGAATTCGACTCCGGCTGCGGCAAAGACGCCGCGCCCGATCCGCACGGTACCGGAATGGCCGGCGCCATCGTTTCGCACGTCAACCTGTTGGGCGTGGCGCCGGACGCCAGGCTGTTGGCGATCTGCGCCTTCGGCGGCGGCGGCAGCCCGCAGTCGTCCTCCATCAAGATCGCCAACGGACTGGATTACGCCATCAACCACGGCGCCAAGATCATCAATATGAGCTTTGCCGGGCCGCGCGATCCGACCGTCGCCCAGGAGCTGCAGATCGCGCGCGAAAAGGGCATCGTGCTGATCGGCGCCGCCGGCAATGACGGGCCGAACTCGCCGCCGCTTTATCCCGGCGCCGATCCCAACGTCATCGCGGTGACCGCAACCGACGAGAAGGACCGCCTGTTCCTCGGCGCCAACCAGGGCAATTACGTCGCGCTGGCGGCGCCGGGCGTCGATATTCTGGTGCCGGCGCCGCATGCCGGCGTGCAATTCACCACCGGCACCTCGGTCGCGACCGCCAATGTCAGCGGCGTCGCCGCGCTGTTGATGGCGCAGAAACCGTCGCTGGGCCCCGAGCAAGTGCGCGCCATCCTGACCTCGACCGCCAAGCATCTCGGACCGAAGGGCGACGAGCGCAAATTCGGCGCCGGCCTCATCGATCCGCTCAAGGCGCTTCGGCTCAAGCCGCTCAGCTAAAGCGAGCGTCGTCCGCTCCCGTCGCGAATCGTCTCACAGCGACGGAATCACCGATCAAAAAAGGCTGCAACGGACTTCTGCAACAAGATCTGACAAGAGCGGACATCCATGGGACTGCGTCACATCGGAGTCCGCTCATCCGCCCTTCCTCGCGCTGACCAGCATCGGGCCGTAGAAAGCGACGAACGTTCCGAAGGCCGTGATCCAGCCAAACGCGGCCACGATCAGCGTGTCGTCATAGATCGACGGAAGGAGCGGCGCGACAATGCGCGCCAGTGCGGCCGCAAGGATAGCGCCGTAGATCACCATGGTTGCCAGCGTGGTGGTCACGTCGCGACCGGTATGACCGAGCGTGGCACGGGTCATCACCGCGAGCGTCATCACGCCCATGGCGCCGGTGGTCCAGGCATGCAGCGCCCCGGTCGGCGGCAGCTGCGCCGGCCACAGGATGGAGACGCCGAGCGCGAGAGCGCCGAGCGGCACGAAGGCGTAGCCGAGGTGCAGGATAAGCAGGATCGGCTCGCGCCAAGACCGCTCGCCAGCCCAGCGGGCGAGCCGCGCCGCCTGCGCCATTGCCATGACGACCAACATCATGCCGGAACCAGCCCAATCGGGTGCGGCGATCCAGGAGACGAGCGCAAGGGCGGCGAGCGCCAGCGAGGCCATGTCGAAACCACCGAGCGGCGCTGGCAGCTTGTCGCTCTTCTGCCGGACCAGGAAATTGTTGGTGAAGCTCGGTGTAATGCGGCCGCCGACCAGCATAATCAGCCCGACGATCGCCGCGCAGCCGAGGCGTAGCCCGTAATCCGGCGCGCCCCGCACGAGGACCTCGATCTGGAACACGATATTGGCGGCGGCGACGAGGCTAACGAGGACGATGACACGCAAGTTTCGCCAATTCTCGCCAGTGACGATCTCGCGTAGCGCAACCGCGGCGACGGCAGGAAGATAGATGCAGTCGACCGCCGCCGCCGCGACGATCCCGATCTGATCGGTCAACAGCATGGCGACGCGGCCAACGACCCACAATAAAAACAGTGCAAGCAGCGGACGGCCCTGCAGCGGAAAGCGGCCGGTCCAATTCGGGATCGCGGTGAGGAGAAAGCCGGTGAGCACGGCTGCGACGTAACCGAACAAAAATTCATGCGCGTGCCAGGCCACCGGCCCGTAATCGCTGGCGAAGGAGACCGCGCCGGAGAGGAGTGCTATCCACAGCGCCATGGCGACGACGGCCCACAGCGCCGCACCGAGAAAGAACGGACGGAAGCCGTAGCTTAACAGCGGGATCGATTCTGGCTTGAGCCGCGGAATGCCGCCGCGCGGAGGGGAGGTGACGGTCCGTTCGCTCATCGCGCACCTACTAGTGGGACTCGGCAAGAACATAGGCCAAAGCGCGCTGCAGGCAGACGCGGCCGGGAT
>Ga0187769_10002019_pt1 | contig 11762 bp, 12 predicted proteins | sample 0116_SJ02_MP02_1_FD_133140 | JGI IMG/M metagenome (GOLD analysis project Ga0187769, IMG submission 133140) | Tropical peat soil microbial communities from peatlands in Department of Meta, Colombia - 0116_SJ02_MP02_10_MG | ecosystem: Environmental > Terrestrial > Soil > Wetlands > Peat | place... | reverse complement strand
TGAGTGAAGCCGACCGACTTTCGGATAGAATTGCCATAATGTACCGCGGTCGCCTCAGAGTCTGTGATACGCCGCGAAATCTCAAAGACAGCATCCCAGGCGGCGACGTGATAGACATTAAGCTAGAGGCGGAAGTTGAGAGCGAAACCGTGGCCAAGCTGAAAGGGATCGAAGGGATCGTGGATATCGCGCTGGTGAAGCCGGAACATATCCGTCTCTATCTTAATCGGGCCGAAAAGATGCTCCCGAAAATAATGAGCGTCCTCTCAGACATCGGCGTCGGCATCTACTCAATCAACATGAAAGAGCCGTCCTTGGACGATGTTTTCTTCCATTACACGGGTACCGTACTTGACGATTCGGACTCGGCGCAGAGTGTGGCATCCAACTGACAAAGATACTGTTTGTGGTAGAGCGAGACCTTCGCTCTTTGATAAGGCACAAGAGCATCTTGTTGATGCGTTGGTTCTTCGTCTTTGTTCAGATCGGCATCTTCGGATTAGCGGTTTCTCGGTTGATTATCGCCATGCCCGACTACTACCACTATTACGCCATGGGAGTCATCGTGATGACCATGTACTCCGTTGCAATCTTTACGGGGTACGAGATTTACGACGAGGCAGACGATGGTTTTGTGGAATACCTGTTGAGCGTCCCCATAACTAGGCGGGAGTTGGTGATTGGACGTTCGCTTGCTGGTGGGTTGAGGAGTTTCCTCTTCATGTCGCCGATAGTCGCGGTATTCCTTCTGCTTATGGGTGTCTTAGATCCGTTGAAGGTCTTGACTGCTCTTGTCGCGCTGTATGGGTTCGCGTTTGGTGTTTCAGGCTTGAGCATAACTTTGGCTGTAGGATTGAAGGCGGGGGATAGATTCGACATAATCATGGGAGCGCTAGATGCGCTAATAGTGCGCTTGAGTTCTGCGCTTTATCCGGAAGCCTTCATGCCGGGGCCGATAGCAGCTCTATCATCCTTCAATCCACTAACCTACGCAAGTGACCTGTTCCGCTGGTCGCTGAATTATGACGTGAAGTATCTGGCTAATCCCGTGGTCGCTTTGTTGGTTCTCATTATCTTCCTCATGACCTTCAATTTCTTTGGCGTTTTCATCTACGAGCGAACGCTCGAAGGTGGAACTTGGAGGTAGTAGCATGTTAACTGGTATGGCTGCAATCATCGAGCACGATTTCAAAGTCTTCCTGAAGTACCGATGGTTTCTCGCGGGGCTAATCAGCATGAATCTTGCTGATCTTCTCATAATGGGTGTTGTTTACACGAGGATGGTTTCCTTCGACTACTTCAAGTTCCTCGCTCCAGGAATCGTTGCTATGGGCCTTTTCGCGGCAGCTTTTGTGATTGGAAGGGAAGTCAACATGGAAACTAGGAGGGGGTACAATCTGTACCTCCTTAGCTTGCCTTTGACGCGTCGGGATTTGGTGGGAGGACGGATGGTGGCCGGTGGGATTCGGGGTCTAATCTACGCTATACCCTTGCTAATCTTAGCCATGCTAATCCTAAAGTTTCCTTCCGCTCTGCAGATCAGTTTGATGTTGTTCGCGATGTACTTGCTTGGGATGGGGGTCTCAGGACTGGCCATAAGCCTAGCAGTTATGTTGAGGAGTTTTGAGAGGTTCACAACTGCACGGAGTCTACTTTACCTGCTGCTAATCTTCTGGAGTTCAGTCTTCTACCCGATCGCCGTTCTGAAACAGATCTTCAAGGGCCCCCTGATTCTGCTCGCCGAAGCAAACCCGCTTAGCACAGTCTCAGACTTGTTGCGCGGGTATCTCATGGGCACGCCTGCGGTAACGTTGTTCAGTTGGATTCAACTGCTAACTGTTTGTGGAGGTCTAATCCTCCTCGGATCTCTACTATATTTGATCGCTATTGAACGTTCAACCTAGTGGTGCGGTTTTCGTTTGGGGATGTCGTTAGCTATCACTCCTACAACAAAGAAGACTAGTCCCAGAAAGCTCAACAGGAAGATCTGATGATAGGCTGTAATGTCAGTTATGGGGATCGCTAGATTATCATAGAGCATGTAGAGCGCATACAACCACACGAAGTTGCCCAAGACATGAAGGCTAAGACTGAACGGACGTTTCAACCCTAGGATAACAGAGCCATCAAGTAACGCGAGGATTCCGAGCAGGAAGGGTGCAACGACAAATTGATTATAAGATGGTATGTCTGACAAAGCGGTGAAGCGAGTGATGAAGAATAGGTTGTTGAACTCATACCCGGTGTACAAGAGCAGCAATAAACCGACTATTGAAAACACGACACCGATGGCTGTGCGCGCGGACATAGGGTGCGTCCAACGGTCTCAGAGCCCTCTCGTCTCTATAAGCCCTTGATACACGAAGAAGTTCAAGATGATAGGTAACGTAATGCGCAGTATAAGTTCCGCATTCTGAGCGGAAAACTGAACTTCGTCTTTCCCTTCCGCACCCTAAAACCGACAGGCACCTCGCAAACTTTCAGTCTCTCTTTGAGAACGGTCACAAAGAGTTCCATTTCTATCTCGAAGCCAGTCGAACGAAGGAGGGGATAGATTCTTTCCACAGCCTTCCTCGTAAATACCCAATAGCCGGTCTGTACATCGGTGAATAGTCGTCGAAATTTTGCACCTAACAGAAATGAGACGGTCAGGTTTGAGGCAATAGTTAGAGTGGTCATGCTTCGGGGGTCCCTTTTGCCGCGTATTCTTGAACCCAGAATCACATCTGCTTCTCCCCCTTCCGCTAGAGCAACCATCTTCCCCAGAGCTGATGGGATGTTGGTTCCGTCGCCATCTATCATACCAAACCAGTTCGCCTTGCCAAGAAGGAACAGCCTCATACCCGTCCTAACGCCGCAACCCTTACCTTTGCCAAATTCTTGCTCGCGAACGTCCGCGCCTGCCTCTTCCGCGACTTCGCGGGTTCTATCCGTGCTGAATCCATCGACGACTAAGATATTGCTGAATCCGCTGTCTTTTGCCTCGACAATCAGTGTTTTTACTGCTTCTTCCTCATTGAGTGTGGGAATCATGAGTAGCGTGTTGGACAAGCTTTTTTGATTGAGGTCTTGATTCGTACCGTCATTAGTTGGGCCCGTGTCCTTTGCCATGAGAGCCACTAACATCATCATCTTGGTCTGCATAGCGGTTTCGCTTTATTCATGGACATTGGATCCAGCGAGTGTTGAACGAAATCTGGCGTTCAGTCTTATGAACGTGCAACAAGGTAGAGTCTGGACGCTAGTAACGGCAATCTTCGTCCACGCCAGTATAATCCATCTCCTAGGGAATATGATATTCCTCTACGTTTTCGGAAATACGTTAGAAAGCGTGACGAATTCAAAGAAGAAAATGCTTATCACATTTTTCACTGGCGGTGTCCTTAGTTTCCCGCTGAGCATTCCATTCTTTCCACCCGATGCGAGTTTCGTCGGGGCATCAGCCGCGATTTTCACGTTAGCTGCGGTTGTGATGCTGCTTAAGCCTCTAAGGTTTTCTTGGCTTCTCCTGATGCCTGTGGGGATGGTTGCGATAGTGTATTTTCTCTACAATGCTGTGGCAGTATACCTACATCTGCAGAGTGATGTGGCTTATGTTTCACATGTCATCGGATTCTTGGTCGGTGTACCGTTCGGAATAGCGTGGAGCACGAATTGGAAGAAGAACTTGGTAATTTCACTAATCCTGCTAGTGATCTATTTCGTAGCCCTATACCTGATCACGCAATTCATACTGCCGAAGCTGTGATCGTTAAATCGAGCAAAAGTTCGGTTGTCCTATACCGATTTCAAGTATCCCTTGAGAGACAGCCATTCTTCGACGGCTATCGAGACCAGTTCCTCGTCTGAGATATCGCGTTCCTCGGCGGCTTGGTTCAAGGCGCGCGCGATCTTAGGTGCAAAATATACCTTAACGGCTACGCCGGTCTGTTTCGCAAGCGCCTCATCTTTGATGGTTTGAATTGATTTCTCCGGGAACATCTTGAATCGGTCGACGACTTTCTTCGCGTCAACCTCGGGTAGGGGGGCGATGGCTCTAACGATTTCCGGTACTTTGCGTTCGAATTCACGTGCGGGTAGTTTCTTCACCTCTGTGCTTTTCAAGGCGCGTGCGACGAGTTCGGTGTGTTTGATTGGGATTGCTTCCGCGCGCTGCCTTTGGTCTTCCGGAGGCGCTCTGGCCGCATGGATTTTCATCCCTTTCTCTCGCAGTTTGAACGTCAGGTCGTAGGCGTCGAGAAGTTCTCGCACAGCGCTCTCTGATCGGCCTAGTTCTTTGCCAACGAACTTGGCGTTCGCGAAACGTTTCGGGTCCAGTTTCATTAACCTCAGAACTCCTTCGGCTTCCTCCTCGAGTTCGAGGTCGCTTCTCTGAATGTTCTCAACGAGTGATAGTGAGAGCGCTTCTGTGTCACTCATTGGTTTAATGATGACTGGCACTTTTCTAAGTCCCAACGCTTTCGCGGCCTCAAATCGCCTTGAACCGACGACGATTTCGAACCTGTTCTTGTTCGGTCTGACCAGGAGGGGCTCAAGAATTCCCTTTTCCTCAATCGAAAGTTTGAGTTCTGTTATGTCTCCAACGGTTTTGCGCACATTTGAGTCTCCAACAAATAACTTGGCGGTTTCTAACTCCGACATTACTGCCAAACTCTAGCCCTCAGGATTGCCTTGATGTTCTCAGTATACAATCTTAAATCGTTCTGTTTAAGGAATTAGAGTCGAAGGCTAGCAAATGGACTTGCGCAGGAAGATCGACGGAATCGATGTCGTAGCCAACGACAATGAGGTATGGTTCCTGCAGGAAGGGAGAATTTGCTGGACTACGCGTGAGGAAGTCTGGTCGGGATCTTCACGGCTAGGGGAAATGCTACGGCAAAAGGGCTACACGGTTCAAACGAAGAGGTTCCCGAAGAAACTCCGAGAACTCATTCTGACCATGTCAAGATCACCCTAAATGGTACGCCGCCAAATTGAGGGGACTTGGCCGACAAATTCAGGAAACGCTCACGTTAGAGCCACATGAATCTGTTCGGTAGTGCGCTGGTCGGCTACTCGAACCAGACACCTAACTCGCAGAAACTAGGCGTCTGGTTTGCGAAGACGCATACGAGGGCTGGGTAGGCAACAAGCAAAGCGCCAATAACACACCAATTCTACCCGGAAACCACTAACCGCTGAGAGGTTAATCTTCAGAGTTGCGAGGTTAACCTTTGCCGCGCCTACCGATGCCCCCTAGGGGGTACCCGCGCCGACTGTCGGAGCGCTGAGCAAGGGGGTACATTATCGTACATTCAACCGCGGGGCAGTCCATGGTCTAGCCGAGCTGGGAAAAGGGACCACGTACAAGGGCACAGAAAGGGCTGGCAAAGGGGACTACGCCGAACTCTGCCAACTCACAACGCGACTCACCAACGAGTCTATTCATAGCCGACGCCTATGGGCGGGTGAAGCGGCTTCGCAGTCAAGCGCCATCACATCAGTGGAGCGGAGTACATCCGCAGCGCGTTGAGGAAGCATTTGAAAGAAGAGTTGCCGGCGCATTTGAAGAGAATAAGCGACGTCGGAAATCCAATAAACGATGTCGCTTTACAGCGTCTCCAGACCCATGCGAAGCAGTACACCATCGGTTGCCGTCAAGCGCACTTGACGCGAATAAACGCCGGTGAAAATTGGAAAAACGCCGGCGTCTTACGGAACCCTGCACACTGACGCAAAACAGCACACCCTTGGTAGCCGCGGAGTCTTCTTGACGGTGACAATCGGTACGTAGCACAAGCTCTCACGTTCAAGCATGGTGGCGCAGATCCTCATGTTGGGCTACGATCCTACGTTGAACTTAACAAACTAGCATCGCGACTCACCTGAGTCGCGTGGTGAGGAGGTAGACTCACCCGCGAGTCGCATAGCCAAGGCGCACTTGCATGCGCAGCCGCTCCTAGCCAACCTCAGGGACATGGCTGCCCAAAAGAAAGATGGAATATGGATTGCTAGCCTAACGGCCTAGGAAATCGAAGACATCCGGATAGACTTGTTCAAAGTTGGGAAGCTGATAGATGAGTCACAAGGTTCACAAAGCGGATGAACTCGCGGAAGCAGGCCAAATTCACGCGTACAAAGCCTTGACCACGCGAATAAGGAAGCCAGTCAGGGACGTACACGTAGGCCGCCACTGAGCCTCCAGCACCCAGAACCGCTACAGCTTGGGTCGTCAACCGCCAACTTCACGTTACCCGCCTACGGGGCCGCCTGGAGGGGTACCTGCATGTCCAAAGCGTACGTCTCGGAATTCGAAGACGCGCTCCGATACGTTACGATGGCAGTAAACGAAATGATGGGTTACGTCGCAAGGATTCGTGTGAAATACAAAAAAAAGAAAACTAGTGGGGGGATTATTCGCAGCTGTTTGCTGCCAATTCATGGGGGCTAGTATTGGTCGCGTCCGCGGCCCCTGCCGCCGCCGTAGCCTCTGCCCCGGCCTCTTCCGTACCCGCCGCCGCCTCGTCCGTAGCCTCCGCCGCCGCGGCCGTAGCCGCCGCCTCCGAAGCGTCGACCGCCGCCGCCGTAGGAGCGGTAGGGTCGTTCCTCGACAATTTTGTCTGATAGGTTGTTTTGCGTGTTTACGTCGCCAAGTGGGGTTTCCGAAGGTTCAAGGGATCCGTAGCGTCCAATGTTCAGTCGCATTGATCCCTTAAATGGTCGGACGTAGCCGTTCTTGACGTTGACCGTGTCGCCTTCGTTGACCTTGTCTATGTTCTCGTCCCATAGGGTCATGTAGATGGTGCCTGAATCGTCTCCTACCAGGGCATCTAGGACACGGTGTGTTGTTCCGTCTTGTCTTGACACTGTTTCTCTCGCTTCGCCTTTCTGGACGACCTTTACGGTCGTGTTGACTTGCTTCGAATACGGACCGAGTTCGCTAACTTTCATGTTAGGTGCTGGTGCCGAAACGTCTGGTGTTTGTCCTTCTTCCTCTGACATTTTCAAGTCGACTTCTATTCAAACGGTAGGGGACCAAAACTAGCGCGATGGTCTTAAGGGTTATGCATCCCCAGAGGCTGGCTGATCCGAATTTTGAGCTTAGAGGAGAGCTCCGAGTGCATCCACGTTTTCGATCACCATGTCCGGTTTGACAGTCGAATGGGCTATGGTTCCTCGAGTCTCAACTCCCGTCAGAACAAGGATGGTATGAACTCTCGCACTGCGAGCTCCTATTATGTCCGTCTCAATCTGATCTCCAACCATTACCGCCCTACTTGCTCTTTCGTTTGCGATCTGAAGCGCTAGTCGAAACATGCGTGGTGAAGGTTTGCCGATCAGCACAGCTTTCTTTCCGCTGGCAAACTCCAATGTCTTTACAATTGCTCCGGCCGACAGCGCGGGGCCGGAGGCGCCCATGTAGACAGCTCCACCGTAGCTTCCAACCAGAACTGCGCCAGCTCGAAGAAACCGGCATGCATCATCAAGTTTCTCGTAAGTCAATCGGCGATCCAAACCTACAACGACGACTTCAGGGTGGTTCGAGGCTCGGTGTCCCGCCCGTTCGAGTTCGCGCCTGAGACCAGTCTCTCCAATTAGGTAGAACCGCGCCCTGCCTAACTGTTCAGTTAGATATCGCGCGGTAAGATAGCTTGAAGTCAGAATCTCACTGACATCGAATGCGAAGCCGAGATCAACTAGGTGTCGGTGTATCTGCTCCCGAACCTGCGTCGAATCATTCGTCAGAACGAACGTTTTCCTTTCAGATTCCTTCAATCGCCTGATTATTTCTCTTCCACCAAGATACCTGGGGTTTTCTTTGCCCACCGAGAGAACTCCATCTAGATCGAAAAAGAAGACGCGTAACGACTTTACTTTCATGGAATAGTCGCTCATTGAAGTCATGATCAGTGTCCCGTCCGAGCCGCTTCGTCAGGATTGCGGCGATTGGGCTCATAGTCGACAGAGGTTGTGAGTTGCGGGGTGTCTAAATCAGGCGTCAGGGAACGCTAGCTTACGGTCTTATGGGTCTGGAATGCCCCCGCCGTAGAGCTTTTGGCACATTAGATTGCCCCACATATCGTATCTGAGTATGAAGAAATTGGCGCCTTGCGTGTTCGGTCCGAAGCTGTACGAGTATCCGGTTATGTACACGTTTTCTTGTTCGTCAACCGCTATGCCATATGCGAAATCGCCTCTGTTACCGCCCCAAAACTTCTGGAACAGCAGGTTCCCCGCTTGATCAAACTTCAAGAGGAACACGCTTGGGATGCCTGGAGTGATGCTGTAACTCTTAGTGTAGCCTGTCACGTAGACGTTCCCGTCTATGTCCACTGCAATACCGGTTCCGTAGGCGTTCTGTTGGCCTCCCCAAATTCGCTGGTAGATTAGGTCTCCAAGTGGGTCGAACTTTAGAATGAGGACGCTTGAGACCCCCGGCGTCAAGCCAAGGCTGTACGTGTAGCCGGTCACGTAGACGTCTCCGCTAGGGTCGACGGCTATGGCAGCGCCATAGCTCTGGGGGCCGCCCCATGTCGTCTGGAAGAGAAGATTTCCGGAGGAGTCATATTTCAAAAGCAAGACGCTCGTGCCACCGCCGAGGCTACTAGTAGTTCCGACCACGAATACGTTGCCCAACGTGTCCGTCGCCACGCCATTGCCAAAACTGTTCTCTTTGCTCCCCCATGTTTGGGAGAACTGTAGTTCGCCGGAAGGTGAGTACTTCAGGAGGAATACTTGGCTAAGGCCGCCAGCGAAACTGTCCGTTGATCCTGTGATGTAGACATTGTCCTCCGTGTCAACCGCTATCCCGCGAGCAATGTCGTTCCCAGGTCCACCCCACTGCTTGGTGTAGAGCAGGTTGCATGATGAATCATACTTTTGCAGAAATACGTCGTAGTCCTCTCCACCAAATGTTTGCGTGGCTCCGGTGATGTAGATGTTATCTGAGCTGTCCGTCGCCACGCCAGTCCCGAACGTGTTTAGTGGTTGCCCATCGCCAAACGTCTTCATGCAAGCTCTTTGACCTAAAGGAGAGTCGGGGAGTGACGATACGTACTTGAAGAAGAACACCTGCGACTGCCCGTTACTAAATGGCTGAGTATTCCCTAGCGCGATAAGGCTTCCCTCGTTGTCAATCGTTGCGGCAGATGCGTAGATTCCGTCCGGGGTCCGTGGTTGATCGGCATTAACAGAAACAGCGGGAAAGGCTACTACTGATAACACTACGAGAGCTACTATGAGTAGGCAAACGTGGGATTTCGGGATCGTTTTGATCACCTCAACAGCTAGAGGGCTTGTCCCTTTACGCGAGAGAGGTTGTTGTGACGTACATGCTGTAGGGGCCGTTGCCTTCCCAGGATGGGTTGCTGCTGAAGAGGGTTGGGAAACCCTGTGAGTAAGGTGACGCGAAGAAGTAGGTTGAGTAGCCGTAGGTGTAGTCGTAGCTTCCACTGTAGGCATAGTGGTAGATCGTTCCGTACTGTTGTGGGGCGAGAACGGCGAGCCAATACGTGCCGGCAGCCGGGATGATTAGCGCATCGTATCGAAGTTGCCATGTTTCCCAGGCTGGACCCCAAGTAATTGCACCGTGAAGGCAGTAACTGTTTCTCGTCGCGGCGACGAGCGGTTGGTCGGCAGGGCTTCCGTTGCCATTATCTTGGTAGATACCAAACCACATGCATTGACTTCCGTCGGATCCCGAGTACTGAAGGTACATGGAAACGGATTGGATTGCTACTGGACCGGGTACTGTAAACATGAGGTAGGCTTGAACTATGTTGCCGCCGATCGTGCCAGTGTATTGTTCCACATTTTGATCTCCGTAAATTGTTACCGCTCCGGTGTACGTGCTTATCACAGGATACCAGTTGAGAACGTAAAGGTCTCCGGTGTAGATGCCGCCGATTGTGGACGGTCTTACTAGTGTTCCGTATACAGTGATCTGTTCGTGCTGAGGCGGTGTAGGTGGAATCGTGCAGCTTGTGTTCGGATATAGGCAGGTGAAGATCAACCGCCACGTTCCGTAGTAAACCGGCGGGTTACACGCGGTTTGATAGAGTCCGCTCGCGGTAAATGCGCACGAAGGGCCGCCGAGCCCTTGGACCTGATAAACTTGGCAGGAGCTATTCGCCGAAGCGCAGGGGAGAGTGACGAGGCTGAAGGTGCCTTGCACGGCCCAATTGGGATCAACTGTTTGTGCGAATGTTTGCGATCCCATCAGAGTGAAGGCCAGAGCGATTAACAGAATCAAGTACAGAACGAAGGGGACTCGACTACGGAGTGCCATTGAAAACCACATAGAATCGTTCATACGTTCTTATTTTAACACTATTCCGGTAGGAGAGGTTGTGTGGAATACACCACTTACCGTTAAGCGTTAACGACTAGAAATGCGCCGCACGCTTTCTCGTTACGTGAAGTATTGGCTCAGACGCCTTTGGAAGATTTCTTCGCGAATCAGGTGACTGTTCCTTGCCCATACTTCCGGTTTAATCTGGAATTCATTACACGCAAATCGAAGAGCGTCTTGGAATCCGTCGAATGCTGTTGGTCGTGTTTTGAGAGCTGCTCGAACGCTTTCACGCACATTCCAGACTCCTACGGGTAGAACGTATCCCGGTCGGATTTCGCGTAGAACTAATGCTGACGCTTGTCTCCCCATTTTTTCCAGTGCCTCAGCCACAGCGAGCCTAGTTGAGTAATAACAGCCGCCAACGGAGGCGTATGTGGTGCGTCCCTCGAAAGATTCATGATCGCCCATCAAGGCGGGGGCATTTCCCATTTCGTTCCAAGCGGTGCCGGGGAACCAAGCTTCAATCCATTCAAAGCTCCAGTTGTGAGGTGAGAGAATCCCGGCGTACCAATTATCCAGATACTCGTACTTGTACACCTCATATCTGTCAACGGTCGGATAACGTCGAATCGCGCGGAGCAGGTGTTTCGATAAAGTGTCATCGACGGCTGTTATGCTCCATCGGGTCGGTACAATCTTCCTTTGGTCTTCGACTCCAAGCATCCCCAAGCTAAGTGTTCGCTGTATGCGCGAAACCTCCACTCCGTCGTGGTAGAGTTCGATCATGCCATCCGCGGCCAACAAATCGCCATCGTAATACACAGCTTCCAATTTCTGTTCGCCCGAGCCAGGAGCAATCTCCAAGTTCTGAATTAGGGCTGATGGTCCGAAGGGCTGTGTTTCCTCACTTAATGCGACAGCCATTCTCGGTTTCTTCTTGAATTTCGCGCTCACGTCCACGGATGCGGAGGATAGCGCGAGGTCGTGCAGATCGAGTAAGTATTTTCCCGGGTTCTGCGCGTCGTGAACTTCGATTAGGGACTTACCGCGGATCAAAGTAAACCTATAATCGATAATATCTTGAATCGTCTTGCCTAACCAAAGTTCTGGGGTATCCAGAAGTCTTGTATCTCCTTTCTCTGGGGGAATCAGTGGACCAACATACACTCGAGGGTAGCCGACGCGACCGATGAATACCCCCGGAGGGCTGGAGCCATCAACTTCCTCTCTGGCGAGTTTTGGCATGTGCTTGACTAATAGTTCAGCTTTTGATAGAATTGGGCAGTAAGCCTTTCCGCAAAGCATTCGGGCTCCGCGACATTGCATGCACATCGTGGATGAGGAAGTTTGAACAAAGGTCAGGGCATCGTGGTTGGCTGACGGATCAAGTCCAGTTCGTTTCTGAATCCAATCCAGGCCTTGAACCGACGCCAAAGCGACCACAATCGATTAGATGGGCTGGATGATTATTCAAGGAGAGAGATTAATG
>Ga0187769_10002018_pt1 | contig 11768 bp, 10 predicted proteins | sample 0116_SJ02_MP02_1_FD_133140 | JGI IMG/M metagenome (GOLD analysis project Ga0187769, IMG submission 133140) | Tropical peat soil microbial communities from peatlands in Department of Meta, Colombia - 0116_SJ02_MP02_10_MG | ecosystem: Environmental > Terrestrial > Soil > Wetlands > Peat | place... | reverse complement strand
CATCAGCGTCCCCAGGATTAGGAGGAGGTAGGCGTTGCGCGGCCTGTAAGCGTACCTAGTACTTCGGAGCAGCATGTAGAGGCCTGCGACGCCGAGGAAGTAAAGAAACGCGGCGATTAGACTCTCGTTAAGTGTCTGTTGGCCTAGGGTCCCTGAGATAACAACCGAATACCCGTAAGATGTTGGCAGCAGCGAGATCGGATGCTCAAGTATATCATAGACTCCTCCGGCCAAAACAAATCCAACAAATAGAACAACCGCTAGCGCCAGAACGGTAGTCGAAGGCTTCATCCTCCGTGTCGTAGGTGAACGGAAGAACTTGAGCGAATAGCCTAGATTATGGAAGAACCGTTGCATTCTCCAAGGAACTTTACTCAGCTTAATCCGAAGGCCGTCGAGCATCATAGGTCACATTATAGGATGGGAGAGAACCAAGAGGCTAAAATATGTTGCTTTGCTTTCACGCTTGCTCCTAGGCTGGGTATGGATTATGCCTCAGAAGGTTTTCTGCCAAGAGTGTGGCTCAATTCTCTACCATGGGCTGGAACTCGAAACCCCGATGGAGATCATTCAGAGACATAACGGAATCTGCCCTCAGTGCAAGCGGAAACTTGATTTTGAAACTGAAAAAGTCAAGATTGCTCCAAACGACGGGGCCAAGTAGACTCCTCACCAGATAGCTTAGGTACGTAAGCGGTCACACAGCTTGCCATTACCAGTTCAATTGCAAAGCTTCCATGAGAAACACGGCCATCTGACCGAGTTCGCCGGTTTCAACCTTCCACTCTGGTTTACGGGAATCATGCCTGAAAGCCTAGCGGTTAGAAACGCAGCGGGGATCTTTGACGTAAGCCACATGGGGAGAGCAATGATCAAAGGCCCAGATTCGCAAGCGTTCCTGCAACACTTAACGTCAAACGACGTTTCAACCCTACCCGACTTCAAAGGTCAATACTCCTTACTCTGCAATCCAGAAGGAGGAATCAAGGACGATATTCTTGTTTTCAAACTGGAAAAGCAAGAATATTCAATCGTCTTCAACGCGGCCAATCGTTCAACCGACTATAGCTGGTTCAAAGCGAATAGCGGTGGATTCAACGTAGAGATTGAGGACATATCAAATGACTCTGCACTATTCGCAGTCCAAGGACCAAGCGCCGTCTCCCTAGTTAGTCAGGCCGCCCATAACCCGCGACTCGTAGACGTTCCCCGTTTTGGCTGCGCTTGGGCCGAGATTGAACAGGCCCGTGCCCTCCTGTCGAGGACTGGTTATACTGGCGAGGACGGCTTCGAAATCTTCGTCTTGAATTCCCCCCTTGATGATCCGAAGAATGCGGAGGTGGTCTGGGATGAATTGCTTAGGCTGGGTAAGCCTATAGGTTTAGAACTGTGCGGCCTCGGTGCGAGAGATGTCCTGCGTCTTGAAGCTGGCCTCTGCTTGTATGGAACAGACATGGACGAGAAAACAAACCCCTTCGAGGCGAGGCTGGGCTTCGTTGTCAAGTTGAGCAAGGATTTCATAGGGAGAGACAAGCTGCGAGAGGAAAAAGAGAAAGGCCCAAAAAAGGTCCGGGTAGGTCTGAAGATGCAAAATCGCGTCATTCCTCGACACGGATTCCAGATAACCGCTAATCGGCAAGGCATAGGTATGGTCACCAGCGGCACCCTCTCCCCAATCATCAACGCGGGAATAGCGATGGGCTACGTCGAACAGCCGAACCTACAAGATAAGGCTCCGGTTGAGGTACGAATTCGGGACAGATATGAAGCGGCTCAAGTGACGAAGCCGCCATTCTACGACACTGCTAAGTTTGGTTATTCGCGGAAGTCCCAGTAGCCTTATCGGTACTCTTTCGTCGGTTCCGCCTTCCCAGGAGCCTATTCAAAGACGAGTTATTGGTCGCGGGCTCCACGGCACTAGCCGGCTTTTGTTCGCTCATCGCGGATGTTGGATTTAGGACGGTGACGATCGGAATCCATCTGAAACCCGCCAAGCTGGGCAGCGATGATCCGCATTCCAAACACTGTTCTAATCCGTCTGGATTCTTCGTCCCACATGAAGAGCAATAGATCGGAGTGAGAATCGCGCCGCATGCAATACAATACCGAGCTCCTTCGACGCTCATCTTTCCGCAAGAAGAGCAAGTGAGAGAAGGCATAGCTCATGTCCACATTCAGAACCCCTAGGGAGTCTGACAAGGTTTTCGGCCGACTCTGCGAGGGTAGATTCCCCATGCCTCCGAGCTGAATTTCGTGTCCCATTGGGGGGCGAAAGAACAGTTAACGCCTACTTCCTCCGGTTGGAAAGGTTGAATTTCCGTTAGCAACCTTTTATATTGGGCGGAAAGTGTACCTTCGAAAAATCTGCGGGTGCAAATTTGTCAGCGACCGGCCGAGCCCTAAGAAGCGCCAAGAGTTACCTGGGCAAGTACATAAACCGCGAAACCCTCGGGGATCGGGTAGATAGCATCCGCAAAACGGCGTCGGGCATTTCCCGCGGCACTGTTCTCGAATACATCGCTCTGAGCTTGATCGTAGTAATCGCGTTAGGAGTCAGAATCATGCCGATTCGCTGGGGGTACTACCTCAACGAATTTGATCCGTACCTTCAGTGGCGCATGATTCAATTTACAGTCGACCATGGCTTCCTGGCTTGGTTCCAGTGGCATGACAACCTGAGTTGGTACCCGTATGGTGCCGATATGCCTACATGGAACCTGTACGGTGAAGCGTTTGTCGTCGCCGCAATAGTTATGCTACTCCGCGCGTTGGGTGTCAACGCTTCACCTTTCGATGCTGCTATGATCTTCCCAGTCGTCGCGGGTACAGTAACGGTACTGGTCGCATATTTCTTGGGCAAAGACTTCTGGGGTAAGGGCGCCGGGCTCTTGACGGCTCTATTCCTCGCCCTAAATCCAAGCAGTATAGGCCGAACTCAACTTGGCTTCTTGCGGCACGAGCCTCTCGGGATTCTGCTTATGCTGCTGATCTTCCTCTTTTTCCGAAGGTCAACGGTTGCCAAGTCATCAACCCGTAGCAGCCTCATTTATTCCAGCCTGGCAGGATTCTGCCTGTACTACCTCGCCGCGGAATGGGCGGGGTCACTCTACCCTCTCGACCTCATCCCGCTATACGTCATCATCCTCGTCCTTATTGGACGCTATTCAAAGAAATTATTCCTGAGCTATTCCATAACAATGGGGATCTTCCTCGTCCTAACACCTTTCTTAGTGCCTAAGCTCGGTTTCGGTAGCCTGACCGACATTACTTGGTTGGCTGTAATCGCAGGAGAACTTGCTCTACTAGTGCGTGAAGCCTCCAGCTATCTTGAGAACACAAGAGTCCGTTTCTTCACTTTGCTTGGGGCAGTAGGCGTGACGGTGGCGGTCGTCGGCGTCCTCTCTTACTTCAATATTCTCTCGTTACCCTACGGCAAATTCTTCGCAGTCATCAACCCATTCGTTCGAGGGAACGTGCCGATTATTGCGAGCGTCGCCGAACACCAGCCAGCAACGTGGGGCAGCTTCTTTTACGAGTTTGGAGCGATCACATTTCTAATCCTGTTCGGGATCGTATTCGTAATCCAACGTGGAAGGAACGAAGACATCTTCCTTATCCTCTGGGGAGTCACCGGAGTATACTTCGCCGCCTCATTCGTCCGTCTCACGCTCCTCCTAGCCCCGGCCTTCTGTCTCCTAGGAGCCATCGGAACCGTAGAGTTAGGCAAACCGGCGGTCGATATTGTCCGTGAAGCGGTTATCTATCCTAAACGTAAGACTCGAGTCATATCCAGAATAGGCCGGGAGTTCGGCCTTGCCATATTTCTCATCTTACTCATAGCCATCATTCCAACTTTCTGGACAGCCGTCCGTGGATCGTACCAACCGGCGACAATCGTAACTTCGAGTATTCCAACTGCTCCGTCTGTAGGAAACGAACTGAAATACCAAGATTGGCTTGAAGCTTTATCGTGGATGCGCCTCAACACCCCGCCCAGTTCAGTCGTCTTTGCTTGGTGGGACTACGGCTATTGGATAACGGCGCTTGGCAATCGGACAACTATTGCGGACAATGGGACGCAGAATTCCACGCAGATTGGAATGATTGCTCAAACCTTTCTAGACAACATCTCAATGGCCATTCCGAACCTCCAACGGTACAACGTCTCGTACGTAGCTATCTTCATCACTCCCTCAGGCGGGACCTCTGGCGGATGGCAGGGATTTGGTGAGGACGGCAAATGGTATTGGATGGCGCGTATCGGCAACCAAACCATGTGGAACAAGGACGAAGTACTGTTCGTTGAAACGAACACAAACCCGCAAACGGGACAAAGCGACTACGTTAGGGAACTCATAGATCCCACGACGAAGAAAGTAATTGGGAACGACACCATCACTACGAGTGCTCAACTCAACGCGGATTCAATGTTAGGCTACATGATGACTTACACAACGTCGAATACCCAAACGACTCCGTCCGCGTACCTGACGCAGGTATTCGCATCCACGAACAAATTCGTGTTCCTGTTCAAAGTGAATTACATAAAACCCACAAGGCTGACAATGCGACCGATCGCAGAAAACATCACCTACGGCCAAACGGTGGACATAGCCGGCAACTTTACCGACCCGAATGGAAACCCCTTGCCAATCAGCCCACTACAATTCTACTTGGAATCATCGGAGGACAGCGGACAATCCTGGCAGCAAATCACGTTAATCACTACGAGTCCAAACGGAGCCTATGACTACACGTGGAAGCCGGAACCCGGCAACTACCTAGTACGCGCACACTATATAGGTAGCACCAACTATGCGGAGACCTTTTCAGCACCGCAAGGGCTGCTCGTACAAAGATCGAATAAAGAAAGCCTGACTCTCTCAACTTCGCCCTCAACCTTCTCGGAGGGCCAGACTGTGACAATAACCGTTGGCATGTCGCCTTTGATCACCGGGGAAAATGTTACCGTATCATACACAACCGACAACAAAACATTCACACCCATACAAACGATCTCGATGACATCGCAGAACGTCAGCTTCAGTTGGAAGGTTAACGTCTCCGGCACGTTCAGGATCGTGGCTGTATGGCAGGGCAACCAAGAATACGGGCCGGCAGTTGCGGCGATCAAGGTTCACGCCTAACGCGAAACAAGCTTTGAATGAGCCCACGTAAACTTGCGTGGAGTCCATGCCTCAGTTCTGAGGCTGACGAAGTCTGGAGTACTTGTCGTGCGGGGAAAACCGGGCTGGTTGAGGGTTATGGGTTTCGCTGCCACATTTCGGACAAATTTGCTTAAGAGTGTAAGTGTCACATTTAGCGCATTTTCGGATTAGCCACTTCAACCCAATTTACGTCCGTCGCCGCCGAGGCCTTTGATCGCGTCCAATGCTTCCTGCATTGCAAGGTTCAAGGTCGCTTGCGCATCTGTTACTTCCTTGCTTCTTACTTCGAATCGGTATTTCGGTGATCCAAGGGTGTACACTTTGATTGTAGTTCCCCGGGACTTTTTGACCTTCTTTGAGGCATGTAGCGCCTCCCGAATTGCCTCCACGCCGGCGGTTTTGGTGCAGGTCAATTCGACTGTGCCTGTAACCTTAGCTTTTTCCAGCCTTATTCTGGTTCTTGCAACCTCAGTCAGCACCTTAGCCCAATCTTCGCCTATCCCGAGTTTGGTGAACGTTTCTTCTCCGTCGTCCACGGCAGTCTCGAATGCGTCGAAGGGATTATCGAATTTTTCGTAGATTACCGTCCTTATCTTCTCTACGTCTTCGTTTGGGGACTTCATTCGTTCTGCGGCGCCTTTGATTATCGAGTCGGCTTTTTTCACTTTCTTCCATTCAAGCATCTTGTCTGACTTTTCGCGTCCAGTGACTCTGCGCAGCGATAGGTCGACTTGAAACCGTTGCGTGTTCACCCGCAGGACTTTCAGAACAAGCTTCTGGCCTTCTCTTACATGCACCCTAATGTTCTTGACGTACGTGCTTGCTATTTCCGATATGTGAATTAGTCCTTCGACACCGTCATACTCATCAAGTTTGACGTAAGCTCCGTAGTCCACAACCCTAGTTACTGAGGCAACGACTAGATCGCCGACTTCGGGGTATTGTACAGGGCTCGTGGACAATTTCTTTTCACTACTCAACCGAGAACTTGGATCACTTCGGACCTGAGATTTGCTTTCCCGCCGGTAGGCTCCGCAAGCTGTTCATCGCAAACCGAGCAGCGTGGTGCGACTGATGGGCGGTCGAACACGACCTGCTCGTTTCCGCACTTCGGGCACTTGACACGAATGAACGTACTCTGGGGCTTTGGAATCAGTTCTCCTTTAACCATTTACACATTCCTCGGAAGAACGGAGTAGGGCGGAGCATCAAAAATAAGTGTTATGGCTCCAGCTTGGTTCTGGATCATATCTTAGGCGGAAAATGCAGTCAAACTATATCTAGTTTTCGAAGCCGAATTCCAAGCCTGTACCTCGTGTAATCACAAGTTCGGCATGTGAGCCTAAGCAACTGTTTCTTGGTAGTCTTGGCGGTTCTTCTCAACTTCGGGAACTTTTGTCCGCCGTAGCCGTGTTCATCACGTTCGTGTCGTCTATTCCCCACTGCCATCGCCCTGTCTTTGCCTTTCTTGTATGTGGATACTTGGTGGTCAGTATGTTTCTTGCATTTGGGGCAGTAGGTTCGCATCTCTTTGGGTACTTTCATACCGACCATCTTGATTTTTATTAGTAGCCTTGCGTCGTCTATTTATTGTTGATGGCCGCGTTCTGTACGTTTTTGTCAGAGTCACTGATCCTCCGTACTTCAATCTCCTTTGCCGCACCCTGCCTCACTAACGCAGCGGCATTCTGGTTAGGCAACGATCCGACATCCTCCTTCTTGAAAGGTCCGTAAATTTTCAAATCTGTGCCAACGATCTCAGGGATGTCTTGCAGAAACCGCACTACGGACAATTCGACCGTTTCCGCCAAGGAAGCGGAAGGTTGGGGCTCAGGCTTACGTTGATTAAAAACTTGTAATGATGATTCGAAATCTTTGGCGAGTTTCTTCTCTTCCTGTGTCAAATTCGCATCGTTTACCACTTGACGATTCTGTGCAAATGCTAGGAGCTTTCGAAGTCTTACCTCTTTCAACTCGGTGAGAAGTCGTTTCATTATTTCCTGCTCTTTCAGAAGAAGCCGTCCTTTGGCGCTATGTTCGTCTGGGGGAGTGTTCTCTTGCTCCGTGCCGCTCAGGTAGGCTTCGGCTCTCTGGTAGAAATCTTCAGAGAGAGGCTGAGTTTCTTCGGAGGTAATTTCAGATTTCCAAGCCTTGTAGAGTTCATTATACAACCTAGATCACCGGAAATGCTACCCCTTTTGCGATAAGCAAGATCGCGGCTGCCAAGGGCAATTCAACCGTCTGATCTACGTACGGGCCGAAGGTTTGACCCCGCAGACGCAGCTGAGGGGCGTCGGTAACCTCGACTTTTTGTGTTCCTTCAAAGACGACTGGTTCATAGAAAGGGTCAAATTCTTCCAGTTGATCTAACCTCACTGTCGTGGCTTTCAGTCCCGTCTTTCCGTTCAGTGTGCCTGGCATTCTTATCAGCCTGTGAACGTCGGTGGTAACCACCGTGTCTATGTTGGCGGGCAGCGCGACCAAGCGCATGGCTTTCTCAACGATGTTTCTCCAGACTCTCTCGTTGATCTTCCATTTATCCTGAAGCGAACTCCATAACATTTTCCTCGACCATTCAGCCTTGATTCTTGCCCGATCATTTAGAATTTGGTTCGCCGCTCCCCGCGTAAACCCAAGTTCTACTAATGAGTTCTCGTTCCATTCGGTCAGGATTTGGTAAACGCCGCGCGCCAGTCGTCCGCGCCAACCAGGGTCGGTGAGGTCGGGTCCAACTATGAACGGGTGCTTATTGTCAAGTATGTCTTGGTAGAGTCCTTGTTCGGCGGGGTCAAGTCCAAGCGCCATCACGTAATCGACAATCTCCCTTCTCTGGACGTCATCTAATGTCTTCAACCTGTCCGAGATTAGGTGGAGGTGATAGCCTCTATGGCCTGAGAAGAAAGCATGCATATCCTCGGATTTGATTCCGAAGTCTTCCGAGAGAAATTCCACGAGTTTCAGGACCTCTTCCTTCGCGGCGATTAAGCATCGATCGCACAGCCAAGGTTTCTCGTCAATCTTCTCGCTTCCGCACTTGGGACATTTCAACGGTTTCTTTCCCCGTCGGGTCTCCTTGCAGCCGGTACAGGTCCACATGTCATGAGTTTCTTTGCATGGTGTGTCGATATGGTCCGCATCGACGTCGAAGACAACATCGGAACCCATCCATTGTTTTCGTTCCATCTCTAGTTCCGGATGTTGGTAGTAGGCGGTTGAATAGTAGGTGTCGGACGGTGTCAGGGACAGCAGAGAGTTGCCGAAGGATTCGAAGTTGTGAAAGGCCTTGTGGCGTACCATCACCCGCTCACGGAACAGCAGAAAGCCGAACTCGCGTTCAGACATGGCGGGGGGCGGTTCAAGCCGGCGTATGTTTGCTTTGTAGTATTCCTGAAACTTCTGCCTCAGAAAATCGAACCGTTGAGCTTGATTCTTAGACTGCAATTTTGTCCCAGATGGATCGATGAGATATGGACTCTCCCAAAGACCAGCTAGCGCCACACGCTTTTCAATTTTAGGTCACTTTTAACTAGAGGCATGGACTCAATGCGGTCGATTGGCATGAGCAATGATTACGTCTTGGTGGGCGTGGTCAGCGACTTTCCCAGTGGAACCTTGAGGAAAGTAATCGTCGACGGTGAGGATGTAGTCGTGGGTAACGTTGGAGGTAATCTGTATGCCATCGCTGACAAGTGTACTCATAGGGGAGGGCCTCTGAGTGAAGGGGAACTGGAAGGAAATACTGTTACGTGCCCATGGCACGGAGGGCAGTTCGACCTGGCTACGGGCAAGGTTCTAGGGCCCCCACCTTTGAAAGACGGTGCTTGCTTCGACGTAAAGGTGGAAGCTTCGAACGTCCTTCTCAGAAAGAAGTAGCCCGCTCGACGGGTGAACGAGTCAGCGATTTCCTTGCCACTATAACGATGGCTAGAACCAAAATTATCGACCCGACTATCAATTCTGTAAGTGTCAGTCCTGGAATCGCCATCGTGTACACCGCAGTTGCCGACTCGGGCCCGTTTATCGGAAGCGTATTTGCAGTCGTGGTGCCATCACTCGTTAACCAATAGGCGAGGACGTACTGGGCTCCCAAGTATCCGAGAATCCCTGGGGCGGGTGCGGTTTCGGGTGCGACTAATGTCGCGTTTGTGTTCGCGTTGTACCATCCGCCACCGCTGGTCGGCTCAATCGGGGAGTTGATTGTTAGCAAATATTGGGTTGCGTATTTCGCTTGAATGACCGGATCTAGGGTTCCAACAATATTGTCGGTCTGAAGCTCATATCGAGTATTGGGGCTCGCTTGGATCAGTTGGGGAATTGTGATGTTGACGTATGATCCCTTCGCAAAATAGAAATCGGTCCATGAGTCTCCCGTGACAATTGTTGTGCTAGTTCGGTTAATCGAAAGTGGAACCCCGATTGTTGACGGGACACCGTTAACCACGATAGTTCGTCGAGACAATCCCATGGCCGTTCTCGCGTCCAGCTTTCCGAAACCCCATATCGACGAACCTGTCACGAGGAGGCCGGTAAATGCGTCCATCCTTGCTGTGCTGCGCAGAATTTGGAGGACGTCGATTGCGGGCAGGTTAGGGCTGTATTGGAGCATGAGAGCGATCGTGCCCGCGACGTGTGGCGTAGCCATGCTTGTTCCCACCAGGACTCTGTGGTAAGCGTCCGGGTCGCTTGGAGAGGGCGCAACGGCGCTTGATCTTGCTGACGCAATCGCTTCACCCGGAGCCACAACGTCGGGTTTGACGCGACCATCCCTCGTGGGGCCGATGGAGCTGAAGGAGGAGATCTCGCCAACGGTTAGACCGGACTCTCCGTAAGTTTGTCCATCTGTCCCTTTCCAGGAAGTTTTCGTGACGTAGGATCCCACGGTTACGACATCCGCTGCGGTGCCTGGAATGCCGATCGTATCGTTCGGGTCCACCGCATATCCTGTTCCAGGCAGGAAGTATGATCCTGGAAACGTGCATGTAGAGGTATCAGTCCAAGCATTCCATGTGTCTCGCGACGAAACTCGTGTACCAATCAGGCTCACGCTCCATCCGTTCAATGGTAGTCCGTTGGTAGAATTCACCTCGACGTACAGTTCGTTGCCACTTGCAAGCGAGGATATTGTGGTGTTGACTATTCCAATGTTCGTGATTAGGGCGCCTGAATAAGGTCGTATAGGGTATGTTGTCCCGTCTGGGGCGTGCAGTGTGCCCGACAGTTGATCCTTTGACGAGTACCAAATGTCTATAGCGACATCAGTCGTTGATTCTCTTAGCGAGAAGGGAAAGGTAGTGTTTTCACCCTGGGTGATTTTCCCATCAATATGATCTTGGTCCTGAGACGCGTTTCCCGCTGCCACCACCACCGGTATTCCCTCTTTCACAAAAGCGACAAGTGCTAGTTCGAAAGGGTCGGTTCCGTCGTGGGCACCAATATTTCCTCCCAAGCTCAGGCTTACCACTAATCGCATTTTGAGCTTAGCGGCTCTAGCCACCATGTAGCTTATACCATCAAGAATTTGGTTCGTGTCAAACGTCCAACTATCTCCGTTGCACACTTGATAACCGCTTTTCACGAGGATTATTCTCGCCCCAGGAGCAACTCCGGTATAGTTTCCGGTTGCCATGCCCGAACTTGCTGCAATCCCAGCCACATGTGTCCCGTGGCCGAAGGTATCGGTTTCAGGACATGTCCTGGCTTCAATATCGGCTGAGGTGCATTCGTAGCCGTATCCAAACCCCGCGGGGGGGCGGCCTGAAGTCGTTTGGTCCCACACGTACAGGATCTTCGTGGTGCCGTTTGGAAATGTGAAGTCTGGATGCGTCGTATCGATGCCGGTGTCGACGAAACCGACGATTACCCCTGCCCCCGTCACATTCCTCCCCGAAGGATCCTTCACTTCATCCCAGACCTGAGGGGCACCAATCTCCGGCACGCTCTTGTCAAGCTCAACCTCGAGCGGATAGGATTTCTCAACTCTGATTATGAAACTCAACCCCGCAATTTCCGGCAAGTACACTGCCTTAGTGTGGAGAACGGCGATGGGCCCGGCGATGGTCGTAACCGTGCCAAAGTCTTCGAGGAGTTCGAGGTCGGAAGATGTGACGTCATGTTGACTTTCCACAAGAACAGAAATTTGACCATCGCGCGGCAGCCCGTCTTGGATGATTATTGAGGCCTGGTGCGAGGGGACGGTAGGAAGCAGTGAAGCTAACAGCATTAGGAATACTGTGACGGTAAGAGCTAATCCTCGTGTTCTCATCTGATATCCACCACCCTATCCTCTGGCCTGGTTTCGGTGTCTGCCTGGAGGTTCGCCGCGTAGCAGGGCGCGAGCCTTCCGGCGGTAGTAGGATAAGGGGTGGGTTATGGTTGCGCAGAGTTCGTCGGGGTTGACGCAAATTCCGTGTGTTCGCATTGTTGCGCAGTTTGGCGCTGTATATTTCCTTCTTGAACCGCGCTTGCCCGCAATGTGTTCAACTTGGTAGCGAGCTATTCGTTCGTCGAAGTCGCTGAAGGCCTTAAACATCTTCAGAAGGTCCTCTTCGTTTGTCCCTATGTTAAGAAGGAATGCAGCCATGGCGAATCGCCCCATATGTG
>Ga0187769_10002016_pt1 | contig 11773 bp, 8 predicted proteins | sample 0116_SJ02_MP02_1_FD_133140 | JGI IMG/M metagenome (GOLD analysis project Ga0187769, IMG submission 133140) | Tropical peat soil microbial communities from peatlands in Department of Meta, Colombia - 0116_SJ02_MP02_10_MG | ecosystem: Environmental > Terrestrial > Soil > Wetlands > Peat | place... | reverse complement strand
CTTTTCCGAATCAAGGGCTGAAAAGAGGGCCTGTTGTTCCTTCCCGGACAATTCTTCGAGGGCGTCCGCCAGGTCCTCGCCGGGCATCTGCAAGACCTGTTTGCGGGTGACGGAGAGCGTCACCTTGTCCGTAGATACGGCGTCTTCCACAGAGAGGGGCTGGACGTATTTCCATGATATGAGCTGATCTTTGATCCAGCGGATTCCTCCCAATCCCAACCTGCGTAAGAACCCGTTGAAGGAAATATCAACGTGGACGATGAACAGTTGCCCCTTGGACTCCAGCAGATGGACATCGTTGACCACCTCAATGCGCCGACCATCCATGTCGAGGATCGTGCGACCCATCAAGTGTTTGTCCAGAAGTATCCAACCCGGTTGATCCACGAAGGAAGGGTAAGAGTTCCCGTTTCCAGGAGGCTGCACAAAGATGGCATCGTCTTCGATTCGGATGACCTTTCCCCAGGGTATAAACTCGGTAGGCTTGCCCCATCCGTGCTCGATATAGATTCCAACGGCTTCAGGATAAGGTTCGGTGAGAGAAAACGCGAGATCGGTTAGTTTTCCAATCCGGTCCCTGATCTTTCCCGCACAAATCGGACGTTTGGTCAATTCTGAAAAATAAAGGAATCGGTAGCTCCCAGGACCGCTTCCAACACTGGGTACCTTTAAACTGTTCACAGCAAGCGTCATCATCTCGACCTCCCTATGGGTTATTTAAAAAGACTTGGGAAAAGGGTACTGATACCCAAAAGGGTTGACATCAATGCCACGACAATAACAATAGTCCAATTTGCATAGTTTTCCCAGGCGGTGTTGGTATGTTCACCCATACACGATTCGTCATTTAGAAGAAGGAGTAAAAAGACGAGTGCTGCAGGCAAAAGGGTGACCGCTACCACCTGGACGAACATCGTAATCGTGACCAAAGGAGCGCCCGGGATCAAAACCACCAGGCCTGATGTGATCAGCATGATCAAGTAGATCAGGTAGAACCAGGGTGCCTCCCTCACCTTCAAATTCAGGGAGTGAGCCCATCCAAAGACCTCGCCTACAGCCCATGAAGAGGATAAGGAGATGCATAATGCCCCCAGGAACCCCGCATCAAAGAGCCCGATGGCGAAAAGTTTACGTGCCAGTGTACCATGTCCGGAGGATAAAAGAGGTACAATGGCTTCGGCTGTTTGTTTGGCATCCTCAATCGTGATGGGTGGACGATGATAGTAAAAGACAGCAGCCGTGGCAATGATGATGAAAACAGCCACCACGCAAGTTAGAAAGGAGCCCACCAGGGTGTCCATTTGGCCAAATTTGATATCGTGATAATCTAACCCTTTGTCGACAACAGCGCTTTGTTGAAAGAAAATCATCCAAGGTGCAATGGTCGTGCCGATATTGGCCATTAAGATGAAGATCAGGTCTCCGTTGAGCCCAAATGGCAAATCGGGATGATAGAACCCTCGGAGCGCTACGTTCCAAGTCGGTGCGTTTGGGGTTTGCATAGCCCAGATGGCAGCAGGGATATAGACAAAATTGAAAATGCAAAAAAAGAGCGCCACCTTCTCGAAGGTCCAGTATTGTCCTGAAATAACAACCGTGAACAAGATCGCTGTCACGATGATATAGGTGAGCCAAGGCGGTATGCCAAGGAGGCTCATGGCAGCGGTCATTCCAATATACTCGGTAATTAACGTCAACCAGTTCACGATGGCCAGGTCAACCAGAGAAAACCAGCCCCAGAGAGGCCCGAAGCCATCGAAGATGGCCTCCGCGTGACCACGTTTTGTGACAGCCCCTAAACGCACCGTCATCTCTTGAACATAATAAGCCATGGGGAAAAGCGGAATAAACATCCAGAGAAGTGAAAAACCGAACTTGGAGCCCGTCACGGCATAAGTGGATATACCTCCTGCGTCGTTATCCGCTACCATCACAATGATTCCGGGTCCAAGGACCGATAAAAAAATAATCAATTGCCGGCGGAAACGGGTCAGAAGATGGATGCTCTTACTGATCCAGTACATGGGCAGTCCTCGTGGCTAAGCAATAAACGCAACGTCTCTTGGTAAAGAGTTTTGTTGCTGAGCGTTCAGTAAAACCGGATAAAAGACAGGATATGTTATCGAGGGTGAGATACACGACACAATTCCGTTCCCTGCCAGGGCTGGTCCCGGAAATGTGCCAAGAAGGGCTAAGCAGTTACTTTATCGACCATCATCTCCGGACTTCGATTCTTTTGTGCTTCACCAGCATCGGTCAAGTGATAGAACTCAACCCGGTTCCCTGGAGGTTCCATTTCTTCAGATTTGATTTCTTCCCCTTCTCTTTTCGTGATCAGAATCATTGACCTACTCTTAGTATATTCGAACAAAGATTGTCAAGCAGAAAATGCAAAAATATGAAATTTTCCAGAAGGCGTCAAATCGAAAGGGTTCTCAATTCCCCTTCGGTCATCCCTTGCAAAGTCGTCTTGATCAATTTTAACAAATCGGCTTCCAAATCGTTTGAAGAATGGATTTGCAGGAAGATGCATTTGAGTTTGACCAACCCTTTGCTTTCTATAAATTGCTGAAATTTTTTTTCCAATACAAGAGGATCGACCTTCCTCAAGTGGGCCAAGACCCCCCGGACCTCTTCCTTGTCGTAGCGCTCTATAATATCATGTTCTCGCAATTGGATTTGGGATTGAAGGTGGTCGAGGGAGGCAGAATCTCCGTTAATCAAGAAAAGGGTGAGGGCACGACTTCCGGTCGTCTCACGCTCCTTGCCGCCGACCTCTTCTGGCGTGGGCTGATAGTCCAATTCCGTTAAGATCCTCAGGTCTTTTGTAAAAGCGACCTGGTTTTCCTCAGAGCGAAACCATTTCAAGGATTCCCTTGGATGATCCACTCTGGGTGCCTGTTCTTTCAACCTCCTTATGGCTTCTATCTGGACCATGGTATACTCGAATTTGGAGTAGCAATTTTTGGTAATGAACCCGAATTCCATGATCTCTTTGTCGCGCAGGGCGTCCCGGCGATAGTACTGCCGATATTTGCCCTGAAGGAGTTGCTCGATGGCCTTAATCTCTGTCAACCGATTTCGGATCTCCTTATACATCTCCCGGATGTCGTTGGCAATTCCCGCGGGCATTCGCTTTTCCGGACTGGCCATCCGACACATCTCCTGAAAGTCCTCGATCGATTCCTTCAGGTAACGATGGTTGTTTTCGATGGTTCTTTCTAAACTCTTAACATACCTTTGAACCCGGTCTTGTTCCATCGCTCATCCCGAACTCATTCTACTCGAATCCGCCTTTTTAGAGAAGAAGTTTTTCCCGCGACGAGAAGAGGTGCTTCCGAACGGGGCCATCGGCAGGTGGCATTGCCAGTCCTTCAAGCTCCCTCAGGGTCACCCATCGAAGGGCCTGACATGCGACGGGTCTGGGGAGTCCATTCTCAACCCGACACCGATAGATCAGGAGAAGAATCGGATATTCCGGATAGAAATAAAAGACCGCATCAAAAATCGTACCCACCTGCACCTCCACCTCCAATTCCTCCATTAACTCTCTTCGCAGAGCCTGCCTCGGCTCCTCTCCCTCCTTCACCTTCCCTCCTGGAAACTCCCAGAGGAGTGGATACGATGAATCCTTCTTTCTCTGGGTGACGAGAATTCTCCCTTGCTCGATGATCAAGGCGGCGGCGACCACCACGGTCTTCATCTCACCCCTCGATGCGATTCCGGCCGCGTTTCTTCGCCCGATAGAGGGCATGGTCCGCCTCACGGATCAAATCCGTGAAGCTGGAGATAGTGGAGGAAAAAGTGGCTATCCCCACGCTTACCGTCAAATGCTTATTGGGTTGAGCACTTTCATTGGGAAAACGAGTATCCGCCACATTTCTTCTGACCCTCTCCGCAATCTCTAAAGCCTTTTCTCTTCCTGCGTTGATTAATACGGCGGAGAATTCCTCTCCTCCATAACGGGCGACGATATCACTCTGCCGGACACCGCGCTGGATAAGGATCGAAACGGCCTTCAACGCCTGGTCCCCGGCTAAGTGGCCGTTCGTATCGTTGTAATTCTTAAAGTAGTCGATGTCGATCATGAGAAGGGAGAGGGGAGTAGGATAGCGTTTTTGGCGTTCCACTTCCAGAGCCAATTGCTCGATAAAAAAACGGTGGTTGTAAACACCGGTCAGGTCGTCGGTATAAGAGAGATGCAACGCCTCCTCTCTCATCACCTGGACCTCCCTCAATTTCTCTTTGTAGAGATTCCTGATCACCTGGAGTTCTCGGGCGTACAGGTCTCGCTCGCGAATTTTTTCTGTGAGTTCTTTCCTCCGCCTTTCAAACTCCTCTTCGACCTCGACCCTCTCTCTCAGGTCTTTTAGCGTCACAAAAAAGGCATCTTCTATTTGGACCCCAAAGACCTCGACAGGAATCCGTTCTCCCAATCGACTGATAATCCGCGACCGAAATCTAACCTCGTTCCCTCGCCCCATTGCTTTAAACCCCTCTCGGATCTTGAAGAGGTCATCGAGGGGAATCACATCTATAAACGTCCTTTGCTGAAGTTCCTCCGGAGGATATCGCAGTAGTTCCATCCCCTTCGGGTTGACCTTTAGAAAGTCTCCCGCTTCATCGAGAATGAAAACTGCTTCTGGGATGACTTCCAAGACGGATCTCTGGAGGCGCATTTCCCTCTCCAGCGTCTCCACATTCGTCCGGATCTCTTTAGGAGAAAACGATTTCATCTCCCCATCCCGAAGCCGGACACGATACACGGTGCGGTATGTCGCCTCGGTCCTATGGCAAATTCATTACTGACATACAATGCGATCACACCATTTCCTGCACTTCTTTTTCGATTCTCTCCAACGCCTTTGGGTCGTACGGAACGACTTTTTTCAAAGAAGGCTCCAGCGGGTTTTCCGGGTTAAAGTGCTGGAGGATAAACCTTTGGCCCGCCCTCAGATAACTCGCAACGGTCCGAATGTCTTCTTCCCGGTGGAGGCCCGGAACGACCGTCATTCGAAATTCATATTCCACCTTTCCCTCTTTCAGGATTTTGATCGAGTCCAGAATAGGTTTCAGGTTGACGGGAAGACCGATGGAGCGCGAATAACGAAAAGGTTCCAGGGGGGCCTTCACATCCATTGAGATAAAATCCGTCTCCCCTCCGTCAATCAACTCTTCTAGCATCGTAGGGTTTGAACCGTTCGTATCCAGCTTGACCGAAAATCCGTATCGTTTTATTTTCCGGACAAGAAGAGGGAGGTCGGCATGGAGCGTAGGCTCTCCGCCTGTGAGGCAAACCCCATCGATCCAATCCCGCAAAGCATGGAGGCGAGGGAGGATATCTTCCAGTGGAAGGGTAGCGTACTGCTCGGGATGGAAAACAAGGGAATGATTGTGGCAATAAGGACAACGAAAATTACAGCGGGGGAGGAAAAGCACCGAGCAGATCTTCCCCTGCCAATCCGAGAAGGAGGTCTCCAAAAATCCTTTGATCTCGATCATGCTGAGTTTCCACACCCTCACCCTTCCCCTTTCCCCAAGGAAGGGGAGAGGGACGGGGTGAGGGGGAACAAATGCTGCTTCACTTCCTGGAGGGTTGGGACAACCCCTCTCCAGCTGATCACCTCCCTTTCCCCGTCGTCCTCGATGACGATAGAAGGGGTGGAGCGGATGCTGTAAAAGGAAGCCTCGGCCAGGCCGTCGATTGTGTCCAAATCGTAATTCAACACGGACACTCCCTCCTTTTTCAACTTTTTCCCAATCTCTTTGACCGCAGGGCATTTCGGGCATTTCGCTTTCGTAAAAATTTTTATGAGTCCCATTTCCTCCTCCTTAACGCTCTGCGCTGAGCGCAGAAATTACCATCCTGCCTCCAGCGCTATCCCTTTCTCTTCTTTCTTTAAGAAGGACTGGTTCCGATACCGGTCCCGGAGCTCTCCGAGCTTCCCTTTGTTCCAGCTAGAAAGCTTCGTGAAATAACCGGTGATACGTGTAATGCCTTCCACGTCCTCAGCGCCGCAGTAAGTACAAGACATTCGGAGCCCCCGGCTCGTCCGGTGGCAGCGATTGCAGGCAGTAAACTCCGGAGAAAAGGCAATCTGGTCATTTTGGGTCAGTTGAAAAGTCTTGATTACAAAATTGGCCAGCGACGACTTCGAAGGTCTTGCTTCGCCCAGCCAGATATGGGTCAATGCGCCAGCCTCGATCAAGGGATGAAAAAGACCCTCTTGTCGGACACGCTCGATCGGGTTCAACACAGCAGAATTGTTCAAGTAGGTCGAATTCGTATAATAGACCTCTCCTTTTGAGATATCGCCTTTCACAATATGTCCCGATCTGGGAGAATGAAATTTGAGGTCTAATTTTGCAAATCGGTAGGCTGTCGATTCTGCGGGGGTCTGCTCCAAAACAAAACGCATCCCGTAACGCTGGCTGAACCTGTCCACTAATAATTTCATGTGGGCAATCACCTTGAGGCCGAATTTAAAGGCCTGCTTGGACTGGTGCATTTCCTGCCCGGTATGAATTTGGACGAGCTCATTGAGTCCCACCATCCCCACCAAGAAGCTGGCACGACCCATCCTCAAATAGGGAGATCCATCCCGTTGCATGGCCAACAATGCCAGGGGCCCCCTTTCTCCTAAAGAGAGGAGTTTTTCGATAAAAAGTTTCTTCTGCAGATGGGCCTTCACCGCCATCTCAATGAACTCAGCGGTTTTAGAGAAGAGCTGAGCGTCATCTCCCTTTGCCAGGTAAGCGATTCTTGGAAGATTGAGCGTCACGTTCTGGAGGGCGCAGTATCGCATCTTCCATGGGTGCTTGGCATCTTCAAGGTCTGTTTGGTCCAATTTAAAGCTGAGGCGGCAGCATTCTGAGATCTTGGCCGTCTCCCCACGGTCGAAGACAAAGTAAGTATTTCCCTTTTCAGAAGCGACATCGCAGATGCGGTCAAGAAAATCCGAATGACCGGGGGTTTGGAAGAATTTCTCTGTAATGTGAACGAGTGGCTTCGGAAAGAAGAAGGGTCTCCCCGATCCATCTCCTTCCTGATAGACGGCGAAGAGCGCCTTCGCAAAACGTTGGGACTCTTCCATATAATCGCTGTACGTCTTTCCTGTAAATTCCCCACCCGGTCCGACGGCCGGGACATGTTCAAAATGTTTGGGGATCTCCCAATAAAGATTGAGGTCCGTGAAGATGGCCTGCCCGCCTCTGGCCACGGCTTGCTGGGAAAACTCGAAGATCATCATCTGGGCCAGTTGTTCCAGTTCTCGGTCCGACATCCCGACCAGATAGGGTGCGAAAAAGAGATTGATAGAATCCCAACCAATCGCGCCGGCAAAATGACTCTGAAGGGCTGCGGCGAATTTCACCATGTGGGCGAGCAACACTTCAGGATGTTTGGCAGGTTTGGCCATCGCGATCGAGTTGGGAAGGCTCAGGCCAAAGCGCTTGATGTATTCGAGGGATTGGCCGCTGCAATAGGGCCGGTCGATAAACCCCAGATCGTGGAGATGAATATCCCCGCGCATATGGGCATCGGCAATTTCCTGCGAGAAAACCGTGAGCAGGGCATATTCCTTTTTGATCCTTTCGGCTAAGGTGAGGTTGGTGGCTTCAGGCCCGTGAGGGACGTTGGCATTTTCTTTATTGGGATGGAGGATAAGCTGATCGACGTCATAGAGAGGCATTCCCAAGCGGGTGTGCATCTTGCGAGCCTGTTCGAGTCCTCTTTCGACCAGTTTGGTGTCCACGAGCTCACGGATGAGAGGGGCGGTGATCATCTTGATCTTAGAGGTGGCGATCAAGTCCTCCACTTCCCGGGCGATCTCCTTCGCCGTATCGAAATCCACGTAAGTCTCGCGCATGAGGGCGTCAACAATCCTCTGCCGGTCCCAGCCCAACATCGCCTCGTCCGAGGTGCGGACGAAGAGGGCCATATCCGTGGTTTCAACCTCTTGCTTGAACAATTCCTGCTGATTCCCTTTCATCTCGATGACGCTTGCCATTGGTCTTCACCTCTTAGCTTAGGGTAGATGGTTAGAGAGATGTGCAGAGGGGCTATATTTAGTATGTACTAAATTCCTTACTACAATATATTGTTATTTGTCAAGAGAAAAAGTTGATTTCTGAACAATCAGTTATTTTTCCCATTGCTATTGGATAAAGGGCCCTTTTGGAATGGTCTCAGAGGTGTCAGCAGCAATCGCTTGATGACTCCCCAGGAGGGCTCCTCGATGGTTTTGAGTGGAATGGCCTCAATCTTTGGGTTATCCAGGTTTCCCTTCACCTCGTAGAAATAGGAGATGAAACCCTTGTCCTCACCCGTAAGAATATAACCCGCAATGGGGACGCTTCTTAATATCGTGTCAATCGTCACCAAAGGATGAACTCCAATCCTCGCGTCGATGAAGTTCTTCCCCAAGTCGATCTTTCCAAGAAGAGTGATCCTCATGGCATCGCTATCCACCAGAAAATCGTCCGTGGTGGCCACTCCGTCCTTCACATGAAAGGTCGCCAGGACCTGATGAAAAGGAAGTCCTTTCGTTGCCAAGTCCGGGAGCCTTCCTTTGAGCAACTGCGAAACATTCAGGATAGAGAAAATTTTGGAGAGGATGTTAAACTTTTCAATGACGCCGTTCTCGATCTCGAACCTCAACCCCCCCCTGAGGGATTCCTTCACTTGTTGGAAATCTTCTCCCTCGCCTCTTAACTCCACCTTGTCGATGTGAACCCTTCCGGTGACGATCACCCTTTCCTCTTCCCCTTTCCGGAAAAGGGTTCGAATAAAAGCCTTGGCTTCCATACTGGAGAAACGGGGCTTGATCTCAAAGCTTATTCCCTTTTCCGTCGGTCTTATCCATCCCTCACCCCAGAAGTCGCCCCCATCCGATTTGAATTGGACGGGGCGGATAAACAATATCCCACCGACCGTCTTCATCTCTCCCTTCAGGTCCTGAAAACGAAGGCTGCGATATCTCCCTTTATCGATCTGTATCTTGCCATCGATCGACCAATCGGAAAGCCAATCTCTTATCGTTTCAAAAGAGATGCGGGAGACTCCCTCTTTTTTTGGAAAAAGCGGATCGAGGTCCAGTTCCGGCGAGGAGATCTGGAAAGAAAGCCGCTTGCCCTCGGTCAGGCCTGAGCCTTTTTCGACCTTCTGGGGAGAAATAGGCGAAGAAGACGAACCCCGGAAGAGGGTGCCGGAAAGGGTAAGGGGAGAATCTCCTAACCTTCCCTTTAACCGATCGAATCGAATCTGCTCAGGGGTTATAGAAAAGACTCCCTCCATATGAAAAAGAGAGGCAGGAATCTCTCGATGCTGAATGTTTACCCCCTTCAATCGGATCTCACCTTCCCTCAAGGCACTCATCCATTTTTCCGACTTTCCTATCCATTTCAGGCGAACCTCAGCTCCTCCGTTGAGTTCTTGAATCCCACTCATCTGGGACCGAAACGGATCTGGGAAAAGGGGCGACTTGATGAGCGAGAGCAGTTGTTTCAGGTCAATCGAACCCTGAGTGGAGAGGTCCATGCTTCCTTCTCTGATCGATCCGTCCAAAGTCAGGGAGGAGCTTCCCGACTGGATCTTCGTCTTCGAAAAGCCCATCCCCGTGTTGGAAAAGGAAACCCTTCCCTCCTTAAGAACGATAGGGATAGAATTTCCCTTTTGAAGGAATGAAGCTTCTCTTGGGAAAACCTCGCCCTCGTAAGAGAAGCGGGAAATTCCGGGGGGAGTCTTGCCCTTGAACAAGATTTGGCTTGTTCCCGAAAGCGCTTCGAAGTCTTTTGTTTTGGATTGGACTTCTTCGGGAAAGATAGGGGCTTGAAGGAGGGCGAAAAGATTTTTGACGTCAACTCTTCCCCTGGCCGTGATCTCGAAGGAATGATCTTTCTCTCCATGCTTCCAGAGGCCGGTCGTCGTCATAGACGAATTACCGAATTCCACCTGCGCGTCAGACCATTGAAGATCGGAGTGGGAAAGTTGTATTCGTCCGTCTTCAATTCGTACTGGAAATGGAATTTGTGGATGTGTGAACAGGGTATTCGAAAGATGGTAGGTGCCTTGTTGCTGAAAACGGAGGGGGGGCTTCAGGAGCCCCTTGGCAGAGAGAGAATATCTTGCGTTTCCTGAATAGATGTGAAGGGATGAGAGGGTTCGGCTGAATTCTTCAGGAATCCCCTCGATCGTTGTGAAAGCAAGAAGGTCCGTCAAATCGAATTTACCCTGACACCCGATTTGAAGCGTCGGGACATGCAGAAGCTCATAGAAAGTGCCGCTGACTTTTTCAAGGGTTGAATGGAGGATTCTTCCCTCCAGGCCAATTAAATGGAGATGACCCTTTTGGAAGAGGAGGCGGCCTGAGAGATTTTCGAGAGGCGGAAAGTCCCATGGAAGTTTCAGCTGGGCCCCATGGAGTATTGCCTCAACGGAAAGAACATGGGCATTTACAAGCTCGTCGCAGTGATCAATCTCCGGCATCTTCCCTGAAAGCTTGACAGAGACAGCTTGAAAAGCGCCCTTTCCTTCCGACTGGAAGAGGCGATCCGAGACGTCTGGAGTGATGATTGGGAAGGGGATGAACTTCTTTCCCTCTGCGATATCGAAGGAGCTGCTGGATGCTTCGGCTTCCATTCCCATCCCTTTCGACCCGATATCATAAATCTTCCCGTTCGCCTTGATCCATATCTCCGGTAATTCGATAAAGAACCGGGGAATCTTGAAATCTTTTGCATCATATTCAGCTTCGAAATTGAGATTCAACCATCTCGGCTTCAGAGTGAATGAGAACACTTGAGGATAGTCGAAAAAAACATCTCTCATCGTCATTTTTGCGGAAGTTTTGAACGGTCCTTGGAAGTTCCCTCGATAGTGGGCCTTTAGGTCGAGAATTCCTGAGATCATTTTCATGGGAAGCACTCTTTTGAGATAGGGCCAGAAATGGAGCGCTTCGATCCCCTTCAACTTCACCTCCGCTTCCACCCCTGCCTTTGAAAAGTCCATATCTTCCGGAATACCTCGAACTGTTCCGCTGATGGAAAACTGGCCTTCTTTTTTGGAATGAAGGATGTTGCCCGTTATTCTAAACGGAAAGGCTTTGTGGTAGGAGACCTTTGAGAGTCTTACATTGAAGGACCGGATCCCTGTTTTTAGGGGCGAATTGCCCAAGCTCTCATCTGAGAAAAAAATCTCTCCATCCCTGACGGCGAAGGAACATCCGAAGAGGGATGAGAGGGCCTTTCGGATCTTCTCTTCTGTTTCCTTCCAGTTTGCACCCGTCATCGCACTGTCGGAGAAGATGTTGAATTGGCAGTCTTTATTCCGGATGACATGGAGCGTGGGCCGATCCACGACGATTCGTTTCCATTCGATTTTTCTCTTGAGAAGAGGGAAAAACTTAACTTTTAGAATCAGTCTCTCGGACCGAAGAAGATCGAAGGTCCGGGAGCGATCCTTGACCCGCAGGTCTTCGAACGCGATTCCCACGCCGCCCCATAAATCTATTTTTGCCTTCCCGATGGAAACTTCTCTGGCCAGGGCACTCGCTAAGGATTTCTGAAAAATGTCCCTGTAAACATTAGGGTCGAGGAGATAATTGACCGATAACAGAGTGAGGGTTCCGAAGGCGATGATCGGAATCAATATCCAGAGAAGAATCCGTTTCTTAGAACGAGGCATAAATTTCCTTCAAAACCGGCTGCCTTAAACGCAACCCGTGAGGCCTTACCCCCTTAAATTCCAAGATCCAATTCCCAAATTTCAAACAAG
>Ga0187769_10002015_pt1 | contig 11777 bp, 8 predicted proteins | sample 0116_SJ02_MP02_1_FD_133140 | JGI IMG/M metagenome (GOLD analysis project Ga0187769, IMG submission 133140) | Tropical peat soil microbial communities from peatlands in Department of Meta, Colombia - 0116_SJ02_MP02_10_MG | ecosystem: Environmental > Terrestrial > Soil > Wetlands > Peat | place... | reverse complement strand
GTGTATGTTCGCGAAGACAATGTCCCTCCTCGAGTATCAGCAGTCGCTCGGCCATGCGCGGCGAGATGCTGATTTTTTTAGCCGCAAGCTGTGGATCCCCCTGCGGGGCGACAAGCCAAAGTTCGTCATCAAAAAGAGGCCGTACGAGCAATCCTTCCGTCTCAAAGGGCAAGGCTATCAAGGCGAAGTCCAGTTCGCCATCCTGCAGGCGCAGGAGCAACTTGGCGGTCAGATCCTCCCGCAGCGCAACTCGCAGTGCTGAGTGGCGCTCACGCACAATCGGCAGCAGCGAGGGCAGCAAAAACGGAGCGATTGTTGGGATGGCTCCCAGGCGAAGGAGTCCGGTCATCGGTTTGGCCCCGGCAGCTGCCGCTTCGACAAGATCCTCGGCCGCTGCCACTAAGCCGCGAGCTCGCTCGACAATGTCGCCACCGACCGGCGTCATGCGCACGGACTGGCGGTCACGCTCGACAAGTTGCACACCCAGCGTGGATTCGAGCTCCTTGAGGCCCGCACTTAAGGTTGACTGGGTAACGAAACAGGCCTCGGCGGCGCGGGTGAAGTTGCGCGTCTCGGAAAGCACAATCAGATAGCGTAGTTGGCGAAGCGAAGGCAGCGCACGCATGGCGATGGGCTCCTGGCATATCGAAAATATCGATTATTATAACAAATATTATGCATTGGATTAATAATGCAGCAGACCACATAGTTCGCTTCGGCAACGATTTCAACCACCCTAGGAGCAACTAGATGTCGCTTATCAACACCACCATTAAGCCGTTTAAGGCCAACGCCTACCGTAATGGCAAGTTCGTTACCGTTACAGACGCCGATCTCAAGGGCAAATGGTCTGTCGTGTGCTTTTATCCCGCGGACTTCACGTTCGTCTGCCCCACGGAACTCGAGGACCTTGCCGATAAGTACGCGGAGTTTCGCAAACTTGGAGTCGAGGTTTATTCCATCTCGACCGACACGCACTTCGCGCATAAGGCATGGCACGACACCTCCGATGCCATCCGCAAAGTCGAGTACTTCATGGTCGGCGACCCGACAGGCACGATCACGCGCAACTTTGGCGTCATGATCGAGGAGGAAGGCCTGGCGCTGCGGGGCACCTTCGTCATCAACCCCGAAGGCCAGATCAAGCTGTGCGAGATCCATGACAACGGCATCGGCCGCGACGCTTCTGAGCTGCTTCGCAAGGTCAAGGCCGCCCAGTACGTAGCCTCACACCCTGGGGAAGTGTGCCCCGCAAGGTGGAAGGAAGGCCAACGCACGATAAAGCCCTCGCTTGATCTCGTGGGCAAGATCTAGACGCGTGCCAGGCCAAGGCTCTGGCATCGCGCCAGAGCCTTAACCCAAAATTTACCGTGACCCGCACCAGGCAGCAGGGGCACGCAATGCCCGAGGGAAAACGAATACGGAGTTTGCAATGCTAGACGATGAGCTCAAAGCGCAGTTAAAGATGCACCTCGAAAAAATCGTGCGGCCGATTGTGCTTGTGGCCACACTTGACGAAAGCCCGACATCAAGCGAGCTCCTTGCTTTACTGCAAGATATCGCCGCGCTAAGCGATCGGGTGACTCTAGACACCTCCGGCAAGGAAGCGCGCCGACCCTCATTTGCGATTCGGCGCGTGGGCAGCGATGTGCAGGTGAGCTTTGCGGGCATTCCGCTCGGACACGAATTCACCTCCCTGGTCCTGGCGTTGCTTCAGGTTGGCGGTTATCCGCCGAAGGTCGATCCGAAACTGCTCAAGCAAGTGCAAGACTTAAAGGGCGACTTTTTCTTTGAGACTTTCATGTCGCTGTCTTGCCACAGCTGCCCCGATACCGTCCAGGCGCTGAACGTAATGAGCGTGCTTAATTCGAACATTCGGCATATGGCGATAGACGGCTCCTTGTTCCAGAGCGAGATCGCTGTCCGTCAAGTAATGGCGGTGCCGAGCGTTTTTCTCAACGGCAAGCTCTTCGTTCAGGGCCGCATAAGTCTCGAGCAGATCGTCGCGAAACTCGATAGCCGATCGGCCGAGCGTACGGCGCTAGAAATGAGCGCCAAGCCGGTCTTTGATGTGCTGGTCGTGGGCGGTGGCCCTGCTGGCGCGGCGGCCGCGGTGTATGCGGCACGCAAGGGTATTTGTACGGGCGTCGTCGCTGAGCGCTTCGGCGGGCAGGTCTTAGACACGATGGCCATCGAAAACCTCATCTCCGTGCCGCACACGGAGGGTCCGAGGCTTGCCTCCGCACTTGAGCAGCACGTTCGCGAGTATGACGTGGACGTAATGAACCAGCAGCGCGCCGAAGGGATAATACCGGCCACGGAGCCCGGTGGCCTGATCAAGGTTCGCCTCGCTGGCGGTGCGACGCTAAAGTCTCGAACGGTCGTATTGTCTACGGGTGCGCGCTGGCGCAACATGAACGTGCCCGGCGAGCGTGAGTACCGCAACAGAGGGGTGACGTACTGTCCGCACTGCGACGGTCCACTCTTCAAAGACAAGCGCGTCGCAGTGATCGGCGGTGGCAATTCCGGTGTCGAGGCGGCGATCGACTTAGCTGGAATCGTGACCCAGGTCACGCTCATCGAGTTCGACGGCAAACTGCGCGCTGACGTAGTTTTGCAGCGCAAGTTGCGTAGCCTGCCCAACGTACGAGTGATCGTTAATGCTCAGACGACGCAGGTGCTCGGAGACGGTCAAAAAGTAACGGGTCTTGCGTACACCGAGCGGTCGACCGGCGCGAGCCATCGCCTTGATCTGGACGGGATCTTTGTGCAGATTGGACTATTGCCCAACTCGGAGTGGCTCAAGGGAACGGTCGCACTGTCCTCACGTGGCGAAATCGAGGTAGATGCGCACGGCTGCACCTCGGCGCCGGGCGTTTTTGCGGCCGGAGACGCGACGACTACACCCTTTAAACAGATTGTCATCGCCATGGGCGAGGGTGCGAAGGCCGCCTTGAGCGCCTTCGAATACCTCATCCGCCAGCCGTTACCCGTCCAAAAGCAAGCTATCGCGGCGTGATCGGATTCTGGTAGCTTGGAGTGTCCGGGTCTATCGTTCCTATTCAGAGGAAAATTTTTTCATTCGGAAGGAAAAGAACATCATGGCAAAAAGCACGAAAAGGACAGGGGCCGGCGGGCAGCAACTCGATATCGGGATCAGCGACCAGGACCGCGCACAGATCGTAAAAGGTCTTTCAAAGTTGCTCGCGGATACGTACACGCTGTACCTTACGACACACAACTTTCACTGGAACGTCACGGGCCCGATGTTTAACACGCTGCATGCGATGTTCATGACGCAGTACACAGAACTATGGAATGCAGTCGACCCAATTGCGGAACGGATCCGTGCGCTCGGACATTGGGCGCCGGGCAGCTACGCGCAGTTCGGGTCACTGGCGTCGATGCCGGACGCACCCGAAAATCCGCCCAAGGCGATGGACATGGTGCGTACCCTCGTTACGGGTCACGAAACCGTCGCCCGCACGGCCCGAGAGCTCTTCCCGATTGCGGAAAAGGCAGACGACCAGCCAACGGCTGACTTACTGACGCAACGCCTCGATATCCATGAAAAAACTGCCTGGATGCTGCGCAGCATGCTTGAGGAAGAGTAATGGCAGGCAAGTTCGTGGGCGAGAAAAACTTGCTCTCGCCTGCGGTCGAAGGCCAGAAAGCGGCAAGCAGGGGCCCAGAACGCCAAGACGGTGGTCTTGAAATCCTGAGCTGACGTTGCGCGGCATGCAGGTCGGTCCGTTCCCATTGCAGCACGACGCCTAACGAGGACGACCGGTCGCAAGACGGCAACTGCGCTGCAGTGACGGCGCAAGGCTAAAACACACCACGCGGGACCTTGGGTACTCGATGACTTCGCCTGTTTTGTCGCAAACCGGTTGGTTCCGATGCGTCTTCATCCGAGCGACGGCGCTAAGCTCCAGCCAATCACGGTCGAAGCGCAAGACATCGGGCTTCAGAAGCGAATCGCCCCTAGTGGGTCTCGCCCGGGCTGCCGTCTGGATACAAGCAAAGAAACGAGGCAAGTCCGCCCTCAATTGCATACGCGGGTAAATTGGAGGAGACCGAGCAGATGCCGCCATCGCGAGAAAACACGAGGTCACGCAACCAGGTAACCCGTGTTGGCATCGGATAACTTATAAACTCCCCGGTTGCCGGCACGAAGCGAAAGATCCGGTCCGACATGTTCGACGTGACCCACACGTCACCGGATTTTGGATGAATGTTTACTGCGTAAGGGACCTCGTATTCGTTTGGCGCAAGTAAAGGAAGCCGAAAGGTTTCGAATTGCTCTGTCCGCGGATCAAATCGCATCAAAGCGCCCTCATCGAATGCCGGTATCCACAGTGTTCCTTGTGCATCAAAACGCATGCGCCTCGGGCCACGTAGCGGCGTGTCGTATTCGATGATGTCGAAATTGTGTGGATCGATCCGACCGATCTTGTTCGCATTGAGCTTGGCGTACCAGATGGAACCATCCACAGGGTTAACGTCGATGCCGTACGGCACATTGAACGCATCGCGGCCTTCTCCGGTCCACTTGTGGTGGGAAACCATCAAAGGAAAATTCATTTTCGGAAACCAGGACGCAAGCTTTAAGACATACGGAAATGCGTAATCGGAGACCGCGCGCCAAAAACCGTCGTGCGGTAAGGTAATGACGGTGAATTTTTCCGTGGAGGGATCGAACCGCGCGACCTCGTTGGACGCGGCGATCGTGAACCACACTACGCCTTCGCGGTCGATGCGCACAGTGTGCGGATAAAGATGCGTTCGTCCGACGTCGTAGAGGCGAACCTCGCCGGATTCGGGGTTAAACGAAGCAAGCGTGGACGACAGCGAGTTAGTGATCCAGAACCGCCCATCTTTTGCCTGTGCCAAGCTGTGCGGTCCATGTTTTCCGGTATATATGCCAATGGGCAATTGCATCGCGGAAAAGACCCCGCCTTCCGGAAGATCAATATCGGGTAGCGAAATGCGATCGATTTGACCTGTTTGGCGGTCAAGGCGCCAGATTACATCGTGTCCCTGATCGACTCCATACAGCTTCCCGTCGGCACCGACTTCGGCATCGTGGATGAACGACATGCCATCACCGACGAACCACTCCTTCAACTTCGCATGCGCAAGATCGGAGTGATAGGGGTGTCGCTCGATTACCGCGGGGGTTTTCCCATCAAATCCCTGCGCTAGCGTTCGACTGATATCTTCGAACTCGCGCCGATTGAGCATGGCCAGGTACCCCTCCATACGACGCACGATCGTCCGCCACGCGTCGACATCTCGCGGCGTGCGCGTGAGGGCGTTGCCTATTTGGTGACAGTAATTGCACTGACTGACAAAAGCCGCTCGTGAATCCCGGTTGCTCCAAGATAGCGTGGAAAGATGCGCCGATGCGGGCAGACTATCGGAGAGTTCTGCGGCGCCGTTTTGTCGGGTAAGCGCGAAATTCAGAGTCCGCGTACTGTCGCTCGCCATTTCCACGACCTGCAGCATATCGCGGTAGTACAAGGCCCGCGTGCGCACAGAAACTTTGCCAACAAAGGAGAGCCACAGCTTGTAGCGGCCACTTGCGTCGCAGTACACGGTTTCTCGTCGCTTGCCGCTCGGATCGGACGCGGTGATCATGGTGCCGGCGATCGGCTGACCTTCGGAAAGAACACTGCCGGCTAGCACGGCAGCCGCCGCCGGTAACGCTGACACGGCCAGGAAAATCGCGGCCAATTGAAGGCGAAAAGTCCGAAGCGCGCTCGCGCTGTCGCGAAAGGAATTCATTGAGTTAGTCCTTGCGCTCAACACGATTTCGGAGCGTTCGACGCTGCGCCATTAAAACGGCCATAAATCATGATACGACCGTGCTCTTGTTGAAAGCAGCCACTGGTAATAGGGATCACCGACTGTCGGGACGTCGGCAAGCAGCGACCGTGAAACCCTGGTCGATCGAGTCGGGCAGAACTTTGTCGCTCAGGCCGAGCGTTTGGATTTAATCTGGCGAGGGGCTACGCGCGCGATCTGTGTTAGTTCCTCGGCGAGAAATTCAACGACATCGTCGAGCGTCAACATCCCGACCAAAAGCCCGCTGGAATCCAAGACGGGCAATCGCCGTATTGCGTTGGCCTGCATCCGGTCAATTGCCTCGAATACAAGCTCATCTTCATGAGCATGAATCAGCGGACTACTCATCAGCTCGGCCGCCGTCGTCCCAGTCGGTCCGCCTTCGCCGGCCAGAACGCGAACGACCAGATCTCTGTCCGTGACGATTCCCACCGGCAGCAGTTTGTCCTCCTGCTGCTGCCCGACGATAAGATCGCCGACATGGCGCTCGCGCATTAGCCGGGCGATTTGTGCCACAGTGGCTTCGCGCTCGCAGAAAACCACATCCCGCGTGCAAATCTCACCAACCCGCATGGTGCTGCTCCTTTTTCCGTCGAGGCAGATACACGAATGTCCCAGTTGCGCAGCTCGGTAGCGAAGCGTCCTCCCATCGCTTTGCTAGTGTCCGGCTGAGTCGGACAATAACGCTGACAGTGTAGACAGTCATCATGCGCTCGTCGATTGCGTAGCGCTGATCCGCACCAGCTATGTTATTTGCGCTTTGCTAGGCTGCGAGATCTGCTCGACGGTAACAAAGAACGGGCGCAGCGTCTGGATGGTCTCAAAAGGCGCGTCGGATTGCGCAAGTTCGCATGGACTGCTTGGGGACGACAGCGCACCTTGAAAGTGGCAGCGTCTGACTCTCGGCACACGGCGCAGCCTGCGCAGCGGTTTGCGCTGCTCACACCCGCTAGTGCGCCCACTTGAGTTTCCTTCAAGACTCCCGGGCATGGTCGACGTCTCCGGCGATTGGGCCATGGGATGGATGAAAGAACATTCAAGTTCTCTTCAGCACGCATTGCAGGCACCGCGTCAGCGTCGTTCTTCACGCTCTTTGCCTTCGGCGCGTTTTTCCTCCTTGACGGGAGGCGCTGGGTGCGGCTTAGCCTGCGGATGAGGCTCCGCAGTCTTGCGGTTTTGGGATTCGGCCGCCGTTTGCGGCTGTGCCGGACGTGTCGCTTCCGGTCGCGTCGGCATCCGTTGTTGTTGTAGGTTTTGCGGTTGAGCCGGGGGACGTGGCGTGCCGACGCCGCCCGGGCGCTCGATGTTCTGCGACGGCGTCGTGGCGCGCGGCGCGCCGCCTGCCGGCGAGGCGCCGGGAGGAAGTGCCGCCATCGATTGGATACGCGGCGCTGAGAGCATGGCAGCCGCCGGCCGACCGTGATTAAACGATTGCTGCAGCTGCGGGTTGGACTGCGCCGCCTGGACGTGCTGCATCTGCATCGGCGTAGGCTTGACATGCGCTTCGTTGGCCCATTTTTGCTCTGCCGGCGTGGGTGTCGCACGCGCCCCGCCGGGGCCGCTAAAACTCACGTTCTGCGTTTTGTTGATGTTGTTCGTGATGTTGTTGATCGTGGTCGTCTGATTGTTAATGACGACCGTGTTATTCACATAGGTGTTGTGCACAACGGTCGTGTTGACCTGCACGGCGGCCGTGTTGTAGACGACGTGGCCGCCTTCCCAGCGCGCGCCGACGAAACCCTCCCCGTAATAGCCTGCTCCATAGACCACGCCACCGTAGAAGCCCACATGCGCACCCCAGTAGCCGGCGTGGAAGAGGTAGGCGCCACCCACAAAGGCCCAGAAGCCTGGGGTCCAGAGCAGCCCAGGTGCCGGCGGCGCGACCCACACGCCGGGGACCCAATAGTAGCCCGCCGGGGCCCAGTGCCAGTAGCCTGGCGTCCAAATGTAGTCGGGCTCCGGGCAGGGCGGCACATCGTAGGCGGGCAGGGGCGGCGGTGCCACCATGGCCTGAACGTTGTCGCCGCCGTTCGGCGGCATATTCATGTCCGGTGGCGGGGGCGGCGCGGCGGAGCGACTGTCGAGGCGCACATAAGCGAGATTGCGGTTGCGAAACACTGCGGCGTCGATCGAGTCCCCGGGCAGAAGCCCGCCAGGGGCAACGCCGAGGTGCCAGGTCGTCACCACGTCGTTCCACATCTCCACGCCGTAGTTCGTACGCACCACGACCATCGGTCCCTCGAGGTGATCGACCGTGGCCGCGCGGCGCGCCGGATGCTCCTCAATTAGAAAGTCGACCGCACGGCCGTAGGGATCGACCTCGACGTGAACCCAGTCGCCGGGCGAGGGGCTCCCGTTGCCAAAGCGTGTGTATTGGTCGATCAGAAAGTGTGCCTCCTGCGTGGCCGTGCGCACGGTCGCCTGGCCGCCAGCGAATCCTTCGAACACGCCGTACTCGCCGTGGTATTGCTGCGCCCACGCGGCGGTGACAAGGGCCTGCAGGAGCAGGATGGCTTTGAGTGTGCCTTTGAACTTGCCCATCAACATGGCCTCCTAGAGTAAGGCGGTTGGCAAAGAAACCCGTCCGCAAGGCGCAGTGCCTTCCTGGTTGGATTGTTGCTCGAGTGGACGATACACGAGGCTGCGAAAATTTTTCTTCGCGCCTCGTTCCGCTGTTTTGGGGATCGCTGCGGCCGCTACTCGAGGAGCGCATGGAACACTGTGGGTCGAGGCGGTGTGAAAACTCCGATCGGGGGCATTTTCGGGGGTCTTCTATCCCTTCCCTTAGCGGCGATCATTGGTTCTAGGGTCTGCGGATTGGGTCAAGACTCTTATATCAAACAATTTTCGCGAACTTTTGCTCCGACTCGGTCATCGGCGGCCGTCCATAAGCTCGAAGAAACAATTGCGAAATGACCGGTCCAAACGTGCGGCAGACGTCGGTCCAGCAACCACCGCTTCGTCGCCTGAGGCGCCATTTGGTCATCGCGTTATCACAACGCCAATACTCGGACGCTTATTGCATCGCTCGGTAACACCTTAGATGCGCGCGGCAATTCGAATCGGCGCAAAGAGAAACTGATGTCGCTTGAGCGGGCGCCGAACAAAAGGCTGAACTTTGAACTGGGCGAGGGAAATTCGTCTCTTACAGCTGTGCAAGACTAGGTTCGTCATGACACCGCGACACCGTCGATTAGGTTTGTACCTGTGCGCTGCCCATCTGGGCCACCGTGCAAACGCTACCTTGCCTGGCTCGTGCCGCTGCGTGCGCGCAGCGCCTTGATGCCTTGCTCGATGCGCTCGGCCACTTCGCGCTCGCGCTGCAGCGCGCGCAAAGTGTTCTGGGCTTCCTGCACCGTAAACTCCAGCCGCGCGAGCTTCTCGCCCACTTCATCGATCACCGCGCGCTGCCCGCTGAGCATCTCCAGGTTAACGTGGATGTCGGCAAGCATATGCGTGATGTCCTCGGCGCGCGACTGCACCTCCTCGACCACCTTGCGGCGCGATTCGATCTGCACGATCTTGCCGTCGGTGTCGTTAATACGGTTGATCAGATCTTCAACCTTGGCGCGCAGCTCGGTCACCTCGCCTCGGTGCTCACTAACGTATTGCAGGTCGGCCCTGCTGCGACCGCTGATCTGGCGAATGTTGTCGACCTCGGCTTTCACGGCCTGCACCATCGCATCTTGATCGGCCAGCGACTGGATCTTGCGCTCGATTACTTCGGCACTGTGGTCGAGTTCGCCGAGCCGTCCCTCGAGTGCGGCGACGTTCTCGCCGCTGTGCGTGAGCTGCGCGACGCGCTGTTCAAGCTGCTTGGCCAAGGTCTCGGCGCGCTGAATCTGCTCCTCGGCCACCTCGGTTTGCGACACCGCATCGAGTTGAACGGTCTGCACGCGCGCGAGCTCGGAGAGCAAATTTTCTTTCAGAGAGGAGGCACGGGCGAGCTCGACGCTGACGCTGCGCACCTGGCTGAGCCGCTCGGCGGTTTCCGCGGCCAAGGCCTTGCCCTGCTCAACGAAGCCGGCCAGTCGCCCTTGCTGCTCGTGCACAACCGCTTCGTCGATCCGGATTGCATCGACCAGCTGCTGAGCCCGTTCGAGCGTTTGCTGCAGGGTCGCAACCTGTGACGCCAGCGGCAGCACGCGCCCTTGCAGCGCTGCCACGCCGTCGAGCTTTTGCTGCGCCTCAGCGACTTGCGCAACCAGCGTGTCGCAAAGGTTCTGCAGGCTTTCCATTTCGGCCCGACGCGCCAGCTGTGCGGTAAGCTTTTGCTCGATGTCAGAGGTGATCGCGTGCAGGCCGTTGACACGCGCCTCGAGTTTCTCGACGAACTGCAGCCGCGCGCCCACTCGGTTCACTTGCGTGTCTAGCTCGGTGGTCATTTCACCCAACCGTGCGGCCGACTCGCTGCCTTTGTCGACCAGCGCCATCTTACCCAGCACCTCGTCCAGTCGCGCCTGCAGCTCAGGCGCGCGGCTCAACATCGCCGTCGTGCGCTCAGCGAACGTGTCGAGCGCTGCGCGGTCCAGCGCCAGCTTGTCGCGCAGCTGCGCAGCCTCGGCATGCGCTCGGTGGAACTCGGCCAGCTCGCCGCGCATGGCTTCGAGCTCCCCCTGCGATTGCAGCAGCTTTTCGTGCTGGGCCGCGGTGCGCTTACTGAGTGCGTCGACCTGCGCGAGTTGGCCTGCCAGGGACTCAGTTTGGCTCTGCTTGCGCGCGAGCTCGTCGGCGTCTGCGGTCAGCGTCGTCAACGCCTTGGCAAGTGCATCGACCTCGCGTTGCATGGCCCCGAGGTCCTTGTCTCTGGTGAGCACATCTTGCACCCGCCCTTCGGTCTCGCCCACCGCCTTGGCGAGCGCCTTGAGCCGCTCGTCGAACGCGTCGACCTCCTTTTTCTCGAACGACAGTCGCTCGAGGGTTGCTTTCATGGCCTCCGACAGCGACCGGCTTTGGGCCTCGAGCCGCTGCGACTCGCGCATATAATCGTCGCGTGCCCCGGTGGCGGCAGCGAGCTGGTCGGCGGTGGTTTTGGCCAGCTGCTCCATCCGCGCCACGGTCTCCTCGGTGCGCTGAATCTGATCGTTGCCCGCCGTGAGCTTGGCGATCTGCGCGTCCATGTTCCACACCATTTCATTGAGCCGTGTGGCCTCGACGACGGCGCGCTCGACCGCGAGCTTCTGCGCCTCCAGCGCCTTGCCCTTATGTGCGACGTGCTCGGCCAGCGCGTTTAGCGCGGCGAGCCGTTGCTCGGTGCTCTTGCTGAGCTCTTGTAGCTGGGCGAGCGACTCGAGCTTGGTTTGCACGTCGGCCACGGCGCTGCACGCCGCTTCGGAGTCTCCCCGGGCGTCGCCTGCACTCTTGCGAATTCCCTGCATCTCGATCCGAAGCTCGGCCTCCGCGCGGCGCAGGTCCTGGAGCTCGTCTTTCAGCGCGACCGCTCCGCCGACCCACTGTCCCATTTCCGCGGTCGCCTGACGCAGCCGCTCGCGCAGAGCTTCGAGCTTCTCACCCTCACGCTGCAGCTCGTCCAGCGTCGCATGCGCCTCGCGCGAACGAGCGGTCATCTCTTCGGTCGCCTGCCGCATTTGCTGCATGCCTCCGTCGGGTGCCGCCATCGCCTCGGAGCTGCGCCTGGCTTCGGCCAGCTGGACCAGCAGACCATTCATGCGCCCCTCGAGCTGCTCGAAGCTGTAGGTGCACTCCTCGTACGTGCCCACCAACTTGCTTAACTTGTCACAACGGCGTGTGACCTCGTCGGCTTTGATGCGCAAGTCATCTAGGGTGCCGCTAGTGCGCGCCAGCGTCGGCGACGCGCCGTTGATCTGGTGCAGCATCGCGGCGAGCTGGGCCCGCTCCTCGCGGGCCTGTTCGATCAATGTCCGCAGGTCGTCCTGCGCGTGCTTGCGCTCACTGCCATTCTTGAAGAT
>Ga0187769_10002013_pt1 | contig 11781 bp, 13 predicted proteins | sample 0116_SJ02_MP02_1_FD_133140 | JGI IMG/M metagenome (GOLD analysis project Ga0187769, IMG submission 133140) | Tropical peat soil microbial communities from peatlands in Department of Meta, Colombia - 0116_SJ02_MP02_10_MG | ecosystem: Environmental > Terrestrial > Soil > Wetlands > Peat | place... | reverse complement strand
GTGCTGTCGATGTCGCTGCTGGCGCAGTTTGCGGATGGGCCGTAATCGGAAAGCAGAATGCGCAAGCTCAGATTCGTATTGCCGAAGTACCGCTCTGAGAATTTGGCATAGTTCGTCGTGTTCTCGTTCGGCTGAGGCCGCCGGATCAAGTCAATTGGCTGGCCTCCGAGGCCCGGTGTGGCGATGGACACGTTCAGGGGCTGCACACCGGTTTGTGACACCGCTATATTGTTGTTATAGACGGTATTCGCCATCGGCTTGAAAGTTGTGTTGTACGCACCGATGGTTGGAAGTCCAAGCGTGGTACCCCCCGGATAAGAATTAGTGGTACCCGAGACACTCTGGGTCGGAGATTGCACAAGAAGGTTCGAAACCCCCGAGCCATTGGTGATATTGACGGTACCGTTGTAGTTGCCGCTGCTGACAGGGTATCCATTCTCGAGGTTTGCCGTGACGATTTCACCGGCTGACGTCACCTTCTGGCTCATCGTAAGAGTGTTACCAGAGCCTTCCTGAAGCCAGATGTTGCCATTGCTGTGCACGCGTCCGCCGAAGTTGAAGTTCGGACCGGCGAAGAAGGCCAAGTCCATCTGAGAGAAGAATCCGAATTCGAAGACCGGAATGCTGACGGTCTGCACCTCTCTCTGGAGCCTCACTTCAGAACCGTAATCCGTCCGGGTGGTCACCGTGAGCGTGTACGGAGTCATCACGGCGTAGAGACCCGCGCCAGTGACGCCGCTCGGAATCGTTCCCACGCTGGATTGGGGAAGATTCGCGTTTGTGGGGTTTGGCGTAAACGTGATCTGGTATCCGGAGCCAGGCGTGGTCAGGCCCGGCGCGACATATTGGACGTTCGGAATGGCGGTCGGCGGGCCAGGAGTGGTCATCAGGGCGTTGATTTCCGTCGAGTTGGGAGCGGGGTTGGAATCAAAGAGATTTTCGAGGCTCGCGGTGAGCGATTCCATGCCCGCTTCGGCGCCGTAGAACGCCAGTTGGCGGTCGGAGTTGTTGCCTCCGAGTTTCTGGTCTCCCGTAACAAGCCAGGCGATCGCGACGATCATTGTCGAGAGCAACAGCAACACCAACAGCGTCGTGATCAGCGCGATTCCGTGTTCACGGTGTTTCCTCACGGACATTCTCCTTTGGGCCAGCACTTGGTCAACGTTGCTAGACGAATTCTTTGGGGCGTTCATGCCACCACTCCTTGCCAGGTCTCTCACTGAAACTGGTTGTAGAAGTCCAAGCCGCGGATGCTGACGACGGTCTCAAGATTGTTTCGGAAATACTGGTTCGTATGGTTGAACTTATCCTGGGAGCGCGCATAAAGCATGATGTAAGCGTCGCGGATATCGTCCAGCTGGGCGCTCGTTGGCTGCTCTTGGGCCGCCGTCACCGTTACGGGGCTCGAACCGGCGTTCAGAATGTCGTAGAAGATCTGCATGTTCTCGATGACTTCGCCGACCGGTTCCGGTTGGTTCATATTCACCTGCCGCATGAGCATCGGCTGAGCGGCGGAAGCGGGAGCCGAGGTACTGATGTAGTACGTGATGAGCCAAAACCGCGTCGCGGTCGTCGTCGGATAGGTTCCCGACCCGGCCGGCGTCTGAATCTGCTTGATCGTTCCTGAGGTTAGTCCCGACGCGTTCAGGTCGAAAGGGTCGTTCGCGCTGAAAGTGAGCGAATTGGCTACAGGATTGACCGCGGAAACGCACAAAAGCGCCATCGAGCCGGTGCTGTCAGACACCGAGCTGTCCGTTCCGACCTGGCTGCCGTCGCCGAGTGTGTTGTTATTCTGCATCAAGATTAGGTCTCCGGGATTGATACCCGTGTTTCCGTTGTTGATGATGATGCAGCTCGAATCGAACGTGACCGTAGTTGTCGAGCCGGTCGTCGTGATGCTGCCAGCGGGCGCCGGATTCGGATTCGATGCGGCACAACCGGTCGTGCCGCTCCCTCCCGGCTTAAGATAAATCGGGAACTCGTTCAGCCAGTGGCCGTTCGTGTCCTGAAGCGTCGTGTCCGCGTACATCACCGTCACCATGTCCGTAGCGACGCCTGACGTCGATGTCGTTGCTCCCAGCTCGTATCCGGGAATAACCGCAGGCAGCGCGGTCCAGGTCGTGCTAAACGTGCCGAAACTCACCTCCGGTGTGCCCGGTCCCGGACGGTTTAACGCCGAGACACCGGCAGTGTTCGGAATCGTGATTCCGCCCTGAGGAACGCCCTCGCCTGCCTGCAGGATGTCGCGAACCATATAGTTCAATCCTGCACGCAGATTTTCCTGCGTGTCGGCCATCAACGTAATGGCTTGCGTGGCATTGAGCGCGCTCGTGAGCGTGCTAAGCGTGGCCGCCAGTATCAGCACCACGATCGAAACCGCTACCATAAGCTCGACTAAACTGAATCCGTCCTGGCGTTTCATGCGGTTCTCTCCGGTGCTCTACGAAAAATTCGAAATGTACGCGTTGAGCGTGTAAACGCGGTTCTGGAAGTGGCCCGCCGAGTAGTTGATCGTCACCGTGATTTGGCGCAGATTCGTGATCGTCGTCCCGCCGCTGGTGGTAACAGGCGAGATCGTAATCGTCCGGGTAAACGTCGTGAGCGGCATAGAGACGGGTGGATTGAGATTGCCGAGGCCGTTGGGCACGAGGATCGCGTCTGGCGCAGCATCCGCCGCCGCACCCGCGCACGAGGTGCCGTTATAGTCGTCCGCCGTCCCGACGATCCCGTCCAATCCCGCGCCGCAGAGCGGATTGGAGCCGGTCAGGAAGATGCCAGCCGGGGTGCAGCCCGTGACCCCTGCGCAGCAAACGCTGGAGCCCACGTTGCAGATTGTGTTCCACGTTGTTTGGCCGATATCGCGCGCTTCGAACACCGACTCGACGGCTTCGGCGGCCTTCTGCTGTGCAATGTAGTCGTACTGCGACGTCGTCATGTACGCGAGACCCATGCCGAGCATCGCGGCCAGAGCCAAAATTCCGACTACCAGCACGATCATCGCGATCATGGTTTCAATTAGCGTAAATCCAGCTTCAGACGTGCGCTGCGCCCGCAATCTCATCGACTCTCTCCTCATCACTGGTACCAGCCCTTCCCGCTGCCGGGATATGCAGTTACCTTGCCCGTGGTTCCGAGAATCGTCACGGCACGCGCTGTGGTCGGAATGTTTTTCTCGCCTAGAAAAATCGTGAAATTGACCGGAGTCACATTGCCGTTCGTAAATGTTCCGTCGCTTTGAAATTGCAGGCCGCTTGTCGGCAGCGCAGACGAACTGCCAGCGTAAAGGCCGCTGGGAACAACGGGAGGGGTGCCGATGAAGCCATCCGGAGTGTCTGGCTCGCCGGTATAGCTGATGAACTGCACATTGTTTTCGAGCGGGATGGTAAGAAACGGGGCCGCAGCAATCACTTGAGTCGGTGGCGCCGGGGGCACTGCCGGCACGACGGTCATTTGAGTCAAGGTGATGCAGTAAAAGACGTTGCCGGTCGGGTTGCATGCGGTGCCCGTGGCGGCGGCCGGAAAGGCGACTACAATCGTGCGGCGCTGTGAGATGGCGCTTTCTCGCGCCTGGCGAAGCGTGGCCTTTACCTCAGCCATGGCGGCGTTGGCTTGCAACTGCTGCCAAGCCGGCTGCAGTTGGATTACAGCCATGGCGCAGACTATGAAAATGATGGCGGAGACCGTCATGAGCTCGATGATCGAGTAACCTGCCTCACGTCGGCGATTCAACCTCAGAATTGGGACCGTGCCGCGCGCTTTTCTGTTTTTCACGCTGAAGGCCTCAAAGTGGACTTGGACGGCGTCACACAGTTTCATCGGCCAAAGTAGTGCATCTATTAGGCCAGCACCGGGCCGCCCTAATCCCAAGTGGGGTAATCGATTAGCGGCGGTGACGTAGATTGCTTATTGGGGATGAATTCATGGCGGGGTAGAAATGTAACCGATGGGTCCGCAGCTTACCGAGTCCTCAGGCGCGCGGAATCCCGTGCCGAGGCGAACAGCAAACGAATCAAATGGCGAGCTGATTTCTCGACGTCGTTCGAATCCGCGGTTCGGGATTTGAAGTGGGACGAGTGCTCGTTGACGCAGTGCGGGATTGGCACATATAATAAACGTTTGTCATCTGAGCTTGGAGGCAGCATGTACGCCGTAATTCGCAGTGGGGGGAAGCAGTACCGCGTCGCATCGGGCGACGTGATCGAAGTCGAGCGCTTAGAGGGCAAGATCGGCGGTAAAGTCGCGTTTGATGACGTGCTGGCTGTGCGCACGGACGACAAGAAGATTCTGGGCGGCGCTGACGCAGGTAAAGCTAAGGTCACCGGAAAGATCGTCGAGCACCTCAGCGGACCGAAGCTGAAAGTTCTGAAGTTCAAGAGGTGCGGTCAATACAAGATTCAACGCGGCCACAGACAGGGTCTGACGGCTGTTGAGGTCGACATTCAACTCGCGTAGCGCCGATCGCGCAGCGCGATTCTTCTAGAGGTTTTCATGGCACACAAAAAGGGTGGCGGTTCATCTACTAACGGGCGTGATTCGCAGGGGCAGCGCCTGGGGGTCAAGCGGTTCGGCGGCCAGACGGTGACAGGCGGAAGCATCCTGATCCGCCAGCGCGGTACGCGCTACAAAGCCGGCCAAAACGTCGGCCGCGCAAAGGACGATTCTCTGTTCGCTCTTACCGACGGCGTTGTTCGGTTCGAGGATAAAGGCGGCAAAGGACGGTTCATCAGCGTTCTGCCGGTGCAGGAATCTGCATCTGAGACCAAACAGCCGCCTGCCGCTCCAGCCGACTAAAGCATCCGTCGCATGACGTGCCATCCGTGCACCGTCGATTTCTGTTTTTCTCCTTCGCCGTGGCGTATTCTCTGGCTGGGCATCCGCTCGGAACGATTTCTCCATGTTTGTCGATGAAGCGAAAATTGCGGTGAGCGGCGGAAACGGCGGCAACGGCTGCGTGGCGTTCCGCAGGGAGAAGTACGTTCCGCGGGGCGGGCCGTCGGGAGGCGATGGCGGCCACGGCGGCGATGTCTACATTGAATCCGATCCGAACGACAATACCCTGCTTCGCTACCGATACAATCGCGAATTTCACGCCGAGCGTGGCCGCCACGGAGAAGGTTCGAATTGCCAAGGACGCTCGGGCGTCGACACTGTTCTCAAAGTTCCGGTCGGCACTGTCGTCTTCGATGCAGACACAGGAGAGCAGCTGCTTGACTTCACGGAACCGGGCCAACGATTTCGAGCGGCGCGCGGAGGACGCGGCGGACGCGGAAACGGCAATCCCGCCTTCCGAAAACCTTGGCATCAGGCGCCGCGCGAGCACGAGGACGGCGAGCCGGGCGAAGAGCATCACCTCCGTTTGGAATTGAGGCTTCTCGCCGACGTCGGCCTCGTGGGCTTCCCCAATGCAGGAAAATCGACGCTCATTTCCCGGATTTCCGCAGCTCGACCCAAGATCGCTCCGTATCCTTTCACAACGCTCGAGCCGCATCTCGGCGTCGTGTCCGCCGATCCCGACGCGGCTCCGGGGACCGGGCGCACGTTTGTAGTCGCCGATTTGCCGGGATTAATCGAAGGCGCGCATGAAGGGGTGGGACTGGGAATTCGATTCCTGAAGCACGTCGAGCGGACGCGTCTGATCGCACATCTCGTCGATACGAGCGACGCGAATGACCGCGATCCCATCCGCGATTTCGAAATCATCGAACACGAGCTTTCCGCGTTCAGTCCGGCGCTCGCGGCAAAGCCGATGATCGTGGTCGCGACGAAGCTCGACGCGACGACGAACTCCGAGCGGCTTGAGAAGCTACGCGCTTTCGCGGCGCAGAGAGGCCTCGAGTTTTATTCGATTTCGTCGGCCACGGGAGCGGGTGTCACCGAGCTGGTTCGCGCAATCGCGAACATGCTCGATCACCTTCCGAAGCCCGCCGCCGTCTCTGAGGCGTCAAAACCAATTGTAGAGGACTCCGAAACTGATGCCCGGCCGAGCGCGCTGCCCGAGCCGACAGACCACGCCGCAGCTCCTCATCGGGAGGGGCGTTGACATCGCACGGCGCGCATAAACCGTCCGGCGGAGGGCATCGCCGTTCGGTTGCGCTTTTCGGCGGGACATTTGATCCTCCGCACGTGGGCCACATAGCTGTGGCGCAGGCTGCGCAACGGCGTTTTCATCTCGACGCAATCTATTTCGTTCCGTCCTCGCGACCACCGCACAAGCCGCAGCGCGAACTCACGCCGTTCATTCATCGCTACACGATGGTGGCGCTCGCGTGCTCGGAACACGCCAATTTCGTGCCCTCTCTTGTCGAGGCGCCGCCAAGCGGCCCGCCGCACGTGTTCTACACGATCGATACAGTCCGCCGCTATCATCGCGAGCATCCGGACGACCACCTCTATTTCGTTGTCGGAGCAGACCAGTTTCTCGAGCTACCGACGTGGAAAAACTATGAATCTCTGCTCGATGCGTGTGATTTCATCATCGCGAGCCGCCCCGGTTTTCGCTTGGACGCGCTGCGGCTTGTGATTCCGCCCGAGAAGCTGGGCCGCACGCTTTCTGGCGATCCGAACAAGATTGCGCTGCGAAAGACCGCCGTTCATTTGCTGACGACAGTTGCGAGCCACGTTTCCTCGACGGAAGTGCGTGAGCGACTCCATCGCAAACAGAACATTCATGGACTTGTGCCGCCGCGCGTCGAGGAATACATTCTCGGTCAGGCCCTTTTCCGGTGACGCACAGCTCTCTTCGCCCCGAAATTCGCCTGGCCGTGGAAGCGGCTCAGGACAAACAGGCCGTGGACATCACGGTGCTGAAGCTCACCAGCGCGTTTGCCGACTATTTCGTGCTCGCCTCTGGGCGCAGCCAGCCCCAAATCAAGGCGATCAGCGAAGCCATCGAGGAGCGCTTGCGGCGCGAGGGATTGCGTCTCACCCATCGAGAAGGCAAGCCGGGAGCCGAATGGCTGCTTCTCGACTACGGCGATTTCGTCGTGCACATCTTCAGCGAGCGCGCGCGGCAATATTACGATCTCGAGCGGCTGTGGCGCACCGCAGAGCGCATCGACTTCCCGCCTCCCACGAGACCCCCCGAACAGCATTCGCAGCCTGAGGGCGACACGACCCAGCCATGAGCGATTCGGGCATCGCGTGGGTTGCCGCCGATCCGGCCTCACTGCGGGTGCTCGAGATCGCGGGAAAAATCGCCGACACAGCGACCACCCTTCTGATCACCGGCGAAAGCGGGACAGGAAAGGATCAGCTCGCTCGCTGGATTCACGAACACGGCCCGCGCCGCGACGCCCCGTTTTTGAAGATCGATTGCGCCAGTCTGCCGGCGGAACTTGTGGAATCGGAGCTATTCGGGCACGAGCGCGGAGCGTTCACCGGCGCAGTGGCTCGCAAACCTGGCCGGTTCGAGCTCGCGCAGGGCGGCACGGTCGTGCTCGACGAAGTCGCCGCGCTCGCGCCCGGAATGCAGGCGAAGCTGTTGCGAGTCCTCGAAGAACGCACATTTGAGCGGCTCGGCGGCGCGGAATCACTCCGCATGGACGCGCGGCTCATGGCGCTCACAAATACGGATCTGACAAAGGCCGTTTCGACGGGCCGGTTCCGCGAAGATCTTTTTTTCCGGCTGAACGTGCTCTGCATCAACGTGCCGCCGCTGCGCGAACGCAAAGGCGACATCATGCCTCTCGCGTCGCACTTTCTGGCCCGACTGGGCCCCGTTCATGGCCGTTTCGGCGCGGCTCTCGACCGAGAAGCGCAACACCTACTCGAATCGTATTCGTGGCCTGGAAATGTCCGGGAGTTGAAGAACGCGATCGAGCACGCGCTGGTGTTCGCGAAAGAGCCGCGGCTGAGCGTCGAAGATTTTTCGCAGATCGCCAAATCCGTGGGCGGCACTCGTGCGGCCACCGGCAGTCTGAAGTCGCTTGAGGATATCGAGCGAGAGGCGATCAAGGCCACTCTTGACGCCGTGCGCTACAAAATCGGCGAGGCAGCCGACATCCTTGGCATCAGCCGCAAGACACTGCTCGAAAAACGCAAGAAATACGGGCTGATCTAGCGGATGAAAATCCGGCTCATCATGCTGGGAAAGACGCGGCGTGAGGAGATTCGCGCGCTGGTCGAAGACTACATCGGGCGCGTCCGGCGCTTCGCCGAAGTTGAGGTGACCGAACTGCGCGATTCTTCGCCCGCCTCTTTGCGCAAGCTCCGATTCGAACCCGGTGCAACAGTGGTCTTGCTTGATGCGGCAGGAAAGCAATTCACGTCCCAACAATTTGCTCGCTGGCTCGGCGACTTGCGAGACCGCGGCGCTCGCGAAATCATCTTTGTCTGCGGCGGCGCCGAAGGATTTCCGAGTGAACTGCGTGCGATGGCGAAGCAGAAGCTTTCGCTTTCTACCCTCACGATGCCGCACGAATTTGCACGCGTCGTCCTTGCCGAGCAAATCTATCGCGGGTTCGCCATTCTCGCCGGCCATCCGTACCCGAAATAGTTCGCCTCAGCAACTGCCTCCTTGACGTTTGGTTTGTGCGCGGCGAGTATGCGAGACTGTCGCGCGGGGCGGCAATCGATGCCGGAAGGCAAGGGACTTCTCATCGTTTACACGGGGCCGGGCAAGGGCAAGACGACGTGCGCGCTCGGCACAGGTTTCCGCGCGGTGGGTCAGGGCCTGAGAGTGCTGATGGTGCAGTTCATCAAGGGATCGTGGCACTATGGCGAGCTCGATGCTGCGAAAATGCTGGGAGACGACAAGTTTGAGATTCGTCCGATGGGCCGCGGCTTCGTAAAGATCGGCGGCGCGGAGACCGATCCGGAAGATATCCGCCTGTGTGACGAGGCGTGGGAATACGGCCGCGCGCAGATCTATAGTGAAAAATACGATCTCGTGATTCTGGACGAGATCAACTACGTAATCAGCTACAAGATGCTCGATCCTGATCGCGTGGTCCAATCGCTAGTGCTTCGGCCGGAGCGCGTGCACGTGATCTGCACCGGTCGGAACGTGCATCCGAAGCTCGTGGAGGCCGCAGATCTGGTAACGGAGATGAAGGAAGTGAAGCACCCGTATACGAGAGGGATCCTGGCGCAAAGGGGAATCGACTACTAGACGCCGGCGTTGTTCCGCCCGGGACTTTCAGTATGGCCTGGTTTAAGAGAGAAAAAAGCGCGATTGAAAATCCGACGCCGGTCGACGAGCGGCGCGTCCGCACCGAGGGTCTTTGGACGAAGTGCAGCGCTTGCCGCGCGATCATCTGGAAGAAGGACCTCGAAGCGAATTGGGAAGTGTGCCCGAAGTGCGAGCACCATTTCCGCCTGGGTGCGCGCCGCAGGCTGGAGCTTCTGCTCGACGACGGCCAGTGGATCGAACACGATGCCGAACTGGCGTCGAGCGATCCCCTGCATTTCACTGACACCCGGCCGTACGCGCAGCGCCTGAAAGAAGCGCAGGAAAAGCTCGGCGTGAAGGACGCGATCATGACGGCCGAGGGCAAGCTGGCAGGCCGGCCCGTCATCTGTTGCTCGATGGAGTTTGGTTTTATTGGCGGCTCGATGGGCGCGGTCGTGGGAGAAAAAGTCACACGCGCGATCGAGCTATCGCTCGCGCAGAAGGCGCCGCTGGTCATTGTGTCCTGCTCGGCGGGGGCGCGAATGATGGAAGGCGCGGTCAGCTTGATGCAACTCGCCAAGGTGGCGTCGGCTCTTGCCCGGCTCGATGACGCGAAAGTGCCGTTCATCTCGGTTCTCACCGATCCGACCACGGGCGGCGTAAGCGCAAGTTACGCGATGCTTGGCGACCTGAACATCGCCGAGCCCGGCGCGATGATTGGGTTCGCCGGACCCCGCGTGATCGAGCAGACGATTCGCCAGAAGCTGCCGGAAGGTTTTCAGACAGCGGAATTTCTGCTTGAGCACGGATTTCTCGACGCGATCGTCCCCCGAAAAGATCTGAAGCCGTATATCTCGCAGGCTCTCGGCTTTTTCCTCGACTGAACATGACGTATGAAGAATCCGTTCGCGCGCTGATGGCGCTGGGGCGGGAATTGGCCGCTCCCCAGCAGGCCCGCGTGCAGAAATTCGGCCTCGCCAATATCACAACGCTCTCCGAAGCGCTTGAGAATCCGCAGCGCGCGGTGCCGTGCGTGCACATCGCCGGAACGAACGGCAAGGGTTCCACAGCTGCGATGCTCGAATCGATTTTGCGCGCTGCGGGATTCCGCACGGGTCTCTACACTTCACCGCATCTCGAGCGCATCAACGAACGCATGCGGATTGACGGCGAGGACATTTCTAACCAGGAATTCGCGGCTGCGTGGACTCGCGTGCACGACGTGATCGAATCGCTGCTTGCGAACGGCAAGCTGGCGGCGCATCCAACTTACTTCGAGTGCATCACGGCGCTCGCGTTTGTTGCCTTCGCCGAAGCCGGAGTGACTTTCGCCATTTATGAGGTTGGCCTTGGCGGCCGGCTCGACGCGACCAACATCGTCGAGCCAGAGGTCGCTGTTATCACGTCGATCGATTTCGACCATGAGAGCTTCCTCGGCTATTCGATCGCCGAAATTGCGGCAGAAAAGGCGGGGATCATCAAGTCCGGCGCATGGGTTGTTAGTTCAGCGGAGAGACCTGAGGCACGAGAGGTCATCGCGCGGCGTAGCAAGGAGGTCGGCGCGCGGCTCGTGGAAATAGATTCCGCGTGGCGCGTCGAGGACATAAGTTCGTCGGGCGGACGCTACCGCGCCCTCGCAGTGGCCACTGATTCGCAGAAGAGAATTGTGCTCGAGCCTTCGCTCGCCGGCCGATTTCAGATTCGCAATGCTCTTGCAGCCGCAACGGCCGGACATCTGCTCGCCGAGCGCGGATTTTCTATTTCCGACGAGGCAATCGAGCAAGGCATTCGCACCGCCAAATGGCCCGGGCGACTCGAGCGGCTCAGTGATCGCCCCGCCGTCTATCTCGATGGAACGCACAATCCCGCGGGCGCGAAGGAGCTGCTGAAATTCTGGAAGGACAATTTTGCGGGCTGCCGCATCGTGCTCGTCTACGGCGCGATGCGCGACAAAGCGGTCGACGAAATTGCTGGCTTGCTCTTCCCCGCCGCCGATTTCGTGATTCTCACGCAGCCCTTGCAGCCACGAGCTATTTCCGCTTCGCTGCTGGCGGAAATGACGGGACACCTTGCCAAAAGCTCCGTCGTGGTCCCTGATCCGGCGGACGCTCTTGAGCGCGCAATCGACATCGCATCACCGGAAGACGCGGTGTTCGCGACTGGTTCGCTGTATCTGGTTGGAGACCTCCGGGCGTACTGGTCCAGGCGCAATCCCTCGGACGCTGCCGCGCGCCTCGCGGCGCTGCGCGGTGCATCCGTCCGCAGGCGTTAGATCGTCTTCCAGAAAGCATATTGCGGCATTCCGAATTTCAGGACACACGATTTGCGAATCGACGTCTGAGATCTCGGCCAAATTGGCTGTTTTCATGCGAGTCTGTCGCACCTAAACTAAGCCGAATTTAGAAATAGCGACGTCACGGTCCGACTGAAAAAGCGCAATTGAAATTGTCATTTCTTCATTTGATCAAATGATGGCAGACAGCCAAACCGAGTTTTGCACGTCTAAGTCAGACAACGCGGTGTTGGGGGTTCACATGACACGGGACGAGCGGAGGCAGATGCTGGAGTCCTTCGGGCGTTCGCCTGCATTGCTCTCGGCCGTGTTGCGCCAGCTACCAAAAAAGATGTGGCTGTACAAGCCCTCGCCGGACCGTTGGAGCATCCACGAGATT
>Ga0187769_10002011_pt1 | contig 11786 bp, 10 predicted proteins | sample 0116_SJ02_MP02_1_FD_133140 | JGI IMG/M metagenome (GOLD analysis project Ga0187769, IMG submission 133140) | Tropical peat soil microbial communities from peatlands in Department of Meta, Colombia - 0116_SJ02_MP02_10_MG | ecosystem: Environmental > Terrestrial > Soil > Wetlands > Peat | place... | reverse complement strand
GGTGAGCCTCAATGAAGAAATCCAACTCCGGAAAGTTCGCACGCTCGCGGCTCGCCGTGTCCCTCGCCGTTGCACTTGCCATGACTCTCTCTTCGGTTCAGGGCTGTCACCAATCGGGAGCCACTGAGGCGGTGAAGGCAGCAATTCTTCCGAATGCGGACAAGTCTTACTACTACCTTCAGAGCCAGGGCCTCAAAGCATTCCGGTGCACGGTCCAGATGAATGTAAAGCAATCCAATGGCGACCAGTCGAAGTTCGCACAATTGAACAAGATCCAGTTTTCGGTGGTGGTCGACGATCAAGGGAGCGCCAAAGTCACTCCATTTCTAGCAAGTGGAAGACCGATAGATCACAGTTTGGATGAAACTGTTTCGAGCGGGCAGCAGTTGGTAGAGGCCTTTTTCCAGATGTGGGATTCTCTCGTATTCAGAGGCATGTTTACTGGGTCCGACGATGAAAAAAAGATGACGCCTTGGGAGCAGCCGGATGGGTTTCATTATTCCGGGTCATTTGCAGACGGGAGCAGGGAGTTTGTCCTGACGAAAGATTCTCTACTCACAACAATGAAAATGACGAGCGAAGGCACGACCGTAGTCATGCAACCCAAGTTCACGAAAACGGACGGAGGCTTATGGCTGATGACGGGCATCGATACCGATAAGACCGTCGAAGCCTTTCCCATCAATGAAGAGGAGAAATTGAGTCTCCAGATTCAGTATCAGCCGCTCGAAGGGTTTCAACTGCCTGCCAAGGTCGAATATCAGACCACTCTGCCGACCGATGTGGTCACGATTGACATGAACTTCACCGGCTACCATCTAACCAAGCGTTGATCCGAAGCTGTGGCTCCCCACCGCGGCCGAACTTTGCGGTGATTGCAAATCGGGCGCGTCCCGCATAGGCTACAATCCCGAATATGTCCGCCACGCGGGAAATTCCGGTCGGCAAATTCGCCATCGGCGGCAAGCAGCCGCTGTGCGTGATCGCCGGGCCGTGCGTCATCGAGAGCGAAGCGCACGCGCGAATGATCGCCGAAAGGCTTGCCGAAATGGCCGCAGCGGCCGGCTTGCGCTTCATTTTCAAGGCGTCATACGACAAGGCGAATCGCACATCGATCTCGTCTTATCGCGGGCCGGGAATGAAAGACGGTTTGGCGATCTTGAAGCGCATTAAGCAGGCGGTGGGCGCTCCGATCCTCACGGACATTCACACGGTCGAGCAAGCCGGGCCCGCCGCGGAGGTGTGCGACATCATTCAGATTCCCGCGTTTCTCTGCCGGCAGACCGACATGCTCGTCGCCGCGGGCAAGACGGGCCGCGTCGTCAACCTCAAGAAGGGCCAATTCGTTTCGCCGTGGGAGATGGCGAACGCCGTGGAGAAGGTCGCAACCGCCGGAAATGACAAAGTCCTGCTGACCGAACGCGGCAGCTCGTTCGGCTACCAAAACCTCATCGTGGACATGAGATCGTTCAGCATCTTGCGCCGCACGGGATGCCCGGTCGTGTTCGACGTGACGCATGCGCTGCAATTGCCCGGCGGGGAAGGGAAGTCCAGCGGCGGCCAGCCGGAGTTCATCGAGCCGCTGGCGCGCGCGGGCGTGGCCGCGGGTGTGGACGGCGTTTTTCTCGAGGTGCACGAGAATCCTCCGAAGGCGTTATCCGACGGCACCAATGCGTTGCGCCTCGATCTCGTGCCGAGCCTGTTCGGCAAGCTCGCGCAACTTGGGGCGCTCGTTCGCAAGTGGGAGGGCGCGTGAGTCTCGAAACGGCAAAACGCGTGCTGCGGATCGAGGCCGAAGCGATTCGCGATCTCATCGAACGGCTGGACGCGCGATTTGTGAAAGCCGTCGAAGTGCTGCTGGCGTGCAAAGGGCGCGTCGTCGTGACGGGGATGGGGAAGTCGGGGCTCATCGGACGAAAGATTGCGGCCACGCTTTCGAGCACCGGCACGCCGTCCTTCTTCCTGCATCCCGCGGAAGCGCTGCACGGCGATCTCGGCATGCTCACGCGCGCCGACGCGCTGCTCGCCATCAGCTACGGCGGCGAGACCGAGGAAATTGTCGCGCTGCTGGAGACGATCAAGCGGCTGGGCGTGCCTCTGGTGACGCTGACCGGCAACGCGCGCTCCACGCTCGCCGCCGCAAGCGACGTCGTCCTCGACATTCGCGTCAAGGAAGAGGCGTGCTCGCTCAATCTCGCGCCGACCGCTTCCACCACGGCCACGCTGGCCATCGGCGACGCCCTCGCCATCGCCCTGCTCGAACGGCGCGGATTCAAAGAAGGCGATTTTGCCGCGCTGCACCCGAGCGGGCGCCTCGGCAGAAAACTGCTTCGCGCCGAAAGTCTGATGCATTCCGGCGACGCTCTGCCGCGCGTGAATCTCGATACGAAACTCACCGACGTCATCTACGAGATGAGCCGCAAAGGCCTCGGCGTGACGACTGTGCTCGACGCCGAAGGCCGCCTCGCGGGAATCGTCACCGACGGCGATCTGCGCCGCCTGATGCAGCAGCGCGGCCCGGAAGCGTTTCACGTCGCCGCGGGCGAGTGCATGACGCCGAGTCCCGTGACGCTCTCCCCGCAGGAATTAGCCGGCACCGCATTGAATTTGATGGAGCGCCGCCGCATCACCTCGATCGTCGTGGTGGACACGGAGCGCCGCCCGCTGGGCGTGCTCCATCTGCACGACCTGTGGACGTTGGAGCTCTTCTAGCCGCCTCGTCCTGTGCGCCGCAGCTATGTTCGCCCGCCATTGCAAGGTCCTGTTTCTTCTTCAGGGGGCCGGAGCCTGCCTACCGGCAGGCAGGCTTTAGTTCCGGCGCAAGCTGCTCTCTCAATCTGCGGCTTCACAGTCTGCTGAAAAACACCAGAAGCTGTCATTCCGAGGGCGGTTCTTGCCCGAGGAATCTGCTTCTTCCTTGTAGCGTGACGAAGAGCAGATTCCTCGCCCGCCACCCGCCAGGGTTCTCCCCCGTACCGGGGTAAACTACGAGGGTTGACGCCGAGCGCTCTCCCCGAGGCGTTCTCTCCGAGCGGCGAGCAAGCGGCGGCTCGGAATGACACCCCCAACCCACCTTTTTCCGCAAACTGTTTAGCCGCTGAAGAGGGTCTTGCAGCCGGGGGCCGTCCTGCTGTCAGCAGTGATAGCGATTGGGAGCGCGCTCTCAGCTCCGTCATGTGAAGCAAGTCGCGCTGACGCCACAAGTCGCTTCGATAGCATTCCGACAAATCGCATCAGTGCGACGCAGTCCAAACCTGAAGTGGGATCGGAAGCACGCGCCCACGCGACGCTAGGATTCTTCCTTGAACTCGCCCCTTTGCAGAGAGAGGTACCGCTCGTAGCCGAGCTCTTTGATCTGGTGAACCTGGGACTCGAGCCAATCCACATGGCCTTCCTCGTCCTTCAGAAGAGTGACGAAGAGGTCCCTCGAGCCGTTGTCGCCCTGCTCCACGGCCACCTGGATCGAAGCGTTGTATGCCTTCACAGCTCCCAGCTCGAGTTTCAGATCGCTTTCCAGCGCGTCCTTTACGGAACTGCCCACCGTGAGCTCGAGTGGCTGCATCGTCGGTACGCCATCGAGAAATAGAACGCGCTCGATCAGCGCCTCGGCATGTTTCATTTCGCCGAGGGACTGCTTCTTGATGTGCGCCGAAAGCTTGTTGTAGCCCCAGTTCTCGCACATTTCGGCGTGGATGATGTATTGGTTGATCGCGGTGAGTTCTTCGCGAAGCGCTTTATTCAGTTCTGCGATGACTTTCGGATTCCCTTTCATGATGCGAGAGTATGCCAGATTTTCGAGGAACAGGCAAAAGGGCGCCGGGGAACAAAGAGGGGGCCGGGCTTTGGCCGCGCACGCGGTCGTGATAGCCTTGCGGGCGAGATAACACAAAGGAGATTTCCTTGCCGACACCGAAATCCGGAAAAGCTTCCCCTGCCGTCCGCGCGCGCGCAAAGAAGATTCGAGTCGTGCTCACCGATGTGGACGGCGTGATGACGGACGGCCGCGTCTGGCTGCTCTCCGAACCCGACGGCAGCACGAGGGAACTCAAGGGCTTCGACGCGCACGACGGCGTCGGCATGATGCTGCTGAAATTGGCGGGGCTGCACACCGGAATCATCACGGGCCGGTCGTCGTCGGCGGTGGCGCGCCGAGCGGCGGAGGGCGGCGTGGAATTCGTCTATCAAGGCGTCCCGTACAAGATGCCGGTGTACGAGGAGATTCTGCGGAAGAGCGGCGCAAAAGAGTTTGAGGTTGCCTACATCGGCGACGACCTGCCGGACATCCCGCTGATGAAGCGCGTGGGATTGGCCGTGGCCGTGGCCAACGCCGCACTGGAAGTGAAACGCGCGGCGCACTACGTCACGTCACGGTCGGGGGGCGGCGGCGCGATCCGCGAAGTGGTCGAGCTGTTGCTGAAGGCGCAGGGCCGCTGGGAAGAAATGATCGACAAGGCTCGCGCGTAACCACAGTGGATTTGGTCGTGATTCGCGGTAGAGCAAAGAGAGTCCAGAAGGAAAGATTCCTTCTGGTCGCGAAGCGGCTCGCCGAATCCTTCGGTCCGAAAGAGACGCGCCCGGTTAGCAAGCGGCGCGCGCGAATGAAGCTGGGATGGAACTCCATCTTCGCTGCCTGGTGAAAGTCGGTCAGGGCAACAACGGATACAAGACCATCGAAGAGTTCTTGCCCGAAGCTGCCGAATGACCGGCCGCCACATCCACCTAGCCGAGTCAGAGAGGCTTTCGCCTCTCTGACTCGGCTTCCTTGCTCACAGAACCTTGGGCAAATACACTAGGAGTCGACATGCCTAAAGCCGGTTCACCGAAGGAGAACTTTGGTACAGGCTGGTCTGGCCGCCAATTCTTCGAGGCCGCCGCGCGAGATTTGCGCTTCGGCTTGCGCATGCTGAGCAAATCCCCCGGCTTCTCCGCCGTGGCCATCCTCACACTCGCCCTCGGCATCGGGGCCAATACCGCTATCTTCACCGTGGTCAACACGGTGCTGCTACATCCCCTACCCTACGCGCACTCAGATCGTTTGGTGAACATCTCCCGGCCAAGCGCCGGCACTGCGATTCCCATGTTCAAGTATTGGGAGCAAAACAATCCTGGATTCGAAGATCTCTCCGCTTACGAAGGCGGAATTGGAATGAATCTGGAGAGCAGCGCATGGCCCGAACTCCTACAAGTAACGAAAGCATCTAGAGATTACTTCCGGCTCTTTGGGGCAATTCCAATTCTAGGGAGAACTTTCAGCGAAAAAGAAGACCAACCTGGAGGCCCTCGCGTTCTGGTAATGAGTTACGGCTTGTGGCAGCGTCGCTTTGGCGGAGGTCCGTCCACGATCGGAAAAACCATTTCCCTCGGCGGTTCGCCTTATACAGTGATCGGCGTTCTTGCGCCGGGCTTCAAGCCGCTCGTTCCTTGCGATGCGTGGCTGCCGTTGCAAGCCGACCCAAATAGCACAAATCAGGCTCACATCCTCACCGTATTGGGACGGCTACCTGAAAATACAACGCTCGCTCAAGCCACCGCACAGATGGCAGTCATCGGAAAACGATACATTCAAACGCATCCCCAACAATTGGGCGAGGATGAGAACATCCGCGTTACACCGGTTCAGCAGAATCTCACCAGGGACGTGCGCTCGCCGCTGCTGGTTCTGGTCGGCGCGGTGGCTCTGGTGTTGCTGATCGCGTGTGTCAACGTGGCCAATCTGCTGCTGGCGCGAGCTACTGGCCGGCAGAAGGAATTTGCCATTCGCGCCGCGATCGGGGCTGGGCGCGGGCGCATCGCGCGTCAATTATTGACGGAATGTCTGTTACTGGCCTTCAGTGGAGGAGGTCTGGGTCTAGCCCTTGGCTCTTGGGGAGTGCGCGGGTTGCTGCTGGTGATGCCTCAGAACTTGCCCAGAATTCAAGAAATGGAAGCGATTCCCGCGCTCGATCCGTGGGTGGTAGGCTTTACGTTTCTGCTGGCGGTGGCCACTGGAATGCTGTTTGGCCTTTTCCCCGTTGCCCAACTCTCGCGCATATCGCCGGGGTTATGGCTTCAAGAATCCGGGGGTCGTGCGGGCGGTGGATGCCAGTACAATCGTACGCGAAACGCCCTAACCGAAGCCGAAGTTGCTATAGCGGTAGCGCTCTTATGCGGAGCCATGTTGCTGATCCGCAGTTTCGCGGCCATGCATAGCGTCAACTTGGGTTTTGACCCCCACAACCTGCTGACCATGGAGTTTTCTCTCGCCGGAACTGGCTATGCGAAATCGAGCGAGGTGGACCGACTGGCGCGGCAATTCGTGGAGCACGCGGAGCGCATTCCGGGCGTGGAATCCGCCGCCATGGCCAACTCTCTGCCGCTTTGGGGAAGGCAGGACATGATTTTCGATATTCCCGGAAGATCGCCTCTCGCTGGCTTCAAATTTACCGGCGATGTTCAATGGCGGTTTGTTTCAACGCACTATTTTGATGTTCTGCGAATTCCGCTGATCTCAGGCAGGTTGCTGCGCGAGCAGGAGCCGGGGAAAACAGTGGTCATCAACCTAGCTATGGCGCGAAAGTATTGGCCGAACACGAACCCAGTCGGGCAAACCATCATTCTTGGCGCGGGACTCGGCCCGGAATTCGAAGAAGGCGCCACGGAGATAGTAGGGGTAGTCGGTGATGTTCGCGAACGCTTGGACGCCGATCCTCCGCCAACTATGTACCAAACGCCCGCACAGATTCCCGACGCTGCCATGATGCTCATCAACAGCCTGCAATCCGACGTAGTCGTCGTCCGCACTCGGCCCGGTGTGACTCCCATGAGCGTGAGCGAAAGTGCTCAACAAGCTTTGATAGCCGAAGGCAAATTGTCCGCAGCAAGAATTCGCACCATGGAGGACGCGGACTTGAACTCGACACAGCGGCAGAATTTCAATTTGCTGCTGATGAGTTTGTTTGCGGCTTCCGCACTCGTATTGGCGGCAGTGGGCATCTATGGTGTGATGTCTTACAGTGTGGAACAGCGCACGCGGGAGATTGGAGTACGCGCCGCGCTGGGCGCCACCCATAAGGACATTCTAGGCCTTGTCCTGCTTCAATCTTTGCGTTCAACTTTGATGGGGATTGGGTTTGGCGTTGTGGGTTCGCTCGGGCTCACGCGACTAATAAGTGCCCAGTTGTTTGGGGTAAAGCCTACAGATGCCCTGACATTTCTGAGCGTGCCCCCTATTCTGTTGACCGTGGCGCTTCTTGCCGCATATCTTCCCGCACGCAGGGCGATGAAAGTCGATCCGATGGTCGCCCTGAGATATGAATAGATCATCGAACGTTCTAATCCCACAATCCCTTTCACAGACTACAGTCTGATAACCGGAACTGTCACGACCGTCGAAAACCGGCCAGCTCTTTGTCGAATTCAGGGACTTAGCCGTGCAAAGTCGACTGAGTCATCGGGGGTTATGGAGCGGGCGATGGGAATCGAACCCACGTCCGAAGCTTGGGAAGCTTCTATACTGCCATTGTACGACGCCCGCCCCGACGATTCGAGGTTGCTAGAATCAGAGGCTACCACTGCCCGCATTCGTCCGCAATGGGGCGGGTTCACCTCCAGTGCTCTGCGGGTTCCGTCGAGGCCGGGACGAGCAGCGTGAGCGCGTCAGGAACGATGCGGAATCGAAGCGGGAGCGCGCCGACGGGTTCGCCGTCCACCTGCGCATAAAGCGTGCCGCCGGCCAAGGGAGTGCAGTTGACGTCCGTGGTTTTCCATGCGGTGATTCCCCGCACGCTGCGCAGCCTGCCGAAATAAAGGGCGGGCAGCGCGATGAGATAACGCCATCGGCTGCGCGTCGAGAAGGCGACGATTTCAAAGGAATCCTCGAACAGGCTGGCGTTGCTGGTGATCTTGAACGGGCCTCCGTATTCGGCGGTGCGTCCAACGACAATGAGGGACGCATCGATCGTGCGCTCGCGCGACTCGATGTGCATCAGCGGAAAATCGTAAGTGAGTAGCTGCCGGAATCCTTCGACCCAATACGCGAGCTCGCCCGCGTTCTGCTTCAATCTTGCATCCACGCGATTGACGATGGCGCCGTCGGGCCCACTGCCGCCCACAGACAGAAAATAGCGGGGAGCGCGAGGCGGTCCGGCGGTTTCACTTTGTTCCTGTGGCGGGATGCAGCCGAGCGCAATGCGGCGCGGAATGCTCGTGGGAATCAGGCGTGCGGCGGCGGGGATGTCCCACGGGATGCCGAGTTCCTTGGCGAGGATGTTGGCCGTGCCCGCCGGAAGCAGCGCTAGCGGCACATCGCTGCCGGCGAGGCCGTTGATAATCTCGTTGACCGTGCCGTCGCCTCCACACGCGATGACGAGGCTGAATCTCCGTGCGACGGCCTCTTGCGCGAACGCGGTGGCCGAGCCCGCCTCTGTCGTCGGGGCATATTCGACTGTGATCCCGGCATCGGTGAGGATCTTTCCTGCATCATCGATTTCGGCGAGCCGGCGCTTGCGCCGCCGGCCGCTGACGGGGTTGTAAATCAGGACTGCATTGTGAACGGGTTCTACCACGCTTCGCTCATCCTAGTGCTGTGCGAAGGGAGTCGTCCATTCCTTCGTATTTGCACGGCGGGCGGCGTCAACGGCATTCCGCCGCCTTGACATGGGGAGCGGGAGTAGCAGCGCCTCGCTCGAGAATGTGCCGCAGGATGTCCGGTATCTCGAAGACGGCGTGATTTTCCCGCGCGGCGGCATTGGCGCGGAAACGCTCTAGGGTGTTGTCGCGCAGCAATTGTTCGACGGCCGGCACGATCCGGCGAAAAGTCTTGACGGCGATTCCCACCTGGTTTTCGGTTACCCAAGTGGCGTTGTAGCGCTCCTGCGGTAGCGTCCACGCATTGCACTCGACGATGACCGGCAGTTTCATGGCGATTGCTTCGCTGACGCTGCCGGGGCCGGGCTTGCCGATGAAGAAATCCGAAATGTGCATGTAATAGGGAATGTTCGTCGTGAAACCTTCGACGAAAATCGGTATGCGCGTGCGGCGTGCGGCGAGACGCGCGCGAAGTTTTTCGTTGCGTCCGCAGATCAGAATGAGCTGCACGGGCAAATCCGTCTTGTCGAGGCGATCGAGAATCCGCTCGATTTTGCTCGATCCGAATCCACCGAAGAGAACCAGGCCGGTGGGAAGATTCGCGCCGAGTCCGAGCGCGGCGCGCGCAGCGCCGCGATCCGCGGTCTGGGGCTCGTAGAAGCGAGGATGAAGAATCATTCCCGACGTTCGAAATACGCGGTCGGGACAAGACGTGAACGCAAGGGCCTGGCGTTCCGCGAACTCCGTGCCGCAGATGAAATCCTGTTCGCGGCGCTCCATCCAGAAATTCGGCGGATAGTTCGCGAGATCCGTGAGGATCGTGACAAATGGCCTGCCGGGAAACGCATTTTGAAAACTTTCGCCGAGCACGCGATTGAAGTGCGGCACGAAGGAAACCACCATGTCCGGCGAAACGGCTCGCCAGTACTTCGTGAGAAGTTTCACGAGCGCGCCGTGATACATGCGAATTGTGGCTTGCAAGAGGCGAAGTATTTTCGAGCTGCCCAACGTCCATCCCGTGCGCAACATCGAATTGTAAAAGTCCTGGATGCGAATCCCGGTGAGGCGGCGCAGGACGTCGAGCTTGTCGAGCTCCTCCTGCAAGTTCATCAGTTGTACGTTCCAGTCCGGTTGCCGCGATTCGATCACCAGCCGCAAAGCGGTTGCGGCGCTGCGGTGCCCGCCACCGGCGTCGAAAAAGACGAATTCAATGTGTTTCATAGGGCGGCATAGGAATAGCACAGGACTGGCCACTCGAAACACTTAGCTTAGGGGGAGGATGGGGTTTTGTGCCGAAAGAGTAATAAGTCCTTTATTTACAAGAGCTTTGCACATCTGTCATCAGGCCGTAACAATTCGCGCGTACAAGAGAAACATGAAATGCGACCTGCATATCCACTCGCGGTTCTCAGGGCCATCGACGCTGCCGGTGCTGAGGGGATTCTGCCTGGAGTCATACAGTGAACCGGATGAAGTATACCGGGAGGTGAAGCGCCGGGGGATGGACCTGGTCACGTTAACCGACCACGACTCACTGGACGGTTGCGAGGCGCTGCGGGATCGCGCGGACTTCTTCCCGAGCGAGGAGGTCACGTGCCGCATGCCGAGCGGCACCGAGGCGCACATCGGCGTCTACGACCTGAAAGCCCGCCAGCACGTTGAGATTCAGAGGCGCGCACAGGACTTGCCCGCGCTGCTGGCCTACCTTGGAGAGCAGGAGCTGTTCTTTTCGGTGAACCACATCTTTTCCTCGCTCACGGGCGCGCGCCACGAGGAAGATTTCTGCTGGTTCGTGGACGGTTTCCCGGCATTTGAAACCTTGAACGGCCACATGCTGCCCGAAACGAACCGGCACGCCGCGCGCCTCGCGCGCCGCACCGAGAAGATCGCCCTCGGCGGCAGCGACGCTCACACGATGAACGCCGCGGCGACGGCGTACACGGAAGTGCCGGGCGCCGCGAACAAGGAAGAATTTCTGGCCGGGCTACGTCGCGGGTATTGCCGCGCGCGCGGGTCGAACGGGAGCTACCTTAAGACAACCTGGGTCTCGCTCCGCGTTATGTGGGAAGTGCTGCGCGAGGAGCGCTGGACGGCGCTGCTGGCGCCGCTCGCGATTCTGGTCCCTGCGTTCACATACGGCAATTTCGCGGCGGAACAGATTTTCGCGCGTCACTGGGCGAAGCGGATTGTGCCGTCACGCCGGAAGCGCGGGAGCAAGAGATTGGTCGGGACATCGCTTGGGACCTCTCTGCGGCCCGCGACCATGGAGAAGATGTCATGACGGTGGCGCGGGCAGTCTGGGGCTACATCGACAGCCGGGACCGCAGGCTGATGCGGCGCGTCCATCGCTGGAGGCCGCCGCGGTGGTTCCGCATTTGGATGATTTCGTCCACGCGCTGCGGCGATGGCTGGCTGTGGTACGCGCTGGCCGTCATTCTGTTGATGTTCGGAGGACCGCGGGGCCTGACGGCTGTGATTGCAGCGGGCGCCGCGGCCGTGATCGGAATCTGCCTCTTCAAGCTCCTGAAGCACGTCAGCCGCCGAAGCCGTCCTTGCCAGTTGGAGCCGCACTGCTGGTCGCGCGTGCTCCCGCCGGATCATTTCTCATTTCCGTCGGGCCATTCGATCACGGCTTTCGCCATTGCCGTGTGCGTGGGACTGTTCTATCCGCAATTGCAGGACGCGCTAGTGTTCGTGGCGGTGTGCATCGCGGTTTCACGCGTGATTCTCGGAATGCATTTCCTCAGTGACGTCCTCGCGGGGTCGGCGATCGGCGCGGCGCTGGGCTACGCCTCGTTCCATATCTTCCTCTAATCTGCAGCGTTGAACATTCCTTGCGCGACCGCGCGGACTCCGCCGCGCAGTGCCTCAATTTCTGAGCGCGCCGTGATCCATTCGGAGTGCGGCACGGACTCGTGAACTTGCGACATCCCATGGTAGACGCTTTTCCCACCCGCTTGGCGCCTGGATCTTTCATGGTCTTGCCTCCCCGGCTGGGCAAATGCCGAAGAAACTTGTAATCCGCTCCTGCCAGTCTCGTAATAGAGAGTAGAGGAGCCCATGGATCTGCTCCGGCGATTTACGCTTGGGGAGATTAGTGCGTTCGAGACGTTGGTCCGGCAGTTCCAGGGCGACATTTACGCCTGGATCGTGCGCATCGTCCGCGACCCCGGCATCGCGGAGGACCTGACCGTGGAGACTCTTTGGCGAATCTACCGGGC
>Ga0187769_10002010_pt1 | contig 11787 bp, 8 predicted proteins | sample 0116_SJ02_MP02_1_FD_133140 | JGI IMG/M metagenome (GOLD analysis project Ga0187769, IMG submission 133140) | Tropical peat soil microbial communities from peatlands in Department of Meta, Colombia - 0116_SJ02_MP02_10_MG | ecosystem: Environmental > Terrestrial > Soil > Wetlands > Peat | place... | reverse complement strand
AGAACGTCGAAGAGAGCTTCCGTAATCTCGGGGAATTCGTCATCGAGCTTGTGGTGGATACGGCCTGCCAGCAACGCGAAAGCCTCAATGAGCCTCTCGACGTGCGGATCTTCGCAGGTGCCCGGTTGAAGCAGAAGCCGGCCTGCGACCTTGGGATACTTCTCCGCGAACTCCGCGGCCATCTGGCGGATGAAGTTCAATTCCCGTTCGCAATAGGGCAGCAGTTCTTCTCTCATGCCCGTCCTGAGACCGCGACCCGGCGAGAATCGCGGTGCACAGTTGCGTCGAACACCACCGGCTCCGCATTGGTTTTGAGCACAGCAGAAATCTGAAGCCGCAAAACCGTCCTCTGAGGCTCGGCCTCATCAATCGATACGGCAACTCTTTCCAGGCGCGGTTCGAACTTCCTAATGGCGCGCTCCATGGAACGCCTAAGCTGCTCCTGATCCGTTCCGTTCTTCAGGTTATAGGAGGTGAAATCGATGATCCCAAACGTGAGTAGCGAATTCGCCGACTCTTCGTAGCTGCGATCAAAATCTTCCGACGCCCGGCGAGTGTTCAGCAATGCGCCCAAATCTCTGCATAACGCGGACCGGAATTCGCGGATCCGTCCGTCGGTGGTCTGGTGTACATCATGTTGCAATTCCGGATCGAGATCGCATAACCGGTCCAGTAGCGAAGCAGTAACTTCCCGCTGGAGGTAGCCCGTACCCATCGCACTATGCCTCTCCACATCCCAAGGCCTGCCAGGGATCCAGGCGGCACAGGCGCTGGTATAGCTTCTGGGCCTTCTCCTCGTCTTCCGCCCCCCCACTTTGTTTGTAGAGCCTATACAGACGCGTCCAAACACTGGAGATCATTTCGGAGGATTCCCACGCTTCCAACTGGAGCTTGTCGATTTGCTCGGCCAACTCTTCCAAGATCGAGCGGGCCAGCGGTGTGCGTCGGCTGGCCAGACAAGCTTCAGCCAGCAGCAGCCGGCGTTGAAAACGGTTGCGGCCAGTGGTCTCTCTTGTAGAAAGCTGGACCATCCGCGCCAACCCTTTGTCAACCTGGCCTGAACGCACAAGTATTTCAGCATCCTCCCAAGAGCAGCCTATTCCACCCGTGGAACCGGATAGCTCAGGTAGGGAGAGCGGAAACCTCACCGTAAGTGGATTCGCCATTCCCGGTGCCTGATCGCTGTCAGAAGAGCCCGGTAGGGGGTGAACGTCTGGCTCGGCGGCGCGCCTTTTTTCCAGGATCTTTTCCACTTCGACACGAATCTGCTCGAGCACCGTTCGGCAGCTTGACAGTGCAGGCGCCGCTTCGCCAAACTTCTCGTCCACAGCCCTCTCGAGCTGTTTGAACTCCTGGAAGGCCTGCTCGAAGTCGGAGCTGAACTGTTCGTATGCAGCTCGCGGGGTGGCTTTGACGGCGGCTTCAAATAGGTCGAGAGAAATCCGCCCCTCGGCTACCGCGGCATCATAGGTCTTTTTCTTGGCCTCGTCGATTTCCCCATCAGCCTTGCGGCAAGCAACTTCTGTGCCCACCCGGCGGGCATCCACCAGATCGTTGAAACTGTATTCCTGCCCGCCGTCGTTACGAGCTGTAATTGGAAGCGTCGTGAAGGCATCCACAAGTTTATTGTTCAACCACTCAAAGGGGCCGGCACGGTCCTCAGGACCATCTTCCATCGAGGGATACAGCCCCTGATCCCAGTAGCGAATCGTCAATTCACGGACAATCCGGAGACCTGCGTACAAGCCAGCGAAGCCGTGCAACCGCAGATTAGCTTCAGTGAGCCAAAGTCCCAGTTGCAAGTCTTTGGAGCGCTTTAATGCGGCCAAGGTCAATTCTTGAACTGTACGCCAGTCCGCTACTTTACGCTCCTTTTTCACCCACTTGCCGACTTCTAAGCTATCATCCGCCCGCCGTGCCTCCTTGATCCGATCCCATTCGGCAGTCCAGCGCAAATCCGTGCCGGCGGGTTGATCCGGAGAAATCGGATCAAGGATTTCATCACTCAGCAGTGTCTCAGTGATCATAGCTAATACAGCGAACGCGAACCAGACGAGGCCTAAGATCCTAGGACGCGCCGGCTCCCTTCGCCAGATTCACCTTGGTAGCCACCGTGCCCTTGGCAGCACCGGTATCATCCTGCTTGGTGTATTCCCATTGCATGGTCGAGTAGTCCATGGCGAACGTGTCTACGGGAAAGTTGACATCGCCGGTCGGGCTGGCATTGGTTCCGGCGCTGTGCAGCGACACGTTGGTCATCGTGTATCGCATGTACACCATGGGTGATTTACCGGTAGGTCGCACCAGTTCGACAATGACCTTGGCGACGTGAGTGCCGTTGTGCAAAGCCTCGTAGAGCTTCGGCGATGCGCAGTCCTGCCGCATGGTAATAGAGAACGGATCATGCACAACCTCGCTTTCGTACCCACCACCTTCGTTGCTGCGTGTCGCCGAAGCTGGCTGCGACATGCCATGACTGAAGCCTGTAATCTCGCTCCAATCCTTGTGTTTGTCGTCGGTGCTTCCGCCCTTGATATCACCCCAATTGATGAACCCGCTAATTGGCATTGAATCCTCCTGCTCAGTCCCTAGTAACTGTCGCTATCACTCTCACCCATCATTGGGATGGACGGAGCTACGCCTCTACCCTTGCAACGCGCGTTGCAAAAAAACGGTCAAATCGACCGCGCGGTCAGCCTTTGGCGGCCGGTAACTTGGCAACCAGCCGGAGGGAAACCGCGAGTTCCTCTAATTGGAAATGCGGTCGCAAAAACGCCACCGCATTGTACGCCCCCGGCTTGCCCGGGATTTCGGACACCTCGATGCGCGCTTCGCGGAGTGGAAACTTGGCCTTCATCTCCTGAGACGCCATATCGTCGAGAAGTACGTAATGCGAAATCCAGCGATTCAGAAACTCCTCGCATTGCTCCCGTGACATAAAGCTGCCAATCTTGTCACGCATCATCACTTTGATGTAATGAGCGAAGCGGGAACACGCCAGGATGTATTGAAGCTGAGTCGAGAGCCGCGAATTGGCGTTGGCATCATCGTCCAGATACAGTTGCGGTTTTTGCGTGGATTGCGCCCCCATGAACACCGCGGTGTCGGTGCCTTTGTAGTAGCAGAGCGGAATGAACCCCAGTTTGGATAGCTCATTCTCACGCCGGTCTGTGATCGCAATCTCCGTCGGGCACTTGGGGGCTATATCACCGTCATCGGTAGTGAACGTGTGCACGGGCAGTCCCTCGACGAGGCCGCCGCCCTCTACACCACGAATGGCCGCGCACCACTCATAGCGCGCGAACGCGTCGGTCAGGCGTGCCGCGAAAGCATACGCAGCATTGCCCCACAGGTACTTGGAATGGTCGCGCCCGTCTACACCCTCCTCATACTCAAACTCTTCAATGGGCACCGTCTCCTTGCCGTAGGGCAGGCGCATGAGTACATGCGGCAGGCAAAGCCCTACGTATCGGGAGTCATCGCTCTTCCGGAACATGTTCCACTTTATATAGGCGTCGTTGTCAAAGATCTTTTCCAGATCTCGCGGCCCGGCCAGCTCCGTGTAACTCTCAAGATTCAACATCGCCGGAGTGGCCGCAGCAATAAACGGCGCGTGCGACGTGGCTGCCACGCCCGACATTTTTTCGAGCAACGCAACGTCTTGCGGGTGGCGTCCGAATTCGTAATCGCCGAGCAGCGCACCAAACGGTGCGCCGCCTAATGTCCCGTATTCTTCTTCATAGATCTTCTTGAATATCTGACTCTGGTCGAATTCAACAGCCTTGTCCAGGTCTTTGAACAGATCCGTTTTGCTTATGTTCAAGAGTTTGATTTTGAGAGTGCTGGAGGTCTCGGTCTGCTGCACAAAGTAATGCAACCCCCGCCAGGAACCTTCCAGCTTCTGAAGCGGCTCCGCATGCATGACTTCGTTCAATTGTCGCGAAATCAGGGCGTCCAGCTGCGCGATCCGGCCGTTGATCATGGCCTCGGTGTCCTTGGACACCGTCATTTGGCCGGCCATTACGTCTTGTACAAGGTCCTTGAGCCACAGCTTGCCGGTGGTGCGCTCGTCCGCACTTTGGCCGATCCGGCCATCCTCAACGATGCGGTCGAGCAAGCTCCGGCTCGTGACCGCGGTCTCGGCTGCCGGTTGAGGTTCCGGCGCGCGTTGTGTTTCGGCGGGCATTTTTAGCTCTCCTTCTCGTCAGACAGGCGAACACCAGCTTCGGAGCCCGCCTGGTGCAACATTTCCTGATTCTGGAGCACCTCTTGCAACAAGCCCTCAAGCTTGTCGTTGCCGATCATGCTGCTTCGGATGTTGGCGAGGCTGTTGCGCAAATCGAGCAGTTTGCGAAGCGGCGTGATTTGTTGGGCAATCTTCGCGGGCTGAAAATCGTCCATGTTATCAAACTGCAGTTCCACGTTTAGCTTGGTATCGTCCTCCGTGAGACAATTCGGGACCTTAAATGCCAGCCGCGGCTCAATCTTCTTCATCACGTCGTTGACATTGTCGCGGTCAATGGCAATGAATTTTCGTTTGGCGATCGGGGGAAGCGGCTTGTCCGGCATGCCGGAAAGATCGGCCAACACTCCAACCACGAACGGCAGTTCCTTCTTCTCAATGGCATCACCGACTTGCACGTCGTACGTAATCTGTACTCGCGGCGGCCGAACCCGCCCAATCTTTTTTTGTAAGCTTTCCTTTGGCATGATTCAGAGTTCCTCCGAAGCACTTTCACTAACTGTCTCAGTCACACACGACAACGCTAGTGTGGGGCAGATTCTATCACGATCTGATGACATAGTAAATGGCTACTGGGTAGTTCCGGCCCTGTACGACGGCGTAGGTAGCGGCACGTCATTGCCCGCCCTGATGTCATTAGTGACGAAACCTGCTGGCCCGTTTCACGGCTTGAGGAATCTAACGCACGGCCACGCTTGGGCACTGTAAACCAGCCCAGAACTTGGGGTTGAAGACATCTATGCCGCCCGGGAAGCTGACAATTTCCAATCGCACAGACGGATCCATAGGCTCCGGTCGCCCGGAACGCCCACCCCTGCTGTATTTCCATTCCACAACTTTGGCGCCCAAATCCCGGGCCTCAGCATCGGCTAAGATCTTGAAAATGCCCCAAACTCCCCCCTCGGACGCAAACGGGAACGAAATGCCGCCGGTTTTCAGACGAGCGATCGCGCCCGGGTTTTCGGTACCCGGCGGCGCCGGCCACGTGAATTGTTTCTGTAGCCCCGTAGTCCAAGGGTATGGTTTGCCATCGATTTCTAGCTCCAGTATCGAATCCTTGAGTTTCGGGTCCAGTTTGGGCCGCAACGTGTAAATAAGCTGCGCCTGTGCAGCTCCACCTGCATAGAACACGTCCGTGGCTGCCTGCACCCGGTTCAAGAAGCCAAGCAGTTCCGGAGTCACCTGAACCTTTCCGGACGGGTCCTTGGCCTTCCATTGAGAACCGTCTTTCACCACCAGATCCGACAGCGATTGCTGCTGGAACTTCCACACCGCCCCTGTCGTTGGCTGTAAGAACCCAGCCAAATCTGCAAGGCTGAGATCCTCTGGGGCCGGAGATTGAAGTGGGTACTTACGGAAGACAGTCCGCTGGCTACTGCAGAACGCGCGTAAATCACCATTCACCTTTTGTGCGCCTGCATGTTCGATGTTATGGATAATAAAGGGGCTTGTAGCTCGGATCGGTGCTTCCAACAGTGTTTCAACTGTCGTATCCAGCCCTCCCACGCCCACCGGCTTGAATCCCCTGGAGATTTGCCGCACGGCATCCAGCGCCTTGTCATAGTTTTGGCTGGCGGCCTGATGCACCGCCGGGTCAGGAGTCCTACCCGCTTGGGCAATATCCTGCATCGAATGGCTGAGAGAGGCAAGCGCCTCCATATAGGCAGCGTTCTTGTCAACCTCCCAGGTATCGCTTCCGGGAGGCGCGACCCAGTGCACGGGCTGGAAGAAGCGGTCAATTTCGGTGGGGCTCGGCGGGCTATTTCCAGGGACCTCCGGATTCCCACTTGCCACTTTCGCGTCCGCTTCGGCTTTCTTCAGGGATCCGAAAAGCTTGTTAACTTGTTGCACCACTTTACCTTCGGGCACAGCATTAGCCTGGGGAAAGCTGGTCTGATTCGCCGTGAGAAACAAGACGGCAAGTAAAGGAGATTTGTGATCTGCAAGAATCCCGAGCTTGCGCGCCGCATCGTCCGGACCTCTGTACTTGAGGACCGAGAAGTTCTGCACAAATTGCCGCCAGCGTTCGATGTACTCGTTAATGTACCTGCGCTGAATCTCTTGTGCTACCCCGGCATTTTGTGTCAGTCCGCTGACAACTCCCTCACCCACCACGCAAGGTTCGCCGAAACTTCTATGCGTGCTTTCCTTCGAGGCCTTTTCGAAATAAGCCCACCCACCCTTTGAAAATGCAGCATCCACTTCCTGTGGACCGCTTAAGACCTCTGTGTAGTTAGGTGCGAGATCAGAAAGACCGCTGATCTTGCTCACGTGGGTTTGTGTATCCGCTAGAATTCCCGCATAGATGGTGTCAACACCCTTTATTTTCTTCAGATACTGCCGCGCTCGATCGCGGGCCTCGACATCCTCCGAGGTCCGCAGGGGATTGCTGTACGTTAGTTCCTCCGCGTAGAAGTCGATCTGGCGGTTGGCGAGCGTCTGCCAATCCGGTGCCGCATCGGGCGCGATCCGGCCACGGTCCTCCTTCAGAACCCGCGAAACTAGTGTCGAATCAACACCGCAGCTACCCGAGGTAATGATCAGATGGGCTTTCAAGGTACGGTAAACGGGATCGTAGGGCGCATTCATCTGAGGAGTGTCGGGGAGCGCATCCAGGTCCGATATCATTAACGCGTTCAGATCGCTCAGAAGAACCTTCTGGAAGTGCCGGAAATAGATAGCTCTAGCTTGCGGCAGGGCGCGATTCCCCGCATAGAGACCCCAATGATAGGACCAGGGCATGTCACCTTCCAACCGGACGACCTGAGCCCTGAGCTGGTCGAGAGCTTGTAAATCTCCCAAGGACGCAGGGGTCTGGTGGCCGATCTTGACGTTTGCCGCATCCTCCACAGTGTCCAAAAGCTGATGGTTATTCGCCCAGGACCACGTGAAGCCGCAACATAACAAGGCACATACTGCACAGACGCCTCCGAAAGCCAGGCGGCGATAACGTTCCAGGGGTGATATTTCCGGTCGGACCCGTCGGACGAGCCGGTCAGGAAGCACGACCTGATGGAACAAATCGGTCACGAAGAGCCAGCGCTGAACAAAGTGGCCGTGGCCCTGGCCCGCTGTAGGCTTCTGTAAGGCTCCGGTCTGGAAGATCTGTGTTGCCGGAGAGCGAAACAGCTTGGTCGTTTCCATGGAGGATTGGGGTTCCAAATCAGTCCGGGCAGCTGCAGGGTCGCTGGCCATGACTTCGGTCTCGCGCACGCCTGTCAGATAATAACCTCGCAGTAACGGACTGGGCCCCAACAAGTTGGGAAGGAATACGCCGGTCAGAAACTGGACCAGGGACGACCGGATCCGCTTGAGTTCGCGTGGAAATTCGTAAATTCCGGGCCGTTGGACCAAGTTTGGCTCCCGTCCGAGGCAGGATAAGCGCCGTCTGGCAAGCGCATGGTATAGCGGCCGGAACGAGGCGGTTAGCCTCTTGGCTTCGGCTTCTGCGAATACCTCCGAGCTGGACCGATCAGTGACACTGACAGGCAGGGTGCAACCTAGAACTTGTCCGGCTTCGGATTCTGGTAGCCGCCTGAAGAAATCCGGGAAAAAGGGGATCTTATCGCATTTGGTGACAACCACATACACCGGAAATTCCGATCCAAATACCTCGGCGATCGCCCTTAAGCGTTGCTGCCACTCACGGACCGAACGTTCAAGGCGCTCTGGGTCGGAAGTCGCCCCAGTGAACTCCTTGCAGTCGCAAAATGCGACCACACCCCGGAGTTCCATCTGCTGTTCCGGATCACCCCAAAGCCGGCGCCAGCGGCCCATACGTCTTTCTCCCCGCAATAAATGAAGCAGTTGAGACAGCCGAGTGAGGTCGCCGGCAAAAGCCCGCCCTCCGATTTCCGCGAAGACCGCGTTCTTGGCCAGCCACAAATTGGCAAGACGGGTGGACGAAATCGGCGTAATTCCCTGACCGGCAAGCAATTGCGGCTCCAATCCGGAGTTTATAAAAGCACTGGTTTTGCCGCATCCTTCAGGCCCCACCAGGAGGTAAACCGGAAAAGCAGAAAGCGGATTACGGAGCCGCTTGCCTGCAAACGACGGATGCTTCGCGAGTTCGATGTTGGCCTCGGCGATCAGGTTGATGAGCGCCTGATCGTCGGGATTAACCGGCTCCGCTGCTGGCTTTGGCGCCACAGGTTTCGCAGCCGCTCTGGCTCGCCACAAACGCCACCAGCCAAATGCCCGGGAAATTACAAGTAGAAGCAGTACGGCGACCAGGGCCAGCGCTGTCCCAAGGAGTCCTCGATCGATAATCTCCCGGCCTGTGTACCAGTATGCCGCGACAGCCCAAGTCAGCGAGACAAGCAGAAACAGGGTAAAAAAGAGACTCTTGAAGGTCACGGCGGCCCCGAAAAAGCGTTAAAGAACTCGACTGCGCAGCTCCTCGACTATTGAAATCAAATCTGATCGCAAAATCCAGAACAAAAGTACAGTGAAAATGATTGACCCCAGCGCTATCCAGCGTAGTTGGCTGGCGGCCCGCTTCGCCGGCACTGAGGGAGCAGAGGTTGGGGGCAAGTTCCCAAAAGGCGAGAGCTGATCGGTGCGCCCCCGAATGTACTCGATGCGCATGCGCAGACTCTCCATCTGACCTTCGAGCTCTCCACGCCTGCCGCCTGCATAACGTCCTTCAAAACCCAGAAGCAGGCATAGTAAATAAACTTCGAGAATATCCGCCAACTGCTCAGAATCCCGTCGGGCGCGGAATTGTTCCAGTTTTTCAAAAAACACTACGCCGGCATCTGTTTGGCCAAACAGATCCTGTTGCAAAGTGCGCTGTTCCCATTCCGCACGGACCGGCTCTTTGGAATGGAGAATAACCTCGTCCAGAAAGGCAACCACTGCGAAGTGGGTATCTCTCACGTCACGGTTGTCGTAACCCGCGGCTACCGCTACTCGGTCGACCTCTTGCAAGGCTGCTTTGATACGCCGACGGAATGACTCGCCGTCGGAAAGATGCTGCCGTAGACCTTGGATGCGAACGATGCCGGTCAGCAAGTCTTGATACAGCAGAGGCAGATTATCGCTGGATCCTCCAGCTTCCGCCCCCTTCAACTCCTGCGTCGGCGATGGTGACTGCGCAGCCATCCTAGGAAGATCACCTTACACCCAACCCGTCGTGATTGCAAGAATTGCTGGTTTGATCTAATCTCTTCGATGGATCTATGTATGCCTGCTGCGCAATGTTCGTCGTACCTGTTTTAGTGTTGGGGATGGGTGCTTCCGTTTCATTCGCTACCGCCCAAACACCTCAGGAGAGCTCGCCGCTCAGCGTAGAACAGGTTCTCAAGCTGTCTCAGGAAGGTGTGCCAGAACAGTTGATCATCACTAAGATCAAGAAGAACGGAAAAGCCTTCGATTTGAGCCCTGAGGAGATCCTAGAGCTTAGAAAACTTGGGGTTAGTGATACGGTAATAAATTTCCTGCAGGATCCTTCCCAGCCCTACTCTCCACCACCTCCTAAAGCCTCGGAATCTGCTGCGACGGCGAAACCCGTTCCGTCGAAGACGTATCCTCCGGACGCTTACGCCTCCCGCGTGCCCACCGATCCTGGCCTATACAGCTTTCCTCAGAATTCGCTGGTGAAAGTTGATATCAAGATGCTGCTTGGCGAAAAAAAAGGCGGAGCCGCGTTGGGGAAAGTGCTGCTGAAGAAAGGTAAGGTAATCGCCTACCTCGTGGGTCCCGCGTCACGCGCTCGGGTTGAAGAAGGTACCCCAGTTTTCTACGTACGGCTTCCAGAGGGGAAAGGCATCGAGGATCTAGTTCTGGTCGCCCTCGACCGCAGGAACGACCGGCGCGAACTGGACTTAGGCCCGCCAGGACCCAAACCGCAATTGAAGCCAGAGTCGTTGCGGCAATTCGATTCGCTAGAAGTCGGGCCTGGCTTGTATCGCCTCAACCCAGTCAAGCTGGAGAAAGGCGAGTTAATGTTCTACCTGATCAGTACTGCAGAACCCGCCAAAGGGAGCTATGGCAAGGGGTACGATTTCGGCACCGGCGACGTATCGTCAAAGAAGCGTTAGCCACGTCAAAAGCTCCAATCCGGTTGTGAGCAGCGGCGGTTAGCGCCGCGGTCACGGCTGGTAGCTTTGCGTTACCTATCTTTCGATCGCCGCTGGTTTGTCGTCACCACCCATCATTTCCCGCTACTTCTTAACCGGCATGGCCGCGACGTTGGCATCGGCCTTTCTCAGAAGGCTTCGTTGAGAATACTGGTGAGTCGCTCTTGGCACTGTAAGCCAGGCCGCATAGTGCCGGCGGACCATTTCCTCGGTGTCGCCGAGTAATTCCGCAACAAACTCGTACCGTCACGCCAGGTCGCTGAAGGAGAATACGAGAACGGCTTCCTCCCGAGATTTCTGCTTCATCGTGGCATCCAGTTGAAAGACTCGTGGCGAACCGACAGTTTCCAGAAACGAATGCTTCCCACCCTTCGATGAGGAAGCGAATCATTGCCACGGAGACCCAGTCATCGATGCCGTTCCCCATCCCTCGGAATGCGGGTCGGTTGGATTCCGAAGGGATGGTGGCAACCCAGAAGCAATCCAAGTTGACGAGAAACGCCTATGCTGAGATTGGCCGGGAGCGGCGTTGCGGAATGCACGCCCAGTAGCCACGCGATAGCTGTTGCAAATCCTGGTAATGAATGGGGGCGTCGTAATGTCGGAAAAGGCGAGATCTTGGGGGAACTCCAGAGAGGGTTCCGACTGCTCCGTAACTCCTTCAGAATCAGAGATAGGGGGAACTGCGGAGAGAGATCTCCAAACGGCCGATAAATTGATTTAAGCCTTTTATTTTCAAATACTTGGCGGAGAGAGAGGGATTCGAACCCTCGATAGAGTTTCCCCTATACACGCTTTCCAAGCGTGCGCCTTCAACCACTCGGCCATCTCTCCGGGTCGCGTGACGTCTTGCTGCCAGTATAGCAACCGCTACTGATTGATTACCGTGCCGTCGCGCTTGCGTATCTCGCCCCAGCCGCCGTTGAGGCGCCGGCGCTCTTCGCTTTCAAAGCTGCCGTAAGGGTACTCGGCGGCAAGCTTTTCGTCGATCTCGATCCCCCAGCCGGGGGCCTCGTTCACGTAGAGATAGCCGTTCTTCATCACGGGGCAGCCGCGGAAGACTTCCTGCAAGCGGTCGTTGAACGGCGAATATTCCTGGATGCCGAAATTGGGGCAAACCAAGTCCAGAGTTGCGTTGGCGGCGTGGCCGATGGGCGAGACATCGCCAGGCCCGTGCCACGCTGTGCGCACCCCGAACATTTCTGCGAAGCCCGCGATCTTGCGGCACGGCGTGATACCGCCGGCCTGTGAGACATGAATGCGGATGAAGTCGATGAGCCGGTCGCGGATGAGCGGGGTCCATTCGTGCGGGCTGTTGAACAGCTCGCCCATGGCGATAGGCGTCGAGCACTGTTGGCGGATCTGGCGGAAGTATTCGATATTCTCAGGCGAAAGAGGATCTTCCATGAAGAACATCTTGAACGGCTCGGCGTCTTTGACTAGCTGCACGGCTAAATTCGGGTT
>Ga0187769_10002006_pt1 | contig 11794 bp, 6 predicted proteins | sample 0116_SJ02_MP02_1_FD_133140 | JGI IMG/M metagenome (GOLD analysis project Ga0187769, IMG submission 133140) | Tropical peat soil microbial communities from peatlands in Department of Meta, Colombia - 0116_SJ02_MP02_10_MG | ecosystem: Environmental > Terrestrial > Soil > Wetlands > Peat | place... | reverse complement strand
GCCAAATCGAAGATGGGGCGGACGGGAGGCTGCAGCAGATCGCCAATGGCAATATGGGCGTTCGGAAGACGGCGCGTATGCGCGAATGCGACGAAGGCGCTCTCCCCGAGGTCGATGGATACGACAGCCTTCGCGCCGCATGAAGCCACCAGCGACGTGTGCCGGCCCTTGCCGCAACCGCCTTCAAACACGAGCTGGTCCTTGAAGTCAGCGGCAGTCAGCGGAGCGAGCCACGCGAAAAACTCCTCTTTGTAATAGTCGCGCAGGTCGCTCCAGCGGGTCCATTCCTCCGCAAAACGCGCCGCCGTTTCAAGCTTCACGCGATCCACATTGCCCGAAAGCAGTACCGGGACGCCGTTGTGAATCGGAAACCGCGCGCTGCAACCTTTGCAGGTCAGCTCGCCGTCAATGATGTGCCCGTCATCTCCTACCGGCGACAGAGACGACAAAGCTCCCCCGCAGTTCGGGCAGGCCAGATAGTTCAATGCCTCAGTTCGCACTTCTCGGATCCCTCGGAGCTTGGCTTCTATCGTTGACGGGACGGATGTGGAAAGGCCCGCGCTAGCGCCCCGCCGCTCCGGCAGTCCGGGGAGGTTCGTTGCGTCTTGCGCTCGGGCCCCGGCGGCCGATGAATTCGCGAACGGTGTAGACAGGTTTATCTTGCGATTCGTAGTATGTGCGCGCCAGCAATTCGCCGATCAGGCCGATGGAAATGAACTGGATGCCTCCCATTACGAGCGCCACTCCCAAGATAATTAGCGGTCCATGATTGGCCAACAAGCCCTCATCGAACAGCGCCTTGCGGCCGAAAATCCAGAGTCCGATTCCGCCGCCGCCCGCCAGGCACGCGAGGCCGGCCAGCCCGAAAAGCTGGAGGGGCCTGGTCGAATAATCGAGCAGAAACTTCACGCTGAGAAGATCGAGAAGAACGCGAATCGTGCGCGAAATGCCATAGTTCGATTTTCCGTTCTTGCGCAGAATGTTGGTAATGGGCACTTCGGCAACGGACGCACCGGCCCAGCTCGCGAGCGCGGGAATGAAGCGGTGCAATTCACCGTACAGATTGATCTCCGCAAGGATCTCCCGGCGGTAGGCCTTGAACGTCGTGCCGAAATCGTGGAGTTCGACGCGCGAGAGCTTCGCCATGAGCCGGTTCGCGACGCGGCTGGGCAACTGGCGCATCAGCCAGTGGTCCTTGCGTTCGACGCGCCATCCGCTCACGATGTCGTAGCCTTCTTGAATCTTCTCGATGAACCGCGGGATTTCGGCGGGATCGTGCTGGAGATCGCCGTCCATCGAAATGATGACCTCGCCTCGAGAGTGATCGAATCCAGCCTTGAGCGCAGAGGTCTGGCCGAAGTTCCGGCGCAGACGCACGACGACGACGCGATCGTCGTCGCGGGCAATCTGAGAAAGTTGGCGGAATGTCCCGTCCCTGCTGCCGTCGTCAACGAAGACCATCTCGTAAGGCTCGCCGATGGCGTCCATGACTTCGATGATCTTGACGTAGAGCTGCGGAACATTCTCCTGTTCGTTGAAAAACGGCACCACAACCGAATAGGAGACCAGGCCTTCTTCGATCTGCATAGACGACATTGTAGTACATCAATCCGAAGGGGAGGAAGCAGAACCGGATCGGTAAGCGGAAGATGCAATCGGCTGGTTCGAAAGCAGCACCTTGCCTCCGCTCATCGAAACCACGTGGAGCTGCGCAGGCCGAACTAGAGCTTCGAAGCGAGAAAGATCGGGCTGGAATGCGAGCAAATAGTACAGGCTGGCGCTGTGCCAATCGTCGGCGAATTCCGAATCGTCGATGAAGACATGCGGCGCGTCCGGCGCATTCGCTCCGTATTCGAGGTTGAGGCGCCGGCTGTATGGAGTGGAAAGAAGCGCCGTGCGGTTCGTGTAGAAGAAAACGGAAGAAAACTCGTAGTAGTGACCCTCCGCGATCAGCGTTCCCTGCGGAGCCTTCAGCAAGGCTTGCGCCAACGGCTGGGACGAAAGGAACGGGTCGAACGCTACCATGGCCACGCGCGCGGCATGGAAAAATACCATCATCATGAGCGCAGCCGCGAAGAACGCCCGCTGGCCGGCCGATCGCAGGGTCCCAAACACTCCGATGAGAAACGCCACTCCTGCCAGCACAAGCGGAAGCCGCAAATACGCAAATGAATCCAGAGTCAAGTCCAGCATGTGTCCGAGGGACAGCGAGTAGGCCTTCGGATGGTGACTGAGCGCGGCCGAAATGTCTCCGGGTGTCGCGAGATTCCTGACATGCAAAAGGATGGCGACAATAGCCAGGACGGCAAGAGCTGAAATCACAGCAAGCGCACGCGTGCCACGCCGGATCCAATTCCCTCCTCCCGCCATAGCCGACCCCAGCAGCAACACGAACCCCGGATAGCACGGCATCGAGTAGTATTCCTGGGTGGTGGAGAAAGTGAAGAAAACCAAGACGAATCCCACCCAGCAAAGCGCGAGCAAACGTGCCTGGCCCGCGCGATCGACTGGCTTGAATGAGAGCTTTGCAACAGCCGGCAGGTACGCGCTCCACGGAAACAGCCAGACCAGGTGCGACAGCCAAAACCAGAGTCGCGGCACAGTGTTGTAATCGCGCGGGTAGCGAAGGTTCAGAAACCGCAGCACCTGCTCGTTAATAAAGAAAAACCAGAGGAAGCCGTGGTACTGGCCGGGACCGGCATGAAGCGTGAAATTGAACAATGGCGGATTACGGAGCGCGGCGAGGATGTGCCATGGCGCGGAAATCGCGAGCGCGATCAAAGCGCCAGTGAAGGGGTGAAGGCGTTTCCAGGCCCGTCGTGAAAAGAGCTGCCTCGTGAGCAGGAGGTAGATCAACCCGACGGCCACCGGAATCGCCACCGAAATCAGGCTCTTCAAGAGCATTCCGATGCCGAGACAAACAGCCAGGATGATTGACCAGAGGCGCGGATGCGGTTCCTCATCCTCGAGCGCGCGCAGCAGTGCCCACATCGCTAGAGCGGTCGTAAGCGTCAGCATCACATCCGGAATCAGGATGCGAGTGAAGAGAAACAGACCCACACACGTAGACATGCAGAAACCTGCGTAGAAACCTGCGCGCTCGCCGAACGCCCAGATGCCAAACCCCATCGTCAACGCGGCCAGCCCGATGGCGGAGAGCGCAATGGGGATGCGGGCGGCCCAGTCGTGAACGCCGAATACCTTATACGACGCGGCAATAGTCCAGTAAATTAACGGCGGCTTCTCCAGGAACGCTAGACGATCGATGTGCATCGTCACCCAGTCGCCCGAGGTGAGTATGTTGCGTGCCGTTTGTGCCTGCTCGGCGTCTACGTCGTCCATCAACGATGGCGGGGAAACGATGCAGCCCAGATATATGACTGCGGCGAACAGCAGAACGATCAGATAGAGGCGAGTACGTTTCGCGTCATCGGGCGATGCGGTGCGGGAGCCTGTGTCGGTTGAATCCGCCATTTCCTCATCCACAAAAATAGGATCATCAAACCCCAGAGGTGATAACCGAGATTAGCACGCCGCTCGAGATGATCGCGGACACATGTTTCAACGGCGCCGGGTCGGAATAAACCGGGATACTGGGGTGCGTCGGCCAGAGTATCAAGCAACAGAGCGCGAAGAGGTCCCCGAAGCCAGTCGTGCGTGGGTATGTCGAGCCCCGTCTTCTTGCGTGCCAGGATGGATGACGGCAGCTTGTCTTTCATCAGCTCCTTGAGGACCGCCTTCTGCTGCGAACCCCGAATCTTGAACCTCGCAGGAAGCGAACTCATGAACTCAACGATCCGGTGATCGAGAAAGGGAGGCCGAACCTCGACCGCGTGGGCCATGCTCATGCGGTCCACCTTCATCAGGATGTCGTCGGCAAGAAAATACTTCTGGTCAAACCACATATAGGGCAGCAGTCCATCGCCCGAAGTCAAAGCTTCACGCAACGGGCCGAGAATGTTGTCGAGAGCAGTGGGAAGCTGGCCTTCCAGCAAAGCGCCCTTTTGCAGCTCCGAAAACGTCCCATTCCAGTAGACATGGGCGCGGTCGGGGGGCAGCAGGCATCCTTCTAGGAAGCGCTTTGCGACGTACTCGAGACTGATTTTGTCGTCAGAAACCGGCCAATGGCGCACTCCTGCGAGCATCAGCCGAATTACACGCGAGGGGAGACGGCGCATGAGGCGCGCGTAGAGATTTGCTCGATAGGTGAGGTAGCCGCCAAAGAGTTCGTCGCCACCTTCGCCGCTGAGTGCAACCGTGACGGTTTTCTTGGTCAGCTTCGACAGAAACCACAGTGGAAGCGCGCCGGCATCGGCATCAGGTTCATCGTTGTAGTAGGCGAACTCCTCGACTGCGCCCTGTAGGTTTTCACCGGGATTCAGGTCGAGCTCGTAGTGCTCCGTACCGTATTGTGTGGCAACCTGCCGGATGTAATCCGTCTCGTCGAAGGTCCTTCCCCGGAACGAAATCGAAAGCGTCTTCAAGCGGGACGAGGATGCCTGCGACGCGTAGTGAAGAATCGTCGAGGAATCAATCCCGCCGCTCAACCACACTCCCAAGGGAACATCGGAGAGAAGGTGCTCGCGAACCGATTGCTGAAGCAGGCTATCGAGTTCCTGTTTTGCCGACTCGAGAGTGACATTGCGAGTCTGGCCATAAGGCAGCCGCCAATATGCATCGGAACATGTTTCCCCGTCCCGCCATTCAAGCCATTGACCTGGCGCGAGCTTTTCGATTCCTTCGACGAGTGTCCACGGGCACGGCACGTAATTCAGGGAGAGGTAACAATCCAGGCCGTTCATGCTCAAGTGGCGACCGATCTCCGGATGGGCGAGGATGGCCTTTAGTTCCGAACCAAAGAACAGATCCTCTCCCATGCGCGCAACGTAGAGCGGCTTGATGCCCATGCGATCCCGCGCCAGGACAAGGCGCTTCGAAGACTCGGTCCAGAGAGCGATCGCAAACATGCCGCGCAGGCGGGAAAAACACTCCGTGTCCCATTCGATAAACGCATGGAGAACCGCTTCCGTGTCCGTGCGGGAATGAAACCGGTGGCCGCGCGCTTCGAGCTCTTTGCGAAGTTCGTGATTGTTGTAGATTTCGCCGTTGAAGACGATTACCGTGTCGCCGTCATCAGCGATGATGGGCTGATCCCCGGCAACAAGGTCGATGATCTTCAGGCGGGTGGCACCCATCGAGCAAAGGCCAGAGCGAAAAACTCCTTGCTGGTCCGGCCCGCGATGGAGGAGCGTGGCAACGACGCTCTCGACGCGAGTCGGGTCAGGCCGCCACTTCTTGTGGGTAAAACCTGCAATTCCGCACAATTCGCTCTATCTCCGACGAGCCACAAAAGCGCGAATCAATGGCTATCATCTCACAGCTGAGGAAGCCGCACTAATCGTAACGGAGAGACTCGACGGGCGGGAGTTGGGCGGCCGTCTTGGCTGGAAGATATCCGAAAAGTACGCCTGTGGCGGACGACACGATGAACGCTGAAGCGACGGAAAGCCACGAAATAGGAATCGTCACGCCGGCTGGAATGGGGAGGAGTTCCGAAATCACCTCGATTGAGAACGGGATCGCCACGGCTAAAACAATGCCGATGAGCGCCCCGACCCCGCTGATTAGGATCGCCTCGAGCAAAAACTGGTAGAGGATCTCCCTCTGCCGAGCGCCAATGGCCTTGCGAATGCCGATTTCGCGCGTGCGCTGCGTCACGCTGACGAGCATGATGTTCATGATGCCGATTCCGCTGATGAGCAAAGCGAGCATGGCGACCAACAAGAGGACAATCGTCATAGCCAGCGAGATACGGCGAGAAGTTTCAAGAATCGACGACAGATTCTGGACGGCATACTCGGCTTCCGGCCGGTGCCGGCCTTTCAAGATGCTCGCGACCTGTTGCGTTACAAGAGGCACGTCTTCGGGACGAGCTGCCTGGGCGTAGAGGGTAACTATGGAATCGTCACCCGTGTAGTACTTGATCAGGGAGAACGGAACGAGGACAGAATCGGTGCGAATCTCCGATTGCCCGAACGTCGCCACTCGCTCGCGAAAGATTCCTACAACCGTGAAGGCGAGTTCGCCGACGTGAATGCTCTGCCCAATCGGGTCTTCCGCGGGCAGAGCCGTCTCAGCAAGGTGTTCAGAGACAACGCACACTTTGTTCACGCCAGAAAAATCCGAAGCGTCGAAGTAGCGGCCGTGCAAAATGATGAGGTTGCGGATTTCCTGGAAGCCCGGTGTCACGCCGATCAATCCCACCGGAACAACCTTTTCGTTCGCTACGACGGTCAACTGGACATCGCTCGTTCCGGCTGCACGTCTGACTTGGGGAATGCCCTGGCGGATTGCATCGAGGTCGTTCAGAGAAATCTCGTCGGCGAGACTTATGTTTTGCGGCGATTCTCCCTGCGCGAGGTTCGCATAGACGATGTTGGAGCCGGTCGCTTCAATCTGACGGCTGATGTACTTCTTGCCAGTGAGCGCGACGGTGACGACAAGCACGATGCAAGCGCTGCCGATCACGACCCCCAGCATCGTCAAGGCGGCGCGAACTCTGTTGGCGCGCAGCGCCTCGACAGCCAGGCTCCAGGTCTCGGACCAGCTAATCTCTGAAGCTTTCAGGGACCCTCCCTACCAGTGTTTAACTCGCCGCCGCTTCCGCAGTCGAAAGCTCAGGAATTTCGATGCGGATCTGTGTTCCTTCGCCTTCCCTGCTGCGAATATCCATCTCGAACTGGTCGCCGTAGAGAAGGCGCAGCCGCTCATGAACGTTGCTGATCCCAATACCTCCTCCATAAACCTCAGAGAGACGTTCCGGAGGCATGCCCAAACCGTTGTCGTCAATCTCGATGTAGAGCCGGCCGTCGCGCCGGTGCGTTCGCAGATGAATCTGCCCGCCGGAGAGGCGCGGGGCAAGTCCGTGCTTGATGCAGTTTTCGACCATAGGCTGCAGCAACATGCTGGGAACGAAGGCATCGAGCGTGGCTTCGTCAATCTCCTTGAAGATTTGCAGCTTGTCGCGTCCGAAGCGGATCACTTCGATGTCGAGATAATCGTCGATAAACTCCAGCTCCTCCCGCAAGGGAACGAACGTCTCATGCTTGCGCAGCAAGCGGCGAAGAATGTTGGAGAGCTTGAGGACCACGCCGCGGGCCATGTCCGGGTCGAAACGGATCAAAGAGGAAACAGTATTCAGCGTGTTGAACAGGAAGTGCGGGTTGATCTGGCTGGTAAGGGCATCCATGCGCGCCTTGAGCAGTAGCTGCTGGTTCTGCTCGAGATTCATTTCCGTACGAGTGTTATTCCAAATCTTGACGGCGATAGCCACACACATCACAGAGGAAAGCACGACCAAGGCTGCGTAGCCCGCGTTGCTCGGACGAATCGAGAAGATCCAGCGCGAAGGAACGGCCTTTGCCAGCTCGATCAAGCCGACTGCGAACGTGGCGCACGCAAACAGCGGCAACATTGCGCGGTTGCCCTTGCCGTGGCGAAAGAGCCCCCAAAGCCACTGCGGGATACCGAGAAAAAGGAACGGACCAAAGTGCCAGATGTCTTCCTTCTCGGGAATCAACTCGCGAATCTCGCCGGCAAGCAGTCCGACCAGAGCGGCCATGGGGCTCGACAACCACTCATGATTCCCGAACGCCGGGAGGCTGATCAGCGAGCCGCCGAGCAAACCCACCACGCGGCCTCCGATCAAGCCCATCAGGAATGATCCTTCGAGCGTCAAGTCCAAGAACGGGTAGCCAAAGATGCGGAGAATGATGCCGATCGCCAAGGGCGGCGTGAGAAAAAGCAGGAGCATGACCTTTTGGTCCGAGTCGCGGTTTTCCGTGAATACAAGCTTGCGAAACGAACGGAAACGGACCAGAAGCGCAGCGAGCGCCGCCGCCCATCCAACCTTCAGGACCAGCGTAAAAAGGAGGTCCCTTCCTTCGAGAAGTATGCCCATTGCCCTCGCGACCGAGCCGCAGGATTCCTGCAGTTACGTTAGCCAATGGACGAGGGGATGTAAAGAGACGAGGGGCGAGGGGTGAGAAAGGCTCGCCGTTCCACCGGACGTCGAATCGTGTGTCGAGTAATTTGGGCGCGATCGTTTGTTTTGTGTAGCTTACGCTGTCTTTTACTCAGCAGCGTGTGTCGAGTAGATGAACACCAAGAGGCAATGAGGCAGGGAGACAGGAAGCAAGGAAAGAACCGACTACATGCTGCGAGAGAGGCAGCGCATAGGAAACCGCCTGCCTACCGGACAGCCAGGCTTTGCGGCGTCGTTCTTATGTCGTGGCTAAAGCCACGACCCACAAAGCGGTTCGACGGGAGATTGTTGGGACGACGGCGAGGATGAGACCCACCCCCCCCCGATTGTGTGGCGATTAGAATGGAGGGCTTTGCTGTGTTTTCAATGGGTTAGACGTGTTTCTAATCGCGGGATTGGCGATTAGACTCTCGTGTGCATACTCGATACTCATCCGATGACCCCCGACTTCCTAGGGTCAATTCACTTTTCAAAGAGCATCTCGCTCCCGTAAAGGGAGCGGCGAACAGCACCACCGCAATCACGCTGGCACATTGCAGGACGCGCGTCAAATGGTCGTGTGTGTTAACTTCGGGGCGGAAGGCAGGCAAATCCACTCGCCCCGACCGTCCTTTTCAGATTGCCGATTCTCTCCGTGATGTATGCGCTGTCTGTGAGCAAAGCAGACGCGCTTTCATTCGAACTAACGAAGAAGCCAGCAGGCCGCGCACCCTTCGCAAAACTCGCAAAGGGTGTGGCACCCGCTTTGGCCGGTGACCTCAGGCGTCAAATACTGGAGTGCCATCATTCGCCGACGCTCCGATGTCAAGCGGTGAATTCGACGAGGAGGGAAAGGGTGGGCCGCCGGGCGTCATTTCTTGAGAAGGGAGGGTCAGTTCAGCACGAATCGGGTTTGGCCCGATCATGCTGGCTATCATTTTCCCGTTGGCACAAGGCGCTTCAACTCTTCCGTCCAGTTCAGCACGACGTTGATCTGTGTCGGCGCGGCTCCCGACTGCTCGCTGCGCTTGATCATCAGAAACCGCTGGCCGTCGGCAGATACGTCGTAGTTAGAGGATGTTTGCGGGGTCGGTAGATAGGGTCCCTCGAAGAGCATTCGCGGCTTGCCTGCAACGAAACTCGGTTGAGTGGCGATGTCCACGGCCATCATCTTGTCCCCGCTGCGGTAGAACAACTCTCGACCATTGCGATTCCAGACCGGCTCTGTGCCGCCTTCCGTGGAGATTAGCCACTTCCCACCGGGGCCTGGATAGGGCTGGACGTAAACTTCAAAGCGGCCGGATTCGTCCGAGATGTAGGCCAGCCAGCGTCCGTCGGGGGAAAACTGTGGTGTCGCTTCATTGAAAGGTGTTCGGAGAAACGGTTGCGCTTTGCGGTCGCTCATCCGCAGAACCCCGATGTCATATCCCGTGGTGGCACTGAGTTCAATGAAGGCCAGCAGTTGCCCATCCGCAGACCACGAAATCGGAACTTGGACGTACTCGCTGGCGTTCAGTCGCTCCAGCCCGCCACTGCCGTCGGCGAGTTGCCAGAAAATGTTCGCGGTCCCTTCCTTCGTTGAAGTAAACGCGATCCGCTTGCCATCTGGCGTCCAGATTGGATATGCGTTCGTATCCCCCTCAAACGTCAAGCGCGTCAGCGTATCTCGGGAGAGATCATACAGCCAGACCTGAGTCTCCTGTTCCGTGACGTTCACCGCCACATGCCGGCCGTCGGGGGAAACCCGCGGTCTATCATAGGAGTGTGGAGGAGCGGCAAGGGGCTGCTCTGCCCCATTGCGATTGACCCACACCAATCTGCCTTGGGCCGACTGAATAGTTCCCGGAACGTAAGCCAGTGATCCCGTGGCGGAAACGCTGTACTGGGCGGCTCCGGTGATTCTGGATTCCGAGATGCCCTCCACCACAGGGACCGCCGTACCCGTCACTTCCAGCCGTTGGGGATCAAACGGCACGGCCATGAGATTTGCCCCTTGCGCATAAAGCAGGTGTCCGGAGAGCGCGTAGCGTGGCTGCGTCCCCCCTTGGATCACGTTCCGTCCCACCCCAGTTCCAATCGACTGACCTACAACCCCCCAGCCGCCGGCCGTGAAGAGCATGGCCTTGCCACCGGGCAAGAACTCCGGCCATTCGTTGCTGCTCTCCCCTTTCTGGAGTTGAGTCAGCGGCTGCGAGGCGCCTCCGGAGTCCGGCACTTGCAGGAGATAGTTGCTTGCCGTGGGTGCGAAGGCAATCATCCCATGACTGTTCCAACTAGCCCCGTAAGGGACCGGAGCATCGCCGAGCGTCAGCGGTGCTCCCCCGCTCACCGAGATCTTCTTCAGCTTTCCGCCCGCGAAAAAACCAATCCATTGGCCGTCAGGAGAGAAGAAAGGGTTGACGGCTCCTTCTGTTCCCGAGATAGGCCTGGCCTCCAGGCTATCCATCGCCCGCAGATAAATCTGTTGGGTGCCGCTCTGGCTGGCGACATACGCGAGATGACTGCCATCTGGAGACAGGGCAACAGCAGGACCATTTCCCAGACCTGCCAATTGTTGGCCCGGCGGCAGCGTTATCACGGCCCGAGTAACGGGCCGTGGCGGCGTGGGCTTGAGATTCCAAGTCGCCAGGCTCGATATCGCAACCAACAGCAGCGCACCCACGCCGACGACCAGCACCCGCCGCCACAGCGGCGCGGTGATTTGTATCGTCCCTCCCACCGCCGGGTCAGGCGCGCCCAAGAGAATTTCGTCAAGGGAAATGCGCGCGTCGCCAATGTCGCGCAGGCGCTGCTTTGGGTCTTTCTGCAAGCAGCGTTGCAAGAGCACGCGAGCTCGAATCGGCGTTGCCGCAGGTAACAGTGACCAGTCGGGCTCCACGTGAATAACGGCCCCCAGCGTGTCCGTCACCGACTCGCCGCGGAACGCCATCTTGCCCGTCAACATTTCATACAGCACGCAGCCAAACGCCCAGATGTCCGCACGCCGATCCACGGGTTTGGCCTTCGCCTGCTCCGGCGACATATACGCCGCCGTCCCGAGCAAAACTCCCTGCATCGTCGCCATTCGGCTGATCGTCGGCGATGTCGAAATATCGATCGACGCGGCGTCGCCTTCGAGGGCCTTTGCCAGACCGAAGTCGAGTATCTTCACCGCGTCGTCCGATGTCACCTTCACATTCGCAGGCTTGAGGTCTCGATGCACGATCCCGCGCTCATGCGCGTACTCCAGTGCGTCGCATATCTGACGGGCGATGCGTAACGCTTCGTTAACGGGAATCGCACCCTGCTTGATGCGATCAGCGAGCGTCGGCCCTTCCACCAATTCCATCACCAGCGCATGTGTGCTGCCGGAGTCTTCGAGGCCGTAGATTGATGCAATGTTCGGATGATTGAGCGAGGCGAGGACTTTGGCTTCGCGCTGGAAGCGCGCCATGCGGTCGGCGTCTCGCGCGAACGCTTCCGGCAGGACTTTCAGCGCCACATCGCGTCCGAGCTTGGAATCATGGGCGCGGTAGACTTCACCCATGCCGCCCGCACCGATAGCGCCGGTGATCTCGTAGGGGCCGAGTTTGGTGCCAGCGCTTAGCATGAGATCCCTCGGCTCGTCCGCCAAGGCGGACTCACTCCCCTCGACTTCGCTCGGGGCAAGCGGGATTTCGCCCTTCGCCCCTGCTCAGGGCAAGCCTGCGGCCCGCCTGCCGGCGAGGCGGGGCTCAGACGCCCGCAAAGCGGCTCAACTCAGGCCGGCGATCGGACCGTCGCCGGGCATTG
>Ga0187769_10002005_pt1 | contig 11794 bp, 8 predicted proteins | sample 0116_SJ02_MP02_1_FD_133140 | JGI IMG/M metagenome (GOLD analysis project Ga0187769, IMG submission 133140) | Tropical peat soil microbial communities from peatlands in Department of Meta, Colombia - 0116_SJ02_MP02_10_MG | ecosystem: Environmental > Terrestrial > Soil > Wetlands > Peat | place... | reverse complement strand
GCCGGCTTTCTCACCACGATTTCTGCAGTCGTTATGAACGCCATCAAGTAAAGCAGCACAACTACCGGGGGAATCCACTTCCGGAAGCAGTTCAGCGCCGTTTCGAGGCCGATTGCGTAGATCAACACAAAAGGAAGAAGCGCTCCGGAGATGATGCGTCCGCTAATGAAAAATGGATGCACCCGCGACGGGAAGATACAGTCGTGAAAGTCAAACGGCAGCGAGATCGCGGCGAGGAATAGAACCGAGCCGGCGATTAGGAAGAGCGCCTGGATGCCAGCCAACATTTGAAGAGGCGAAAGTGCTCTCCTTTGCCGCATCAAGTTGAGAGAGAAAACTACAAGCATCAGCAGAGACGAAAAAACATAGAACCAGTCCACGCCGGGCAACCGCATCCAATGCCCGTGCCACAAATATTCGCCGTGCCAGAAGGTTCGCGTGAGCTGCAGTAGGAAGTACGACAGGCCGGCCCACGAGAACAATGGATGGTGGAAGACTTCCGCGAGGGGCCTTATCGTCCAGGTGAGTTCATGCATCTTTGCTCTGAAACCGGTCAAGTCGCCGATAACCAGGTAGTTCCGCACCATCCAAAGTAAGGGGGGCGTGATCGAGGCAAGGGCAATCGCGCTCGTGACCCAGATTTTACGCTGGCGTGGTATGTCCGGCCGGCGTGCCCAAAACCAGAAGGTTACGGCCAGGGCAGCGAACAGAACGCAGTTAGAAACTTCCACAAGGAAAGTCAACCCCACCAGAAGCGACCCAAGGAGCAGGGGCCAATCCTGACCCTGCTCGTCGACCGCCTTCATCATTAAGAGGAGAGCGGCCGCGGTCAGAGGTGCGGATAGTACGTCCCGATTCATCCCAAAGAAGACATCTTGGGGGAATACGGCGATTAGCGCAGGGACTGCGAGATAGAGAAAGACGCGCTCCGGATACACCTTGCAGACGAACTTGTAGCAAAGCAAAACCAGTAGTGCGTAGATGATGGAGTTGAGAAATCTGACCCAGTAGGCGAGCGCCCAATCTCTGATTCCAAGAGCCGACCCGAGGTCGTACCAACCGCCGGCAATTATGTAATAAAGCGGGGGAGCTTGCGCTTCAAAGTTCGGCTTGTGCGACCAGTCGTTAAACTTGTCCGCATAAAACTTCAGGCCGTAAGCCGCTGGCCGAGCTTGGGGAGAAAGTTGGTAAAGGGGAATCCGAGGGCCATAGCGATCCAAATACTCCTGCGAGTGGGTGTATTCCGGTGACCAGTAGAGAATGAACGTTCTTGCAAACTCGGGATCGACCGGAGGCAACTGCTTACCGGGCAGGTGTCCTGCAGCGAACATTCGGATGGCCAGGAAATGGGAGCCTTCATCAGTGATGTTGAACAAAGGGAATGCGGCGGCAAAGATGAAAATCCGGATTGCAGCATAAACGCACAGCACGGCTACGATGCGCCCGGCATGGGCACAAAGAAATGCATCGGTTCGCGACCCAGCTGGGGAAACAAGAAGAGGGGACGATTGCATTGCCAATGCCTGTGACCGGTCCCCATCCTTCGCGCTCGGGATCATGCGACGTTATCATTGTATGCGCGGACTTGCTCGGCCTTGGCGAGAATGCGATACCGTACCGAACAGGCAAACAATCCGAACTTATCCAACTGAGTTGGTGTTTGGTATGAGTGTTGTGTTGGTCAGATCGCCGGCTAGGCGTAGCAGAATTGGCTCATGATCGACATTCATTGCCACATCCTGGCTGAAGTAGACGACGGCCCCAAATCGTGGGACATATCGGAAGAGATGTGCCGCATGGCAGCAGCGGACGGCATTGAGCACATGGTGGCCACACCCCACGCCAACCATCGGTACGCGTACGACCGTGAGTACTTGAGGCAAGTGGTGGACTATTTGCAGCAGCGAGTGGGTGATACGCCTCGGCTCAGCCTGGGCTGCGACTTCCATCTCTCCTACGAAAATCTGGAGGATGTAATGGTGCGTCCGGAGCGGTACGTCATCGGGAACAGTCGGTACTTGCTGGTCGAACTGAGCAATTACAGCATTCCGGTGCAGATTGCGGAAAGCTTCCAGAAGCTGATGGGAATTGGCGTAACGCCGGTGATTACGCACCCGGAGCGTAATCCGATCTTGCAGCGAACACCGCAGCAGATTCTGCAATGGGTGGAAATGGGTTGTGCGGTACAAGTCACCGCGTCGGCACTGACGGGAGCGTGGGGAGAAACTGCGTGGAAGACCACCCAGTGGTTGCTCAAACGAGAGGCAGTACACGTTCTGGCAACCGATGCACATGATACGAAGCGCCGGCCTCCCGTGCTCTCGGAAGCTCGGGATGCCGTGGCGGAACTGTATGGGGATCGCCTTGCACAGGCATTAGTCGACGAGAATCCACGTGCGGTGGTTAGTGGACAACCTCTGCCATATTTTCCCCAGCCAATGACGAAAGGGTAGATCTCATCTACCTGAGACCGGACACGTGAAACTATTTTTGTGGCTGAGGGGAGCTTGGCGGATCGGTGGTTCTTGAAGACGCGGGCGCGGCGTGCGGCTGAGGCTGAGAGGTCATGGCGCTTTCAGGGTTCAGGAGATGGTTCTGATCCGGACCCAGGCCGAGTTTGATGAGAGCGCGCGAATCCGGCGTGGTTTTCGACTGCCAGCCGTTGTCAGCTTGATACTTCTGCATGGCCGCCTGGGTAGCACTGTCCCAGACTCCGGAAGGTTTTCCCGTCAGGTAGTGCTCGCGAATGAGGGCTTCCTGTATTTGACCGGCACGCTGCGCGTCGATCTTTTGCTGGCCTCGGCCGCGTGCTGTTTTGCGTGACTTCTTGTGCTTGCTCTTTGCGCTGTGGTGAGAAGCCGAGCTGGCGGAAGGTGTTGTCTGGCTGGCGGACTTGCTTACTTCGGCGTGAGAGAGAGTCGCCGCCATCAGCAGCACGCAGCCCAGCACAGCAATCGTTCTAATACAGGAATTCCTCAGTATTCACCTCAAACGAACGAGACTGGCATGGGTATGATGCGGGATTTACACGCCCCAATGCCAGTCTCGAAAGCTGCTGTCCGGTTACGGAAGTGTACCGGCCAGAAAGATAGTGCCGTCCTGACGGCCGGCGCCGCGCTGGCGGACCAGGAACACCACATCCTGTCCGCTCTTCAATCCCGAAGCGATGCGAGCGAACTCGTCCTCGGAATTCACCGGCTGCTTGTTGACCTCGAGGACGATGTCGCCACGGGCCAGGCCGACATCGTCCGCAAATGAACCGGGCTTCACATCACGCACAATGACGCCCTTTCCGGCAGGAATATCCAGGCGATCAGCGTATTCATTGGTCACCGCGCCCACGGACAATCCTAGCTTGCCGGCCTTGGGGCTGGCCTCTTCGCCGCCTTCCTCTTCCTCGCCTAGACGAGAAGCAAACAGTTTGGCGCGGTCGGCAACCGTCACCGTTGTTTCTTGCGTCTTGCCGTTGCGAATAAAACCAAGGGCCACTTTGCTGCCCGGCTTACGGCTGGCGATGTCCGCTACCAGTTCGTCGCCGTTCTTGACAGGTTTGCCATCTACAGAAGTAATTGTGTCGCCAACCTTGAGCCCGGCAGATTCGGCTGGGGTTCCGGGAATGACGTTGGCAATGGTGACGCCGTTACCCCCACCGTAAACCCGGGCAATCGCCGGATTCTCCTTGGCAGGAAATTCAATGCCAATAGAACCGCGCGCCACGCGGTGATCCGGACCAATGAGCTGATTGTAGACACTCACAACCGTATTCGAAGGCAATGCGAAACCGACGCCGGCATAGGCGTTCGTGTCGGTGAGAATGGCGGTGTTAATGCCAATTACTTCACCCGCCATATTGACCAGCGGACCACCGGAGTTCCCTGGATTGATCGCCGCATCGGTCTGAATGAAAGACTGGAACTGGCGATTCTGAACAATGTTGCGGCCTTTGGCCGAAACGATTCCCGCAGTGACGGTCTCCTGCAATCCGAACGGACTGCCCACGGCCAGAACCCAATCCCCGACCTGCATGCTATCGGAGTTGCCGAGCTTGGCAATGGGCAGAGGCTTGTCGGTTTCGATCTTGATGACAGCCAGATCGGTTTCCTGGTCGACGCCGATGACCTTGGCATCGTGCAGCACGCCTGGGGGATCATCCTCCAGTACCACTTTGATGCGATCAGCCTTCTCGACCACGTGACGGTTGGTAACGATGTAGCCTTTGGAGTCTACGATGACTCCGGAACCAAGCGAGTGTTCGCGAATGGGACCTTGACCCTGAGGACCGCCGAAGAACCGGTCAAAGAAATCATCAAAGGGATTCTGCTCTTCGCCCTCGCCCTGGTCAGGCATTCCTCGACGACGGTGCGGATTCTTGATAGTGGATTCGGTGTTGATGTTGACCACCGAGGGCTCCAGTTGTTTGGCGATCTGGGTGAACTGGTTTGAGAGCTGCGTCGGCGAGGGCACGCTCAGGGGGGTTGGGGAATCAGAGTTTTTCTTGCTTTCCTGCCCCTTGACTCCCTTGGAAATCACAGTGCCAATGAGAATGCCGACGGTCAGCGTGGCCAGGATGGTTAAGGTGTAGGCTGCTCGGTTAGCTTTCAGACGCAGCCAAAGGCCGCTTACGCGCGGGTCCATACGTTCACGTCCTCCAATGTTTATCAGTGATTTGAATTATACCGTGTGCCTTGTAGAGACGAAAATGAACCGCAAATGTGAGCCGATTGGAACCATAAAGTTAGATGCGAGTGGATACACTCGCGCAACATGGGAGCAATACGGGATCTCGGTGGTCGGACATAAGAGTCAGCCCTTTCCCTTGCCAATCAGAATCCAAGACTCGTGAAAAACTGGCTCATGGCTTGATCCGTAAGAAACGTTGTCAGTGGGCGGCGTATCATGTAGCCCTGAGGCCCATAGAGAGGTTGATTCGTCAGGTTAAGTCCCGTCAGAGTGCCTAGCCGATTTTGCACTGCTGCAATGAAGTCGTTTCCGAATCCCATGTCCCACGAGGCAACAGAATATCCAACCAGCACCGCCTCCGCAGGGTAAAAATTGCTGCCGGCGCTAATCATTGTAGGGGCGAGCTGTTGGAAATCGGCTTTGCTCACGCTGAAGGCATCAGCGGTGACCGTGAACGTGAACGTTCCATTTGGGTTCTGAATCTCCGATACATAGGGGTATCCCGGATTCAATCCAAGCCTTCCACCCTGGGTGCTTATAGAAAAGTTACTGATGATCATGGACTGTTGTTGTGCGGCGGTCATAGTGGCAAGCTGATTGTTGATCAATGCCGTTGCCGCCGTCGCGATTTGCTGGGCGGTGATCGCCGGATTGCCCGCCGCCCTCGCGTTCCAGTCGGCTGTCGCCAAACGGTTCACGTTTGCCGACGACAGAGACCACCCCGAGCGACCCGCCGCATACGCATTGAAGTTCTGGATCGCCGCGAGCGTAGCCGCTGCCGAGGTGCTGTTCATCATCGCTATACCATACTGCGCCACGCCCCCATTGGGCTCCGCGATCATTGCTTGGGGATTAAAGCTTCCGCCACCGGAAGCGTACACGACCTGACTATCCGGGGAGACCTTCGTTCGCGAGTGTGCGCGCCACGGCCTTGGAATGAGATGTATCCACAGGAATGTGAATACGAGGATCGCTGCAAGGGCGATAGCCGTAAGAAGCCTTTTCATACAAACACCTCCAGCCGGCAGCCGCCGGTAACTATGATACGTCATACCTCCGCTGCGTCTGGTTGTGGTCCTACGCGACTACCGGCTTTTCGATCAGGATCTTCGGCTCCAACTTCACCTCGCTGGATAGTGAGCGAACGATGAGGCATATGCGCTCAGCCTTCTCCAAAAGACGGAGAGCCAGTTCGTAAGACTCGTCGGCGTAGATGATTACCGCGGGCTGGAGCGTGATTTTGGTGAAGCGCAGCCCTCCGGCATCTTTTTCTAAAATTCCATCAACGCCGACTTCAATGCCTTGAAAATCCAATTTCGAGGCCTTGGCGACCGCTTTGAACGTTTCGATAAAGCAGGACGCCACGGCGGCCAGTAAAAAGTGCTCCGGAGTCCACACCCCCGGCTCGCCACCAAACTCTGGCGGGGCAGAAAAATGAATGAGGCGGGGAACACCCTGTTCAAGCGCAACGAAGCTGCGATCGTGTTGATGGAATTGCGCGCTGGCGTGATAGTTGTATTGCGTCTCCATAAGCGCCCTCCCTATTTCCTTAAACCCAGCATGGCCCAAATCCAGTTCTCAGGTTGTGATACATGTCACAAAAGGTCGTGAGGGGGGTCACCGCAAGGCTGTGCGAGAAGCCCCAGAATAGGTGCCATCATGTGGGTGGGCAGCCCCCTATTCGGGAGGACCACCCAGCGGAGGCGGGCCATGTCGGACGACAAGCGTGATGTCCTGGAAGTACTTAAGTTTGAGTTGAATTTCCTCGAGCAAGGCGGCTATGGACGCTCAGTCCGCACGCCGTGGAAACCGACATCGGTTTTTCTGGACTCCCCATCCTGCATCAATTTCAACGATGCCACATCTCCTCACCCGTGCACCGAGTGCCTGCTGACGGACTTCGTCCCGGCGAAGTATCAGGAAGAAGAAATCCCTTGCCACCACATACCGCTCAACGCTCAGGGTGAAACCGTGTACACGATGGAGCGGCAGCGCGAGCAGATTGAATTGGAAGAGGCCCTGAAAAATTGGCTGCGTGAAACCATTCAGCGCATCGAGCGGGAGCGCGCGGCCAAACCACAGAAAGCATCGATTGCGGCGCCGCCAGTTCCATAGCTTCACAAAGCGGCAGGTTGCGGTCCGACCCTCCCCCTGAGTCCTTGTTGTCGGGGGTCCTTCTTAAAGCCGGATGGGCTGTTGGAGAGCGACAGATTTTCTATCCGTAAGGAGGTGGTTATGCTCTCCAAGTGCGCAAATCCGGCGTGTTCTGCACGGTTTCGTTATCTGCGCCGGGGGCGGATCTTCAACCTGGAGGTCAAGACTCTCTCCACACATGGCGGCGGGCATGTCGGCTACAAGATTGAGCACTTCTGGCTTTGTAACAGTTGTGCGGCAGTGATGAAGGTCGTCTGGGAGAACGGTGCCGTAAGCACGCAACCTTTGTACTCGCCACCGGCCGACAGTAAGTCGAAACCTGACCGCGACCACGCTCGTAGTGCCGCTCTCGCTGCAGGCGCCAGTTCGTAAACGAAAACGATTACCTTCAATTTCGCGAACGCGCATTCTCCCTTTTCTCGCCACTGCGGTTGGAACGTAGGCTGCGCTTTCCGCTTAGCGATCCTCTTCTCTGATTTGATATCAGCCTTCTTGTGTGCTCACGGATCGCCTTGCGCCGATAGCCTCCCTTTGGCCGGGGCCTTTCGTCTCCAGCGTAAGGTGAGTATTGCGTGCCGGCTCGATTGTGCGTACACTTTGTTTCAAAGTCGTTCATTTTTTGCCTGGGTAGCTGCACACCAGTCAAGAATTCCCCCGTAGATCCCCCAAAGAAGAACCCACTTTCAAAGTGCGAGGTAGCAACCGTATGAGTTTTCACACCCGTTCTGTATCTATCGCCTGCCGTGCGTCGGCAACACTTCTTTCCATTCTCTTGCTATGTGGCGGCGCGCTCGTGGCCAGCGCCCAGAACACAATCTACACAGTGGCGGGCGGCGCATCCTGGAATGGCACAACAACGGGGCCAAACGCCGACTTGGCCGGACCCGTAGCGGTTGCAAAAGACGCCTCGGGCAACGTGTATGTCGCGGATCCCAGCGCGCAAAATATCTTCAAAATTGACACTTCAGGAAATCTGACCGTCTTTGCAGGCCTGGGTTACCCTACCGAACACGCTCAGAATTTGAATGGCAAACCCGCCAATCAAGCCAGCCTGGACTCACCTGGGGGCGTCGCCGTGGACAATTCCGGCAACGTTTACATTGCCGACACGGTGAACTACCTCATCCGCAAAGTAAATAGCAAAGGAACGATCTCCACCACTGCCGGAAATACCAAGCTATGCCAGGATCCAACCACCGCTTGCGGTGACGGAGCCGCCGCCAGCAGCGCCCAGTTGAACAATCCCACCGGCGTCGCGACCGACAGCGCGGGCAACGTCTACATCGCCGACACCGTGGACAACCGCATTCGCGTCGTGAACGTTGGAACAGCCACCATTACCGTAGCCGGAGTCAGCATCTCGCCCGGGTATATCCAGACGGTGGCCGGCAATGGGAACGCGTGCGCGAATTCATTGGCGGGGAATTGTGGCGACGGGGGCGCAGCCCTCTCAGCACAACTGAACAGCCCGCAAGGTGTAGCCGTGGACAGCCACGGGAACATTTATATTTCTGATTCAGGCGACCGCCGCATTCGCGTCGTTTCCACGAGCGGCGTTATCAATGCCTATGCCGGAACTGGCACTCCCTGTTTCCCGATGGCTGGATGCGGGGACGGCAGCGCGGCGACGGCGGCAAGTCTGAGCAATCCTTGGCAACTTGCAGTGGATAGCGCAGGCGACTTGTTCATCGTAGACGCCCCGACAAGCCGTGTGCGGGAAGTAAATGCCGCTACGCAGATCATCAGTACCGTAGGGGGCACTGGATTCGCTGGATTTGGCGGCGACGGGGGCGCAGCCACCGCGGCAGCGCTGAACCATCCCCGTGGTGTGGCAGTAGACGGTTCAGGGAACGTGCTGGTCGCGGACACCGGCAACCAACGCATTCGTGTTTTCCCCTTAGGAGGCAACATCAGTACTCTCGCCGGCGGCGGCAGCGGATACGATGGGTCGTTGGGTACGTCCGCGATTCTGGGAGCTCCCAATGGCGTGGCTTTGGATTCCGAAGGCGATCTCTACATCGCTGATACTTATAACAACCGAGTGCGCGAAGTGACGCCCAGCAGCCCTCCGGGAACCTACGGAACGATCAGCACGATCGTCGGCACGGGGATCGCGGGATTTGCCGGAGACGGAGGTGCGGCTCTCTCCGCAGAAATCAACTCTCCGACCAGCGTCGCCGTCGATAGCCTCAACAATGTATACGTTGCAGATGCAGGCAATATGGTCATCCGGCACTACAACCCTGGCACCGGTGTCCTCGCCGTTGTGGCGGGTAGTTCGCAGACTCCTTGCCGCGCCTATCCGTGCGGAGATGGGGGTCCGGCACTGCAGGCAACGTTCGCAAACCTGACATCGATCGCCCTGGACAGCACCGGTAACATTTACGTCGCGGATGCCGGGACCCATAGCATTCGCGTGGTTAACATGGGCGCGGCGACGATCATGGTGGCTGGTGTCAGCATTCCAGCCGGTTACATTCAGACCGTGGCCGGCACCAATGGAACGCCCTGCGGCAATAGCCTGTCTGGACAGTGCGGTGATAACGGTCCGGCGACGGCGGCACTTTTGAATTCCCCCTTCGGGGTGGCGGTGGACAGTTTAGGCGATATCTTCATCGCCGACACTGGCGATAATCGAGTCCGTGAGGTCGTTGCCTCCACAGGCAACATCATCGCCTACGCATTCAACGGCAACAACACCTTCGGTCCCGTCAATGTTAAAGCGTCCTCTTCCTCCTACGGCACACCTCACTACCTCGCTATCGATCCCCATGGCAACTTGTACGTCAGCGGGAGCGATTCTTACTCTGTGGTTGTAAGAATCGATGCCCTGCACCAAGGGGTAACCGCAGTGGCCGGCGCAGCAACCAATCCCAAGTTTTACGGTTACACCGGCGATGGTGGGCTCTCGACCTCGGCGAGTATTGACAATGCTGGGGTGGCCATTGATGGATCAGGGCACCTATACATCGCAGACGGCGGAAACAACCGTGTTCGTGAAGTCCTTCTGACTCCTAGTGCGTCGTTGTCGGTCAACACTTTGACTTTCTCGGCCCAAAAGGTAGGCACGACCAGTGCTGCGCTGAGTTTTAACCTGACTAACGGCGGCCTTGACGATCTCTACATCAGCGGAACACCGGTCACAGGCCCGTTCCATTTGAAGGGCAGCACTTGCACCAATAATGTGCTGCCTCCGAACGGCAGTTGTACTTTCAGCGTAACCTTTAAGCCCACTGCGGTCGGGGCCGCAAGCGGGTCAGTTACTATCAATGACAACGCTTATGGCTCGCCTTCGCAGACCGTGACACTGAACGGGACCGGGCAATAGTCGCTCAGGTCCCGTTAGCTCCGACGGAGCTGCCGGCGACGCAACGATGCCGGCTTCGCCACGGACCGAATAGTTCGAAGGTTTGGCGTCCCCGACGGGGTTTGAACACGTGTTACCGCAGTGAAAGCAATGTGTCGTGACGTAAGTTACTGAAACTATGCAACACAGATGGCTAGGACTTCCTGGACGATCTCGCCGCGTTGCGGCAAAGAGACTCTTCTTTTGTGAGCGTGGTCGCGTGTGGGGCGACGAGCTCTAGCCAGCATCGTCTCTTTGAAAGCTGGCGGACCAAGTGAGCATTCAATGATCTCTGTTCGTAAGCTCCAATCTATGAAAATGGTGCCGGGAGGGGAAATCTAATTCCCACCGTTCTCGAGGGCAGCGTGAAAATATACCTTTCGCAAGAACGCCGCTATCGGTTGACTGAGCAAGTGAACTTGGAATTCTGACCTTGGGGCTAGGCCGTTTAGGAACCAGCGCCCGTTTTTCCCTCGCTCAGTCCTATCGAAGTTATATCCATTCTGCAACTAAGACTTCACGCTCCTGTCCGCGATGAATGCCCACCACCCAAGGGAGTTTCAGGGAGCATTAGGAACCGCCCTGAGCTGCGCCCGAGCCAGCTGGCTAGTGAACCCAGACTTCAGGTAGGAGCTGATTTCCCTAGTGGTGCGCCAACGGTTCAGAATAGCCTGATTCGCTTGGGCGCATCTACAGGCATCAGGGCAGAGGCACGAGGAAGAATCCATTGAACCAAGGTATCAACTGATACCAAAGACAAATTGGGATGCTCACCGTCCTCAACAACTAACTCCGATGTTTCTATCCGCTTCCCCAAGATAGCTTCACGGCAGCGATGAAGGCGTAAAGCGCGCGCTCGGCCAGTTCCGCATCGGCGGAGGTTGGCGCGGCACATCGACAACTGATACGAAGGTGTCGCCGATACCATCGGTCAATTGTTTCGCCTCCATTCTTCTGGCTCAATCAGACTTGTGCATCGGATTCGAACTGATGGAGATCAGCACGCAACACAATGTCGGGCGACCTGCTAGACAGGGCCACCCAAAGGCGGCGCTTCGCTGTTAGAGAAGAGATCGAAAATTTGATGCTTTCCAAGTGCGCAAATCCCGCCTGTTCGACTACATTTCGCTATCTCCACGAAGGAAAACTCTACTTGGTCGACCCGAGGGCCGCGTTCGCGGGGCGCAGAGGGCCGGCCGATCTAGGCACGTCTCACAGATGCGAATACCTTTGGTTGTGCTCTTCCTGTTGTCGGGAAATGACGATCCGGATCGACAAGGATCATAAAGCGGAGCTCCCGCCAGCAGAGCCACGCAGAGCGCGGTCAACTTGGTACAAAGCTTCAGCAGATGAGCACTGTATCGGAAAGGAATGATCAATGAACACCGTACAAATCGAACAAAAGAGCTATGAGATGCCCCCGCGAGAGGGGATTAGCATCGCGCATTTTCTCACCGTCGCCGACATCGAGCGATCGGCTCGCTACTACGAAAAGGTCTTTGGCGCTCGTATTCTGAGCCTGGGCGACGGCAACGCGCCTGGGTACCTTCAGCTCGCGAATATCTGGATGATTCTCAACGTGGGGGGCGGACCGACCCCGGATAAGCCGACGGT
>Ga0187769_10002004_pt1 | contig 11795 bp, 13 predicted proteins | sample 0116_SJ02_MP02_1_FD_133140 | JGI IMG/M metagenome (GOLD analysis project Ga0187769, IMG submission 133140) | Tropical peat soil microbial communities from peatlands in Department of Meta, Colombia - 0116_SJ02_MP02_10_MG | ecosystem: Environmental > Terrestrial > Soil > Wetlands > Peat | place... | reverse complement strand
TACACTAGAAGATTTTTGAGGCTTCTTCTCAGCATTATTCTCCTCAGCTGCCTTTGTAAAATGAAGGACCCTGTAATCATTGTCTCCCCATCAATGATCATTACCTTGTTGTGGGCTATGGCGTGTTGAGCATCTATTTTGACAGGTATTCCTTGGTTAAAAAGGAAGGTGGCTGAGGAATGCTTCTGCGTCCTTTGGCTCTTATCCTGGATGACCTCTACCCTAATCCCTCTCTTATGGGTATTCAGCAGGGCTTTAAAATGCCTTTAATTCCCTGTTCCTTTTTTGGCCTATTTCCCGAGTGATGTATCTTTAAATTTTATTGCGACACCCTCTGCTCGAATAGGGGCCACCACTAAAAACCACACATGGGTATCGAACCTTAACTGGTTATCCATGGACTTTATAAAGACTCCATCAGCACCTATTTCCATTGCCTTCTCTTTGAACTTCTCCAACATCCCTGTCTCGCTGTGTGCCTTGACTTTAATCGTCCCCATCTCTATATAAGGCCTATCTGGCTTGTCCCAATAATAGACCACCGCTCTACTTGTTGGAGGATAGGTTCCAGAGCTTGAAGGAAAGTATTTGGTGCTTGCACAACCCAATAGAAGTAAAAGTGCTGTAACGCTTACAAATAATAATTTGTCATATTTATTTTTCATGATTAATCCCTTTCCCTTCACCTCTCGATTCACCACCCTCACCATAACCAAAAACTCCTCCTTGGTGAATATCCCTTTCTCCGCAAGTAACCTGCTGAGGGCCTCCTGGTGGACTACCTGGGACATTAGGAGTTCTTCAAAGGGAACGATTTATTCAGGGTTAAGAGCACTCCTCAGCGTGAAACACCACAGATAGAAGAGCTTACAGCATTCGTTCGCTGCCTTTTCCCATCGCGGACATAATCCACATAACATTTCATTGTTTGTTGATCAGGGTAAGGAAGGGAAAGGTCTATGCTGAAATCCCCCGGCGAATCATATCTTACATTCCTCACCTTGTAACAGTACTGACGATCAGGCTCAGGCGACCAGTAGCAACAGGCTCTGCTTATCTCTGGCTTACCGTCCGCGTCAAAAGTAAAATAAATGTTATAAGAGACCCCCAATGCCAGATTCCCCATTTCTGGAACTTGCATCCCTAATAACCTTAGCTCGCCCTCACCGAGAGGTTCGGCTGGCACTGTGGCACAAGAAGAAACTAATAACATAATAACTACGCCCATCAGAACACCTATTAAGGATTTCATAATCACAAACCTCCTTCCCATTACGGCGCTTTCTTTTCCCTCTTAATCTCTTGGTTAACAACCCACTTCCTTCCACTCTTTTTAACTTTCATTTCATCTGTCTTCCCTTCCTTTTATCCTAACAAATCCGGAAATGACCTGGTCTAATGATATCAAACTCGGACAGCCAAACACAAATTATTCTGGAAAGAAGCCAGGCAACCTAAGTCATGAATAACTAAGAACGGCTGTGACAGATATGTAAGAGAAATGCGTCTTGGTTAAGACGTCATATCCACTTTCCACCAATGATGACCATCCTGAGTAAGTTTATTGAGGTTTATTGGCGCTAGGCTCGACACCGCCACCGCTTTGTTAGGAAGGAGGCGTGATGGGAGTGAGGTTGGGTTGGAGCGATGGGAGCGAGGCATTTGAGTTATCCAGGTTGGTTCCACTTAATCCACTGTGACTAAATTGTGACTGAATTAACTCAAAAAGACTGAAATAGATAAAATAAACTGGAATAGATTGAAAACCTTCTAACCCAAAATTTTCAAGACTTAGCGAGAAACCAGACCAGGAATCGAAGGATTAAAAAAATACCCATATTAATTTCAACAAAATTGTCTCCCCCTCTTCCCCTATCGGCCTATCTTCCCCAAAAGCTCGCCTTCAACAAGGGAATTTATTTGCCTTCCGCCTCCTTTTCCCAGGCGGAGAAGAAGGCCCAGAACTTCTCAGAAGTCCCCAGAGGAAGATTGAGAAAATGAGTTCCAGGGGGAATGGTCTCCTCAGAGAGGTGGGGGTTCATTTCTTTGATCTCCTTATAAAAAGATCCGGTGGCCCTAGCCACCTCCATAATGGGAAGGGGCTGGGTCAGCTCAATTTGAACTCTTTCCACTCGGAGGGGGGAATAGAATTCTTTTTCTTCCAAGCTATACCCGTATCTCTCTGGATCGGAAAGGATGATTTTGGCCACAGCGATCTTATAGACATACCGCTCCGTTTCCAACGGCAGATCAAGATAAAAATAATTCGTCGTTTCTTGAAGATCGATCTCCTTCAGAACCCTATTTTCCCCTGCATTGTAGGCAGCCATCGAAAGTGTCCAGCTCTTGAATTTGTCGTAGAGGCTTCTCAGATAAGAGAGAGCGCCTTCGGTGGCCTTGAAAAAATCAAACCGCTCATCAACACTCCGGTTTCTCCTCATCCCATATTTCTCGCCGGTAGAGGGGATGAACTGCCAGATTCCAGCTGCCCCGGAAGAGGAGACGGCTTCGGGCCGAAGGCTGCTTTCCGTGATGGCTAAGTACTTTAAATCATCGGGAAGTCCCATCTCTTTCAGCTTCTTCTCAATAAGAGGAAAATACCGTCGTGCTCGTTTCAACCATAAAAGCACCTGGGCTTCGTTGGACAATGCCAGGAGAAATTCCCGATCCAGATTTTCCCAAATATTCCTATCTTCTAATGGGAAAGGCTCCCCGCAGAGAGAAACCTCTTTCGGAGGTTTAAAGGCGGTCAGAGGAGGACGAGCTTGCATGGTGTTCAAACGGTATCCCAAATTGGCCACCTCCGAGCGAAGGCTGGAGACAGATTGCTCCAAGGCCTTCAATCTCTCCGGCATGGCGCCATTTTTCTCCGAGGACTTATCCCCGACGGGAATGTTCTCAGGCTCCTTTCGCATGGATTGATCTACGGCACAACCAAGAAGAAAACCGGCCAACAAAACGCATATGATCGCCTTTGCCATTGTCGTTTCTTTTCCCTCACGAAGGGAAAAATCACCTCCTATTTCTATTTTAAAAACATCCGCTTTATCTTTGAATCAGCCACTCCGATTTGACGCCGATTTTCGTCCTCACCTCATCCATGACTCCCACAGCAATCGCCTTGCACCGAGCCGCGCCGGACGTTAATACGTCAACCATGTATCGTGGTTTTTCATTCATTTCCTTAACACGATTCTGGATTGGACCGATCTCCTCTATCATATTGTTGAAAAGGATCTCTTTGCATTCGATGCATCCGAATCCTGCAGTCCGACAATGATGGTCGACCAAGGCGATCTGATCCGGTTTTGAAAAAGCCTGATGCATGGTGAAGATATTGCAGTGCTCCGGATGTCCCGGATCGCTTCGGCGCTGTCTATGTATACAAGTGGCAGCCGTCCGTAGCTTTTCCCAGATCATTTCTGCTGGGTCAAGGAGGCCAATCGCGTTGTTCAGCGACTTGGACATCTTGGCACTTCCATCGGTTCCAAGAATTCGTGGCGCATCGGAAAGGATCACCTTAGGTTCTGGGAAGGTATCTCCGTAACGGGCATTGAACTTTCTGGCAATCTCTCTTGAAAACTCAACATGCTGTATTTGATCCTCCCCCACCGGCACATAGCCAGCCTTGTAGATAAGGATATCTGCGGCCTGGAGCACCGGATAATCGAGAAGCCCTACGTTGACATTGCTTCGGTGCTGCCTTCCCTTCTCTTTGAACTGAGTCATCCTTTCCAATTCACCCACCGGGGTGACACAGTTGAAGATCCATGCCAGTTCCGTATGCTCGGGGACATGGGATTGGACAAATAGCTTGCATCGTTCCGGGGTCAGGCCGCATGCCACAAGGACGGTGGCTGTTTCTAAAATCCTTTTCTGCATCGAAGCCACTTCGTACTCGATCGTAATGGCGTGATAGTCCACCACACAATAGATACAGTCATAACGGTTGGCCAATTGAACCCAATTGCGAATAGCGCCCACATAGTTCCCGATATGAATTTCACCCGAGGGCTGAATCCCGCTGAAAATGCGACCCACTAATTCCTCCATTCCACCCCCCTTTGACTCCTCCCCACAGGGGCAGCTTGCCCCCATCGAAGTATCCATATTTTCAACTGGGATTCACATATCTTCACTTAATTTCCCCGAAGAAGTCACAGAGCATGGACGCAGTCTTCTTGACAATTTCGCCGCATTTCTCCATACCCCCTGAGGCCAACCATCTCTGCCGTTCTTTCTCGTTATCCAAACGGGCCCCAATGATGTTGTAACAAACGTTGCTTCCAAACTCTTTTTCGAACCGGTCCCAGAATTCCTGGCACTTTTCATAGACCTTTGCCACGGCCTCCTTGTCCTTGGGATCGGCCCTTCCCATTTTCATTCCAATCGCCATGATCGACCCTGTAAATGCTCCGCAGAGAGACCCCCTTCGAGCAATCCCTCCGCCAAATCCGGTCGCCAATTTGGGAATTACGGAATCCTGAATCCCCAAATAATCCTTGAAACTCAAGGAGATTGATTCCGCTCAGTTAAAGCCCTGCTTGAAATAGTTTTCTGCCTTCTCCGATATCCATTTTGCGTCCTCTTGCTTTCCCATCGAGTATCTCCTGTCCATCGCTGTTTTCGTGAAACTTCGGTGCGGGGGGTTCTAGGTCCTGTGTGCTTCCTGTTTCCTCGTTTATTCTTTGGAGGAGCGAATTCAAATTTAGCATTTCAAAGATAAAATATCAAACTTCCCCAATTCGGAATGATTAATAAAGAGGCCGAAACCTGCGCACCCCAATAGATAAAGCGCCGAAACCAAATTCAAAAATCTCTATCAAAATTGCCTGACCGCGGAAGATGTGTTAAATTTTCTTGGGCCTGCTATCCCCCGAGGTAGCAAGATGACCTTTTTACCATTGGCTTCTATTCCTCCTTTATTCACCGTCGTTGTTTTAGCTCCCTGCCCCATCTTCCGGGCGGAAGGAAGTTAGGTCACTGATGAGACTGACCATATTTTCCAGGTTGATGATCGGTTACTTCGCTATATTCTTTCTCGTCATTATCGTCAGTGTCTATGCGATCTTAAGATTACACCAGCTTAATATGGGAACCCGTCATATTCTAAACATCGACAACCGTATCCTGGATTACGAGGAAAAATTAGCGGACTCCATCCTGTCACAGTTACGGTACGAAAAAAAATATGTCCTGACAAAGGACATCCTTCTTTACGAGCAGTTTCTGTCGGCAAAGGGGGATTTTGCTAAATTCCTTTCAGAACTTCTCCTCATCGTAGACACCCCTGAGAAAAAAGATTCGCTGAGTAAGATAAGAGCCCATTATCAACGATTTCAATCCTTGATCGACAAAGAGATTGAATATGTTCGGGGAAATCATAGCTACTCTAAAAGATGGTATGAGCAGGAGATGGAAAAGGCCTCGGATGGAATCCTGGAAGAACTGAAAAAGCTGGAGACCTATTCTCGCCATGACATTCAGCAAAGAATGAAAATGTTGGGAGAATCTTCAGCCTCCGCCCGGAAACTGGTGATCACGATGTCTGCCATCGCCATCGTTCTCATCATCGTGACGTCTTTTTTGAACACCAGAAGCATCACCAAACCTCTCACCATTTTGATGGAGAAGACCAAGGAAATTTCCAAAGGCGTCTTCGATGATAACTTGAACATCGCCTCTCCCCCGGAAATATCGGAGCTCACAGGGGCTTTCAACTCGATGTGCGGTAGGCTAAAGAGGGTCGATAAGATGAAGTCTGACTTTTTCTCCTCTATGTCCCATGAATTGCGCACCCCGCTCACTTCCATAAAAGAAGGGATAAACCTCTTACGGGACGGGGTTGGGGGAGTGGTTCCCGAGAAGCAAAAGCGGCTTTTGGCTATTCTCTCCGAAGAAACCAAACGTTTGATCGACCTCGTCAATTCTTTATTAGACCTATCCAAAATGGAGGCTGGGATGATGACCTATACGTTTGAATCAGGAAGCCTCGCCCCGTTGATTCAAAAGGCAGCCACGGAGATGATCCCCCTTATCGAAGCCAAGAAGATCACCCTCAAGACAGCGATTGACGAGAAGCTGCCTGTGGTAAAAATCGATCGGGAGAAAATCTTACAGGTGCTGCGAAATCTGATAGGAAATGCGGTGAAGTTTACTCCCGAGGGCGGTCACGTGAGGGTTGCCGCCCGGCTCATAAACCGACGGGTAGAGGTTTCCGTGTCAGATACGGGTCCCGGCATCACACCAGAAAATCTTACAGCCATCTTCGAAAAGTTTCATCAAGCGCACCTCAAAAATTCAAATTACATGAAGGGCACAGGGCTGGGGCTGGCTATTGTCAAACATGTGATCATCGCTCATGGAGGTAAGGTATGGGCAGAAAGCGAACCAGGACACGGGAGTTCATTTATTTTTGTATTGTCAGTCTGATATTATTGGCCTGCTTCGGTTGTGCCGTATTTAATGAAGAGCAGAAAATTGAGCTTAAGAAAGACGAGCTCCGAGGGAAAGAGGAGACTTCGAAAATCTTTTCGGAGCACCTCCTCCGGGCAAGAACACTTCTCGACCGACGGGATTATGACGGCTCCTTAAAAGAAAATCAAAAAGTCTTGTCCCTTGCCGGCCAGAATCCGCCGGCGGACGAGGCTCTTTTTAATCTGGGTCTGATCTATGCTCACGCTGGGAATCCCAAGAAAGACTACGAGAAGTCCATCGTTTTGTTCAAGAAACTGACGAAGGATTATCCTCATAGCCCTTTCGCTGTGCAGGCGAGGACCTGGGGAGCAATCCTCCAGGAAAATGAGAAATTACGCCTGACGATCCAGAAACTGAACCAGGTGATTGAGGAATCAAAACAGGTGGATATCGAGATTGAAGAAAAGAAGAGAGAGAAAGGAAAATAGGGAGAGCGATCTCAATGAGAAGGATCTTGGTGGTCGACGACGACAGAAATCTCTTAGAGCTTGTAAAGATGAGGCTGGAGTCCGCAGATTATGACGTGACCACAGCTCTTCGTGAAGAGGAGGCTATCGAGGCCGTTAAGAACCAGGTCTTTGACCTGTCCGTCGTCGACCTGCAGCTTATTCGTCAGGACGGGATTTCCCTGATGGAGGACCTCCACCTGGTCCTTCCTGAGATGCCCGTGATCATCCTCACAGCCTACGGAAGTATCGAAAGTGCCGTGGAGGCCATGAGGAGAGGGGCCTACAGCTATCTGACCAAACCTTTTGAGCCCCAGGATCTGCTCCTCCAGATCGAGAGAGCCCTCGAGAATCGAAGGCTCACCGTTGAGATCAAGAGGCTGAAAGGGCTCCTAGAGGAGAGATACGATTTTGCGAACATTGTGGCCAGAAGTGAAAAGATGAAAAGGGTACTGGAGATGGTCACTCAGATTGCCAGAACGGAGTCGACAGTCTACATTCATGGGGAAAGCGGAACGGGGAAGGAACTCATTGCCAAAGCCATTCATCTCGCCAGTGAGAGAAAGGACAAGCCTTTTATCGCCATCAACTGTGCTGCCCTCCCTGAAGCCCTGATGGAGAGTGAACTTTTCGGGCATGAAAAGGGAGCCTTTACCGGAGCGGTTCGAAGCACAAAGGGTTTATTCACCCAGGCCCATGGAGGGACCCTCTTCCTAGATGAAATTGGGGATATGCCTCTTTCCATTCAGGCCAAGCTGTTGCGGGCCATCCAGGAGCGACAATTCTATCCCGTTGGCAGTGAAAAACCTGTTGAGGTCGATGTGAGGGTCATCGTGGCCACTCAGAAGGACCTTGAAAGTCACGTCAAGCAAGGTCTCTTCCGCGAAGATCTTTTTTACAGGATTCATGTGATTCCGATCAAGCTTCCTCCCTTGAGGGAAAGAAAGGAGGATATCCCCGCATTGGTAGAACATTTTCTGAACAGATTCAGCCAGCAGATGAAAAAAGAGGTGAAAGGTCTCATGCCTCAGGCGATGCAAAAGCTGATGCTTTATGAGTGGCCGGGGAATGTCCGGGAATTAGAGAATACAGTGGAATATGCAATCGCCATGACTCAGCAAAATATGATCGCAGAAGAATTGATACTTCAACCCAACGGAGTCGTGTCCGAAGAACCATTAAGACCGCTAAAAGAGGCCAGGGATGCTTACGAGAAGGGCTATCTTATTCACCTTCTTGAATTCTGTGAAGGCAATGTGAGCAAGGCTGCGAAGCTTGCTGGAAAGTATCGGGCCGACTTCTATGATCTCCTAAAAAAACATAATCTCAAAAGCGAAGATTTCAAAAAGCCATGACGAAGTGAAACGCTCCACCCCCTACCTGTCCTTCTACTTCGCGTCTTTAGACCCCATCCAAAGGCAGCGCTTTTGGCAGCATAATGACTGAACCCTGTTAGAAATTCTAGGGAGGAATCAAACTCTGCCGGAATCGTCCCGGCACCTAACCCCACTGCCAAGCCCTGCGCCGTGTGATGTAAAGGGCGAGGCACCGGAGCATCGTTTCAAACCGGGTGAAGGGAATAACCTGCGTCTCGATCTTTTATCTGTAGGAATATCCATACAGTGAGAATACTTGTTAAAAGTCTGCTAAATGAAGAAGTCCTTTAACTTCAATGCCATACTCCCAATCTCTGAATTTGGCACCCTCTTTGCTGTCAGTTCTTTCCAGATACCTCATTCATTTCGAAAGGAGAGTGAAGAGAGAGATGAAAATACTCATTGTAGATGATAACCAGGATTTGGCTTTTCTCATCAAGTGCATGCTAGAGGATGAAGGATATGAAGTAAGGTCAGCCGAGAACGGCAGGGATGGGTATTCGGCCTATCTTTTATTCGATCCCGATCTCGTTCTTACGGATATTCAAATGCCTGAGAAAAATGGCCTGGAATTGATGCGGGAAATTAGGTTTCATAATCCGGGTGTAAGGACGATATACATGAGCGGAGATCTGAGCCAATACGAGCCGCCTCTCGAAGAGGAAAAAGAGAAATATCATGTGGGGGTTCTGGAGAAGCCTTTTTCGAAGCATGAATTGATCAGTCTGCTTTCTCGGTCCTAAACAAAAAAAGCGGAGAGTGTCACAAACATGCTTCTAGCGAATCAGATGATTCTCCGAAATATTCGCGAGGGAGAAGAAACCAAAGCCTTTTCCCTTTTGTGTCCAAGTGAATGCCGAGTTTTTCCCGGTAGTTTCCCATTCGCTGGGCGGCAAAATTTCCACGGCGGCCTTCACCCGGGAGGGAAGGAGTTCTCCTTCCTGAAGTCGAAGAACCCGATATGTGAGAGTGCGGGCTGGATAGCGATTTTATAAAAGATAGCCGTAAAGGCATGGCCGGCAATGGATTGGAAACCGTTGAATGAATCACTGCAAGGAGGTGACCCCATGGAAAAGGTAAGGATATTGCTGGCGCTGGCAGACGAAGATCCCCATGGTCTTAGGATCATCCAATCGACCCTTGAAAAGAAGGGCTATCATGTCACGATGGAGACCAAGAATGAATCTGCCGCTGAGAGGATACCTGTCAACGATTTCGACCTGGTGATCACCGACGTCCTATCTATCTTGGAAGAGGCCAAGGAATTGAACGCGGGAATCATGGCCATTCTCGTATTGGCCACCAGCAGCAGATCGATTTCTACTGCCCGTGCTATTCGATCTTCTGCCGACGATTACCTGTTTAGGCCTTTTGGACCGGAGGAGCTTGAAATGCGGGTTTCCCATTGCGTTGGAAAACTCGAGGCCCGTCAAAGGCACAGGGCGCCCGAATCTCTTGACCTTAACCTCAACGAGAAGATTCTTAGCATGGTGAAAGCCCTGTCTCATGATGTCCGGGGATCTCTCCTCTCCATCTCTGCCACCCTGAAATTGTTGAGTCGTGGTTACTACGGGAAGATGGATGAGGCGGTTGTCCGTAGGATAAAAGAACTTTTTTCAAAAACCTCGGGATTGATCGGAATCACCGAGGAGTATCTGGGCAGGAGCTTCTCGGTAAACAATGATTTCACGACAGAAGACCAAGCCTTGGATTTGATGAAAGATGTCTTGATTCCCGTCCTAAAGGAACTCTCATCAGAGCTCAAAGGACGCCGTCTCATGATTGACCATCGCCTCCATGCCAGGTCGAACAAGTCGATCTCCATCAGGACAAACGGAATCTGGCTGAAGATGGTCTTCAGGAATCTCCTCAGAAATGCCGCCAGGTATGGCCACAAGGAGGGAATGATCGCCATTGGTTTTGAAGATGAGGGGTCTTGCTACCGCTTAAATGTCTATAACACCGGAAAACCCATCCCTGAAGAATGGAGGGAAAGACTTTTCACAAAGTTTATAGGTAACGGGAATCGTGATGTTGGGGAAGAGCGGGCGGATGGCACGGGTCTGGGCCTCTATCTCACCCACAAGGTCATTCAAAAATTGGGCGGGAAGATCTGGTATGAGGCAAAAGAAAACGGATCAAACTTTGTTTTCACCATTCCTCCAAAGTCATCCTGCTTATTGCATACATCCCTGCCGATGGGAACACAGTTGCAGATGGTACCCCTCAATCCACTCAGGCTGTAGAGGGTGGACATGGATTTCGTGCTCAATGTCAAAATAATGATTGATTTTTATACCAATGTTTTCTCTGTTTGGTGGTTCAAAAGGAGGATTTCTTTGAAATGGAAAAAAGAAATGGAGTACTTCTCCTCGGATTTCTTGTAAGTTTAATCATCGCCATTCTCTTTATCAACCGCGTTGAAGCCGCGCCAAGCGTCTATTATGGCAAGGTGGTTGGAATAGAATTTTCTGTTCTCCAGGTCAGAGGACAGGATGGGAGAGTTTCGGTATTCTGGTGTGGCTATAAGACCTTTCTGGATTCGAGACCTCCGCTCATCGGCGACAGAGTGAAGGTTGAATATATCAAGGATTCGATCATGAGGAATGCCGTCACCCGGATCGCTGTATTGAAATAGAATGAAGCTTCCCGCCCACTGGGCAGGGCTTCCCGGAGAGGAAATTTTCATTCATATTGTGCCCCTTGACCCCGTCTACAAGATAGGCCTTGGGGGCACGTGCCGGCCAGGAAAGCCGTCCATCCGCGTCCACTCTGCCTTTACCTCCGCCCTACTCCTTCTAGGTTCAATGGGTCCTCTCGATCCGTACTATTTTTAAATTGAACACCGCAGACAAATTAGTTATAAAAGTATCACAATGGAAACCTGGAGACTCATCGATACAGGTGCTCGCTCGGGCGCGGAAAACATGGCCCTTGACGATGCACTTCTCGAATGGAAGGCTGCGGAAACCATCCCTAACACCCTTCGGTTTCTCCAATTCTCAAGCCCGACGGTATTGGTCGGACATCATCAATCGATAGAGGAGGAAGTCAGGCTCGACTACTGCCGGGCTCACGGGATCGACATTAACCGAAGGCTCACAGGAGGAGGCGCGCTCTACTGGGGAAAAAATGAATTAGGCTGGGAGATTTATATCTCCAAGGAGGATCCAAGGGTTCCTTCAAGGATCGAGGATCTTTATCGGAAGATGGGGGAGGCAGCCGCCATTGGGCTTCGCCATCTCGGGGTTCGCGCTTATTTTCGTCCAAGGAATGATGTCGAAATCCGGGGTCGCAAGATTTCAGGAACCGGAGGGACAGAACTTTCGGGTGCGATTCTATTTCAGGGGACCCTTCTGGTTGATTTCGATGTCGATGAGATGCTGAGAAGTCTGAGAATTCCCACCGAAAAGCTCCAGGACAAAGAAATCGAATCCGTCAAAGAAAGGGTGACCTGCCTAAAATGGGAACTGGGCCGAACCCCTTCGATTCAGGC
>Ga0187769_10002003_pt1 | contig 11798 bp, 12 predicted proteins | sample 0116_SJ02_MP02_1_FD_133140 | JGI IMG/M metagenome (GOLD analysis project Ga0187769, IMG submission 133140) | Tropical peat soil microbial communities from peatlands in Department of Meta, Colombia - 0116_SJ02_MP02_10_MG | ecosystem: Environmental > Terrestrial > Soil > Wetlands > Peat | place... | reverse complement strand
GTACATGAACACTGGAATCCAGAGGTCCGGTGGAACTCCGAGAGGAGCATGGACAACTACATCACAGGTGGGGCCTGCCCAATCGGGCAAACGGGAAGCAAGGAAGGACCTCGTATCAATTGTCGTCGCTCACCGAATCCCATATGCGGCCACCGCCTCAATCTCTCACTGGCGAGACCTGATGAACAAGGTGCGGAAGGCGTTATCCGTCGATGGCCCAACCTTCCTTCACGTGATGGCACCATGCACGCGTGGATGGCGCTATGACGCTTCGAAGACGGTCAGGATGTCACGACTTGCGGTCGAGACAAGGTTCTTCCCATTGTACGAAGTAGAGAGAGGGATTTACAGAATTACGGTTCCGGTGCCTAGCCCGAAACCACTCGAAGAGTATTTGAAGTCGCAAGGACGGTACTCCCACCTCTTCCTTCCTCAGCACTCTTCTCAACTTGAGGCTTTGAAGTCAGATGTCGATGGAGACTACAGGCGCATCGAGAGGTTTGCCCAAATGACGGAGCAGTTTCGTGATTCCGAGCAGAATACGGGAAGGGTCCACCCATAGGCCCGAGAACTCAGTGCTTTTGGGCAGTCGAACTAGTTCTTGGATTGGACCCACTCATAGCAAGATCCATAATGGCATAGCGCTTGAGCGGGCATGTACGAGACTCTATGGCAGAGGGCGTTCACGCCTGACGCGGTGCAACTCTAGGGTTTCAGAGTGTTTCCACCGCTGACAACTGCAACGCTCTGACCTTTCAGATTCATCTTCCTGAACGCGGCAATTGCTGCGACTCCGGACATCTCAACCTGGAGACCGTAGTCCCGGTAGAATGAAACTCGCTCCTCTTCCATCTCGTCGTCGGTTACGTCCACCGCCGTGCCGTGCGTCGCCCGTATCCCCTCAATTGCTTGCCCCCCGTAAGTGGGATAACCGACCGCGATGGCACCTGCATCTGTGCGGGGCTCTTGATATTTCACTTTCTCTTTTCGCTTGAATGCAACAACGAGCGGGTTGGCTAGCGACGCCTGTACAGCAATTAACCGGGGAAACTTTGACATCAACCCCAGCCCCTTCAGTTCCAGCAAGGCCTTGTACGTAGCGCCGAATAGAGTTGCATTGCCCACTGGTACGAGGACATTCCTAAGTTCAGGCAGCTCAGCCATTATTTCGCAGACGAGCGTCTTCTGGCCTTCTTTCCGGTACGCATAGTCTCCCGCGAGGAAGGCTTCCTTTCGCCTCGAATAGCGAATGGCCCTCCTCTGAGCTTCAGTGAAGTCGCCGTCGACCCTAATGACATTCGCGTCCCTCGTTTCACGGATGTTCCTGATCTTGAGCCAGTTGGCATTCTTGCTCACGAAGATAGTTGCACGTATCCCAGCAAGCTTCGCATAGTAGGCAACAGAGTAGGCCATGTTGCCCGTGGATGCACAGACTACCTCATCGTATCCGTATTCGATTGCCTTTGCTATCTCCACCACGGACCCCCTGTCTTTGAAGGACTTTGTCGGATTCTCGCTTTCGAGTTTCAGGAACAGGCCAGGATGGGTCGCAGGGAGCAGGGTCGTGTTCCCGAGTTTATAGTGTCTGTATTCCCCGTCTGGGAGTAATGCTTCGTAGCTCCAGAAGTCCTTCTTTAGACTTGTCATGACGGGCTTCCCCGAGTAAGTCACTTCCAGGATCCCACTGCACTTGTCGCAAAGCTGCCGGGGAAAGAACATGGAATATTGCTTCCCACACTCAAGACACTTCAGTAGATACCGCATGCGGTACCACTCCAAGCCGGCTGATTTAACACCAAGATGCATCTGAAAAGAGGCCGAGCTTGGAACCGTGCGTTTAATGAGATGTGGTCTAGAGAAATCAAAGTTTTTCTAAGGAGCACACGAGAGTATTGGTATAATGTACGCTTTCAAGAACCCAGTCTATCTCGTGCTGGGTATAATTCTAGCCCTATTCGGAGCAGCTCTTATGACCAGATCATACGCCCTGGTGGGGGGTCTCCTCCTGCTGCTTGGGTTCGTCATGTCCATCTTCGCTGCATATCAGATGGGCCAAGCCTCGTCGTCGGCGTCGACCTTATCCGCAAGTGTCTGAGGCTCTCACAAGAGCAAATCACACGTTCCGGACAAACGAGTCGATTGACTCCCAGATGGGAGTCAGGGTGCGCAAGGCTCGCCAACAAAAACGGCTAAAGGCAGCGATTGAAAAGTCTCGGAGCGTGAGGGAACCGAAATTCGCGAAATACATTCTCCGCTCAGGCACAAGGATGCGATTGGAGGATTGGGATCCCGAAGCGAAATCTGGATTCGATAGGAAGAAGCAGCAGGGACTCAGGGAGTTAGGCGTTCTAACAGAGAGACTCGAAGTGCTGCAGGGCTTGTTGTACGCCGAGCACAAGCACAGTCTTATGGTCGTCCTACAGGGGATGGACGCCTCGGGCAAGGATGGAACGATAAGGCGTGTATTCGAAGGAGTTAACCCACAGGGTGTGAGGGTCGCGAAGTTCGGACCTCCGACACCGGAGGAGCTTGACCATGACTTCCTTTGGAGGGAGCATCAGAAGACCCCTGCGACGGGAGAGATCGTGATATTCAATCGAAGCCACTATGAAGGGGTTCTAGTAGAAAGGGTCCACAAGCTAGTGCCGAAGGAAGTCTGGAAGTCACGGTTTGGCCAGATCAACAACTTTGAACGCCTCCTTGTGGAGTCTGGAACCATCGTTCTGAAGTTTTACCTTAACATTAGCGCCAGTGAACAGAAGAGAAGGCTGCAAGAGCGTCTGGAGGATCCCACTAAGAACTGGAAGTTCAGCGTCAGGGATTTGCCAGAACGTGGCCTTTGGGATGAATACATGAAGGCGTATGAAGAGGCTTTAGAGAAGACGAGTACAGATTCCGCACCGTGGTTCATCGTGCCCTCAAATCACGCCTGGTTTCGAGATCTAGTGGTATGCACAGTAATCGTGGAAAGCTTGGAATCGTTACGCATGCGATATCCACGCCTCCCAAAGGATGAAGAATCCCTCAAAGTGAAATGATTCAATGACAGCCATGTGCGCGCGCTGTGGCGCGTCGAATCGGCGCAGTGAAGAGGCTCGGGCACGTGCACAATGGCATAATGGATAGTTCGAAGCACCTACGTTATTACGCCGAAGATCTTCAAGAGCATTGGCCCTCCGCTTGTGTGTGACGCTGGAGCAAAGAACCTCTCATACTTGGAGCGACGAGAAGAAGACACGATGGCCGCCAGCTTTGCAGCGGCATCTTCCTCAACCGCACCTAGCACTTCAAGCAAAAGGTCGTCATCCCTAATCGAACCTAGCGTTGTCCTAGCTTCTTCAAGCGCCGCCTTTGCGATGTTTACAGCGCCGTCTTGTTTGGCAAAGCCAAGCAAGTACATCATTCTCCTGCACTCCTTCCTGAGTTTGTGGAGCTCAGTAACCCTCCTTTCGCTGCCGCTCGCTGACTTATAGAACCTCAGCGCTCTATCTGTCCTCTCTTGAAGCTGTTTGGTAAGCCTCTTGCGAAGGCGCTTCTCCGCCACTAGCTTGACACTAGGAATTCTCAATCCCTTGAACTTGTCGCCGGACTTGGCCGCCCTCGAAAGTAGAGCGGATCTCTTCCTACCAAGGTCATGGATGATACTTTCGAAGCTGCCGTGCGTCGCGTTCTCGGAAAGGGCATGCTCGATAACGTCGATATCGCGTATTTCTGCACACGCGCGGTAGAAAAGCCTGAGATCATTGATTGCCATTTTGGTCTTGACGTCGTTCCTGTATTCCTTAGGCATAAGAGAAACCGCCGCCATCACCTTGCGGATTGCAATCCTAGCCTCATGAACCGCATCCGACGTAGGCTGTTCTGCGCACAACCGTGCAGTCTTCTCGACTCGCGCGACAGAAGCTGAGAACTTCTTGCGGAAGGAATTCGGTGAGACTGGGTCGAGTTTCATTTGGTCTGTGCCGCGAGAAAGTTGAGAATTCGGCTCTCGAGCTCTGCCTCGACCTCGAGCGGAGGCCTCTCTCCTTTAACCGGAATCATCCCATAGCGGGCTTGCATCCGTCTGAACTCTGTTGCAATCAATCGCTGGTACTTGACGAATGAAGAATACATTTCCTCCGCTATTCCCATGTCCATCCCGGCCTCATAGAAGTCGAGCGTGCTCTGCCTCTGGAAGACCCTATGCACTAGTTCAGGAGGCGACACTTCGAGAGAGAAGATCAGGTCAGGGACTACTGCGAAGCCGAAAAGGTCGTGGCACCACTTCCTGTCCATGCCCCTGACCACATCACGTGCTATCAGCGTGTAGATGTACCTGTCCGCCAATACCAAGTATCCAGATCGGAGCGCCGGGATTATCTTGTTCTCGAGTTGATCAGCAAAGTCGGCAGCATACAAGAGACTGAGCGTCCTCTTCCCTGTGCCGAGGCTCCTCTTCGCGTTGATTATTCCCTGACTGATGAGCTCGGATCGTTTGAGCCCAGTATTCACTACGGCGTGTCCCTCGGCTTCAAGTTTCTCTGTAAGCATCGATATCTGGGTGGACCTCCCTGAAGCGTCTGGCCCTTCGATGACGATGAGTCTTCCCTTCACCTCAGGTGCACCCAAGTAGGGAAGCCCACGACCATAGAATTTCATTGGCCGGGCTCCGCTATGGCCGATACTCACACACCTTCCCTACTTTGGACCCTGCGCGTAACCATCAGCCAAGAGTCTTGCGGCCTGTTCGCGTACAATCCTCTGCTGTTCCTCGATGGCAAGTGAGCCATCTATTACGATTAACCCGTCGGACCTGACCAAAGAGTCGTAGATCTTTGTGATTCTACTCTGGAAGATCCTGTAGCTCTCGTAAATGTCATTGCTAAGGCTAAGATCCATTCCTGCCTCGTAGTACTTCAGCTTCGGACGTCCCGCCAGTATTCGGTTCACTGCGATGTCAACTGGAACTTGGAAGTAGAAGACTATGTCTGGCTTCTTGGCAAAGCTGTAGAGCCTTCTTATCCATTCCGGATGACAACCCCTTACGGCGTCCCTAGCGTATGCGGTGTAGACGTATCTGTCCGACAACACCCAATATCCAGCATGGAGCAAGGGAAGTATGTTCCGCTCGTATCGATCGGCGAAGTCCGTGGCGTGAAGCAACGAAAACGTGGTTGGCGTAAGTGTGCCCTTCTTTTTCCCTTTCGAAGTGATCTCCTTCACAACCTCTGAAGAGTTCCACTCGGTCTTGAAGACTCTCAGCTTCTCGTGCCTCAGCCACTGTTCCAGAAGATGCACTTGTGTAGATTTCCCAGATCCATCGATACCTTCGACGGCGATTAGCTTACCAAAGTCTGTCTCTTGGGTCCTAGAGCCGATGGTCACGGTCCCCCCTCCCTGCAGCCAACAGCGTGCTGCCTGTGGTTGAGAATGTGAGATTCAATCTGATTCCAAGGGCCTCACTTATTGTCTCAGCGTTGTGCGACAAGAGAGATGCGGGGAGCCTTGCTCTGCCTTCGATTATCTTCACCCAAAGTTCAGACCCGTGTCGGGATGCCCTGAGGGTGGCTCCGGTCCCGTTCAGTATTTCGATGAACGAATAAAACGCGGCGAGACGCTTAACGTCTTCCATGTCTTTGCGTCCCAACACGTGACCATATTGCCGAACAATGAGTTCTGCGACTCGATCGTTCCTTGCCGTCACGACTATAGATGCCATCATCAGTTGATCGTGCCTACTAACTTCGCTCTCTTCTTCCAGCACCGAATAGAAAAGGCCCATAAGATTCACCGAAGGCGTCACCCTGGTGACTACTCTCAGAGTCTCTCCGAGCAGACTCGCCTCTCTTCGATCGACCAACCCAGCGCGTTCCAGCGTTAGGGAATAACCTTCTGCGTAGTACTTCGACTCGGAAGTTGATTCGCTCAGGAAACGCTCTACGTCATTCGTCGAAACTGAGCTGGCGTGGAAGAGCTTCGTGTCTCCTAGGTACATTGCGAGCGCTCCTTCCCTCAGGCCGTGTGCGCTCACTGTGAGTTCCTCGACCCCCAGGGACTTCATCAACATCTTCACCACCAAAGTCCCAGCCGTAATGGTTTCGGCACGGTTGCCTATCTCGCGTTCGTTTGATAGCTCCTTCTTCGTCATCTTCAGGAACGACTTGCTGATGGAGCTTACCGCTCTGTAGGGGATAGCGTACGATTGAATTTTCGTGAATGGATACGAGCTGTTCTCCTGATCTCTCCTCGCTATGGCTCGCACTGTCCCACCAACCCCTACCAACCTGGTTCTGCGAGATACTTGCAGATCTTCCCCGCGCGGCAACACATGGAGAATCGTCTTCTTCATCAACCTCGACTGCCGTCTTGAAAAAGAGCCCTTACCGTTCCTATAGCGAAGCGAGAGCCGCAGTACACCCACGGGGAGGGACATGACACTTCGGATTCTAGAACCTAATGCCCTCACCACTTCGAGGCTTCCCCCTCCCAGGTCGAAAAATACGACATCGGGGACGGAGGCAAACCTCATCGCACCCACGTACGAATACAAAGCTTCGTCCGCGGCCGAGAGCACCTTGAAGGTGAGACCTGTCTCTGCAAAGACAGATTTCACGAACTGTTGTCCGTTCGAAGCCTCTCTGACAGCGCTGGTGGCGATAGGAAGAATCCTATCAATCGATTCCAAGGCAGCGATTTCGCTGAGGATCTTCACATAGTCCACTGTTCGTTGCATCTGAGCAGCCCCCAGAAAGCCGGCTTCGTCAAGCCCCTCTCCCAGCTTTGCCCTAAAGGAATCTTGCCTAAAGGGGCGGAAGCTTCCTGATTGTTGATCCACGTTGTAGCATACCATCTTGACGGAGTTGAAACCGAGGTCGATAACCGCGGCCTTCAACAATAGCACTCAACGCCTGACAGCATAGTCACTCCCTCTGTGATATGTGCTTGAGAACCCTAGGGCTGAGAAGCCACCGAAGTTCCCCCTTTGCCTGTGGCGAAAATGTTGTCACTCGGACTCGTGCAACCCCACCCTTCTTCAGAATTATTGATCCAAAGCTGGCGCCTGTTATGTCAGCTATAAGTGCAGACAGGCATGGGTCATGGCCCACTAGCAAGACCCTCGAGCCGTGCCCAATCCCCGCCAGTCTTGCGAGCATGGCTTCTCTTTCACCTTCGGGCCTCAATTCGTCCCAGAACTGAAGTTTGAGCTTCTTCTTCTGGTGCTTCATGACGACCTCAGCGGTCTCTCTCGATCGGCGGAGTGGGCTAGTAATGACTTTGTCAAACCTCAGACCAAGTGTCTCAAAGAATCCCGCAATCGCCTCCGCTTCTCTTTGCCCTTCAGCCGTGAGAGCCCTCTCTGTGTCTTTCTGGGCGTTCGTGAGAGTTGTCCCAGCCTCTCCATGTCTCGCAATAAAGAGATCCACTTTCCGCCAACGCGGGCGAAAGCCACCAGTAAATATAACCGTACATTATTGATTCTATTGCGGACGACATCGGCCAGCCACTGTTTCGCAGGGCTGTAAGGAGGCTCGAGTCATTGAACAGGACCCCAGGTTGCGCCCTCGTATGCAAGGGAATTGAGGTTTGTGTGTCTACTTCATCTCTGAGAATCGTCATACCACCTAAATAACCGGAAACAAAGGCGCAAGACTCAGGGGATCTGTGATGATAGATTCCAGCGCGGTAGCATGGGTCCTCACGGCCACCGCCTTGGTCATGATAATGACCCCTGCTTTGGGTTTCTTCTATGGCGGGCTTGTCCGCAGGAAGAGCCTGCTTTCAACGATCGTGCAGACGATGACGATATTTGCCGTGGTAAGCCTTGTCTGGGCTCTCTGGGGATACAGTGAAGCGTTTGCCCCGTCTGTGAATGGTGTGGTAGGGAATCTATCGAAGTTTGGGCTAAACGGCGTTGGCGCCGCCCCGTTGGGCAATCAGGTCATCCCCGAGCTACTGTACTTCGCATTCCAGCTGAAGTTCGCCGCAATTACACCCGCGCTAATCATCGGCGCGTTCGCTGAAAGAATCCGGTTCAAAGCACTCCTGATATTCACCTTGCTGTGGACGACCTTCATCTACGCACCCATTGCCCACTGGGTCTGGGGGGGCGGATGGCTTGAATCGATGGGCGTGATCGATTTTGCTGGAGGTCTCGTAGTACACATTTCCGCCGGTGTCTCGGCCCTTGCCGCCGCGCTAGTAATCGGCAGGAGGAAGGGGGTCACGAAATCGGACGAAGTGCGACCGAATAACGTCCCGTTCGTCATACTTGGCGCTGCCATTCTCTGGTTTGGGTGGTTTGGGTTTAACGGGGGAAGCGCCCTCGCGGCTAACGAAATTGCGGTCCAAGCTATCGTGAACACCAACCTTGCTGCAGCAGCGGGAGCCGTCAGCTGGATGCTCGTTGATTGGTCGCGTAAAGGAAAGCCCTCCGTTGTGGGCATCGCAGTCGGAGCGGTTTGCGGGCTGGTAGCAATCACCCCGGCAGCAGGATATGTAGGCGCATCCGCGGCAATTCTCATAGGCTTAGTTGTTGGGGTGACCTCTAATTTCGTGGCAAACTGGAGGGCAAGCCGAAACATTTTCGACGACTCACTAGACGTCTTTGCATGTCACGGCGCAGGAAGCATCTGGGGGGTCATCGCCACAGGCATCTTCGCTTCGACTGCGATCAATTCCTCAGGACCTAATGGTGCCCTGTTCGGCAACCCGCATCTTCTTCTGCTGGAGGTATTCGCGATAGTAGTGGTAGCGGCCTTCGCGTTCTTCGGATCGTACTTCCTGCTCAAGATTATTGACTTTATCACTCCTCTCAGAGTTTCGGCAGAGGAAGAAGAAGTGGGACTTGACACCAGCCAACACGGCGAAGAAGCATACGCCTAGTTCTGAAACGATGTTGTGTTCGCGGAAGGTTAGGGACTGCTCATTCCTTGAGTGAGCTTACCTGATTTGATCACCCAGATTACACGTTCAGGTGCCAGAGACTCTATGTCCTCGGCGGGGTTACCATCCACGACCACGACATCTGCCATGCGCCCAACTTGGAGCACCCCCCTGTCTTGGAGGTCGAGACACTCAGCGGCCATTGAAGTTGCCGCTTGAAGTGCCCCTATATTCCCGAGGAACTTCGCCTCCGCAGCAATCTCCATGTAATTGCGACCATGGGGCCTCTTTGAATCCCCGACAATGTCCGACCCAGCCACCACCTTCACATTGTTTTCCTTCGCGGTTGCAAGATCGTTCGTAAGGTGTTGCCGTATCATCCCTTCTTTCTGTCTGTTCGAACCAGCCTCTCCGATGTATGCCGCGATGTAGGCGGTGAGGGTCGGCACGTAGTAGATGCCTTTTTGCGCGATTGCTTTCGCAGTTTGGGCATTCAGGCCCAGACCGTGCTCAATCGAGTCGACGCCCGCTTCGATGACTTCGAGGAGTGACTCTTCACCGTAAGCATGGGCGGCAACCTTCAACCCGACTCTGTGAGATTCGTCGACTATTGCCTTCAATTCTTCAGGAGTAAAGTTTGTTCTGATTTTCCCCCCGCGGGAAAATGCCCCCGAGGCGTACAGTTTCACCACCCTTCCCCCGTCTCTGACGACCTTCCTGACAGCCTCACGACAACTCCACGGTCCATTGCAGAAATATGTGTAGGATGCCAATTGCTGGGCGATATCCAGCGAGAAACCAGGAGGGTCGTCATCTCCCCCAGTTTGCGACAACGCCTTCGAACACGAGACAACCGTAGGCCCGATGACGGTCCCCTCCTCGACCGCCTGAGCGAGGTGCACTCCTCCCTTCGAACCGAGCTCACGGACAGAAGTAAACCCAGAACGTAAAAGCAACCCCATGTCACGGGTCGCTCTTAGGACCGCTAAGGTGTCAGGGACGCCTGACCAGGCAACGACTCCCTCTCCTTTCGACGAATAGAAGTGCAAGTGCGCATCAATGAGGCCTGGAAGAATGGTCATGCCGTCTCGCTTGATCACTTTTGCGTCCCGTTCTTCCTCGACGGAACCCCTCTCACCGAAACCTGATATTTCGCCTGACCCTGTGTCGATTGCCACGACTGCGTTCTTGTGGAACTTCTTTCCATCGAAGGCCATTCCTTTCAAAATCATTGAATTCGTAGTGCGCTTTCCCCAATTCGAAGAGGAGAGTCCTCCTGAAAAGGTTGCTGAGGAGGCGAGTCATCTGGAGTCCATGCGGTTCAAGACCGTTGGTCCATTCCTGATACAGGAGACTTCTGCCGAACCCGTCCAAGATCTATTACCATGATAGACAGATAGGTTGAAGGTTAAACTACTTCGAGAGCTTCTGCCTCCTTCGATGACGGTCTTGCTCTTCGGATTCGGACGATTCCTTGAATATGATGAGAACCCGTCCGATATTGTGGTCAGACGTCTTCATGGAAGAAAAATAGCAGGACACGATGTTGTGGGGCAAATCCTCCCGGTCGATTTTTCGCTCGTCAAGCCAAGGATTCTTTCCTCAATTTATGCGGCCAAACCATCTCTTGTGATTACGTTCGGGCTCGCTGCTGGGCGGGACAAGATCACCCCCGAGAAGGTCGCAGTGAACTACGTCAGCTCAAAGAGCATAGACAACTCTGGTAGGAGACTCGAGGGGGTGGCTGTGGAAGAAGGGCAACCGGATGCGCTATTCGCAAACATTCCAGTCGAAGCCCTTGTGGCAGAACTGAACAGGAAAGCGATTCCGGCTTCTCTCAGTCTAAGCGCGGGTGCGTATCTTTGCAACTTCGTGATGTATGTCAATCTTCTCGAAGCGAGAAGGTTAGGATTTCGTTCAGGATTGATTCATGTCCCCTGCCACGCTGAGTGGATTGCAAAGACAGGCAAACGGCTCCCGTCACTGCCATTAGAGACAATTGCGAACGCAGCCGAGACTTCGGTTTCATTTCTAGCGGAGGACACAGTCCGATAAGTGCGAGCGGGCGATTGCCGTAGAGCGCCGAGTGGCTTGCAGAATGCGTTCCGCGTCGCTTAGCCGGCGCACCGACAAGTTCAAGTTTAAACATCGAGTGATGCATTCTAGGAACCGTTTTAATCGAGCAAACGGGAGGGAGGGCTGGCTTGAGCACGCTTTCCAAGAGAAGGAGCCCTGTAGTGAGGCATAAGAATGAGGAGAAACCGAAACATGTGTCCAAGGTCAGGACTCTGAGACCGACCGGCGGCGCTCCCCCTGCAGTCGTAAGAGTAAGGCATGGCAGCGATTTGATGGTCCGACAGGCCAGAGGATACTCGCCGGGAGAGCTTGAACAGGCTGGTCTAGGCATGGGCCTCGCCAGAAGATGGGGCCTTTCAGTCGACGAAAGGCGTAGGAGCGCATTGGAGGGGAACGTATCATCCCTAAAGAAGTGGAGTTCGCAGGCGAAGAAAGTGACGGTGGAAGCGAGAGTGGAAGGAGAGATGCGAACGATTGAGAAAGTGGTTGAAAAGGAGATTCACAGAGCAGGAAAGGAGATTCACAGAGCAGAAAAGGAGATGAAGAAAGCAGGCAAGGAGACGGTCGAGAAAATTGAGGCGCCTGTCAAGAAGCGCTCGAAGAAGAAGACCCAGACCAAACCGAAGACCACATAGTTCACTTACAAGACCGCCGATAAGTGTGACTTGAGCAAGATTGCGACAAAACGTCTTATTACCTAACCGGTAATTCTGCAAGAGTGTTGCAGCATATCGCCCTCCGTCCTGGCACGACAATCAGGCGCATTAACCTCGTTGAGGAAGTCTGCAGTTATATCCGAAACAATCCTTCGTCGAGGATGACTCTCGCGGGACTGGGCGGAAGATTCGGTGTAAGCCCAT
>Ga0187769_10002002_pt1 | contig 11804 bp, 11 predicted proteins | sample 0116_SJ02_MP02_1_FD_133140 | JGI IMG/M metagenome (GOLD analysis project Ga0187769, IMG submission 133140) | Tropical peat soil microbial communities from peatlands in Department of Meta, Colombia - 0116_SJ02_MP02_10_MG | ecosystem: Environmental > Terrestrial > Soil > Wetlands > Peat | place... | reverse complement strand
CGGCTTCATGGAGCACCCGGATGTGCCGCGTGGACTCGCCACGGCGGCGGCGCAGGGCAAGATCGACCTCGGCGATCCGCGCGCGGTAACGTACTTCACGGGGCACGAGACGATCGTTGCCCTCGGACGCAGCCGGCGCATGGCGCGCTGGCGCGAAGCGCTGTTCGCGCTCATGCACCGCAACGCGCAGCGCCCGGGAGCCTATTTCAGGATTCCGACCCCCCAGATCCTGGAGATCGGCGTCGAGTTCGAGATCTGAGGACCGCTACACGTTCGAGTCGGGAAACGAGGCCTTGCGCCGGTTGATGTAATCGAGCAGCGCCTCATCCACTGCCGGATCGAGCGGCGGGGCCTCGTACTCGGCGAGCTGCTTCTTCCACAGCGCGTTCGCCAGCTGTGTCATGTCCTTCGCGCCCTCCGCCTCCCACTGCTCGACGCTGTTGTTGTCCGCGAGCGGTGAGCGGTAGAACGCCGTCTGGAAGTTCGCCTGCGTATGTGCGCAGCCGAGGAAATGCTTCCCGGGCCCGACCTCGCGGATGGCATCGAGCGCCTGGCCGTTCTCTGAGAGATCGACCCCGGCGAGGAGCGTATGCATCATGCCCGCCTGATCGGTATCCATGACGAACTTCTCATAGCCCATCGCAAGCCCGCCCTCGAGCCAGCCCGCCGTGTGCAGCACGAAGTTGACGCCGGCGAGGCAGGTCGGGATCAGCGTGTTGGCTGATTCGAAAGCCGCCTGCGCATCCGGAATCTTGGACGCGCACAATCCGCCGCCCGAGCGGAACGGCACGCCGAGGCGCCGGGCGAGTGCCGCCATTACGTACAGCACCAGCGCCGGCTCCGGGGTACCGAAAGTGGGCGCTCCGGATTGCATGGAAAGCGAAGAGGCGAAGCTGCCGAGCACCACCGGTGCGCCCGGGTTCACGAGCTGCGCGAGCGCCATGCCGGCGAGCGACTCCGCGAGCGTCTGCGCCGCGGTGCCCGCGACCGTGACCGGCGACATGGCGCCGGCGAGGATGAACGGCGTGACGATGAGCGCCTGGTTCGCCCGTGCGTAGACCTTCAGCGCCCCGAGCATGGTGGCATCCCAGGTGAGGGGCGAGTTGGCGTTGATGAGGCTGATGATGCAGGTGCGCGGCTTGCCGGTCGCCGGGTCGAGGTAGTTGTCCCCGAAGAGAATCCGCGTCATCTCGACCGTATCGCGCGCGCGATCAGGATGGGTGACCGAGCCCATGTACGGCTTGTCACTGTACTTGATGTGGCTGTACACCATGTCGAAGTGCCGCTTGTTGACCGGCAGATCGACCGGCTCACAGATCGTGCCGCCCGAGTGATGCAGGGAGTTCGCCGTGTAGGCGAGCTTGACGAAATTGCGGAAGTCCTCGATCCGCGCGTAGCGCCGGCCCTCATCGAGGCTGCGCACGAAGGGCGAGCCATAGGCGGGCGCGAACACGGTGCGGTTACCGCCGATCACCACGTTGCGCGCGGGATTGCGCGCGTACTGGGTGAACTCCTTCGGTGCCGAGCGGCGCACGATGCTGCGGCACATGCCGCGCGGGAAGTGCACGCGCTCGCCCTTGACGTCGGCGCCGGCGTCCTTCCAGAGCTTCAGCGACTCGGCATCGTCGCGGAAATCGATGCCGATCTCTTCCAGGATGGTGTCGGCATTGTGCTCGAGAAGCTCGAGCCCTTCGGTGCCGAGTACCTCGTAGTACGGGATCTGCCGGGTGATGTAGGGAACGAAGGCATGGCTGCGCGCGGTGCGTGCGGCGATCTTGGCGTCACGGCCGCTGGGACGCCGCCCGCGCGAGGGCTGGCTCGACTGCTGCTGCGGTTCCATGGGGCATTATGGACACCGCAACACGGGCGAACTGGCCGGTTTGCGGCATCGGCTTCTCTCAATGCGTCCCCACCAGCGGCAGGTCGATGAAGCTCGATACGCCCCCGGTGTGAAATACCCGCTGCGTGGCCTTGCGGTAATCGCCCGCCTTGGCGAGAAAGATATTGTCCACGTAGGTCTGCGGGTTGCGGTCGTACAGCGGGAACCAGCTCGACTGTATCTGCACCATGATACGGTGGCCGGGCAGGAACACGTGATTCACGTGCGGCAGCGCAAAGCGGTAGCGCTGCACCTTGCCGGCGGGAATCGGGCCCGGGTGCTCGAAGCTGTCGCGGTAGCGGCCGCGCAGGATGTCCATGGCCAGCGGGAGCTGATAACCGCCGAGCGGCGGATCAGAGGGCATCTCATCCGGGTACACATCGATCAGCTTGACCACCCAGTCGCTGTCGGTGCCGGTGGTTGAGGCATATAGATTCACCACCGGCGCCCCACCGATATGCAGTGGCGCAGTGAGCGGTTCCGAGGAATAAGTGAGCACGTCGGTCCGATCGGCGACCGAGCGCTGATCGCTCACCAGCCAGCGCTGCCAGGCGGGGGTGTCCTCGAAGTGAACCGGGCGGGGAATATACGGCACCGGCTTCGCGGGATCGGAGACGTATTCATCGAAAGGCATGCCGCTCCTCGCCGGCGGGGCGGTGAAGCCCAGGGCGAAATGCGGCTGCAGATAAAGTGGCTCGGAGCGCGATGCGCACCCGGACTCGCAGGATAGCGGCCAGGCCGTGAGCCGCCGCCACACGTTGGTACCGGTCTCGAATACGAACGCGGCGGGTGTCGCGGCTTGCGCCGCACCATCTTTCAGATGCGCATCGAGGAAGGGCTGCATCACCTCGCGGCGGAACTGCAGCGCCGTGTTGCCCTCGAACTTCAGCGGCCCGAGCGCGGTGCCGTCGTAATTGACACCGCTGTGCCGCCACGGGCCGAGCACCAGGAAGACGCGATCGTGGGCGGCATCCTTCGCCCGGGTCGCGGTGTAAGCGTGCACCGCGCCGTACATGTCCTCCTGGTCCCAGATGCTCGCCACGAACATCGTGGGCACGGTGAGCGGCTGGCGCGCGAGAATCTGATCGAGCGCCTGCTCGCTCCAGAACTGATCGTAGGCGGGGTGCTCGCGGACCTTCACGTAGAAGGGGAGCTTATCCAGGCCGAAGCGGCGCGCGAAGTCGTCCGCAGAGCCGCTCGCGAGAAACAGCTGGAAGTCGTCATAGGCGCCGCGCGCGATCTTCTTGCCTTCGCCGCGCGCGGTCGTCTGGTTGTAGATGTAATCGAAATTCGTCTGCCGGAAGGCGCCGTTGTGGAACCAGTCATCGCCCTTCCAGCCATCCACCATGGGGCTCATCGGCACCGCTGCGCGCAGCGCCGGGTGCGGGTTGACGAGCGCCATGAGCACCGTGAACCCTTCGTAGGACGAGCCGATCATGCCGACCTTGCCGTTGGATTCCGGCACATTCTTCACCAGCCAGTCGATGGTGTCGTAGGCGTCGGTGGAATGATCCACGGCGGTGGAATTGAGCGGGCCGCGCAGCGCCCGCGTCATGACGTAGTCGCCCTCGGAGCCGTACTTGCCGCGCACGTCCTGAAACACGCGGATGTAGCCTTCAGGCACGAACACCTCATCGCCCATCGGCAGCGTCGCCAGCATGTGCGGGCTCACGAAGCGCTCGGCGCGCTTGGAGGCCTCGTATGGCGTGCGCGTCAGGATGATCGGCGCGCCTTTGGCAGCGCGCGGAACGACGATGACGGTGTGCAGCTTGACGCCATCGCGCATCGGAATCATCACCTCGCGCTTCACGTAGTCCCACTCCTCGGTGGGCGCCGCAAAGGCCGCCGGGATATCGGGCGTCAGCGGCGGTGTCTGCGCCCCGGCCGCAGCCGCGCCGAGCACGACAACTCCCATCACAGCGCAAATCCGACGCGTAACACCCATCAGCCGCTCCTTACAGATTGACCGTTCCCCGGCCGAGCTCGATGACCTCGCCGCTCACGTGCACCTGGCGCTCGGCATCGACCCGCAGGCGCAGCGCGGCGGAGCGCCCGGTGTACTCCCCCTGTGAGATCTCGAGCTCGCAGGGCAGCTGCCGGCCCATGGCGACGCACCAGCCCCCGAGGTTCGCCGCGGCCGAGCCGGTTGCGGGATCCTCGAGCACCGAGCTCCCCTTGGGGAAAAAGAAGCGCGCCAGCAGTCCCGCCCCGACGGGCGCGAACACGTAGGCCATGCTCCGGCCGCTGACGCTCGCGAACTGCGCAAGCAGCTCCATCCGCACCCGGACGTGCCGCACCGCCGCCTCGCTCGTGAGCGGCACGATGAGCTGCTCGCTGCCGGCATTGACCCACAAGGGCCGCTCGCCGATGTCCTGCTCCTCGAGTCCCAGCATCGCCGCGAGCGTGAGGCGCGGCTCCGCCACCTCGCGCCACGTCGGTGTATGGGCAGTGAGGGTCCAGCGATCGCCGTCCGCCCGCACCGGGATGATGCCCGCCTGCATCTCGAGGGTGAGGCGATCGCCCGCGAGCCCGAGCGCGCGGCACACGTGCGCGGTGCCGAGCGTGGGGTGCCCCGCGAAAGGCATCTCATACGCCGGGGTGAATACCCGCACCCGCGCGGTGGCGCGGTCGGAGGGCAGGATGAAAGTGGTCTCCGACAGGTTGAACTGCAGCGCCAGCGCCTGCATTCTTGGTGTATCGAATGCCTGCGCCTTCTCGAACACGCACAGCGGATTGCCGCTGAGCGCCGCGCGGCCGGAAGTGAAGACATTGACGATGCGGTAAGCGTACGCGGCCATTGCCGGCAGGGATTCTAACCGTACACGTAAACGATCACAGCCATGCCCAGCGCTTTACTGTTCCGGGATGACGCCTATCTGCGCAGCGCCACCGCGCGCGTGCTGGCGGTGAGCGAGCGCGGCATCGAGCTCGACCAGACGGTGTTCTATCCGCAGGGCGGGGGCCAGGCGGGCGACACCGGGACACTCGTTCGCGCAAGCGGCGCGCGGGTCAGCATCGCCGATACGCGCAAAGGCGATGCTCCCGATCGCGTCCTGCACCTCCCCGCACCCGCCAGCCCCATGCCCGAGGTCGGCGAGCCGGTCGCGATCGAGATCGACTGGCCGCGCCGCTACCGCCTGATGCGCCTGCACACGGCGCTGCACCTGCTGTCGTGCGTGATCCGGGCGCCGGTCACCGGGGGTAACATCGTGCCCGATAAGGCGCGCCTGGATTTCGACATCGATCTCAGCCGCCTCGATGCGGCGCAGATCGAGCGTGATACCAACGCGCTCATTGCCGCGGGAGCTGCCACGGAAACGGTGTGGATCACCGATGCCGAGCTCGATGTCCAGCCGGAGCTCGTGAAGACCATGAGCGTGCAGCCGCCTCGCGGCGCCGGGCGGGTGCGGCTGCTGCGCATCCCGGGTATCGACCTGCAGCCCTGCGGGGGCACGCACGTCCGGGACATCGCCGAAATCCGGGGAATCCGCGTGCTGAAGATCCGTAGCGAGGGCCGGCGCAACAAGCGCGTGGAGATCGCGCTCAGCGATAGCGGCTGAGCTCGATGCCGTTGCCGACGGCGAGCAGCACCGAGCTCATGTCGGCAGCGGCGCGCACCCGCTGCTGGTAGGCCCGCGCCTGCCCGCGAGTTCTCGCCGGATGCAGCATGTTGTCGGCGACGATGAGCGCGCCGGGTGCGAGCTTCGGGTACAGCAATGCGAACAGCGGCACGTACAGCTCCTTCCACACATCGAGGAGCACGAAATCGAACGGCCCGGTGAGCTGCGCGAGCGACTCGCGTGCATCGCCTACGTGAAACTCGACATAGCCTGCGAGCCCCGCGCGCGTGAGCTGTGCGCGAGCATACTCGGTCTTGGCGGCGCGCAGCTCGAGCGAGATGACCTTGCCATCGACCGCACGCGCGGCGTCCGCCAGCCAGGTGGTCGAGTAGCCATAGGAACTCCCCACCTCCAGGATCCGCCGCGCCGCCCCTTCCCTGATGAGCAGGTTCATGAGGCTCCCCGTGGCACGCCCCACGGGCAGCAGCAGCTCATCAAGCCGGCGCGCGGCCTCCTCCGCGGAGAGCGTGCTCCACAGCTCGTCCTCCTGCTGAGCGCGCAGCTCGTAGTCGGCAATCACTGCCCAGAACGCGCTGTCGCCCGGTGTGACCTGCTGCATGTCGGCTCTGTCAGGCGGCGCCGGAGAAATATTCCTGCAGCGATGCCACTCCCAGCCGTTTTGCCTCGAACAGGCTCTCGAGATGCTCGCGCGAGTTGACCAGGCCGCGCGCGCGCAGGACACCCTGCTCATCGAGCAGCGCCGCAAACGGCAGGCGGCTCACCTGGTAGGCAAGCCCGAGCGCCGCCGATACCACGTACGGGATGCCCTCGAGTCCCTGCGCGCGCACGAACTCGCGCTGCTCGCCGGGATCGCCGTCGCTCGCCAGGATCACATCCATCCAGCCGCGCTCGTCCCGGCGGCTGGACTTGACCGCCGCGAGCAGCGCCTTGCACACCGGGCAGCTGGGGGACACGAACAGCAGCAGCGTACTGCGCCCGTCGCTGCGCGCGCTGCCGAGCCGGTGCGGCAGACCCTCGAGATCGGTCACCTCCATGACCGGTGCCGGCTCGCCGACGGCGAGGCCGCGCTTGAGCATAAGCGCGCCGGCTGGCGCGATGCGCTCGTGCAGCACGCCGACCTGCCTCACGAGCGCCAGCACCACCGCGGTCAGCACCAGCACCAGGAGCCAGAGCACACCGTTGGAAACCGCCAATGCGCTCATCGCGAGCCCCGCCACAGGGCGGTGCGCGGCATGAGGCGGCCGAGCACGCCATCCACACTCATATATAAGAGAGCCGCCACCGCCGTGCCCGCGCCGATGGTCACGGCATCCGCCGCATCCAGCGGCCGGGCAAGCCAGGGCCGAAGCGTCGCCGCGAGCAGTGCAGCCAGCAGCAGATTGCGCCACACCATCCACGCGGCAATCGGCCGCTGATCGTTCGCTCCTCCGCAGCCGCAGGCGAGATCGCGGCGGCCGCGGGCAAGATTGATCCCGATCGCGCCGGCGTAAGTCAGGAGCAGCGCCACCCCGGAGGCAGCGGCTCCGGTACGCGAGGCTCCGGCGAGCAGCCCTGCGCCCACCGTGAGCTCGAGGAGCGGCACTGCGGGTGCGAGCCACGCAAGTCCCTGCGGAACCACCGCGTACGCGCGGAAAGTCTCAGTGAAGGCGCGCAGATCCACCAGCTTGTGAAACGCAGCGCTCACGAACAACAGCGCAAAGGCTCCGGCAAGCAATGCGCCGACGGCAGGGTCGATCATGGATTCATGATAAACCGTTTGCGGCGGCACCGCGCCCCTGGCTCCCGCGGCTGCGGTTAACGCACGCCCGTCTTCCCCCGCAGCGCAGCCCGAGGGGACCGAGCGCGAGAATCAGTGTCGCGTCCATGCGCGGCGGGAGCTGCAGCGATTGCTGTGCCATGTCCCACGTGAGGCGCGAAGCGAACCGCCCGCGGCGCGTCATGATGTTGAGGTCAGTAACCGGCCCCCCGAGCGGAGTGGCGAATGCGGGCACGTCTCCCGGAAATTCGACCGCGGGCGTATCCGGTGAGATGCCGCGGACGGCGCGCCCCGCGATCGTGAGCTCGAGCTCTCCTTCGAGGACGGCCATGCGCCGGTCGATGCCGGGAAAAACGGAGAACGGTCCCGCGGTGAGCAGCTGCGCGATGCTCACGCACCAATCGAAGGTGCCGAGGTCGCTTCCCGGAGGATACGTGGCAACCTCGCGCGTGACGCCGCCGCCATTTTCCACGCTACCGGCGTGCGGCTGGCGGCCGGGAGGAGCCGGACCGCGGGCTTGCGCGTCATGCCTCGGGGATCGCCACCGAGAATGTGCCGTCCGGGGACTGCGGGACATCGGGCTCGATCTGGTAGTAATCGCCCTTGTCGGCAACGAAAATGTGATGTGCGACTTTGAGCCCACGCGAGTCATCGAGAGTGCCGGCGGCGATACTGATGTAGTCGCGCCCCACGCCCTCCCAGAACAGCGTCGAGCCGCAGCGCGCGCAAAAGCCCCGGCGCGCGCGCTCGGAGGCCGCATACCACCTGAGGCCCTTGCGGGCCACCAGGCGGAAGTCGGCGCGCCGCGCAGCGGTTGCCGCCATGAAGTGGCCGGTCATGCGCCGGCACTGCGTGCAATGACACATGACGACCGGCCGCAGGGGACCGAAGATTGCATAGCGCACGCCGCCGCACAGGCAGCCTCCGGTGCGCGTTGCCGTTACCTTGGCCATCACATTCCCCTCAAGGCGTGACCAGCTTCTGCTTCAGATAGATGAAGCTGAGTGTCCACATCTGCGCCGCCTGACGGTGGTCGGCGGCGGCGGCATGGCCGCCGTCAGTGTTCTCGTAGAAGAGTACTTCATGGCGCTGCGCTTCCATGCGCGCCGCCATTTTGCGTGCGTGCACCGGCGTCACGCGATCATCGCTGGTGGCGGTCACGAAAAAAACCGGCGGATACTTTCGGTCCTTGCGGACATTCTGGTAAGGCGAGTACCTCATGATCCAGGTGCGGTCGGCAGGCCGGTCCGGATCGCCGTATTCGGCAGCCCACGACGCCCCGGCGCCGATGTGCGTGTAGCGAAGCATGTCGATCAGCGGCACCTGGCAGACCACGGCACCGAAGAGCTCGGGCCGCTGCACCATGCTGGCGCTCACCAGCAGACCGCCGTTGGAGCCGCCCATGATGCCGAGCTGCTTCGGCGTCGTGATGCCGCGCTTCTCGATGTCCTCGGCGACCGCCAGGAAATCGTCGTAGGCCTTCTGCCGGTTCTCGAGCAGCGCGGCCTGGTGCCAGGCGGGTCCATATTCGCCACCGCCGCGGATGTTGGCGTTGACGAACACCCTGCCCCTCGTGAGCCACAGCAGGCCGAAGCTCGCCGAATAGACCGGAGTCTCGGAGATCTCAAAGCCCCCGTAGCCGTACAGCACGGTCGGTGCCGGTCCGTGCAGACCCTGCGGGCGTGTCACGAAGTAAGGAATATGCGTTCCGTCCCTCGAGACAGCAAAGAACTGCTCGGTGACGAGGTTCGCGGCGTCGAAGCGCGCGGGCAGCGATTTCAAGGCGCGCGGCGCGCCATCGCCCGAGTCGGCATAGAGCGTCGGCGGAGTGAGGAAGCTCTCGAAGCGGTAGTAGACTTCCGGCCCCCAGGCGTTGGTAGACACGATGTGAGTCGAGCCGCCCGCAGGAAGCATCAGCGGCTCATCGCTCCAGCTGCCGTCCGCGCGCGCACGGAAGACGTGAATGCTGCCCGTCACGTCGTGATAGATCGACGCATAAACTGCGTCGCGGCCGGTCGCGACCTCATCGATCGTGCTGTGAGAATCCGGTGTGCAGATCACCGCCACCTGATCCGCAGCGTCTACGGCGATGAGCGATCCCCGGACGATCCTGGTGGCGCCCGAGGGCGTCCAGTCCTCGCGCAGCGTGAAGATGAGCCTTTCGACCTGCGCGCCCTTGAGATCCGCGCCGAGTGGCACGGGCAGCTGCCGCAACGTGCCATCGGGTGCGAGCCGCCGGTACTCGCTGGTAAAGAAGCTGATGTCACGCTGCACCAGGGCGAGCGTCCCGGAAGGCGCGCGGAACACCAGCCCCTGGGAAGCAACGTCACTCGCCTTGCCCGCGTAGATGATGGGTGCCTGCACCACGGGCTCGCCGCGTTTCCACAGCTTGACAATGCGCGGGTAGCCCGATGTCGTCATCGAGCCCGGTCCGAAGTCCGTTCCAAAGAGCACCGTGTCCTCATCCAGGTAGGTGATCGATGATTTGGCTTCGGCAAGCTGAAAGCCTTCCGCCATGAAGGATTTCGCGATGAGATCGAACTCGCGCACCACCACCGCGTCGCCGCCGCCGCGGGAGAGGCTCAGCAGGCAATGCTGCAACGAAGGCGCGCATTCCGCGCCCTTCCACACCCAGTTCTCGTGCTCATCGGCCGCCAGCTGGTCGAGATCGAGGAGCATCTCCCACTCGGGGGCAGCATGGGCGTAATCGGCGATGCTGGTTCGGCGCCAGATTCCTTTCGGATGAGCGGCGTCCTGCCAGAAATTGAAGACGTACTGATGCTCGAGATCGCCGTAGGGGATGCGGTCGGTCGCATCCATCACGGTGAGCAGCGCCGCGTAATCCTTGATGTAGTCCGGGTCGGACTGCAGGCTGAAGGTCGACCTGACGTTCTGCGCCTTCACCCAGGCGAGCGCTCTTTCCCCGTGGACGTCTTCGAGCCACAGGTACGGATCGCGGGCGGCATCCGCCTGGTTACCGGCCTTACTCACGCCATCCGCCCCCGCAACCGTCGCCCCCGCGAGTGCGCCGAGAACGAGCATCAGCACGAGTTCCGCACGCACCTATCCACCCCGCAGCCCGAAAGCTCGCACCGCGCAGAGAATATCAGGGGATCGTGCGTGGCTCGCAGGTCAGCTCAATGATCGGGCCACGACTCCGTCGCCAGGTCCTCCGGCACCGGCAGGGAGCGCAGGTAGGTGACGAGCGTCCACACACCCTCGGCGCCGAGCGCGCCGCCGAAGGCCGGCATGCCCTTCGGGCGGCCGTAGTAGATCGAGCTGAAGACTTCGGCATCGGCCCCGCCGTAGCGCCAGCGGCCATCGCCCAGATTCGGGGCGACCCAACCCGCAGCCCCGCCGCCATGGCAACCATCGCAGTTCATGGTGCTAAAGAGCAACGCGCCACTGCGCGCGACCGCCGCGTCCCCGGCGTGCGGGTTGCGCAGCGTCGCGCCCGGCGGAGGAATATCACCGGCCGCAAGGTGCGCTTCGTAGCGCACCGCAGGAGGCGCCGCGGCGTGCTGCGCAGGCGCAGCCTGCCGCGACCCGCAGGCGATGAGCGTAAGGCACGCAAGCAAGCACGACACCGTGACTACATAGCGCATGGGGCGCCTCACAGGCCGAAGATCCAGATGATGCCGCCCTGGCTCGTGTGGCGCGCGATGTCCTTCATGTAATCGGGCCGCAGGCGCACGTCAGTCGGATCATCCGAGCGCGTATCCCCGGCAAGCAGCGCCCAGTCTCCGCCAAATCCGGCATACACCGCCACGTACTGCTTCCCGTCGGGCCCGCGATAAGTGATCGGGTTGCCGACGACACCCGAGCCCACCTTGAATTTCGAGAGCACCTTGCCGGTGCGGGCGTCGACTGATTTGAACCAGCCATCGAGCGTTCCATAGAACGCAACATCGCCGCCCGTGACCAGCGCGCCGCTCCAGTTCGGGTACGGCTCCTTGTTCTCCCAGACCTTGCGCCCGCTCGCCGCGTCCCAGGCGATGAACCCGCCGAGGAAGCCGCCGGGACCCGGCGTGTACGGGCTGTCGACTCCCACGAAAGGCGTCCCCTTGAGGTAGGTCGCGTGCGTAGCGGTGTAGTCCATGCACAGGTTGTTGGTCGAGGTGTAGAAAAGATGGGTGCGCGGTGAGTACGCCGGCGGAGATGCCGGGCTCACCCCGCCCTCGAGGCTCGGACAGATGTCCTTCACATGGCCCCGGGAGGCACCGGTCTGCTTCGTCGGGTCGAGCACCGGGCGTCCGGTCGCAAGATCCACCGAATGTGCCCAGCTCACCGGCGCGAACGCCTGGGCGATGAGCAGTCGCCCGGTCGCACGCTCGAAGGTGTAGGCGAAACCGTTCTTGTCGAAATGCACCAGCGCCTTGACCGGACGGCCCGCGATGGTGAGGTCCGCGAGGATCATCGCCCCGGTGGCGTCGTAGTCCCAGTTATCGTGGGGGGTAAACTGATACGCCCACACCAGGCTTCCATCCCCGGGGCGGCGCGCGAGCACACTCGCGCTCCACTTGTTGTCGCCGAGACGCTGCTCCGCGTTGTACGGCGAGGGATTGCCGGTGCCGTAATAGATGAGATT
>Ga0187769_10002001_pt1 | contig 11805 bp, 12 predicted proteins | sample 0116_SJ02_MP02_1_FD_133140 | JGI IMG/M metagenome (GOLD analysis project Ga0187769, IMG submission 133140) | Tropical peat soil microbial communities from peatlands in Department of Meta, Colombia - 0116_SJ02_MP02_10_MG | ecosystem: Environmental > Terrestrial > Soil > Wetlands > Peat | place... | reverse complement strand
CAGCTACAAGGTGGTTCTGGGAGGCCTCGAAAGGATGTATTCCGCTCCCCTCGGGTGGCTTGTATACAGACTTCGTATTGGACAGGATATCTCCGTCGGATGACATGACAGACGCCGAGAACGTGTGGGCCGTGCTTTCGACCCCGAGAATGTAGCGCCTCAAGTTGGCTTACAGCTTGCGGGTCTGACGATAGAGGTCGCCCAAAAGGTTGACGTATGGCATGACCTCCACTAGGAAGTCGTCAAACTTCCCCCTCTCGAAAGTGACTTCATGTTTCTTTCCATTCACGACTATCTTCGCAGCCAAGACAATGCCTCCGCTCCTGTCGGGGTTTACCCTGAGCTTCGGAAAATGGAAAAGTGTGCCGTATCCGACCTTCTTTTTTCCCTTGGTGAAGACGAGGTTGTAGTACATGCTGAGCGTCTTTGTGAACTGGGCGAGCTGCTTTTTCCTGCTTTCGCTCCGCTTGACGTTGTCGAAGTCCTGGGCCGCCAAAGTGTTCACCATTTCCTTGAGCAGTTTCATGTCAGCGATCTTGTTCGTATAACCGGCAAACTCGATGGGCATCTGGTACACACTGTGCATGACCGAGTCCCAGTCGTCCAAGACGGCGAAGGTGTTCGTGTCCATGTTCATCTCGCGCTTTAGCTCATCGGAGAGAATGTCCTCGACGGTCAGTTTCTTCGGCAAGACAGGGGGCTTTCCGGGTGGGTGTAGTTAATCTTCTCTCTGTCGCGCCCAGAAGTTCGTTCTTTGTCGTCATGGGACAGCCTGCAGGTACATCGCGCCGCGAGAGCCTCTCAGAACAGCTGACTGTCGGAGACCTAGGACCATGGTATTATAGTGGCAGCGTCCCCATGGACCTCAGATGAAGAACACGATCCAGTCCTTAGACGTTTCGTTGCTCCTACACGCGACAGAAGACGGTGAACGCGTCATTGCGGCTGTGAGAGGACTGATAGACGTCGATGGGCCTCTCGAAACCGAAGAGATGGAAGGGCATTTTGGCAACCGCATCAAAAAGGTCGGCATTCACCTGCACGGGGACCAAGCTACAAAGGCGTTCGCGGTTCTGACCGCGAGGATGCCCTTGGGGCTGAGGAAGGAGTTCGCCAGGGACATCGATAAGCTCATCGACGAGCACTCGTCCCTGTTCTTGAGGTTCGACAAGCAGGAGCTGGTCAAGGGCGAGATCGCCGCAGGGTATGAAGACGCGATCCGGTTGAAGGTCAAGCCGCGGGCTTTCCTAATGCACGGCCACGCGAGGGAGTTCTTCCTCGAGCAGTTGAAGGCGGGGTAGATGTCGAAGCGCTACGTGCTTTTCCTCGCGAGCTCGAACCTGCCAGAGGAGGATTTGCGCAGATTCTCTGAGCTCATCAGGGGGCGGGACCCGGCATCGAAGGTCATTGCAGTCAAGGAGAACCCGAGGGCGGTCATCGTGAAGACGACGAACGAGGTCGCTCCACTCTTGCGAGACACCGGCCCTAGTCTGAAGGTGGGCAAGACAGAACTGGTCAGTGTCCTGACCTCCGGAGCCATCGGTAACCTCAAAAGACGAGCCTCTGCGGCCGCGGCCAATGGCGAAATATCTTAGCGATGAGTACTTCTCGCAAGTGCAGACCGCGCTTGCGCAGGACGCGAAATGGGTGGAAAGCACAAAGAACTTCAAGACGAGCATCGGGTTTGGGGTGACCGACATCGGACAGTACTACGTCGTGAATGTGGATAACGGCGTGACCAATCTGCAGAAGGCTGCTCTAGGGGCTCCTGCGGAGTTCACCTTCGAAGGACCATACGATGCGTGGATCAAGGTGCAGAAGGGGGAGGTGGACATCCAGTCGGCGGTGCTCAAGGGGCAGCTCAAGTTCAAAGGCTCCATAACGAAGGTCATGATGTACAGAGACAAGCTCAACCGCGTCGCTGACGTAATGAAGGGAATTCCCACGGAGTTTTAGGGTCGCACGAAAACGTAGAAAGGATTCCCCTCGCTGCTAATGCGCGCCTCGACCCTGAGCTTCATCCCCAGCTTAACCTCGTCCCGATTGGCCCCCTCGAGCCAGGCGAGGACCTTCACACCACCTGGAAACTCACCGATGACTATCATGTAGGGGTCGCTGCTGGCGAAGCTCGGTGGCCTGATGCTGGCATAGGTACATGTGACTAGTGTCGCCTCCCGGCCGAGATCGACCCATTCGTGCTCTGAACCCATGCACTTCGGGCAGTCGGATTGAGGAGGGAAGGAGACGTTGCCGCATTTCGTGCACCTCGTGGTAACGAACTTTCCGCTCCGGAGGGAATCCCAGAACTCCCTGGTCTTGGAAACAGGCAGGTCGAACCTCAGTGTGAGTGCCCTTCTCGAGTGCAGCATAGGCTCTTCGGACACCTCTAATCCCTCCCGAGAATGGTTACGTAGGCGTAGTGCCCGGTCCCGCCGATGTTGTGAACGAGTCCCACCCCCTTCTTGATTGGAGCCTGATGCTTCCCAGCCTCGCCCCTGAGCTGCTTCGTTATCTCCACGGTCATAGAGACGCCCGTGGCCCCAATCGGGTGTCCCTTCGCCTTGAGCCCGCCGTCGAGGTTCACGGGTATCCTCCCTCCTATCTCGGTCTGTCCTTCGCGAATCATCCTGGCGCCTTCACCCTTCTTGCAGAAGCCTAGATCCTCGTAGGCCATCAGCTCAGCGATCGTGAAGCAATCGTGGGCTGTGGCGACGTCTATGTCCTCGGGGCTTACCTTCGCCAAGGAGTAGGCCGCCCTGGCAGCCCTGACCGCTGCCTCGAGGCCGACATAGGTCCCCCTCCTGCCGAGATTCGCGCTGTCGGATGAGGAACCAATCGCCCTGATCCAGACGGGTGTGTCGGTGAGCTTCTTGGCGACCTCTTCGGAGGCAAGCACCACCGCCGCCGAGCCGTCTGTAAGAGGACAGGCGTCGAAGAGCTTCAGTGGCCACGCTACGACCTGAGAGCCGAGGGCCTTTTCGAGTGTTATCTCCTTCTGGAACTGCGCCAGGGGGTTCATTGCGCCGTAGTGGTGTGCCTTCACCGCGACCCTGGCCAGGTCCTCCTCGGTCGTTCCGAACCTGTTCATGTGGGCCACCGCATGGAGGGCGTAGTAGGCAGGGAAGGTCATGCCAAAGTTTTCGAACTCCCAGAAGTACGAGCCGGCCCTGCCTATCAGCTCTACAGCTGTTGGGGTGTCCACTTCCGTCATCTTCTCGACCCCCACGGCCAGTGCCAGGTCCCCGTCGCCGCTCGCCACGCTGTCGTGGGCGGACTTCAGGGCAGCACTCCCGCTCGCGCAGGCGGCTTCTACCCGCATCGTCCCCGCACCGCTGAGCCCGGCGTACTCGTCGACCACCACCGCAGGCAGCGACTCCTGGCTCCAGCCCCCCATGTTCCCTACGATTACGTTCCTGATGTCCTTCCTGTCCACTCCCGCGTCGTCGACAGCCTGCTTGATGGACTCGAAGGCGAGCTCCCCTATGCTCACGTCCGTCCGCCTGCCGAACTTGCTGTGTCCTATACCCACGACTGCGACCCTGCTCATCTCAACACGCGCTCCGACAAAGCTGGGTTCACCTGTATTTCAGTATCCCACGATGACGAGCTAGCGCCTAGCCCACCACTCCCATCTCTCTGGCGACTTCTTTCATTATAGTCAGGCGCTGGATGTCGTTGGTGCCCTCGTAGGTCTTGATGATCTGGGAGTCCCTCAGAATCCTCTCCACGTTCATGTCCGTGGAGACGCCGTAGGCCCCCATGATGAGCATGGCGGAATGGGCATTCTTCTCTGCCGCCTCGGTTGCCGCTATCTTGGCGATTGAAGATGCCTTGATGAAGTCCTTCCCCTTCGTTGTCAGTGTGGCCGCCCAGTAGGTGAGGAGCCTCGCGGCGTGGACCGCCGCCGTCATCTCTGCTATCTTGAACTGGACCTGCTGGTAGCTGAGGAGATAGGTGTCGAATGTCTGCCTCTGGGTAGAGTAGTTCACGGCCGCCTCCAGGGCCGCCTGGGCGAGGCCGACCCCCTGGGCTGCAACCCCGACCCTGCCATGGTCGTAGGTGGTTAGGGCGAGCTTGACCCCTCTCCCAATCTCCCCCAGGACGTTTGATTCGGGGACCATTAGGTTCTCCAGCACGAGCTCCACAGGCTGGTCCCCTCTGAGTCCGATAACGTCTGTGCGCTGCCCGACGACCAGCCCGGGCGTACCCTTCTCGGCTATGAATGCTGTCACACCGTGGTGCCGCTTCCCTTCCTCCTTGGGGCTCGTCCGGGCGAAAATCAGGAAGATGTCAGCCTTGTCCCCATTGGTGATGAACATCTTCTTGCCGTTGATCACGTACTTGTCCCCCTGCTTCTGGGCAGTGGTGGTGATGGCTGCTACATCGGAGCCCGTCCCCGGCTCCGTCATGGCGTGGGCAGCCACCTTTCCGTCCCTCGCTATTGGGACAAGGTACTTCTTCTTCTGCTCCTCGTTCCCGAACAGGTAGAGGGGGAAGGACACTAGGTAGGTCGCCCCGACGACCGCCGCATAGGCCGCTGAGAACCGGGCGACCTCTTCCATCGCAAGGACCACGGAAAGGTCGTCCCCGCCGCCACCCCCGTATTGCTCCGGGAAGGGGATGCCGAAGAGGCCGAGGTCCGCGGCCCTCCTCACTAGCTTCATGTCCATCTGATTCTCCCTGTCGATCTTCTGGGCAACGGGGCCGAGCTCCTTCTCCGCGAATTCCCTGACCGCCCTTCTGAAGGCCTCCTGCTCCTCGGTTATCTTGATCTCGTAGTCAGCGGAAGTCGGCGACAGCGTGCTCAACTCAGCATTCCCCTCCAAGCTGTTTCATGTGCTGGTAACCTCGCGGATACCACCCTTTCCAGTGAGTTAACCTTTGCCCCCGCCGAGTTATTCGGCACCAGAATCGGCCCGGGGAGAATGATTTCCGCATAGGTTAGGGGAGTGCTCCTGTCTCCTTTCATATCATAAAGCGTAAAGGAAGCAGAGGCCGAGCCAGAGACTCAGAGACCATGGAGATCAGGAAAGTTGCTGTAATCGGAGCGGGAGACATGGGCCACGGAATCGCCGAGCTCTTCGCAGTCAATGGCTTCGACGTTAGTCTGATGGACAAGTTCCCCGACATGCTAGAGAAGGGGAAGGGTAGAATCGCCGCTAGCGTCGCCAAGCTGGTCGAGAGGGGCAAGATAACCCAGGACGTAGCGAAGTCGGCCCTCTCCAGGCTGTCCTACTTCGGGGACATGGCAAGTGCGGTCGAAGGTGCAGACATGATCGTCGAGGCCGTGCCCGAGTCCCTCAGTCTGAAGAAGTCAGTGTTCAAGGAGGCAGGCGAGCACGCTTCTCCCGAAGCAATATACGCGTCAAACACTTCGAACATCAAAATCACAGACCTGGCGGCGGCCGTGCCCAGGCCGGAGAGAATGGTGGGGATGCACTTCTTCAACCCGCCCATGGTCATGAAGCTCGTCGAGGTGATACCAGGCGCCAAGACGGACCCGGCCGTAGAGGACCAGGTGGCTGAAGTCTGCGGGAAGCTCGGAAGGACGGCGGTGAAGGTGCTCAAGGACAGCCCCGGTTTCATCGTGAACAGGCTCAACGCAGCAGACACTCTCCTCTTCTGCCTGATACTCGACAAGGGGGTCGCGACTCCCGCCGAGGTCGACGCATACTTCAAGAGCCAGGGACTGCCCATGGGGCCCTACGAGCTGACTGACTACGTAGGCATAGACATCGCGGCCGACCAGCTGAGCTACTTCGCGGGGGTGCTCTCCCCAGAGTACGGCAAGGGGACAACCTTCGGCCGGATGGTAAAAGAGGGCCAGCTCGGGAAGAAGACTGGCAAGGGGTTCTATGACTGGTCCACTGGCAGGGCGGCGCTTCCCAATGCCACGCCCACGGAGAAGGTCACCACCATGGACCTGTTCGCGCTGGAAATCAACGAGGCCGTGAAGCTGATCGAAGAGGGGGTGGCGAAGCCCGACGACGTGGAAAAGGGGATGGTTCTGGGCATGAACAGGCCCTTCGGTCCAATATCTGTGGCCAAGGACCTCACCAACGCAGAAGTGAAGTCGAAACTAGACGAGCTCGCAACCAAGTTCGACTGCAAGATATTCGCCCCGGCGCACGCCATCCAGGAGGGGAAGCTCAGGGACGCCATCGAGGGAAGGCTTTCTCCTGCTGCCGCGCCGCAGGCGAAGGTCGAAACCAAGGCGGCCGCCGCCCCAGGGGCTTCGAAGCCAGGCGGCGTCATCCTACTCGAAAGGCTCGAGGGGGGTGTAGCGAAGATAGTCCTGAACAGGCCAAAGTACAACACGATTAACGGCGAGGTCCTCGATGGGCTCGATAGGATAATCACAGAGGTCTGGAGCGACCCGGAAATCAGGGTTGTCGTGGTTACCGGCGAGGGGACTATCTTCTCTTCCGGCGCCGACCTGGGCCAATTCTTCGCCAACCAAGTGGCCTTCATGGAATTCAACAGAAGAGGGGAGAGGATAATGAGACGGCTGACCGAGCTCCCCAAGCTGACAATCTCGGTGATGAAGGGGTACGCCCTCGGAGGCGGCCTCGAGCTTGCTGCCTCCTGCGACATAAGGCTGGCCACGGACGACGTGCAGATGGGATTCCCAGAGGTCACGAGAGGGATCGTCCCGGGTTGGTCGGGTACTCAGAGGATACCCAGGCTGATAGGCCTCACCAGGGCTGCATCACTGGTGCTCACTAGCGAGAGAATCACCGGGCAGAAGGCGGTGGAGATAGGGCTGGCAACCAAGCTAATCCCGCCAGGAGACCCGGACGAGTACGCTCTAAAGTACGCGGCCGAGCTGGCCAAGAGCCAGGCCCCGGTGGCAGTGATGCTTGCGAAGAGGCTCCTCAACAAGGGGGCTGAGGTCCCCTCAGACGTGGGCCTCGAAATGGAGGCTGAAGCCCAGGGCATTCTCTTCGGCACAGAGGACATCAAGGAGGGTGTGGCAGCGTTCCTGGCGAAGCGGAAGCCGGAGTTCAAGGGGAAGTGATTGGAGATGGCGGAGCTTAGGGAAGTATACGTGGCCGACTATCTGAGGATTCCCTTCTCGCGGTCGAGGCCCGCCCAGCCTGAGAGGGATGTCTACAACTCCATCAGAATGGATCACGCGCTCGGCCTCCTTATCAGGAAGCTCCTGGAGAGGACGGCCATCGCCCCTGATGAGCTGGGGGACGTGATCACGGGGTGCGCCCTTCAGACTGGGGAGAACTGGCTCTACGGTGGGAGGCACCCGGTCCTGCTGGCTGGGCTTCCCGTATCCGTCCCCGCCCATGGCGTGGACAGGCAGTGCGCATCTTCTTTGAATGCGGCTGCCGATGGATCCATGGAGATAATGACGGGGAACTCCGACGCAGTCCTCGCAGGGGGGATTGAGCACCTCACCCACGTGCCGATGGGGAACAACCCGGCCCTGGTCCCGAACACGAGGCTCCTGACCAGGCCAGAGTACATGAAGTACCAGATGAACATAGGCTACTCCATGGGTCTGACCGCAGAGAAACTTGCGGGAGAGGCTGAGATTACCAGGGAGCAGATGGACCAGTTCTCCTACGAGTCTCACATGAAAGCATCGAAGGCGCTGGACAGCGGATGGTTCAGGCCTGAGCTGATGGACATCAAGGTGGAGGTGGGAGGGGAGGAGAAGGTGATAGATGTTGACCAGAGCATCAGAAAGGACACCACCCTGGAGGGCCTGGCCAAGCTCCCGCCGTCGTTCAAGGCGGGGGGCCTGGTGACTGCAGGGAACTCATCCCCCCTGAACGCCGGGGCAGCGATGGTGATGCTGACATCAAAGGAGAAGGTGGCTGAGCACAAGCTGAAACCCCTGGCCAAGGTGGTTTCCATGGGGTGGGCAGGGGTTGATCCCAGCGTAATGGGGAAGGGGCCAGTCCCGGCTTCGCAGAAGGCCCTCGCAAAGGCAGGCTTGAAGCCGGACGACATAGACATCTGGGAGATCAACGAGGCCTTCGCCGTTGTGCCTCTGTACGCCATACGGCAGCTTCACATCGATCCGGCAAGAGTGAACATCCACGGAGGGGCGATCGCCATCGGGCACCCGCTTGGTGCGTCTGGAGCTAGGTTACTCGGCACGCTGGGAAGGCAGCTGCAGGAGACGGGGAAGAAGTACGGACTTGCCACCCTGTGCATCGGCGGAGGCCAGGGTTTCGCCATGGTTCTGCAGCGCGCCTGACAACCAACGCTGGTCCCAAGAACTGGCTCAGGGATGACTATTTGCGACTCGATTAATCATTCGTTTGATTTCTTTCCACTCAGGTAGAACGTGCCGAGGGCCTTCGCACAAAGGCGTCCGTCTGCGTCCCTTAACTCCCCCTCCGCCACCGCCGTAGAGCCCCCTCGTCTGATCACGACCCCCTTAGCGATGAATGGGCCATTTCTAAGCGGTGCCAAGAAGCTGACATTGATTTCCAGGCTCAGCTGATCTGTTCCCGGGTTCACGGTCATAACAGCCATCCCGCAGGCGGTGTCCATTGTGTAAAGCACCACCCCGCCATGAACGATCCCTCCCCTCCTCGTAATGGCCCTGCTGTAGGGGAACCTCAGTTCTGCGACTCCCCCCCTCATCTTTAGCACCCTGAATCCCACAAGCCTGAACAGCTCACTGTCCGCGCGGAACACCCTTTCCACCTCCTCCTCCACGTTGAGACCCAAATCCTTCCCTTGCTTGAAGAGCTTCTCAAAGCTCCCGGCACTCTTCAGAATTTTGTCGAAGTTATCCAAGTCCTCTAATCGGACTGGACTCGAACCTTTCCCTTCCGCCATGGCGCGGCCGTTCCGGGCTGGCCTAATTACTCTTCCAATCGCTGGCACGAATCAAGGAATTGTTAATATTGGCGGAGGCATCTACTTTCACCCGATTCCCATGGCCATCAGGTCGGTTAACCCATACAACAGTCAGGTGTTGAAGACGTTTGAAGAATTTAGCGACGGACATGTGGACGAACTGGTCGCCAGGGCCGACGCCACCTACCAGTCATGGCGCAGGACCAGCTTCAGGGAGAGGTCTGAGTACCTCTTCCGGGTGACCAAGGAGATGCAGAACAGGATGCAGGAGCTCGCAGGAATTGCCACGCTCGAGATGGGGAAGAGAATCAGGGAGAGCGTGGGGGAGCTCAAGCTGAGCGCAAGCATAGTAGAGTACTACGCGGCCAACGGCGAAAAGTTTCTACAGCCTCAGAAAATAGACGCTAGGTACGGCGAAGCGGAGATCCACTACGAGCCCCTCGGGGCGCTGTTGGGGGTAATGCCCTGGAACTTCCCCTACTATCAGGTCGTGAGGTTCGCCGCGCCCAACCTAATGGCGGGGAACGTGGTTTTAGTCAAACACTCTTCTAACGTTCCGCAGACTTCGATTGCCATTGAGCAGCTGTTCTTGGCGGCCGGGGGACTCGAAGGGCTCTACACCAACCTCCTGATTACAAGCTCGAAGGTCGGACGAATCATAGAGGACCCGCGGATAGCAGGCGTCTCCTTGACGGGAAGCACGGATGCGGGCAAGGCGATAGCGGCTAAAGCGGGAGAGAGCCTGAAGAAGGTCGTCCTCGAACTCGGGGGGAGCGACCCGTTCATAGTGCTGGACGACGCAAACATCGAGAAGGCTGTGGCACAGGCTGTGTGGAGTCGCATGCTGAACGACGGGCAGCAGTGCACCGCGGCGAAACGATTCATTGTATCGGAAAAGGTCGCAGACAGGTTCCTCGCAGGATTCGCAGACGCGCTCAAGAAGCTGCAACCCGGCGACCCCATGGCGCAGGAGACCACCCTTCCACCACTGAGTTCAGAGAGCCAGTTGAAGACCCTCGAGGATCAAATCAGTGTAGCAGTATCGAACGGAGCCAGGGTCCTGCTTGGAGGCAAGCGCATCGAGAGGCCCGGAGCTTTCCTGGAGCCAACCATTCTCACGGACGTAAGACCAGACTCGCCGGCGTACAGAGAGGAGTTCTTCGGGCCGGTGGCCCTGTTCTTCAGGGCGAAGGATGACGCCGACGCAGTCCGCCTGGCTAACGACACCCCCTTCGGGCTCGGAGGAGCGGTTTTCACTGAGGACAGGGAGCGTGGGAAGAGAGTGGCGGCCCAGGTGGAGAGCGGGATGGTCTGGGTCAATCACCCAACGCTCTCCTCGCCCGAGCTGCCTTTCGGTGGAATCAAGAATTCCGGATTTGGCAGGGAGCTCTCCTCCCTCGGGATAACGGAATTCGTCAACAAGAAACTCGTTAGGTTGACTTCTGTCAACGACCCATTCTAGCCGCGCGTTAAAGCCCCCAGTCGGGCCTTAGTGGATTAGGGCCCGTTGGCAAGAGACCACGCCTATGTCTCTGTTAATAAGTAAGTGCGGAGGCGACCTTCGTAAGTGGCAAGGATGGATTTCGAACTTCCTGACGACCTGAAGGAGATGAGGAGGAAGGCGAGGGAGTTTGCTCTAAAGGAGATTACCCCCGAATTCGCCCAGAAATATGATAAGGAAGAGAGCTTCCCTGAAGAACTGAGGAAGAAGGCTTACGCCAGCGGGCTCGTCGACTACTCGAACCCCTGGTCCGTCCTCATCCTGCAGGAGGAGTTCTGCCGGGTTGACGCAGGGACAGGAATCTGCGCGGTGTCGGGCTACTTCGGCCTAGAGACCATTACCCTCTTTGGGACGGAAGAGCAGAAGGCCAAGTACGTGCCAATGGTCACGACTGGGAAAGCGATGATGGGCCTAGCCGTCACCGAACCGTCTGCGGGGAGCGACGTCGCTGGGATTAAGACGACGGCGACGAAGGCGGGAGACCATTACACCCTCAACGGAGCGAAGATGTTCATCACTAACGGCCAGCTGGCTGACTTTCTGGTGACGCTAACGCGCACATCGCCCCAGACCCAGAAGAGGCACCACGGTCTGAGCCTGTTCATCGTCGAGACAGGCACCGAGGGAGTCACAAGGAACAAGCTTCACGAGAAGCTCGGTGTCCGTGCCACGAACACGGCAGAGATTGTGCTGAACGATGTGAAGGTCCCGGCCAAGAACCTCATTGGCGAAGAGGGGAAGGGGTTTTACTATGTGATGACATTCTTCGACATTAGCAGAATCTACACGGCCATACAGGCTGTCGGCATCGCTCAGGGGGCTCTTGACAGGGTCCTCGACTACGTGTTTGCCCAGGGGATGGAGAATCTGAAGGAAGAGACCCTAATGACCATCGGAGAGATGGAAATGAGGATCGAGGCGGCCCGACTGCTGACGTACAGTGCAGCCTCCCGGCTCTTCCAGTTCAACCCAGACCCGAAGCTGACGAGTTCAGCGAAGGCCTTTGGATCCGAAACAGCGGTCTGGGTCACCGAAAAGGCGATGGAAATCACCGGCCTTCAGGGGCTCTCGGGGGACTTGGAGAGGTTCTTCAGGGACGCGAAGATCATGGAGATCTGGGAAGGCACAAGCGAGGTCGAGAAGTTGACAATAGCGAGGACGATGTTCAGGGAAATGATGAAGGAGTTTCTCGGAGAGAAGGGGGGTGCGAAAGCATGAGCAGCGAGGAGCACCAGCTGCTCAGAAGCAGCGTGAGGGAGTTCGCCCAGAAAAACTTGGAGGGCATCTCGGCGAAGATAGAGCGGGACGGGCTGCGACCGGAGACTATCGCGGCAATGGCCGCCCAGGGGTTCCTCGGTGCCTATGTGCCGAGCGAACTTGGCGGCACCGGCCTCGACGAGCGGGGATACATGATCGTGCTGGAGGAGCTGGCCAGGGTCTCGCCGTCCGCTGCAGTGAAGGTCCTTCTCACCAAT
>Ga0187769_10002000_pt1 | contig 11815 bp, 10 predicted proteins | sample 0116_SJ02_MP02_1_FD_133140 | JGI IMG/M metagenome (GOLD analysis project Ga0187769, IMG submission 133140) | Tropical peat soil microbial communities from peatlands in Department of Meta, Colombia - 0116_SJ02_MP02_10_MG | ecosystem: Environmental > Terrestrial > Soil > Wetlands > Peat | place... | reverse complement strand
TCATCGGCCCTAATCATTTCGGCAAACTGGTTATCACTCATAGCATTGACGCCGCTGTCGGTGAGCATATCTAGAAATATGTCCTTAGTCTTGAGGAGGAACGTATTGTAGCCCGCTTCCCCCATAGCATTGAGACGTGCCTCGATTGGTATCAGCGAAATCTTCTGCACCATTCGCGTCTTGTGCATCTCAATTGGTATTTCTTTACCTGAAGACAACCTGATCGACATAGAATAACCTCCATACCCGCACTGTGGTTACGGGCTGATGCCAAGTTATGGGTTGCGGCATGGATGTGACAAAAAGAGACTTTAATGTCTCAACTGATACTCCGCGCCCATGACGGTTGCTGAGAAAGTAAGATACTTTGTAAAGAACAGACCGTACGTATCCGAAGCACTAGAGAACAATATCGTGAACATGAGCCAACTGGCGAGAACAATTCGAAGAGAGCTGAACCTTCGCAGCATCTATGCAATAAAAGCAGCATTAAGAAGATACTCTTTCAGCCTGAGAAAAAACCGATCATTCAGAGAACAGAAGGTTCTACGGCAGCTTCGTTTGAGCAAGTTAATGATTCTAGACAACCTCTCGATAGTGATGACCGACAGAGAGTTTGAAATCATGAATAAGATGAAAATCAAGCTGAGCGATCTGCACTATGTCTACTTAGTAGAGAAAGGTCTACTCAAGAAGATTCGGGAGACTGTTAAACACAATTTATCTCTGATTCACGAAGACTGCACGGCTCTCGTTATCAATTCACCTGAGCAGATGGAAACTACGCCTGGTGTTGTCTGGTACCTTACATCTCTACTGTCGTCACAGAACGTCTACTCGTTGGCATTCACATCGTGTTACACCGAAACTACGATCGTCATAGAGAGGAAGGATGCAATAAAGAGCTATGAAATCCTGTCCCGAGTAATTGGATAGGAGACTCTCGCTTCGTCGCACTTGGCCTTGTTAACCTATGGTCAGATGTCAATAGAAGGACTCGCTTGATGCATTTGGTGGGGCCGAAGGGATTCTCATGGTTCGGGCCTCGAACCATTTTGAACCCTCGACTTCCGCCATACCGTCATGTCTACGGGTTTCTTCGCTCCTGAAGTTCGTCATCCCATTCAGGTCCGCAAACCCGTTAAGGTTTGGTCTTCTGGAGCCCTTGGCGGGTACGTATCCCTGTCGTCATCCCTGGCTAGACACCGCCACCCCTTGTGATTTCATCGGGTGTCTACGGCCCCACGCGGGTTGGACAGGGCGGCCCCAGCACCTCACCCTCAGGGAGTTGCTATAACGGTTATGGCTGAATGTGAGTCAACGCGTATAATACTCCGAACAGCGGGAATCCTACTGAAGGTTCTTGCTAAAGATAGGACTAATCGGCAAGACAAACGCCGGTAAAACCACATTCTTCAACGCTGCAACCCTCCTAACCGCCGAAGTCTCCACCTACCCCTTCACAACCAAAAAACCGAACATAGGCCAAGCAACGGTCAAGACTATCTGCGTGTGCAAGGAACTCGGGGTCAAGGATAATCCCAGAAACTCAACCTGCATCGACGGCTCCCGCTTCATCCCCATACAACTCATCGACCTCCCCGGCCTGATCAAGGGTTCATGGGAAGGAAAGGGGTTGGGAAGTCAGTTCCTAAGCGTCGCCTCCCAAGCGGACGCCCTCATACACATAGCAGACGCTTCTGGGAGCGTAGATGCTGAGGGAAAACTCACCAAGCCAGGCATGGGCAATCCCGTCGCCGACGTCTACGATATTGAAGAAGAGATTGTGCGTTGGTATACGAAGTCGATCGATAAGACACTTCAAAAGATCAAGAAGCATTCGAAGAAAGGCTCGCCTGTGGACCAGTTGTTCGCACAGGATCTAGCCGGCATGAAAATCACTGCAACTCACATCGCGCAAGCACTCAGTGGTACAGGCTTAACGGAGAAGGACTTGGGTAAATGGTCACGTGAAGATGTTTGGAGTTTCGCGAAGAGCGTCCGAGAAATCTCAAAGCCCACACTGATCGTTGCAAACAAGATGGATATCGCACTGGGTGAGAAGAACTATGAGAAGTTAATCAAAGAGTTTGGGCAGGCGTTCGTGATCGCCGCATCAAGCGACGCTGAACTTGCCTTGCGGAGGGCCGAGCAGAGCGGATACGTTGAGTATGTTCCGGGTGAAGAGACCTTCAAGGTTAAGGATAGGAGTAAGCTCACTTCCGAGCAGCGGGACGCTCTAACCTACGTTGAACAGCGCGTTTTCTCGAAATGGATACGGACGGGTGTGCAGTTCGCTCTCAACACATGCGTCTTCAAACTGCTCGGAATGAATGTTGTCTATCCGGTCGAGGACGCTGACAAGTTTTCGGATAGGAATGGTATGTTGCTTCCCGACGCCTTCCTAGTCCCATACAACGCCTCCGTCTCAGACCTAGCCGCCCAGATTCACAGCGAGCTGGCTAGAACTATGATTTATGCTGTTGACGCTCGCACAAAGATTCGTCTCCCGACGGATTACAAACTGAAAGACCGGGATGTCGTTAACATCGTGGCGGCCACAAAGAGAAAACTTCAGCTTAAGACCCGATGACTTTCAGCAAATCCGCTTTGGTGATAATGCCCAGCACGTGTCCACGTCGCACGACGAGCACCGAGGGCTCATACTGGAGCAGCGCAGAAACCCTCGACACAGATGCAAATTCGTTCACAAGGGGGAACGCCTCATCCATTATCGTCTCTATCTCACCCTTCGACACAAGGTCAGGTTTCGGGGAAGACACGAGCTTCTGAAGAATCGTCTTCTCCGTTAGCGAACCTACGACTTGGTTGCCGTTGAAGACAGGTAGCTGAGAGAAACCTGTCTCTCGCATCAAATGCACACCCTTAGAGATCGGCTCGTGAGCCTGCACGCTGACGACCTTGCCGTGGCAGATCTGCTTCGCCTTCATCTCGTTCCTCCGCTCCAAACTTTCAAGTGTGTCGAAAATCGCCTTGGTTTTCAGGTACGATGGGCTAATGTTCTTGCTCTCGATTTTAGCGATCATCGACTGGCTGACCCCCGCGAGGTTGGCTAACTGTTTCTGGCTCATCGCCAGTAGTCGACGTCGTCTCCCAATCTCTGCCAGGCCCGGTAGCATGTAATGAACCCCCTCTGAGTGATATTCCAGTAAGAATATGAATTTGAGCCTAATATTCCCCTACCAATAAGGTGGTAGTCGTTTCGGTTTGGAGACGCGTTACGCCAATAACGCGGTTTCAGCGTCCCCGTCCACTGGCAGACCACTATAGCATACACTCAACAATTGCGACGATTCGAGCCCATGTTTTTCCCTTCCCCTAGACGCTAGCCACCACTGTTGAAATCGAACCCCGGAATGACCTTGTTTCGGGGGTAATTCTTTAGGGAATTTTTTCGTATCGTAAAGTTATATTATAGGAATATCCGACTTTCGCCAATACCTTTCAGTGAATCCATTTGAGCAAACTTTCTAGCGGATCAACCAACGTTGCAGTGGCTTTGAGCCAAAAACCCCGCTCTTACATGTTCACCTCCGAGAGCGTCACCGAGGGCCACCCCGACAAGGTAGCTGATCAAATCTCAGACGCGATCCTCGACGCAATCATGGAGAAGGACCCCAAGTCACGCGTCGATATCGAGACTCTCATAATGAAAGGAACGATAATTGTAACCGGGCAAATCTCCACCACCAGCTACGTCCCCATTAGCCACATCGTTCGCGACGTCCTACGCGATATTGGCTTCGACAACGCGAAAGTAGGCTTGGATTGGGAAGCCTGCGGAGTTCTCGTCTCAGTAGAAGAGCAGTCTCCAGACATCGCCATGGGCGTCGATAAGGAGGACATTGGCGCCGGCGACCAGGGAATGGTGTTCGGTCATGCGACTAATGAGACTCCTGAACTCATGCCTCTGCCAATCATGCTAGCTCACAAGCTTGTCAAACGCCTCGCCGACGTGAGAAAACAGGGAATTCTGCCATACCTGCGCCCTGACGGAAAATCGCAAGTGACCGTCGAATACGTGAACGACAAGCCCAGACGCGTGGACGCCATCGTAATCGCGGCCCAACACAATGAAGACGTGCCGAGGGATCAAATGAAGAAGGACATAATCGAGAAGGTGATCGAATACGTCATCCCCAAGAACATGCTCGATAAGAACACTAAATTCTTCATAAACGAAACCGGCCGCTTCACAGTTGGCGGGACCCTCGCCGATTCTGGCCTTACCGGGCGGAAGATAATTGTCGACACGTATGGCGGAATCGGAAGCCATGGCGGCGGATGTTATTCTGGAAAAGACCCAACTAAAGTGGATCGGTCTGGAAGTTACATGGCGCGGTACATTGCGAAGAACATAGTCGCAGCAGGACTCGCCGAAAAATGCGACGTACAGATCGCGTATGCGATTGGAGTTTCGAAGCCAGTTTCTGTGATGGTCAACACCTACGGAACTGGTAAGGTGCCCGACGAGAAGATTACGGAGGCGGTGAAAAGAGTCTTCGATATGACCCCTAGGGGAATAATTGAGCGCCTAAACCTCCGAAAGCCCATCTACAGAAAGACGGCAGTCTACGGCCATTTCGGGCGAGACGATCCCGACTTCACCTGGGAACGCACTGACAAAGTGGACGAACTTAAGAAATACGTGTAACCACGAATTGGCCACAAAGCACCAATCGTAGACCCATTCAATTCCAGCCCATTGCAACGATTAACACCAGTATATTGATTAGGCCCGCAAGTGCGGTTTCGTGGCTCAACGTTGAGCGGTTGCCAATGGATGTGGGAAAGTCACTACAGCGCGTAGTTGAAGTAGGTAGAGTTCTCGCTCTAATCCTCGCCGTATTCTCAGCAATCACCTACGTAATCACACTCGTCTTGGGGCCAGTACTATACTTCTCTACCTCAGACGGTCTGAAGGACGCAGTGCACATCATCCATCAGCTACCGTTGGACATCTTCATGTTGTACACGGTCTACCTCCCCGGCGGAATGAGTCACGGAGCACTGTTCGCAGCCATTTGGATCATTTTCGTGGTTTGCATAGTGGCTGCGGGTCTTAGCAGGGGCGGGTTTCTAAAGTCGGTTAGAGAGGCACTCTCTAACCCAATTTCAGTCGCAAAAACAAGCTTCCTGTACATCATGCCATTGGTAGCCACGGGCCTGCTCTACGCAACAATTCTCATCACAGACTTCCAAACGACACAGGGAATCCAAACAGGCAGCTTAAACTTTCCAGCCCAAACTAGCCCATATTTGATCCTCCTCAACCTTGCCTACGCACCTATAGACGAAGAGTTCGCTTTCAGAATCACGACCATCGGAATTCCCCTAGCCGTATTCCTTCTGATCGTCTACCGATCGGACCCACGATTGACCGGCCTGAAGAAACGCGCGGCATTGCTTCTCCTCACCCTATTCAGTCCCGAACTCGCCAAATCCAAACTGGGATACAAAACCGTCGCCGCGAACGGTCTCATCCGTGGCATTAGCCCACTCGAGTGGGCGCTTATACTGGTAAGCTCGATAATGTTCGGGCTAGCTCACTACATTAGCGGGGGCGGCTGGGAAATCGGGAAAGTTTCCACAGCGGCCTTGGCAGGTTTCGTATTTGCAATTATGTACGTGAGCTACGGCGCCTACGCCGATATACTCCTGCATTGGTTCTTCAACTATTACTTCACAATCCTTGATATGGCGAGCACCGCTTATGGCGGCACGTTTGTTGGTTTCGCGAACTTTGTCGAATTCACCAACATAATCGCAGGGGTAGTGGTGCTTGTGGTCTTTCTGCTAACTTCCGCCTTAAGAGTATCGGACTACCTCACGTCGAAGGCCGCGGGGATTCCCACAACGACCACGTGAACCATTCGACAATCTTATACGGCAAAGCAACTGAATTCAGCTTGGTGTAGGGGCCTGTATAACCACCAAGTCCGCTAAAAAACTCGAAACAACCCTCTCTCAGCCCTTACCTTCTCAAGCAAGTGACAACTCATGACAATTCCAGAGAAAACTGAGAGCGCGAAGAAATTCCTTCCTCGAATCGTCGAGAAAAGATGGGACCATAATCTCGAGGGAAAAATTTTCGACCAATGGCAGCAGGAAGGAACGTTTAGGTTTAAGTTCGGCAAAGGAGGCAAGCCTTTCGTCATCGACACTCCGCCGCCAACGACCTCAGGGACGTGGCACATAGGAGCAGTGGCATCCTACTCACAGATCGACATGATTGCCCGATCGCAGCGGATGCAAGGAAAACTTGTCCTCTTCCCAATCGGATTCGACCGGAACGGAATCAACGTCGAGATATACGTTGAGAAACATTCCAAGGTAAAGATGCGGGACACACCGAGACAGCAATTCATCGACTTATGCTCCCACGCGCTCGACGACCTTGAGGGCCAAATGATGAACATGATGAAACGCGTCGGGTTGAGTGGAGACTACGATGCGAAATATCATACCGATCACGAATCCTACCGGAAGCTCACGCAAGCTACATTTATCGAACTCTGGAAAAGGGGGCTCATCTACGAAGCAACACGCCCTAACAACTACTGCTATGAATGCGGAACAACAATCGCCGACGCAGAAGTAGAGTATGAAGATCTCCCATCCAACCTGGTATATGTGAACTTCAAGATCGAAGAAACAGGCGAAATGCTAGTTATCGCTACAACACGGCCCGAACTCATTTGCGCATGTCAGCTGGTAATCGTAAACCCGACGGACGAGAGGTACACGAAGATTCATGGAATGCACGTGATTCTACCCATCTACGGCCGCAGAATCCAGATTAAACCCCACCCAAGAGCGAAGCCCGAATTCGGCACGGGGGCAGTAATGATATGCAGCTACGGAGACTATACGGACGTTCTACTCTTCAGAGAGCTAGGCCTAACAGAGATCCTAGCCGTCAGTCCGAATGGCAGACTCACCGCTGCCTCGGGACCATACGAAGGCTTAACGATGCGGGAAGGTCGCTCACGAATACTTGAAGACCTACGCTCTCAAAACCTTCTGGTTAAGACTGAAAACATTAGGCACCGAACACCAGTGTGCTCACGCAGCAACACCCCGATCGAAATCATACCGATGAAAGAATACTACCTAAAACAAATAGAGTTCATCCCAAAGCTCAAACAACTTGCTAAACAGATCACCTTTCACCCCAATGCGGCCAGGCAGATACTGCTCGATTGGATCAACTCAATAGTAATTGACTGGCCGATATCGAGACGCCGCGTGTACGCAACCGAAATTCCGGTCTGGTACTGTAAGAATTGCGGCACACCCTTCCTTCCGCCTCCAGGCGAGTATTACAGGCCATGGAAGGATCAGCCACCCTCGGCAATGTGCTTAAAGTGCGGTCACCCAGAGTTTGAAGGAGACACGCGCACCTTCGACACTTGGATGGACTCAAGCATTTCCGCGCTTTACATCTCCAAATATCAACTTGACTCGAACTTCTTCAAGCGGGCATACCCTGCGAGCATAAGGCCTCAGGGCAAAGACATAGTGAGAACTTGGCTTCATTACTCAATTCTCAGGTGCTACCAACTAACAGGCCGGGCACCCTTTACAGATGTGTGGATAAACGGGCTTGGGATGGATGAGCAAGGTCAGGCGATGCACAAGAGCAAGGGAAACGTTGTGGAGCCTGAGCCAGTGCTTGAAAAGTTCGGTTCAGACGCATTCAGGTTCTGGAATGCTTCCGAGGCTACGCTGGGTTCGGATTTCCGTTGTTCGGAAATGAGAATCGCTGTAGCTCACAGATTCATGACGAAGTTCTGGAATCTTTCCCGTTTCATCTCGTCTTTCCCGGAAGTCAAGAATGCCAGACTTCAACCCACCGACAAATGGATTCTCTCCGAACTTACCCTACTGATACAAAAATCCATGGCGGGCTATCACGATTGCAATTTCTTTGTTCCCTCAACCTCGATCAGAGATTTCGTCTGGGAGACATTTGCCTCCCACTACCTGGAGATGGTCAAGCCTCGGGCCTACGGCGAGGGTTTCACAAAGACTCAACAGAAAGCCGCCTGGTATACACTCCACACCGTATTGAAGAACGTCCTGCTCCTACTGGCGCCCATCGCCCCGTTCATGCCAGAGCATATATGGCGGCAATTGTACTCGAAGAGAAGCATACATGCCCAGCGATTCCCGAAGCCCGCATGGCCGACGGCGCACAAGCGCTACACTGAGAAGATTCTGACCTTCAACAGAGAGGTCTGGAAAATTAAGAAGGAGAGAAACTTGGCTCTCCGCGACCCAGTCGAGCTAAAGGTACCGAAGGCCCTAGCGCCCTTCACGGACGACTTGGTCAGGATGCATTCATTGATCAGGAAGCCCTAACCGAAGTGCAATAGTTTAATATCGCAAGGATTCCTCTAGCGGATTGATTTCGATGAATATCTCAGAGCTTAAGCCTGGAATGAGGCGTGTGGACATAACCGCCAAGATTCAAGAAATCTCGCCTGCAAGAGAAGTAACGACAAGAAGGGGTGAACAATCCAGGGTTGCCACAGCGGTTGTCTCTGATGATTCTGGCACGGTTAAATTGAACTTGTGGAACGAGCAAATCGACCAGGTAAAGGCTAACGATACCGTAACGATCGAGAATGGATACGTGGATAGTTTCCGGGGCGAGACTCAGCTGAACGTAGGCCGATACGGTAAGCTCACCGTGCAACCATAGCCTCCCGTATCTGACACTTTCGTCGGTTAAGGCTCAAAATTTGAGCGCAGACGATCGCTTCGAAGAAATAAAACACCTACTTGACTCAACGATAAATGAATTTCAAACACTGTTCGAATCCGCGGGGGGGTTCGAGGATTCAAGGGTAGGGAATGGCTGGGCTCCCGAAAAGATAACGCCCGAAATCTACTATCTTGAGCCCAAACCACTACCAGAACTGCTCAAGACCGCGGAAGGCCGTAAGACATCCCTGTTCAAAAACCGGGTCCTCACTCTCCTTAAACCTAAGGAGCAAGACGTTCACACCGCGGAGAACCCTAAATTAAAACTCATTCCATTCTGGAGAATTCGAGGATACCATGAATGCTTCTATTTTAGGGGAAACACGTACAAAATCGATCTTCCCCCTGATGTCGTCGCTGTAGAAGTTGAGGGAAAGATCAGAGATCTAGTCGAGTTGAACTCTGCTGAAGGGCAGGGAATATCAAATTTGGCAAAACGACTCCTTGGAAGAAATGAAGGTTCCGGAACGAAATCATTCCGGCTAAGCGAAATCACGGAGCTAGCCTACATGTACGATGAGAATTCCCTCTTTCTCAACGCGCAAGGAAGGGAAGATCTCGAGGCTGAAGCGTTCTTCGATCGTTCCCTACCGTTGAAGAAGACGACGTACGAAGAACTGCGCCAAGAATACCCCGGCGTGGAATTCGAGTCAAATTCGATAACTAAAGAGGACTTGGTCCAGAAGCTTCACGCGATGATCGTAAAGCCTCCCGCAACATTCTCAAAGATACTTAGCAACCGATTCCAGGTGACTCAATTAGCCCAATACCTAATGCCAGTCTACTCTTTCATCTTTGAATGGCGCGGCCAAAAAAGGTCATTATCGGTGCACGGGTACACCGGTGGAATCTTTCAACCCTGAGAAAATTTGCGGTACCTAGGCCGTTTGAGAATTCTCCGTAGCCGGAAGTAGAGCTTCCTTCCATAGCGCAACACCGACCAACGAACAACAAACACGACCGCAACGACTCCCACAATCAGAGCGATGAACTGATACGGCTGAGCTACCACCTCGTAAGTGGCCTTGCCCGAGTTCCCTAACGTGTCTACGGCGCTCACTTTCAACGTCCATGTTCCGCCCCGAATTAAATCAAAAAGTGTGCTTGAGTACGAAGCACGCCATTCACCAATAGAAGGGTCGTAGGTCGCCGTCAACGCTGTGACTGATGATCCGGTAATGACAACAACGTTCACCGATCCAACGGTCAAAGGCGTTCCGTCTGGATATGTTATCTTTGATATGATGCTGACTTGGCCGAATGGGATCTGAATTTGCGTGCCATTCAGTTGACTGCTTATGGCCAAGCTGGCATTAGTAACTGTGAAGTAGTTAGAATCTGTGTCAACTGCTGCACCTGTGTTCCCGAACCCATCGTCAAAAGCCAAGGCAGGCATTTCGAAGCGATATTTCCCACCGGGAGTTGCGTTAGCGAAGAGTTTGATCCCAGCCGTCCAGATCCCGTTTGCGGGGTCAACAAGGGTCATATTCGCAGGGCCAATTGTGGTCTGGCCTCGCATCAGGATGACAGGCCCAGAATTCGACTTTGAATTAACTACGGGGCTGCCATCTGGGTATTGAAGTGCCATCGAGACATTAGCAACCTGCGTCCGCTGATAGGTTGAGTTTGGCTGATCTACGATTCTTGCCGACAAGACTGCCGGCGTCACGGTAAATTTCGCGGTGGAAGCAAAATCCTGCTGCGGATTATCAAATGTGCCGGTGCCATAGATCACCGCTATAAATACGTCTGTAATCGCATCTGGCGGAATTCTCCAGCTATTATTGAAATCGCCGTCGGTCGTCGAAGTTAGCGTAGCGTGTACGATATTGCCTGCCGGGTCTTGAATCGTCAAACCGAAGCTCGTGTCCGGGAAAACACCGCCGCCCAGGATGACTACTGATTGCGTTCGTTGGTATACGGGTTCCGCGGAGCCCCAGACACCAAAGTGGGCAGTCGCCTGTACGGTATCGGTTGTTGATGACGTAGAGAGGCTGAGTAGATATGTGCCCAAAGTAGCATTTGCCGTCAGAGGATATGTTATACCAGGAGGAATGAGGCCTCCAAATATCGGCGCGAAGTTTGTCCCCGTATAACTTGTCTTGTTGGCAGCGGGACCCCTTACCCAAAGGTAGTATTGTTGGCTTGGCGAAAGTCCGGAACCGATTAGGGTTACTTGCTTGTCTCGGATGGTGTACAGGAATTGATCCGTGCTTAGCGAAGGTGCTGCTTTTGCTGGAATCGGAAACGAGAGTAGGATGATTGCTAGAGCAAGCAGTATGATTGGAGCTTGCTTCATGTTCTGCTTCTCTCCGCTTTCCCACTTCCCGTGACGGGTACGGTGTCATTTGGCGCCGGGAGAGGGATTCGAACCCCCGAGGCCCATAAGGGCCACGGGCTTGCATTGAAGCTGACACTCAAGGCCCGCGCCTCTGGACCATGTTTCATGATGTTAATCCACTCGGCCATCCCGGCTAAGTATCCCTGAATGCGATTCCTATTTAAGTTCCCGTTGGCTTGCGAACGCGAAAGATCGGAGAAACCTTTGCTTTGGTAACCCCGCGTTACGAGTTTCTTCAGCACACGACAGACGCATACATTCAATCCACTGGCGCAACTTTTGAAGAGGCGCTCGAAAACGCGGGCATCGCGCTCTTCGACACGATGTGTAACATCAGCTCAATCTCGCACAAGAAAGTCGAGAATGTTGAGGCTGACGGGGCTGACGAGGTAGCACTTCTCTATGACTGGCTCGAAACACTACTGCTGAAGTTCGAGCTCGACGGTAAAGTCTACTCGAAGTTTCATGTCGAACCTGTGAAGGTTGGCTCCAATACCCTTCACCTAAACGCCAAGGCATACGGCGAGGCATACAATCGACAGGTGCATGGCGCCAAAGTTGAGGTAAAGGCGGTAACCTATCACAGAATGGAGGTTCTTAGAGAGGGAAATTCAGTCATTCTTAGGTTCATACTTGACCTCTAATCGCCTTGAAACTGGGAATTAGGAAAAGTTTCACAGGGTC
>Ga0187769_10001998_pt1 | contig 11819 bp, 14 predicted proteins | sample 0116_SJ02_MP02_1_FD_133140 | JGI IMG/M metagenome (GOLD analysis project Ga0187769, IMG submission 133140) | Tropical peat soil microbial communities from peatlands in Department of Meta, Colombia - 0116_SJ02_MP02_10_MG | ecosystem: Environmental > Terrestrial > Soil > Wetlands > Peat | place... | reverse complement strand
TTTCACGTGGGAAAAGAAGAAAAAAGTCAGAGGCTCTGTGTGCTAGCTTTGGCTGGGGCCCTCCTATCGTCACAGCATCCTTCTCTTAAGCATTTTCGGGACAAGCCAGGGCACGTGGAACACTGGTCAATTCCCCAGAAGGGTTCCGAGCATTCACCTTTATTGTAAAAGCTAAAAACATGGGTAAACACAAACCAGCAATAAACGCAATTCTTGATGCTCACTTCGTTTTCACTCCTATGAAAGGATATTTGAGATTACTTAACATTTTCCAGTTTGAGCCTTAACGCTAGTTTACGCGCCTCTCTGCGACAGTTTTCAGAAACAAAGACTAAAACCTGTTGACCGCCCTAAGCACTTTTTCAGCTGTGGTCGCACTGAAAAGGAGGTCATCAATTGTCGCTGTGAAGGTAGCAAGTGTACTGTCGCATTTGATTTGGCTTACAACTTTCTGCTGTTCAACTACGGTTTTCACCATTAATTTCGGCGGCGACTTAAAGTTGTCTGGTGAAAGGGCGTTGGCGATTGCTTTGGCAATCTTCTCATCGCCGTATTCAAGCGTGATCGTTGCTTCCAATCTTTTCGCCCCTCAACTGTTTTCCAGCTAGTTCGTCAACGGTTTTAACGAAAGCTTCTATCTTGTCCAGCGGCACTTGGGCTCCTGCCGCGATGTTGTGTCCTCCGCCTTTGCCACCGTAGGTTTCCGAAGCTAACCGCATAATCTCTCCCAAGTTCACTCCCTTCCGAATCGCTGCCTCTGTTGTTCTTGCCGAGAATTTGGCGATCTGCTCTTTTTCAACGTGAGCGAACGCTAGAAGCGGTTTTTCGTTGTTGGCGACGCCTGAGATGATTATGGATGAGACAGTACCTATGATTTTTTCGTTGATGAAGTCTTCACCGTAAATGACGTAGATGTTTTGGAGTTCACGCATGCGCTCGGGTTTCTCCGCTACCCAACCGAGGTACTTGCTGATGCTTCTCCGATAGTCTTCAAGAATTCTATTTCCTTCTTCTAAGGCGGCTTTGCGGTCGCCCATGCAGATGGCGATGCCGAGGCTTGGCCTATCCATGCGTCCCGCAGAGTTTAAGACTACGGCGAATTCTCTTGCGTCGCGCAAAGCTGTGTTCGGTTCTTCTTTGGTCAAAACGTAGATGTCCCCGATGAGGTTCTCAACTTCCATGTGCAACCCCTTAGACAGCAGATGGTCCGCAAGCGCCGAGCAAAGCCTTTTTCTTTCATCGTCAGTTAAGTCGCACAGCGCTCGCGGCTTGTCGCCCTTCTTAAGCGGGATGCCTAAGCTGTCGAGAAAGGCTAAGGCTTTGTCTTCTTCCCCGCTTAACCCTGGAATAAACGGGTTAGTCGTTGTCGCCAACGTTTTGTAGAGAGGTCTGGTTTCTCTGCCGAAAAAAGTCAGGTCTTTCTCAACCTTCAGCAGGCCAGCTGCGACGGCGTCGTCGACTATTATCTCGTTGGGGCCGCACAGTTTTCTTTGGTCATACTTGTCCTGCATGTCGCCTAACGCGCCGACCAAAGCGATAGGTGCTAAATCCACGTTCGCAGCGTCAACTGCTTTAGCGACAAAGTAAGCAACGCCAGAACCGCTGATATCAGATGCGCCGTCTATATTGAACATATGAGGGTTAACTTGAAAGAAATTTGGGTTATTTGTTGTGCCGTTTACCTGGTGATGATCAAGGATTAAGGCTTTGAAACCAGGGATTTTCTCGTTTAGCAAGTCAAGGTTTCCGCTGCCGAAGTCAGTTAATATTACAAGCTGCGGTTTGTCGGGGACTATTTCACCGATGATTTTCTCATCAAGCTGCTGAGTAATCCTGATCCTGAACTTCGCGTCAAGCCTGAAAAGAGTTTTCCCCATAACACCTGCAGCTGCGATCCCGTCCGCATCTAAATGTGAAAAAACATGGATGAACCCGTCTTTATGAACCATTTCCAAGATCGTTTTCGATGCTTCCTTCGCCGATTCCAAGAAATGGTCGATTGATTCCTGCTTCGCAGCCATGAAATTCACTCTTTGGCTAAAATGCGCGATTAGATTTAAAGCTACGTATCAACCAGAAAACTATATCTCCGCAAAAATTGTGGGGATGAAGCTTTTTAGGTTACGGAGGCGATTTTTGCTTGGTACTTAAAGTTCTTCGCTAGCAGGCCTTCACGTTTGTAGTACCGTGACAGCTTGTGGATTCTTGCCTCGATTATCTGCATGTTGCGTTTGTTATGCAGGTCCTTCTTGTTCTTGTCTAAGTGAACGGCGAGGCTTTGTGCTTTCTTCATGAGGTTTGATAGGTCTTCCGGCATTGTTGGTGCTAATCCTGCGCTCTGGAGAATGTCGCTTATGCTTTTGCCAATTAGGGGCTTTACAAGCGGAATCGCGTATTGGTCCCTGAGGATTGTGCCTATGCTGCTGAGGGAGTGACCTTCCTTGGCCAATTTTATAATGAATGATTCTACTTCTTCAGGCTGATACTTGCACCAGCTTGGAGGCCTTCGGCTGACAGGTCGTGTTGAATGGGATTTTCCTTTTTCCTGCTTTGGCATCTTTACACCTTAAACTGCACCTTAACCACATCGCACAAATATTTAAAATGATTGGTGATAGGAGGTGCCGGCTGCGTTAATTCTTATATACACGTTTTTATAAGAAGCTGGGGAAGATCAAGGATTGTGGAAACAGTTTCAATCGCATTCGATTAGGCGGCGCCGAAAAGATGAGCTTATTGTTTTTAAAAATTGTAAAATTAGATGTGTTATTCATGAGTGACACGATATGATTAGCGATTTGGTAATTGAGACAAAAGGGCTTCGAAAGACTTTCGTCTCTAAAGATAGGGGTGGAAGGAAAGAAGTAGAGGCAGTTAAGGGTATAGATCTCGCCGTTAGGAAAGGAGAAATCTTCGGGTTCCTGGGTCCAAACGGTGCTGGCAAATCCACCACCCAAAAAATGCTCTCCACGCTGTTGTGTCCGACTGGAGGGGAAGCCAAAGTTCTTGGATACGACTTAGCGCAACAGCAACAACAGATTAGACAAAACGTTGGATGCGTTAGTCAAGCAGGTGGCGCAGATCTTTATTCCACAGGCGTTCAAAACCTGGTCCTCCAAGCTCAATTATACGGTTTGGAAGCTTTGACCGCAAAGAAATATGCCTCCCAATTCGTGGAACGTTTCCAAATGAGCTCATTCATAGACAGACCGGCCATTTCTTATTCCGGCGGGCAAAAGCGTCGCTTAGACATTGCACTCGGGATGATTCACCGCCCGCAACTCCTGCTTCTCGATGAACCAACATCAGGACTTGACCCACAAAGCAGAGCATATCTGTGGGAAGAAATAAGAAAATTGAAAGCTGATGGCGTTACCATCTTCTTGACCACTCAATACATGGATGAAGCTGACAAGCTCTGCGACACGATAGCAATCATAGATATCGGAAAGATCATTGTGACAGGAACACCCGAAGAACTGAAGAGCTCAGTAGGCGGCGACACAATCGTTTTCAGCTTTCTAACAGAAGAAACCGCGCGCAAGGCGGAAGCGATGTTGACCGAGAAAATTCCAAAAGATAGGATCCAAACCAGAAACAACGCGGTCCACCTGAACATAAAAGACGGCGAGAGAATGATGCCGGAACTTCTGCGTGCACTGGACGCAAAAGACCTGGAAGCACAAACCGTGACCCTGTCAAGACCAAGTCTGGATGATGTGTTTCTAAAGTACACTGGGCGCTCACTTAGGGAGGATGACACAATAAAATGAAAATCCTACATGACACAAAACTAATGTTCGTACGCAACATGCAACACACTCTAAGAAGTCCCGTCTTCGTTTTCGTGAGCATGTTTCAGCCACTGATGTATTTGCTCTTGTTTATGCCGCTTCTGAACAGCCTGGGAGGAGTCCCAGGACTGCCCGCAGGCAAAACGGTAGATGTATTTATCCCAGGACTCTTGGTTCTCCAAGCGCTCTTCGGCACAGCCTTCGTCGGATTCTCACTCATTGACGACATAAGATCAGGCGTTATAGAACGATTCTTGGTAAGCCCAGTGAATCGGCCAGCAATTCTCTTAGGCAGAGTTCTAAGAGACGCAGTCATCCTTCTGTTCCAATGCATTCTAATTACGCTTGTTGCCATCCCATTTGGCCTAAGCTTGAACATTTACGGATTCTTACTTTCATTGTTACTTTACGCATTAATCGGAGTTACCATGGCGTCCATCTCATATGGGTTCGCCCTTATCTACAAAATCGAAGACCCGCTCGCTCCAACCCTTAACACAATTACACTTCCTGTCTCTCTGCTATCAGGCATTATCCTTCCTCTCGCACTAGCACCAGTGTGGCTGCAAGACCTATCGAAAATCAACCCATTCTCTTATGCAGTTAACGCAACTCGTGCACTATTCGCTGGGAACTTCCAAAACATCGGTATCATAGAAGGATTCATCGTAATCGGCATACTTGCAATAATCGTATTCTACTGGGGCTTAAGATCGCTCAAGAAAATGGCATCATAACTAGACGGTTTGCGGTCTGAGCTTTAAGCGAATCTCGAATTTCTATTTGGTTCCGGCATTTCGGCGTCTGTTAGCTCTGTTAGCTCAGTATATGCTTCAAAGCCTCGTTTTGTACCAGTCGGCAAATTTTCGTAATGCCGTTGCCCTGTGAGAATAACCATTCTTTTCTTCAATAGTCATTTCAGCGAACGACTTGCCGCTTCCAGCTGGCTGGAAAATGGGGTCGAAACCGAAAGCCGTTTTCCCCTGCTGAAGGCGCTCAGTTGCCGTTATTTCGCCCTTGGATTCGCCCTCGAAGCATCGTGGTCCTTCTAATGTTTCGTCAACGTAGGCTATGGCTGACCGGAATGTTGCCCGTCTATCTTCAATGCCTTCCATCAAATGCAGTATGCCTCTGTTATGGATTGTCTTGTACACGTAGGCTGCGTAGGGTCCAGGAAAGCCGTCTAGGGCTTCGATGAATAAGCCTGCATCTTCCACAAAAATGGGCAACTTACTGTGTCTGTAAGCGTTTGCTGCTGAGGTTTGTGCTATATATTTGAGGTTATCGCTTTGAATCTCGTCACCCTTTACGCGCAGCAAGGCAACCGCGAAACCCATTGGGTTGAGGATGCTTCGGGCTTCATTGAACTTGTGGGTGTTGCCCGTCGCGAAAAAGACGACGTTGCTTTTGAGCCTGCAAGCTTGGTTACTGTTGCCTTTCTTCGACATAGCGGCCACGTCTCTCTATCTCGCGGATTTTATCATAAACCTTTTCAGCGGATTCAGCGCCTGAAATCTGAGAGTAGCCCGACTGGACAGCTTTGAAGCAGTTTTCCCAGAACTGATAGTGTGTGCTCTGCAGGGCCCGCTTCATCAGATGCAAATCGACACCCTGAGCTTCGACTTCACCGTTCTTTTCGCCCAAACCGAAGTCAACGAGGTATATTTTGCCTTCTGGGCTGAGGATCATGTTTGAGGTTGTTAAGTCGCCGTGGATTAAGTTTTGCCTGTGCAGTTTCCCGATTAATTCGCCTATTGCGACGCAAAGTTCAAGGCGCCTCTCTTCTGTCGCCTGGTTCAATAGCTGCTTGATTTGCTGCCCCTCAATGTACTGCATAGTGATGGAGGCTTCGGGAACGTTAACCATGTAAATTAGGGGGGTCGGCACTCCGGCGGCTTTGGCTTCATGCATTAGCTGTGGCTCATGGACGGTACGGTAGGTTCGGATCTGCATGTCCAACTCTGGCGGGCGATACTTCTTGGGAACCCGTACTTTAACAACGACTTTCAACCCATACCATTCGCCAAGATAGAGGCTTGCTTCAGCGCCCTTTTTCATCAGAACGCCCGCGCCTAACGTGTCCATGGTACATCCACCTTATCCACCCGCCACCGGAGTTTAACTTGGCTTTCAGCTAAGGGCGTAACTAATCCATGCATGAAAGCCAAAACCCCTGTCCAAGCGATCATAGCGCCGTTGTCCGTCGCGAACTCGAGCGGAACCACGTTGAAGGATGCATCATGCTCCTCCGCGATGCTGTTAAGCATCGATTGTAATCGCTTGTTAGCCGCCACCCCGCCCGTTAACAGGACTTCTTTTTTCTCGGTGTGCGCTATCGCTCGCTCCGTGACCTCAGTAACCATGGAAAACGCGTTTTCTTGCAAACTGTAACACACATCTTCTAGGGCGTAGCCTTTCTGCAGGCTCGCAATCGCCGCAGTCAGCAAACCGCTGAGAGACAGGTCCATGCCTTTCACCACGTAGGGCAAAGAAACCAGGTTTTTGCCTTTTGCCGCCATTTGCTCCACGACGGCGCCAAGAGGTAAACCTTTGCGGTGCCTGAGCCCTGCTTCCCGCGCGAAAACGTCCAAGCAGTTTCCGAGCGCAATGTCCAGTGTTTCACCGAAGACCCTGTAGCGTCCAGCTTCAAAAGCTGTAACCATGGTGTTGCCGCCTGAAACGTAAAGCGTTAACGGGTCATGCGCGCCTGTTTTCAGCTTTCCAATCTCAATATGTGCAACGGAATGGTTCACGCCTACAAGGGGAATTTCCAAGCAAGACGCTAAGGCCCGGGCAACTGTGGCTCCTGTTCGCAGGCTTGGGCCTAACCCTGGACCCTGAGAAAACGCGATAACTGAAATGTCGCTTGGCTTCGTGCCTCCAGCTGCTAAGGCATCTCTTAGCACTTTATCAGCCACCTCCGAGTGATGCCTCGCGGCTTCCCTTGGGTGGATTCCGCCTTCCGCAGGGATGTAGCTGTCGGACTTGTTGGCGAGTATTTCTCCGTTGAAGGAGGCAACACCAACGCCGAAATCGTCTGCTGAAGATTCAATTCCTAAACAGATACCTTCACGCTTTTGCCGCTTTGCCTGCTTGTTTTTCATGGATTCCACATTTCTTAAGGGATACATATTTTTATCTGAATTCAACGCTTATATTCTAATTGCATTATTTGGAATTGATCATAGATGCCTAAAAGGAATGACCTTGAACAGAAAGCGCTCCATTACGTAGTAAGCACTGGCTATCAAGGCGTGCTACAATCGGATTTATGGCGTGAACTGGGCGCGAGCAGCCGTGAAGGCTCAAGAGTCTCAATTAAGCTGGAGGAGAAAGGGTTAATCCGACGCGAAAAAGAGCTTCAGGAAGGCAGATGGACCTATAGGCTCTACCCGAAAAGGCTTCCCGCATCTATAGAAACCATTATTGACTGCCCATGCCTTCTCTGTCCGGACAACGCGAGATGCGACCCAACCACTGCGATTTCTCCTAAAAGCTGCCCAAGACTTACAGACTGGATACTTTCTTTAGGGAAAGAACACGCCAGCGCAGTCGCCGAAGCACCAACTCCTGATCCGAGCTTGCAAGACATAGAAGGGGCTGATGATCCCGTTGCCGAAGGCTTGGATCCGAGATAGAAAACAAGAATACTACTACAAAAAGGCCAAGGCAGAAAACTACCGTTCAAGAGCCACATATAAGCTGGTTCAAGCTAATGAGAAATACAAGTTCATAAAAAGAAATGACGTTGTGGTTGATTTAGGCGCTGCCCCAGGCGGTTGGATTCAAGCAGCAAGGAAAATGACTGGCAAACACGGCTTCGTTTTAGGCGTGGATCTTAAACCAATTGAACCTTTTACTCAAGAGTATATTCGAACGATAATCGCGGACCTGACTGAACCTGACATAGTTCAGCAGATCCGCTCTTTCTTGCCGCGTGAGGCGGACGTGGTGATTTCTGATGCTGCGCCTAACATAACTGGGGTATGGGAAGTTGATCATGCTAGACAAATTGACTTAGCCACCAAAGCGTTAGGGATCGCTCAGTGCTTGCTGCGTCCCTCTGGAAACTTTTTCGTGAAGGTTTTCCAAGGGAATCAGCTTGACGACTTCCTTCAAACGTTAAAAGCCAGCTTCGACACCGTCAAAATCGTTAAACCACAGGCAAGCCGCGCAAAAAGCTCAGAAATGTACATTTTGGGGTTAGGATTAAAATAGGCGGAGAATCCTGATTGGTAACCTTTTTCGCTCTTACCCGCTGATCACGATGTTCGCAGCTTTCGCGGCAGATGTTAATGAAAGCCTAAGAAAGGTTAAATTGATAGAAACGTTAAACCCTTGTGCCCGAGGATTTCGAGCTTTAAAAATTAAGCCAAATTAGCGGATGGTTACAACGTGGAACTTCAGTACCCTGCATTTTGGAGAAATGCATCGTCAAAGCAAAAAAGAATCTACTTGATCTTAATCGTTTTTGTGATTGCTTTTGCGCTTACAGCTATTGGAAGCTATGTACCGCTAAGTCATTCAGATTCTCAGTCAATATATAATGATGTAAACAACACTGTGAACTCCCATAAGGGCTTTGTTTCTTTAACAAAGTATATTTTCCTCAATAATTTCTCAATTTGTCTACTAATGTTTATTCCCTTTATTGGCCCCATTGTTGGAATGTTTATAATGTTCGATACGGGAATAGCCCTCGGAGCCATATCAACCGTAAAAGGCTATCCGCCCGTCATTGCATTGATAAGCGAAGTAATATTGCCTATTTTCTGGCTAGAATTCCTTGCTTACTCCGTCGCAATGGCAGAAGGCATTTGGCTTAGCCGCCGGCTGATGCAACGTCGCTGGTTCGAGCTAAAAAACACAGCAATACTGATATGTATATGCGCTGCCATCCTTATCGGAAGTGCAGCATTAGAAGCTTGGCTAATTGGCATCGGCCTCTAGAGCCCGTTGCTTTACTCTTTCATTACATCTAAACTGATGTCCAACGCCTTAACGCTGTGGGTCAGACAGCCTAGGCTGATAACATCAACCTTCGCCGCCGCGTAACTCAAAATACTTTCAGCCTTTATGCCACCACTAGCCTCCAAAACAACCTTTCCCAAGAAATCCGCCTTCTCAAGCAAAGCCACCGCTTCCTTAACCTGGTCAACAGAAAAATTATCAAGCATAATAGCGTCCGCTCCAGCTCGCGCAACCTTCAAAACATCCTGAACCCTGGTTACTTCAACCTCGATTTTCTTGGTGAAAGAAACGTTTGCCTTCGCCTTTTCGACGGCTTCCTCGGGGCTTCCTACTATGGCAACATGATTGTCTTTGATCAAAACCATGTCGTCCAAGTGAAGTCTATGTGAGTCACCGCCCCCTATGATAACCGCTCTCTTATCAAAATAAAGTAGTCCCGGTGCAGATTTACGGGTCGCGGCTACTTTGGCTGATGCTCCTGCTTTCTTGAGTTTTTCAGTTAATACTCTCGTAGCCGTGGCGATTCCGCTCATCCGTGAAAGTAGGTTTAGCATCGTCCGCTCTGCTGATAGAAGAGTTTGTGCATCGCCAGAAATTTCCATGAGTACTTGATTGTTTTTGACTGTTTCCCCGTCAAGAACTTTAGCTTTGACTTTTAACCCTAAAGAACCTGCCAGAATGGTGGCTTCTTCAATACCAGCGGCGACACCTTCCTCTTTCGCAATTACCCAGGCCTTCACCATTAAGTTTGAAGGAATGATTGCTTGGGCTGTGACATCGCCTAACCCTATGTCGTCAGCGAGTATTTGCCTAAGCTTCTCTTCAAGGATTTTCTTTGGAACAAACATACCAATTTAGTGTTATCAACTAGCTTAAAACTGCTATCTTTCCAAGGCGGCGCGACATGGGCATAGTTAAAATAAATCATCGACTTATCTGTAAGCACTATGCGGTTGTTGTTCAGCTGCTCAGAGCTTGGCTTAGGTCACGTTTCACGTATCATTCCCCTAGCGAAGCGCTTGCAGAATCATAATCACGATATGTTCTTTTTTTCAGGCGGCAAAGCCTACGAGATGCTGCAGAAAGAGTTCGATAACGTTTACAAATGCACGCCTATTTCCTGGTATGAAAACTCCTATGGCATAATCACTTCCGCGTCGCTTGTCAACTTGCTCTTGCCACTGCCGTTGTTTAATTTCGAGAAAAACAGGCTTGAAATAAAAAACTCTAACGCTTGGGAAACCATCCATCGTTACTATGACCTCAGAGAAAACATCCGTGAATTGGCACCCGACATATTAATCGCAGACGGAGACATAAACGCACTCAGGCTAGCCCAAAAATGGGGTTTCCCATCAGTCTATGTAGCCAACATGATCAGGCCAAGCTATGGTTTTTCCGTTTTCCTCAACCCAGGTGAACGGCTGGTCGAACGGTACGTTAAGCAGGCATCGAGAATAATCATTCCAGATAATCCTCCGCCTTACACGATTTCTGAGTACAGCATAGGAAACATCGACAATTTGGGTTTAGATGGAAAAGTTGAGTATGTAGGAGCCTTTGTGGATACGTCGCCGGTTAAAGGGTCAAAGGAGCACATTTTTGCGCCCATAAGCGGGCCACCGGGCACGAGAGGACACATGCTCAAGATTCTGTTGCCCGTCCTCAAGAAATTAAAAATTAAATGTGTCGTCAGCCTTGGCACGCCGGGTAAGAAAGCCACTGCCAGAATAGGAAACTGCGAACTTCACACCTGGCTCTCAGCTGAAGAACGCGCGGAATACATGAGGAACGCAAAATTCGTGATCTTCAGCGGGGGACATGCAACCTGTTTTGAAACCGTCAAGTACTCTAAACCAAGCATCTGCATCCCAACGCAGCCTGAACAGCTGGGTAACGCAGCCAAACTTCAGGACTTGAATTGTTCAGTAACGGTTAAGAACCAAAAGCAGCTGGAGAAAGCTGTCGCAAGGATGGAGAATGAACTAGGGTCATTTGAGAGATCCGTGTTGGCGCTCAACCGGTTTTCTAACAAGTACCATGGTTTAGATCGGTCGCAGGCGATCGTTGAATCTCTGCAGGATTAATCAGTCGTTATTTGTTTAGGCTTAAGCGTTTAACTTCGCCCAGCGGCGATTCTTCCTCAAAAATGATGGCTTTGAACTTGAATATTTTGGTGCCTTTTGTTAGCCAGCTGTCAAGGGGAAGCCCTGCCTTAACGCAGCATTGGCACAAGAACTCTTCTTCGCACCAGCCCCATTCAACCGGCACTTGAGGGAGAAGCAGCCCTTTGTAGAAGCCTTTTTCAACGATTAACCCGTCTTCCCCAACCTTGATTTTGCGGACGTATTCCTTCGGGTTGTCGACTTGGACGGGTTCAGGCGGCGTAAGCACGCTTACTTCGAAAACCACGCCGTTGAGTTCATTCATGCTTAACGAGGGGAATCTTGGATCTTGAGTTGCAGCATTGATGGCCGAATCAATCACTGCCTCCACAAGCGGGCTTGTAGGGTAAGGGTAGCCTATGCAGCCGCGGAGCTCTTTTTCTCCATGCCTAACGCTGTTAATAGTGACGAAGACGCCGCACCGTTCAAACAGCTTTTTCGGAGTGTCTTTCGGCGGTTTTAGGGTTTTTCCGTTTTCAAGATATTCTTTAACAGTGTCTCTTGCGAGGTTTATCAGGAATTTCCCTTCGTCTAAGCTTAGTTCAAACGACATAACGTGTCACACTCTTTACTCAGACCGGCGTGTTGACGCGGCTGAATATAATAGAAGAATTTGATGGAAGCTATTTTAGAACTTTATGGATTCTTCGGTTATGCCTTCTTTAGTTATGATGAGAAAGTCGATGCCGTCGCCGCTCATTGAATCCCTGCTGATTGCCGATTTTATGGCTCGGGTCACGAGTTCTTTCGCTTCTTCCTCACTGATGGTTTCTTTGTACGTTTCTTCGATTACACCGATGGCGATTTCTGTTCCTGAGCCGACAACTGCGTATTTATCAGGTATAAGTGAGCCTAAAACGTCTAGAACAAAAAGCGAAGGTCCCTCCTC
>Ga0187769_10001997_pt1 | contig 11822 bp, 9 predicted proteins | sample 0116_SJ02_MP02_1_FD_133140 | JGI IMG/M metagenome (GOLD analysis project Ga0187769, IMG submission 133140) | Tropical peat soil microbial communities from peatlands in Department of Meta, Colombia - 0116_SJ02_MP02_10_MG | ecosystem: Environmental > Terrestrial > Soil > Wetlands > Peat | place... | reverse complement strand
TGAAGAACGCGTATTTCAATTTCGTGCGGCTGGGCACGATTGCGCGCCGGTATATTTCCGATTGCTACGGCGTCACGGAAAGCCCGCTTCATGCCGGGCTCCCGACCGACAGGCTCGTCGCGGAATGGTGGCTTTCTTCGGACCGCGTGCGGGCAATCCTGGCGGACAATCCCATCCCGACGCGGGGAGCCGTGGTGCATGTAGGCGTGCCGTCGAATCTGGATGAATTGCGAGCGAACGATCGGGCCGCGGCTGCGCGCGTCCAGGCCGACGCGCGGGAGCAGTTCCAGAAGTGGTTCACGAAAGGCTACGTCGCGACAGGGATCGAGGCGCGCGGCGCGACGACGGAATATATTTTGGAGCCAGCGGCTGGCATCGCGGGCTTGCACCTTCCTGCGTTTGTGGAGGATTGAGGAGCGGCATGCGCGTTAGGAAAATCACTCTCCGCGAGATTCACTTACGCCTGGTCGCTCCATTCGAGACTAGCTTCGGCAAGTCCGATTTGCGTCGCATCCTTCTTCTCGAAGCAGATGTGGATGGGATTCCAGGCTGGGGAGAATCAACAGCGGGCGAGAATCCTTTCTACTCCTACGAGACGGTCGAAACGGCTTGGCTCATACTTCGCGACTATCTTTGGCCTATCGTACGGGGCAGGGGGATATCCTCGGCTTCGGAAGTTTGGGATCTGCTCGCTCCGGTTCGCGGCCACAACATGGCGAAGGCAGCTCTCGAAACCGCGATGTGGGACGCCGAAGCGAAGCAAAAGAATCTGCCGCTGGCCAAGCTGCTCGGCGGCACGCGCGAGGAGATCCCCTGCGGCGTCTCCATCGGAATTCAGCCGACGATTGCCGCACTTATCGCGGCTGTCGAAAAAGAACTCGCGGCCGGGTACCAACGGATCAAGATCAAAATCAAGCCAGGGCTGGATGCTGAACCAGTGCGCGCGCTGCGCGAGCGCTTTCCGCGCATCCGCTTGATGGTGGACGCGAACTCGGCGTACCGGCTGGAGGACGCGCCGCTGCTCAAGCAACTTGACCCTTTTCATCTGATGATGATCGAGCAACCGCTCGGCTGGGACGACATCTACTCGCACGCCGCGCTGCAGCGCCAGATCGAGACACCAATCTGTCTCGACGAATGCATTCACGACGCGGACCACGCCCGCGCGGCGATCGAAATGGGCGCGTGCCGCATCATCAACATCAAGCTCGGGCGCGTCGGCGGGCACACGGCGGCGCGCCGGATGCACGACCTGTGCCAGTCGAAGTCGATCCCTGTGTGGTGCGGCGGAATGTTGGAATCAGGCATCGGGAGGGCGCATAACATCGCCATGTCGTCGCTTGCGAACTTCTCGCTTCCGGGCGACGTTTCCGCGAGCCGGCGCTACTGGCAGGAAGACATCATCGAGCCGGAAGTGGACGTTTCACCGCAAGGCACGATTCATCTCCGCACGGGGCCGGGCATCGGGTATCAACCACGCATTGACCGAATCGAATCTCTCACGCATCGCCGCGAGGTCCTCGAGTAGGCCTTGGCTACCTCCCCTGCGCTCTCTTCCTCGAGCACTCCCGGACGGCCGGGTTCAGTCGTTCTTGCGGCTGCGCTCGCGGCCGTCCTCTTGTTCTGGTCGGGCAACTACATCGTAGGAAAAATCGCGCTTGCGCACATGAGCGCGCTCACGCTCGTGTCGTTCCGTTTCGAGCTTTCCGCTGTGCTGCTGCTCGGAATGTACCTCAGCCGGCGCAAGCGGACTGCTCTGCGCCCGGGCGATGTGTGGACGTTTGTGTACCTCGGCCTATTGGGTTTCGCCGTGAACCAGGGCTGCTATGTGTTCGGCCTCGCGCACACGACGTCGCAGCATTCCGTCGTCATCGTTGCCTTGGACCCGATCCTAATCCTCATGCTCGCGAGCGCGCTAAAGCTCGAGCGGCTCACATTCGCAAAAGTCATCGGGATGGTGATCTGCTTTTTCGGCGTGCTGCTCTTGGAGACCGAGCACGGCTCGCCCATGCATTCGCCGCTCCTGACCGGCGATCTGATCACATTTGCCGGGGCGATGGGTTTTTCTCTTTACACCGTTCTCGGGAAGCGCGTCTCGCAATCCTACGACTCGCTTTCGATGAATACGTTCAACGCAACTTCCACTGCCGTGCTATTTCTCCCAGTTGCGGTGCGCCAGGGAATGGCGCTCGATTGGAAGGGCGTTGGCTGGGCGGGCTGGGCAGGGTTGCTCTACATGGCAGTGCTCGCCGCCGTGACCGCCTATCTGCTCTTCTATTGGTTACTTCGCAACATGGAGGCTTCTCGTGTGGTGGCGATCCTCTACTTGCAGCCAGTGATCGTTTTCCTGCTCTCAATACCGCTGCTCGGCGAGCACCTCACGTGGCGCGTGGTCGCAAGCGCGGGGCTTGTTATTACCGGCGTGTATCTCGCGGAGCACGTCTTCAAGGGGAAAGCGACAGCCTAAAAAGGAAGGCCCGAAGGCTTGCGCCCTCGGGCCGTGAAAGGCTTTCGTGTTTTCGCTCGAGACCTACTGGCCTGCCGGCTTCTGCAGGACCATCTCGAGGTCAATCGTGATGTCCACTTCGTCGCCGACCATCAAGCTGCCATTGCCGACCTTCATCGCGCCATAAGTGATGCCGAAGTCCGAACGGTTGATCTTAGTTGTCGCCCTAGCGCCTCGTCGCGTCCCGCCCATGGCCTGAAGCGGAGGCGTGGGGCCAGTCACGTCGAAGGTGACTTCCTTCGTGACACCGTGCAGAGTTAGATTGCCGGTCATCTTGAGCGAGCCGTCGGCGGCCTTGGTGATCTTGGTGGACTGGAATGTCATAGTCGGATACTTCGTAACGTCGAAGAAGTGTTCGCTGCGGAGATCGTTGTCACGTGCCTCCACACGCGTATTGACCGAAGCGAGGTCAATCGAAGCGCTGACGCTCGACTTTGTGATGTCCGCCTCGTCGAGCTGCACCGTCCCGCTGAACTTCAAGAACTCACCGCGGACGTCCGAAATCCCCAGGTGGCGCACGACGAACGACGCGTTCGAGTGATTGGGATCGAGCTGCCAGGTGGTCGTATCCGCGAGCGACGGCATCGCGAGGACTGCTGCAAATCCAACAGCTAAAAGAAACTTCTTCATCTCCTACCTCCTCAGAAATTCGATCGGGATTGAAGTCCGAGCGCTTTGCCGCTCCGGGTTCGACACAGAAGAGTTGCTGGTGCTTCCGCCGAGGGGCCGGCTCCCTTTGGGGCGAACCGGGCGAGAGTATATACCGGATTTCAAGCCTGTCGCCAGTTCGTTGACACTCGCTGACCCGCATGCTACGTTCCGCGGCGGAATGGCGGACGCCGCATCTCCATCACGCAAACTGGTCGCCGTGGTCCCCGGCGACGGCATCGGCAAGGAAGTTATCCCCGAAGCGTTGAAAGTCCTGACTGCCGCGGCGGCCGTCGGCGGGCGCGAATTGTCCCTCACGGAGTTCGACTGGGGCGCCGACCGCTACTTGCGCGACGGGACAACTCTGCCTGCCGACGCGCCGGAGATGTTCCGGCGGAACTACGACGCGATTTTGCTGGGCGCGCTTGGCGATCCGCGCGTCCCGGACAACCGGCACGGCGCGGATATTCTCATGGGGCTGCGATTCAAGCTCGATCTCTACGCAAACGAGCGGCCATGCGTGCTGTTCGACCGCCGCCTCACTCCGCTCAAGGATCGCCAGGAAAGGGATCTGCAATTCATCGTCGTTCGGGAGAACACGGAGGGCGCCTACGTCGGCATGGGCGGAATCTTCAAGAAAGGAACTCCCGACGAGATCGCAACGCAAGAGGACGTTAACACACGCAAAGGTGTGGAGCGAATCCTGCGGTACGCGTTCGATCTCGCGCGGCGGCGGGGCCTTCAGAAGCTGTGCATGGCGGACAAGTCCAATGCGCTCGCCTTCGGGCATGACCTGTGGCAGCGCGTCTTCGCAGAGATGCGGCGCGAGTATCCGGAGATCGAATCGCGCCACGTGTACATTGATAACCTTCTCGCGCAGATGGTTCGTGATCCGGCGCAGTTTCAGGTGATCGTCACGTGCAACATGTTTGGCGATATCGCGAGCGATCTCGGCGCGCAACTTGTCGGGGGACTCGGCCTTGTGCCTTCCGGGAACATACATCCGGGCAAGGTGTCGCTTTTCGAGCCAGTGCACGGCTCAGCGCCCGACATCGCTGGAAAAAATCTCGCGAATCCCATGGGCGCCGTTCTCGCGGCCGCGATGATGTGCTCCTACCTCGGATGGAACGCGGAATCGAAGGCCATCGAAGACGCTGTTCGCGCCGCCATCCGCGAAGGCAAGACCACGACAGACCTCGGCGGCTCCCTGAGCACACGGGAAGTTGGCGACTGGCTGGCCACAAAGATTTCCTCAAAGTAGCCCGCAACCTCGAGGCATTTCGTTTTGCTCTTCCCTGCCTTTTTCTTTATTCTGTTTTGGCCTCGGTACTTCCTAATTCATTCGGGCGGAGGACGAATGCCCATGGCTTCCAGGCTTCTGGCAGTGTGTACGCTCGCAGTTCTGATGTCGGCAATTGCGTCCTTCGGGCAGGCCCCGGCGACTCCCAAGCCCGCACCAGAGGCAACTCATGCCGCCGCGCCAGGAGAGGCAGCCTTCCTCAAGTCCGCGGAGGAATTTGTGCGCAAGTTGTACGCATGGGGTCCGGACATTCCCGTTAAAGTCGGTCCGCTGAGTCAATCTGCGGCTGCGGATTTCTACGTCGTGCCAATTGAGGTCACGTTAGGAGGGCAGAACGAGAACGGCGAAGTTTACATGAGCAAGGACGGCAAGACTTTGCTGCGAGGCGAGATCTTCGACACATCGGTCGATCCCTTTGCCGTCAACCGCGAGAAGATTCGGACGGAAGGGAGTCCTTCGAAGGGTCCGGCAGACGCTCGCGTCATTGTAGTCGAGTTCGCCGACTTCGAGTGCCCGCACTGCCTCGAGCTGTACACGATCCTTAAAACGATCGAGCCGCAGTACCCGCAGGTGCGATTTGTTTATAAGAACTTTCCGCTCTCGCAGGTTCATCCATGGGCTCAGACTGCGGCCATAGGCGGGCGCTGCGCGTATACGCAGTCGCCCTCGGCTTTTTGGAAGCTCCACGACCAGATATTCGAGAATCAGGACGTGATCTCCCCCGAAAATGTCTGGGACAAGTTGGTCGACTATGCGTCGCAAGCGGGACTCAATGCCGATACCTTCAAGGCATGTCTCTCCTCTCCCGAGGCGCAGAAGTCCGTTGACGAGGATCATGCCGAGGGTGTCGCGCTGGGAATCACCAGTACGCCAACGGTTTACGTCAACGGCCGGCCTCTCATCGGCGGGGACGTCGCCACGTTGCAGCAGTACATCAACTTCGAGTTGGCCGCGGAAAAGAAGTAACGATTAAGCCTCATCTCGTCTTTTCAGTTGGCAGATTAGGTCTGAGATTGCGGCTGCCGTTACCGGTGGCGAATCGAAGTACGCTTTCCAGTCAATGTCAGGGAATCCCATGCGCGTTGCTTCGGCAGGAAGCTCGGCGCGCAAAATCGAGGCGTTTCGGTTCCCCAACCGACAAATCGCTTCGTAGACTACCCGGTTTTCGGAATGGTTCCAGATATGCGCTGCCAATTGGGCAGTGATCTCTTTTCTTTTCGCGCGCGAACGTGAGTCTTTGCAGAGCGCGCGCAAAATTTCGCGTTCGAGATCGGCCATGGGCAGGGAACCTTGACTGGGCCGCGCTGGAGATTTCACCCTTTTGGGCATGCCTCATTCTAGCGGATCGGGAAAAAACACGAGAAAGCGAAGAGCGCTCCGCGGATACGCCACAAGGCAGACGAACGGAGGAAACCTTTCGCTAGAGCGAGGAGGCTTTCGATCAAGCCGCTGCGTTTGTCGCCGCTGGGCGCACGAAATCGATTCGGTCAATTACGGCTGCTACTCCGTAAACAGGCGTCGCCTCGCCTTCCAGAGCGAATGTCCGCAAGACCTTGGCGCTCGCGCGCACCAGAACCGAAAAGCCGCGCTCCTTTTCCGTGGGCAACGCGAAAGTCAGTTCCATGCCCGTTCCCGGTTCGATTCGGACGCCCGACTGGAAGTAGACCCCTGACCTGGAAATATCTCGAAGTTGAGCTGTGAAGAATTCGGCGGGCCGCCGGCGCGACGTACACACTTGCAGAGGCAAGTACACCTCGTACCGTCTTGCTTTTCTACGTTCCCCCATGCAACCCCCTTTGGAAGGGACCACTAGATGTGCACGGGCGCTGCCACGCGTTCTCGAGCCGTTTTGCTGATTTTTCAGGTACTTGCGGGATGATCTACAGGCCCTTAATGAAACAAATCGTGGAAAGTTTTCCTTGTGTGGGAAATAGCTGCATAGCGGGGACGGGGAGTTCTAGAACCTGCGGCCGAGGTCAATTGTGCGAGACCAATTTCTTGGCGGTCCCATTGCCTTCCTGGAGTTCGATCTCCTTTTCAATGGCACGAACCGCCTGAGGCGCAATCTCGACAAACTCCACGCCAACTCCCACGCCCTTCAAACAGTATCGAACTTCCGCGCGCGTCCGAACCTCTACCCCGGAAAGAGTGAGTCGAAATCTAACATTCAAGACAGCGCCTTCGGGAAAGTCGTGGTTCGTATTGATGAACATGCCGCGCGTGCTGATGTCGGGCAGGCGCGTGGAAATGGTCTCGCTGTGTCCTTCATAGCTCACGGAAAGGTCGCTGAGACTCGAAAAACGCGGCACTAGGCGCACGGTATCCCATGCCTTGCCGTTCGGACCGTTTCTTCGGCGAATCTTCATGTCTCGAGAACCTCGTGCGGGACCATCGCATCTCGCGATCCTCCCTTAGCGACTGCGCCTTCTCTCTTTTCTCCGCAGTAGGGGCAGAAGCTGAACGCAGGCGAAAGCTCCTTGCTGCATGCTGCACACGTAACAGCGGCGATCTGCTCGAAGGGAACGACGCGCTGCACCTCTTCGAGCGTCGTCAGCCCCTGGTAGACCTGTTGGAGGGCGTATTCCTGCATCAGTTTCATGCCGTTGTGGCGTGCGAGCGTGCGAATTTCATCGTTGCGGCCACCGGCACGCACGGCCGTACGAATCGCGTCGTCAAGCACAAGTATTTCGTAGATTCCGATGCGGCCTTTGTAGCCTGTCAGGTCGCAGGCGTCGCAGCCGGTGGGAAGGCGCTGGGTTTCAGGCGGGTTTGTCAGGCCGGCCTGTAGGAGACGGGACGCATACTCGGGGCTTGTCGGGGTTTCTTCGGCGCACGTACAAAGACGGCGGACGAGTCGCTGGGCGATGATGCCGGTGACGGAAGTCGCGATCTGAAATCCGGGCACGCCGAGATCGATCAAGCGCGTGACCGCCGCGATGCTGTCGTTCGTGTGCAGCGTGGAGAGGACGAGGTGCCCCGTCTGCGCCGCCTTGATGGCGATTTCCGCCGTCTCGCGGTCTCGGATTTCGCCGACCATGATGACGTTCGGATCTTGGCGCAAGATTGAGCGAAGACACGAGGCGAAGCTCAACCCGGCTTTGATGTTTACTTGCACCTGGTTCAATCCCGGAACGGCGTATTCGACGGGATCTTCCACCGTGATGATATTCAGCGTCGGCTTGCGAACTTTATTCAGCGACGAATAGAGCGTCGTGCTCTTTCCGGAGCCGGTCGGCCCGGTGACAAGAAGCATGCCCTGCGGTTGCGACAGAATCCGCGACAACCGGTCGGAGATTTCGTCCGGAATTCCCAGATTCGCGAACCCCTGCTGCGGCGCATCGGCTTCCAGCAGCCTCATGACGACCTTCTCGCCATACTGCGTGGGGAGGGTCGAAACGCGGAGGTCCACTTTGCGCCCCGAAATCTTCACGAGGAAGCGGCCGTCCTGCGGCGCACGGCGCTCGGCAATGTCCATATCGGCGAGAATCTTGATGCGCGAAACTACGGAGTTCTGCAAGGCCCTCGGAATGCGCTGATAGTCGCGCAGCATGCCGTCTACACGGAGGCGGATGATCGTGTCGGTCGCCTGCGGCTCGATGTGGATGTCGCTCGCCTGCTTGCCAGCAGCCGCAGTGATCGTAGAAGCGACCAAACGGACCGCAGGCGTGCTTTTCTGCAGGAGTTCGGCCTGCATCTCCTGCATGGCCTCGATGTTCCTTTGGAGTGAACTCGAGGAAATGAACTCCATCCCGGGATCTTCGTTGGCGGGCGCGATCGCTTCCGCGACAGCCGCCTCCGCCTGTTCGGCCGCGCCATACCATCTTTCGATGGCGGCTTCAATCTCGCTTCGGAAAGCGAGTCTCGGAACGATTTCCATTCCGGTCAGGAACCGCAGCTCGTCAATCGTGTGAAGATTCTGGGGTTCCGCCATTGCCATCACAAGTCTCGTCGTGCCGTGTGTTTGGATCGGCAGCACGCACCAGCGCTTGGCAACGGCATGGGGGAGAAGCTTCAGAACGTCAGGATCAATCTCGATACTTTCGCACTTCACGTATGGGACATGCGTGACCTCGGTAAGGGCCGCAGCAAGATCTTCCTTGGAAACAAGCTCCCGTTGAAGCATCAGCTCGCCGAGGTGGACGAGCTTGCCCTGCTGATCTTCGATGGCCTTATTCAGGTCGGCGGGAGAGATGTGGCCGCGTTCTCGCAACACCTCGCCGAGTCTTTTCTTCTTCATGAGCCTAAGACTTGCTCCCAAGTTTGATGGGCCCAGTCGAACTAGTCGGCGCTCCGTCCCCGCAGGGGGTTGGTTACAGAATGGGATCGTAGAGGACGGAAGAGCCTTCCGCTTCTGTCAAAATGCCTTTCCCGATCATCAACTGAACCAGTCTGACGAGCGCCGCGTGGTCAATGGTGCGCGTGCCCGGAGGCGCACTAGCCGAGCGGCCTTGGATATTGGCGTGAAGCTGCTTTCCGCCGGTCAATTTCACAAGCCACTGGTCAAGCTGCTCGCGGTCCTCGGGTTTCATCGAATCGAAGGCGATGCCCATCCCAAGTCCTGCCTGTGAGTACACGACGACGCCGCCGCATTCGAACTTCGTTTTTTCTTTCTGGACGCTCACGCGAACTTTGGAGCCCACCGGAAAGGGAACCAGCGTGTCAACGAAGCAGCCTCCAGGGCCGAGGTCAGTCGTGCGCGTGGAGAATCGCGCGCCGGAACCAAGCTCGATCACTTCCGCCGCAGCCGTGAGCGTGTATCGGCCCGCACTTCGGCGCTCCGAGGCTTTTGCCGAGGAGGATGGCCCGGTCGCCCTTTCCATCAAATTCTTTTTGACACCCTGATCGTACATAGCGGTAACTACCTGCCTTCTCGCCTCTATTGGCCGTATCTAGCGGGTCCCCCCAGGCGGCGGACACCCTGGCGCATACTTAACCATTGTCCCTGCCGCTTGAGAGCACTGACAAGCGCAATCCCCCATATCCTTTCGCAAGATGCAATAACATGGGGGTCGCCTGCCCTAATCTTTCACGCTTACAGCAGAAACCGGACGGCTATGCCGGAGTGACCGTTTTCCCGATGCTCTACGCGGACGATCGTGCCGAGAAATTTCCTGTGCGCCGAAACCTTGTCTCCGTATGGAAACGTCACGATCAGGCGCATCCCGACGAAGTAGTGCGGCATGCACGTCGTAAAGAGCAGTCCGTCCGTGGTGAAGTCCACCACCTGGCCGACATCTTCAATCTCCATGAATCGCGAATCGAAGGGCCGCAAATGGACCGGGAGCGAAACCCTTAGCCGCTTCTTTCGCCGAGCGTCTCGCTTGGCCTTTTTCGTTGGGGCGCTCCGCTCGTCCAGGGCCGCCCAGAAGGTGGAACCCATCCCCGCCTCCATCTGGCAGTTTCTTGCGCTTCGTAGTGTAAGAATGGCGAAAGCAGCCACCTATAGAACGGGGGTACTACCGGGCATGGACCGAAGTTCGCGCCCCGGATTTCGAGTGGTCGAGGGCGCCTTCGTCGGGATGCCTTCGATTGTGTCGCCGGGAAGCGCGTCCGCAAGAGTTCCTTGACAGGGGACTCTGTGGAAGGTACCTTAAGACCTCGAGGTTCTGGCTCAGTTCACTGGACGCGAACACATGGACAGAAGCGAAAACCTGCTGCAGCTTAGAGTTGTAATTGTAGCTGTAGCGCTCGTGCGCGCGCCTCTGCCCGGAGGGCATGACTGAGCTGAGTAGCAGGAATCTGAAAAGCTCATCAAACCCACCTGCCAGAGGCGCTGGCGAGGTGGGTTTTGCATTTTAGGCGGCTGAGGAGGGCAGTTCCATGAGCAGTGACAAACCGATGATGACCGGGGCAAGGATTCTCTGGGAGTGTCTCGAGCGGGAGGGCGTGAAGACCGTATTCGGCTACCCCGGCGGCGCGATCCTGCCGGCGTACGACGCGCTTCAGCACAGCTCGATCCGGCACATCCTCGTGCGCCACGAGCAAGGCGCGACACACATGGCGGACGGCTACGCGCGAGCCACGGGCGGCGTCGGCGTTGCCGTTGCAACCTCTGGGCCGGGCGCGACGAACATGGTCACCGGTATCGCCACGGCCATGATGGACTCCTCGCCGATCGTCTGTATCACGGGACAGGTGGGCAGCAAGCTCCTCGGCTCGGATGCGTTTCAGGAGACGGACATCACCGGTGTCACCCTGCCGATTACCAAGCACAACTATCTCGTCACCCGCGCGGACGAAATCGCACACGCCGTGCGCGAGGCCATGTACGTGGCGAAGTCAGGACGTCCGGGACCGGTGCTGATTGACGTCACCAAAGACGCGCAGCAGAGCTCGTGCGAATTCGACTACGAAGGTGCGGCTCCTCGCATGCGCGGCTATCGCCCCGATCTTTCCCCGGCCAAGTCAGAATACGAGAAGGCGCTTCAACTGATTCGCGAGGCCAAGCGCCCGCTGATTCTTGCGGGCCACGGCGTGATGGTTTCGGGATCGGAGCACGAGGTGAAGGCCTTTGCTGAGCGCGCCTGCATTCCCGTGGCGCTGACGCTGCTCGGGCTTGGCTGCCTGCCCGCCTCCCACGTTCTCAATCTCGGCATGATGGGCATGCACGGCGAGGCCTGGGTGAACAGGGCCATTCAGGATGCCGACCTGCTCCTCGCGTTCGGGATGCGATTCGACGATCGCGTCACAGGGAGCTTGAAGACCTACGCCACGAAGGCGAAGAAGATTCACATTGATATCGATCCCGCAGAGATCAACAAGAACGTGAAGGTGGACGTCGCGCTCGTCGGCGATCTGCGCAGCATCCTGCAAGAACTGCTGCCGCGCGTCGAGACGGCCAGCCGCCCCGAGTGGATCGAGCACATCCGCATCCTCAAGGGCGATACGGCGGTCAGGGATATCCAAAACCTGCCCGACAACGGCCATCTCTATGCCGCGCACGTGATTAATGATCTTTGGCACGAAACGCGCGACCGCGACACCGTTGTCGTGACAGACGTCGGCCAGCATCAGATGTGGGAGGCGCAGTATTACAAGCACGAGCATTCGCGCTCGCTGATTACGTCGGGCGGTCTCGGCACGATGGGCTTCGCGCTGCCCGCGGGCGTCGGAGCGAAGGTCGCGCGGCCGGACGCAGATGTCTGGGTCGTCGTCGGCGACGGCGGATTCCAGATGACCATGGCCGAACTTGCCACCATCGTGCAGGAAAATCTGAAGGTCAACATCGCCATCATCAACAACGGCTACCTCGGCATGGTGCGCCAGTGGCAGGAATTCTTCTACGAACGCAACTACGAGGCCACGCCGCTAGTGAACCTGGAGTTCGCGCAAGTCGCCCAGGCTTACGGCATCCGCAACATGATCGTC
>Ga0187769_10001996_pt1 | contig 11823 bp, 9 predicted proteins | sample 0116_SJ02_MP02_1_FD_133140 | JGI IMG/M metagenome (GOLD analysis project Ga0187769, IMG submission 133140) | Tropical peat soil microbial communities from peatlands in Department of Meta, Colombia - 0116_SJ02_MP02_10_MG | ecosystem: Environmental > Terrestrial > Soil > Wetlands > Peat | place... | reverse complement strand
CTTCGGCGCCGGCCGGCGTCTTATTCGCTTCTTTGACAACACTCGCCCAGGTGCTCACCAGCTCGACCGGCGGCACCGTCTGCACAGGACAAGCGGCAATGCGCAGCTGCATCAGCCGGCGCGCGATGGCGCCGTCGAAATTCGGCGTCACCGCGACTACCGGCGGCCAGGCACCGATCCGGCCCATCAGCCGCTCGAGCGCGGCCAATTCGGCTTCGTCGGCGGCGTCGATATCGGCGACCACGACGGTTGCGCCGGCCAGGTCGGTGTCGCCGTCGCGCTCGGCGAGCCGGTCCTTGACGACGTCGAGGCCGATTTGCGGGCTGGCACCGAACGTGGCGCGGACCTCGTCCTCGAATGCCGCGTCGGCGGTGAGGACGACCACGCGCGCCTGGATGTCGGGCGTTATGGATCGGCTGATACGCATGGGGCGCCCGTCACTGCGTGCTCGTTGAGGCGGCGGCCGGCGCGCCGCCGGTATTGACGGTGGTCTGGATGGTCTGGCCGGACTGGTTGGTGGTCTGCAGGCTCATCGGATCGTCGGGCGGCGTCACCTTGCCGGTGCGATAGCGCTGCACCGCGGCCTGCATCTTCTCGCCGTTGAAGGCGAGGTTCTTGTCGCCGCTCGCGGCCGGCCACGGATCGACCATCTGCGTGACGGTATTGGCGGCGATGCCGTCGCCGGCACCAAGCGCGATGCTGTCGCGCCGGTCGAAATAGTTCTCGGTGCAGGCGGCGAGCGCCAGCCCAAGTCCGGCGGCGACCACGGCGCCGGCGATCGGACGAGCGACGCGGTTAGTCCTTGGCCGTGACATAGACGCCTCCGTTTTTCGGCAGATCGAGGATGTGGCCGACATAGGGCCGGGTCGCTACGCCCGCGGCCAGCCGCGCCAGTTCCGGGCTGATCTCGGTCGCGCCCATCAGGAACAGATCGGCGTCGTTGGGCGGCAGCGTATTGTCCAGCGGCGTGCGCAGCGGATCGACCGGGCTCGCCGGCCGGATGATGTGCGGCGTCACCAGGATGACCAGGTCGGTCTCGTTCTTCTGATATTCGGTCGAGCGGAACAACGAACCGAGCACCGGCACGTCGCCGAGCCACGGCAACTGGTTGATGTCGTTGTTGTTGGTGTTCTGCAACAGCCCGCCGAGCATGAAGCTTTGGCCGTCGCGCAGCTCCAGCGTGGTCGAAGCCTTGCGCGTGATCAGTCCGGGCACCGAGGTGCCGGCGACCGTCACGGTATGGGTGGTGTCGATCTCGCTGACTTCCGGCTTGATCACCAGGTTGATGACGCCGCGCTTGAGCACCGTCGGCGTGAACGACAGACCGACGCCGTAGGGCTGGAAACCGAACGACGGCGTACCGGTGGCGCCGACTTCCGGCACCGGAAACTCGCCGCCGGCGAGGAAGCTTGCGGTCTCGCCGGACAGCGCCACCAGGTTCGGCTCGGCAAGGCTGCGCGCCGCGCCCTTCTGCTCGAGCGCGTTGATCTCCACCTGCAGCGGATTTGACAGCTGGCTGACCAGGAAGCCGAACGGCGCCGCGCCCGACAACACGCCGGCGGAAACCACCGTCGAGAGCGGCAGCTGGTTGGCAATAACGTTGGCGCCGCCAAGCCCGCTGGTCGCGTACGACCCCTGCTGGAACGCGCCGTTGGGCGCGGTGATCGGCAATTGCGACGCCGGCAGCCCGGCGCCGATATTGGACACCGTATTGCGGCCGAAATAGTTCCATTGCACGCCGAGATCCTTGCTGGCGTTGCGATCGACTTCGATGAAATGCACCTCCAGCATGATTTGCTGCGGCTGCATCACCTGCACCGTATTGATCGGCTCGGCCCCGGGGCTGAACTCCCGGGCGATCTGCACCGCTTTGTCGAGCGTGACCGCGTCGGGCGAGTCGCCGGACAGCATGATGCGGCCGTTGATCGACGACACCTTGATGCCGCCGCCGGTGAAGCGGCTGATTTCCCCCGCCAGCCGCGATATGTCGTAGGCGACCTCGACGTCGAAAATGCCGATCGGCTTCTTGTCGGCGTTATAGACCGTGACCCGCGTGGTGCCGATCTTCTTGCCGAGAATCGACAGCGAGTGATCGGTGAGCGGGCTGACGTCGGCGATGTCCGGATTGCCGACCGTGATGTCGGTGAGGTTCTGGTCGGTGCGGACGTCTTCGGTCTTGCCGACCGTGACCGTGATGGTCGAGGTGTGCACCGGGCTCGCCAGCTCGACCTTCTGCTGGGCGTGCGCCAGCGGCGTCAGCGCCAGCACGAGCCCGGCCGCTAACAGCGCCCTGACCCAGCCGCGCCGCAGCAGCGCCGCGACCGTGATGCTCCCGTCCGCATGTCGCCGGCCGCCGCCGGCGTAATCCCGATTGTCGTCTCGTTTTTTCACGTCGGCCTCCCCGCCGTTCACTCCAGTTCCCCAGACTTTGCTCACTTCACGTCCGTTTCTGTTTGCCGCCCTTAAATTACTTGCCTGTCGCCGCCGGCCGCGACAGCGCGGCGGACCGCGCATTGCCGCGCTCGGTCGGCACGGTGAATTCGACGCGCTCGTTCTTCGACGGCCGGGTTACGGCGACGGTGACAAAGCGCGATTCCGGCGTCGGCGCGGTCGGCTTGCCGAGATCGGCCGACGTCACCCGCCGCATGTCGCCCTCCGCCGCCGCGCCCGCCTTGCGCAGCAACAGCGACAGCGTGCCGACCATCTGCGCCAGCGCGATCTTCTCGCCGTCGACGACGTCGACCTCGAGCGTGACCGCCTTGACCACCGACGGCTTTTCGGTCTTCGCGTCGGCGAGCTGATCGATGGCGAGCACGCGCGCGTCCTCGATCACCACGTCGGTCGTCGCCATGTTCTTTTCGCCCTGCCGCGTCAGCAGCACGTCGACGCGGTCGCCGGGCAGCACGAAGCCGGCGACGCCCTCGACGTCGTTGACCCGCACCGTGACCGCCGTCATGCCTTCGTCGAGCACCGCCGACAGCGTGGCGCGCTCGCCCGGCCCGGTGATCTTGGAAGCGAGAACCGCCTCGTTGGTGTCGATCGGCAAGAGCACGACGCGCTTGTTCGCGGTCAAATCCGCGATCTTGCCGAATGCGCCGGCAGGCAGCGCATCCTGCGGCCACGCTATTTCGCGCAGACTCATGCCGCTGAGCTGATCGCCGAACCGCAACGGTTTGGCGGCGACCACGATGGTGCGCTCGGGCGGCGCCGTCTTGCGCTGCGCTTCCAGACTCTTCATGCGCGCGTCGGCCTGGTTGTTAAGCCAAGTCTGCGCCAGAAACACGGCGAGCAATCCGAACAGGACCGCAAAGCCGATCATGACGAGGGTGCTGGTACGCAAGTTAAGTCCCCTGGTTGACGCCGCGTAGCCGATGCCGAATTGGCCGCCGCTATTTGTTCGTTGTTCGCCGCGATTAATGGCCGCCCTTCAGTATGGAATTGGTGAAGTTACGTAGGGTTCTCCCCCTATGCTGAAGATTGATTGAAGCGGTATTCTTTACGCTCTCTGTATTCGTTCGTTCGAATCCAACGGATAACCTTTACGAAAATTGAGTCCCGGCGCATGCAAGCGTGCGCGCGCGGCGATTAAGCGCGCGGCGACGGGCGATTTGGCTGAAGCGTGCCGCGGCGGCAAACGCGGTAAACGGATCGTGCCGCATTGGCGCAAAGCCGGTAGGACGCCATTAAGGACGCGCCGCGCTTTTTGCGCGCGATGCGGTCATGCCGCGAGACAGCGCGCGCGGATGGCGTGAACGGCCTCGATTCCGGCTTTGCCAATCAACGCCGTTGCCCCGGTTCGTGCAAAGCACCGCCACTGCGAACGAACCGGCCGTCCATCACCAAGGAGTCGTATGACAATCCGAGCAGCTCACATTGGAAAAGGTCGGCTGGGCGGGGCCCGCCGCCCGGTCATCCGGACGCGGCGGCACCGCGCAAGCGTTAGGCAAGGCAAAATCGGCGGCTTGGCCGGTCTGACCGGCAAGCCAGTCGTGATAATCGGCGAGGAAGACGCCGCTTCCCTCGGGCTGCGCTTCCATAAACACGATGGGCTGCCCGTTGGTCGTGTACCAATTCCACATGACCCGCTGCCCTTGCGCCTTGATCGGGCAGGAGAGAATCTGGGTGTCGACGTCAGGGCCGAGCGTCGAATTCCGATCGATGACGCCCCGACACTCGCACGACGCCACCGTCATCCAGTCGGGCCTGACTATGCCGGGCAAATCCGCGGTGCAGGCGCCGTTGCCTCGCGGCGGAAGCTGGATACGGTATCCGACCCGTTTTTTGAGTGAAATGATGCCCTGCAGAACCGGCGGATTGCCCTGGAACGGAAGGATCAGCTGAGTTTCGGCCTGGCTCCAGTCGTAATACATCAGTGCCGAATAGGGATGGTCGTTGAAGCGAATTGGCGTCAGGACCATTGTCGTAACAAAACGGTCCGGCCACTTCGCTTTAATCGTGTGCCGACATCCGCCATGGCTCAGTCCGGGGATCAATTCGCCGATTCGCGCTTGGCGTTCGGCTTCCGCGGCGGCGTTGGGAATTGCCATCAGCTCGCGCGCGGTCGGCACCGCTGCGGCGCCGGCGTGCTCATGGTCCGTTGCGCCGGCACAGAGATCGCGCAACGCCCGGAGATTGGTTTGCGGCAGCGGCGTGAATGTCGGGAAATAGCTCATTGCGTAGTCGCCGATGACGGCGGGATCGAGCGACCGCGTAAGAAATACGCTGCGCCAAGGCAGGCGCGTCCTGGTGGAAATCCAATATCGCGCCGGATCGAAGCCGCCGGTTTGCCACCACTGCACCGGCTGTGCGGCAATCGGCGATTCGCCGAGGCAGACCGGGTGCTCGGCGAGCCATTGCGGCGCAGGCACGCGCAACCTGTGGCCCAGCGACTTGCAATGCTTTGGCGAATGGTACGGCCCGAAAAGGAGATAGGTGTCCTTCTCGGTGATCAAAATATCGACCGCTCCGGACACTACGCCGTAAACCGTGGCGCGCATGGCCGGCAGCGTGCCGTCGTAGACGAACTCGCCGACATCGAGCTGGTCTTGCCGAAACGCCATCAGCAAGCCGACCGCGCGCCAACGGGTCGGCAACTCCGGCGGTTTCGCCGCGTCGCAAGACGAGAACATCGGCAGCGTTGCCGACCAGTCGGCGGCAGCAGGCGCGTGCCAAGCCACCGCGCCGGCAAGAGCCATAAGCGCCAGTCTATAACGGCAACCAGTCGGCAAATCCCCCATCGCCGACAGCCCCCCATCGCCGGCATCATGCAACGGAACTTTGCCGCCATGCAATCGCGATTGGCGCTTGGGGCGGTCAGCGCCCTTTCTGATCCGTGTAATTGGTCAAGATTGATCTGATTTTTTCGAAAGCGCGCGACACCGGATCGATCAGCTCAAAATGACCGGCGTCATCGATTGTGATTTCCTGCACCGGATCGCCGGCGGCGGCGGCTTTTGCCGCATAGGCCCGGCCGAAGCTCGGCGGCACGATCGGGTCGAGCGCGCCGGAGATGACCGACTGGGGCACGCCGAGCGGCAGCATTTCAGCCGGAGACGTGTCGGTGAAGACGTCCCAAGGTCCGCGGCTGGCGCTGCCGTCCAACAGATCGATCACGCGCGGCCCACCGCAGGCCGGCGGTCCCATGGCGCGATAGCTGCCGAGATCGGCGATCCCGGCGAGGCTGACCACAGCCTTGATGGGAAGCGGATTGCCGCGATAGAGCGGGCTCGATTTCGGCAAGCGCCGACGCGCCGCCGACCACAAGGCGAGATGCCCGCCGGCGGAGTGGCCCGCCGCGATGACGGTGTTGATGTCCAGTCGATCGGAACTTGCAATGTTGCGCAGCCAATCGACCGCAGTGGCGATATCCTCGAAAGTGCCGGGATAACCGCCGCCGGGCTCGCCTAATCTGCGGTATTCGACGTTCCAGACCGCAATGCCGCTGCGGCGAAAGTCTTCCGCCGCATAGGCCGTCAATTCGAGACCGGGCAAGTCGGCCTGCCAACAACCGCCGTGGATGAGCACCACGACGGATTTTGCGCCGCTTCCGTCAGGCAGCCATAAATCCGCAAATTGGCTCGGCGCATCGCCATAATGGACGCGCTGTGTCGCGGCCGGCCGCGGCCGCGCCAAGAGATCGGTGTAGTTGATCGGCCCGGCGAGCGCGGGAGCGAATGCGGCACAGGCAAGGCCGCCGCACAATGCGCCGACACGCGCATTGAAACCATGCGTTGGGCTCACCGGCGCCTGACGTGACGATCCGACAAACAATCGCTTTTTCTCCGCAACAGCCCCCGTAGCACACGGAGGCTGGTCGCCATGGCGTCGCCTTGGGCGGCACGCTTCGGCACCACTTCCAGCAGGGCCGCGATTATAAAGCGGCATCCTGACTGCCGCGCGATCTTGGTATAGTCTCGACATTGCCGCCGATCGGCTGCGGCGGCCACTCTGGTCCAACGACCAATCATAAATCAGCACGTTGCGCGGATCATCGCCGGGGTCGCTACGGACCGTGCAGACAAGGGAGGATCGATCATGGTCAACGCCTCGAAGCGCCGCTTAGCCGGCTGTGCCTGCTGCACCGGGCCGTTTGCCGCGGCCGCCGTCAACCGGCGGCACATGCTGGCCGGCGGCACTGCCGCGCTCGCGGCGGCCGCCCTGGGCGGCTTTGCGGCAAAAAGCGTGGCACAGAATGCGCCGCAGCGCATCGACGTGCACCACCACTTCGCGTCGCCCGCCTGGCTGCAAGCCATCAAGCTAATCGGCGCCGACAATCTGCCGATCGCCAATTGGTCGGTGCAGAAATCGCTCGACGATATGGACAAGGGCGGCGTGGCGACCGCGATTTTGTCGGGCAATGTGCCGCAGGTGCGGCCGCTGGGCAAAGACGCCGCGATCCACATCGCGCGGGAGTCCAACGAGTACGCCAAGCAGCTCGCGACCGACCATCCGGGCCGGTTCGGCGTCTTTGCCATGTTGCCGCTGCCGCACATCGACGAGAGCCTCAAAGAGATCGCCTATGCGCTGGACACGCTCAAGGCCGACGGCGTCGGCATTCTGACGAACTACGGCGACAAATGGCTCGGCTATTCGTACTTCGACCCGATTTGGGACGAGCTCAACCGCCGCAAAGCGACCGTGTACACCCACCCGGCGGACGCGAACTGCTGCGTCAACCTCGTCCAGGGCGTGCCGCAGACGGCGGTCGAGTGGGGCGCCGACACGACGCGCAGCATCGTAAGCCTGATTTTCAGCGGCACGTCGCAGAAATACCGGGACATCGCCTGGATCTTTTCGCATGGCGGCGGCGGGTTGACCGCGTTTGCCGAGCGGCTTCTGGAGCAGATGGTCAGAACGCCGCCTTACCAAGGCAAATTCAGCCGTGAAGCGGTCCAGGCCGAGCTCAATCGCTTCCACTACGACACCGCGCAAGTCTCGCTGGACGGAACCTTGGCTGCGCTCGCCAAGTTGGTTCCGATATCGCAGATCGTGTACGGCACCGACTTTCCCTATCGCTCGGCTGCCGAACATTCCAAAGGCGTCGACGCGCTATTCGGCGAGGACGATCGCAAGCGGGTCAACCGCGACAATGCACTCGGCATTCTGCCGCGGCTGCGCAGCGCCTAGAATTCGGCCGCTGTGGCGAAGCGGAGATCCGCGGCGCCTGCCGCGGGAGCCCTGGTTCAGTCACCGAAATTCGCCGCGAGATAGTCGGACATCGTTTTTGCTTCCGCCCCAGTCGCCGGCGCACCCCGCGCCACCATGTCGGCGACAATGACGGGCCAAGCCTGTTTTCCGCGCTTGACCGCGGCGACGCGTTCGAGGTCGTGGCAGAGCGCACAACGTGTCGCGACCAAATCCGCGCCCGGCCCGTTCGGCAGCGCGACCGGCTTGGCCGGCGGCAGATTGGCCCCGGGGCCGAGATTGCGCGCGAGATAGGCGACCACGGTGTCGATCTCGGGTCCGGTCAATTGCGCGCCGCGCAGCACCATGTTGTCGACATAGCGCCTCCAGCCGACGGCGCCGTCGCGGATTTTGGCGATGGTGCCGAGGTAATGGCATTGCGAGCACGCCACCGCGACCAGATCATGGCCATCGCCGGGCGGCAGCGGATCGGCGCTCTGCTGTGCCCGGACCGGGCCGGCGGCGGTCAATGCAAGCGCAAACACCAGCGCAAGAGCACGCATGGTCACACCTTGCGCGTCCGCTGGTCGGCCAGGGAATAGGGCGGATACCATTGCGACACGGCGCCCAGTCCTTCGCGCGCGATATGGACGTCGAGCAGATATGGCCGCCCCTCCACCGTCGCCATCTTGGCGCGCGCCAATGCGGCGGCGAGCGTCGCCGGTTCCTTGACCGCCTCGCCTTCGACGCCGAAGGCGCCCGCCGCCTTGGCGAAGTCGACGTCCGGACTGCCGTTGTAGCAGGTCATGTCGCGCGCGGCCTCGAACTGCCGACCGGCGCCGTTCCATATGCGATTGCGTTCGTTATTGTAGCTGTGATTGTTAAGCACGATGACCGTCACCGGCGCCTTATAGCGCGCCATGCTCCACAACGGCTGCGGCCCGGAGAACAGGAAGCTGCCGTCGCCGACGACCGAAACGACCGGCGCGTCGGGACGGGCAAGCTTGACGCCGAAGCCGGCCGCCATGCCCCAGCCGAGCACGTTGGGACCGGTGCCGATATAGTGTTTGTCGTCGCCGCCGAACGACATCAACGGATCCATGGTCTTGCCCGAATCGACGTCCGCCACGTAGCAGGTGTCGCGATCGAGATTGTTTTCCAGCTCGATGCCGAGCCGCTCCATGCTGATCGGCGTCGAATCGGCGAGTCCGCGCCCGATGGCGCCGCGCAGTTCGGCCATTTGCGCCGAATAGGCGCGGGTGCGCGCGGCGCGCTGCTCGGCGATATCCTTGAGCCGCGACGCGGTGGCGGTTGAGCGTATCGCCGCGGTGAGATCGGCGATGGCGAGTTTCAAATCCGCGACCATGGCGAGATCGACCGGCGCCTGCCGCGCCAGGCTGTTCGGATCGAGCCGGATCGAGATCAGCGTGGTGCCCGGCGCCGCCATCTCGCCCCAGCGATTGCCGAGATTGAGCAGCACGTCGGGCTTGCCCGGATAGCGCATGGTGCGCAGCGCGGTGCCGATAAACAGCGGATGCCGCGTCGGGAACGGCTTCGACCAATAGCCGAGCGGAGCGGCTTCGCCGGCAACCGGCGCGCCAAGGAGTTCGGCAAGCTCAATCAGTTTCTTGTCGGCGCGGCACCATGTGACCTCGTCGCCGACGCTGAGCAGCGGATTTTTTGCCTCGAGCAATAGCCGCGCCGCCCGCTCGACATCGGCCTTGTCGGGCCGAATGCGCATCGACACGTCGAACTTGCTGCCCTCCCAGATCTGCGCCTTGGCATGCTGGGCGAGCGTATTGGAGGGCAACGACAGGAACGCCGGTCCGCACGGCGGGGTCGACGCGAATTTGAGCCCGCGGCGCGTGGTTTCGGCGATCGCCTCCGTCGACTGCGCTTGCCAGAACCATTTGGTGATCGGCTGCGTCATCAGCTCGTGATGATCGGTCTCCTGCCATTGATCGCGGCCGAGCGCGTTCTGGTCGACCGAGGCGACCGCGACCAGAAGCGGAATCTGATCCTTCCAGCTGTTGACCATCTGGGTCATGGCATTGGGTAGGCCGACATTGGCGACGACGACGATGCCGGTGCGGCCCGACGCACGCGCGTAGCCGTCGGCCATGGCGACCACGGCGCCTTCCTGGACGCCCTTGATGATCTTGATCTCCGGAACGTCGACCAGAGCGTCGAATATCGGATGGTCGCCGGTCGAAGGATTGAAGAAGATGTACGCGACGCCTGCGGCCTTGAGCTGCTCGACAAACAGCTTGCCGCCACTGCCCTCGACGTCGCGGACCGCGGCCGGCGCCTGAGCCGCGTTGCCGGGGCCGCTTTGGCCGAACGGCGCCAGGTTTTGCGCCACCGCCTTGGCGGCCACCGTGCTCATGCCGATCGCGCTTAAGCCGGAGACCAGCTGCCGGCGCGACATCCCGTGGTCGAGATATTGTTTGATCAGATGTTTCACGGCTTCCTCCCGCAATCGGCGGCTTGCGCTTTCTCGGACACCGCGTTCTATCCGGCGCGCATCGGCGAAGATTTTGCCCCGGCGGCATTGGCGTTGCAATTGGCCGGACCGATCTGCTTGCAGCGTGATTGTGCGGCGCGCCGGAATGTAAATTGTTTCTAGACCCGTACGAAACCGCGCGGGACGGCGTGAAAGCTTTCGATGCCGGTTTCGGTAATCAGGACCATCTCGCCGGTTTGCACGCCGGCTTGGCGATCGCGGGTGACGACGTTCGGCTGAATGACGACGACCATGCCGGCGCGGAACGGCTCGTCCGGAATATGCGCGCTTGGCCGGCTGCGCGAGCCCAGGATCGGCGGCAGATAGCCGCCGCCGTAGCCGTGCAACAAGTCGTCGATGACGGTGAAGCCGGCTGCTTCGATCACTTCCGCAGCATCGATGACCTGTTGCGGCAACACGCCGGCTTTGAGCGTTCCGGCAACTGCATCGAACGCCGCATCCGCAACCGCGTGCAGAACGCGGTAGGCCGTCGGCGGCTCGGCATCGACCGCAAAGCTGCGCAGCACCTGGCCGGGATGCTCCCAGAACGCGGCGCTGATCTCGGCCACCACCACGTCGCCGCGTTCGATCTTGCGGTTGCCGGCAAATTGCGGTGGCGCGGCGAGCGAGGGGGCCGCCATCGAGGTCGCGCCGATGAAATGGATCACGGTCGAGCCGCCGAGCGGAACGTAGGCGCGCTCGACGGCGTCGGCGAGATCGCGCTCGCTCAACCCCGGGCACAGCGCGTCGCGCAGCGCGAGCATGCCGCGATCGGTCAACGCGGCGCCGATGCGCAGCCAGTCGATCTCCTCGGCGGACTTGACCTGGCGCAGCCGGACATAGTGCCGGTTCAGGTTGGCGACCGGCGCGAAGCTTGCCGCCAGCGCATCATGTTGCTCGAAGGTCATGGGCCCGATGACGCCGATCCGGCCGGCTTGGCCGCTGCGATCTTTGAGCGCGGCGATCGCGGCGCCGATCGACGAGCCGCCGCCCCAGGCGACTTCGGCCCGCGCGGCGAGCTCCCGCGCCAGCGGCACGTGATTGACGTGCTGCACGAACAGCGCGTCGGGCTTGCCGGGCGTGAAGACGCCGACCGCCTCGGCGGTCACCGGCCAGCCGGTCAGCCACTGCACCGCGGAGCCGAAACGGTTGGCGCCGCAATAGATAAGGTGATCGAGCCCGACCTCGCCGAGCAGACGCTCGATCGCGGCGCGGCGCCGCGCCATTTCGGTGTCGGAAAAGCGCGGATAATCGGCCTCATGGATGGCGCGCAGCCGCGGCGACAGGGCGAGGGTCGTCTGACTCGAAGCTGCACTCATGCCGAGAGCTTAGGGGGATAGGCGGCGCGAATCCATTTTGTTATGCGTCATTGCGAGCGAAGCGAAGCAATGCAGCAATGACGCTTTAGAGCGCCGCACGCCATCGCTCGCCCAGGAGCAAACGACCCCATGCCCTCGTCCTTGATCGACTCCGCCGTATTCCGCGACATCTTCTCGACCGAAGCGATGCGGCGGGTTTTCTCCGATGAGAGCCGCGTGCAGAAATATCTCGATTTCGAGGCGGCGCTGGCGCGCGCACAGGCGCGGCTCGGCATCATCCCGCAGGAAGCGGGCGAAGAAATCGTCCGCCATTGCAACGTTGCGGAGATCGATTTCGGCAAGCTCAAGACCCAGACCGAGCGCATCGGCTATCCGGTG
>Ga0187769_10001995_pt1 | contig 11825 bp, 7 predicted proteins | sample 0116_SJ02_MP02_1_FD_133140 | JGI IMG/M metagenome (GOLD analysis project Ga0187769, IMG submission 133140) | Tropical peat soil microbial communities from peatlands in Department of Meta, Colombia - 0116_SJ02_MP02_10_MG | ecosystem: Environmental > Terrestrial > Soil > Wetlands > Peat | place... | reverse complement strand
ACTGCACCGTCGGTGTCTGTCCGGCAACCAGATTCTGGGTGGCAACGTTGTTGGCCTGCAGTACTGCCAAGGTACAAGCGGTTTGCCAATGGTTGCCGCCATTCGCAGTATTGGAAGGATCGGTGGTGACGCCGCTATCCGCCAGAACTTTGGCGGCCGCCAGGGCCGCGTAATCGGCGGCGCGCTCCAGTTGGCCACGGGCTACGTACAAAGTGACCACATCGATGGCCAGCGCCGCCATGGCCAGAAGGCTGACCAAAGAGATGGCAACCAGCACCATGGTTTGACCACGCTCGGCCCTGCGCTTGTGAAAGATGTGTTCAGTCGTCATTGGTTCCAGGTCACATCAAGTTGGGCATGATCGCTTCGGCTGTAATCTGAATTGAGCTTCCGTAGGTAGCGCCAGGAATCAGCACCTGGATGACGTTTCCAAAGTGCCACTGATAGGGATAGCTGATGATCACACGAGTGCAAATCAAGTCCTTCCCGTTGGTGGGCAGGGGCGTGAGCTGGATCACGTAAGCACGGTCAATGGTCAGCGTTAACGTAGTGCTGGCGGTGCAAGCACCGGTGGCAGTCCAGGTAAAGGTCGCCGCACTCCTGGCGGCAGCTGAGATGCCGCAGTCGTTTATCAGCGATCGGTCAAGATAGGACTTCACCAAATCTCGTATTGCAATGACAGACTGAGGCGTTCCGCCCGCTGTAAGGTCAGTCGGGGGCAGATTGGAGCCAAAGCGGGCTCCATCACGGACGGCATTGTACAGTTCGTGCTTCAGATTGAGCGCCCCTCCGAAATCAAAAATCCCTACCACCAGGACCACCAATAAAGGCAGGGCAATAGCAAACTCCATTAGTTGCGAGCCGCCGTTGGAGACGAGGTGAGCGGCGATTGCCTTTCGCATTCCCCGGAACCGGCTCGCAGCAGACATCATTCCTCTACCCGCATCTGTACCCGCGTCTTAAGCCAGACCGGGTTCAGCGATGACGTGAAAGGGAGATAAAACTGATAGGGGTACTGGAAGCTCACTGAGATTCCGCAAGCCTGCACGCGGCTCGTGGGGAGGAGTTGGGCGTTGTAGTACACATTAATTTGCGGGTAACCCGCGTCCGGGTTGACCGGAGTTTCACTGGTTCCATCCGCGCAAGAGATGATAGTTTCGTCTGCGGGGGGAATCGGAGCCGCCTGGGTGGGATCGAGACCCGACGCCTGCAGCGCCTGCTGCACATAGGTGGCGATCTGATCCGGAGTCAGATTGGCGTTCGTACAGGTCGAACAGCTATGCGCGGCCGCGGCGCGAGTCGCTTCCAGCGCCGCATGATTAATGGTCTCGTAGGTATTAAGCGCGCGACCGAACCAATAAATTCCCAGCAGCAGCATAAAGGTAATGGGCAATACCAATGCCGCTTCGGCAATCTCCGTGCCACCGGCGTCGGTCAGCAGATGCTCGAGTTGGACGGTTTTCATCGTCAGGGTTGGGGGAACATCTACCTGTTGCCAGTATTATAAATAGGGAACGCAAATGCCAGCTAGCTGCTTGAGCTGCCACCGCCGCAGCCAGTCAGGAACACAGGAAATACCGAGGATCGCGGCAAGCGGCAGAAACCACCTTTGACCGCAGCATCAGCCTAGCAGGCCAGAACCGGCTGCACTACGTGCAGTGTGCCGAACGCGAAGCGGTTCTCAAAGATCAGAAGAGCCCGTACACCACGAGCTGCGTCTTGGTGGCCACGTAGACTTTACCGTTTGTGACAGTGGGTGTTACGAAGTGCGCCACTTGCCCTAGGGTATCTCGCCCGCCGCTGGCCATGTCGCTGGAATACAGTTGCTGTAAAGTCACCGCATTAAAGGCGCGCAGAGTGCCGTTGTTGGCCGGCGGTGCCCCCCAGGTGACAACCCACGCAATTCCGCTACTGGTGTTCGCTGCTGAAATCGAGGGGCTGCCGACTCCGCCGTAAGCGATCGGTGATCGTAGCGGAGTGGTGCTCAAAGTCCCATTCCTTAACGCGTACGCCATGAGCGGTGCATTCTCCCCGGGAACATAGACTGTGTTGTTCCAGTAGGAGAGCGCACCGTAACGGCAGGTGGTTGGTCCTGAGGCTGGCGGTAGACATCCCGTCAGATAAGAGGGCCGCTGGATATCCTGCACGATATTTGTGTTCGTGGTGGTGCATGTGCTGCAGTATCCGCCCATGTTGTCCGTGTTCAGCAAATAGATTTCTTCCGTCTTGCCGGAAGCAACCAGCAGATTGGCTGGACCAACACTCTGAACAGGCAACAGAACCGGCCCAACAGAGCCGACTTCCAGGTCGTCGGCATTCAGGGTTCCCTGATTGTAAGGGGTGAAGAAATCGAGGGGATTCAGATTGGGCTCTAGCTCGATGACGCTGTCACCAAAGTCGGATCCACCGGTAAACTCGTCAAAGGTGGCATCAGCGGTTCCAAAGTAGATATTGCCGTTGGAGTCCGCGACCAAGCCTCCGCCCGATTGCCAGATACCTCCATTGTTCTTGCTCGGAGTGGTGACAAATGTCAGAGGCGGTTGCGTAAGGTTGCTTTCGCTGTATCCCAACACCCAGCCGTGATTATTGATTTGAGGAAATCCTTTCAAGCCCACGCATCCGGTCGACCCCAAGCCCACATAAACGGTCCCGTTGTTTAGCAGCAGTGCTGGCCGGTTCATCTGATATTCCGGATAGAACTGTGGGCCGGTTGTAGGCGTAATCAGAACTGGGCTGCCGGTCTGCTCGTTTCCATTGGTGATATTGATTGCATGCAGGTATAACGCATACGGCGAAGTGGACGTGCCCGTACCTGTCTTGGCCACAAGAAACATCGTACCCGCGACCGGATCGATTACGGGCGTTCCGACGATCCCCGCCCCTAGGGAAGGCGAGCTCTCAAATCCCGAGTCGTTGCACAACCTGGTATAGGGCGTAGGCACGCCGTAATTCCGCATCCAAAGTTCTGCGCCACTATCGGCGTCGAACGCATATACGCTGTTGTTGAGCGTCGCCACGTATACGACGTTATGGGTAACGCCGGCAATCTGCAGGCCCGCAATGTAAAGGGGCTGCGCACTTGCCCAACTATCCAGGGAGACACTTCCGGTGAACAGTTTCTCGAAACTCGCCGGCCGGACGTTGGAAGGTGTCAGCTTGGTTTCGTTGGTGTTCTGCCCGGTGCGGCTGTTGTCGTTGTGATACGTCGTCACATTCACCTGGCTGAGCGCGGCCGGAGCCAGCGCTAAGAGAACCAGCAGCAGAGTCGCAATGACAATCGTAGCTCGTGTAGTGGTCTGCATTCGCACCTCAATTTCGTATTCGTATGTAGGGGAGGATGCTGATTTTCGAAAACTGTTGCCGAACAACGGGGGGAGAAAAATCTTACCCTGCTACCGAAGTCTAACAACCAGGAATTTGGAAATTGCTAATCCTCGTCTGCCACGTCAGCATCGGGCCTGACTGTGGAGTCGTGAAATATTCGTTCACATACCAAAATGTACAATCGTCGACCGGATCAACCGTCATGCTGGTATACCCACCCCAACGATACGTATTCTCTTCGTCGGCAGTGCCGGTCAGAATGTTGAACTCGGTGGGGGTGAGCACGCCTTTGCTGCGCACGTTCAAATAAGCAGCGCGGATGGAAGGGCTCAGGCTGGTTCCTGAGACGCTATAACCAACTGCCATGTTGCCCATTTTGTCCTGGGCGGCGCTAGGCACGAAGCGATAATTTCCATCCGTCGAGGTAATGATCCCGGAGTTCACTAGAACACCACCTACACGAAATTGATACCAGGCGATGCCGGTCTGCGACAGACTTCCCGAGCCGACCTGCACTGTCTGGCTGACCACGTAGGTCTGAGTTGGTGCTGTGCTGAAGGCGCGATACGCAAAGCGATGCATCAACCGATCGCCGAGGGAATCAATAAACACCTTGGTAGTGGCTGAACTGGGCTCGGGAACACAGGCGGTGGCCGTAGGATCGGTGACATCGTAGCATCCCGGCGTGTAGGTGGGAACGGTCACCGCAGTGGGTCCGGTAAACGTGCTGAGGGAGGGGGTAATCCAGTTGAGCTTCAGTTCCCAAAAGTTCAAGGTAGTGGAAGTAGATCCTGTGCTCGGATTCTCGATGCTCACAAAGGCTTCCGGTGTACCAGTAGGTGGCGCGACCGTACCATCAATGTCTGCCGGCAAAAGGCTGTGTCCCAAAAACACTCCGGTGGGGCTGGGCAAATAACGGAAGCACTGCGGGGCCCTAGGCTGCAAATGACCAAGGATCATGCTGGCCCGATCGAACGCGCACGTCAGCACACCTACGTTTTGAAAACCCAGGTCAGGATCCTCGATATCGATGGTCACATAGTAGGCATCAATCCAACTGGCAATTTTCGGATAATCCGGGAAATAGGTGTGTCCTTTGGCATTCTTGCCGAGGACAGCACTGATGAGCTGGGCGTAGCTGTACCACTTGAACGTGGTGGAAGTGAGGTCGTCGGTGTTAGACACCGCAATACAAAAATAATAATTGCCCGTGGAGATGCTGCCTTGGCGGACTGCTATCAACCAGCGCGAAGCCAGGTGGTCGAACATAACGACCCCGTTACCGTCGGTTCCCTGACAGTTAACTTCGCCGCTTAAGACCCATGGACTATCGCCCGCCTTGGGAGTCGTATAAATCGGCGCAAATGTCGTCTTGTCGTAGGCTTGGTAGGCTGTGTCCACCCACTCCAAATACTGCTTGGTGCCAACCGCACCATTGGGGTCAACCACGCAGCAACGTACGTTGCCAGAGGCTGTGCTCGCATCAATACCTTCAAACGACTGCACAGTAACCTGAGCCATCGAAAATTTCAGCACTACCACTAAAAAGAGCAACAAAAAACCAGGCTTGAGCCTCATGCTTACCCTTTCGACCGCCGAGTCCCTATTGCGACCGATTCGTCGCGATACACACCGGGGTATCTGGACGCAATACCCCGCCCCCACAGTGCCGAAGTCGGGTTGTATGTGGCACTTTCAATACCATACGCTTGCTCGTAACTCTATGACTAGCCATGGGTTGAGCGTCCAAGCCAGTGGAAGATGATGCAAGTCTTTGCACTTTAATGGAACGACCATCAGTCCCGCAGACCTAACCCAGCTAGACCCTAAGGCACTCCTGGGGAGAGCACGGCATCCTACCTGCTTTCAATGGCTTTTTGATAAATGGACATCAGCATCGGATAATTCTTTTCGGCGGTGTATTTCTCCTCGTATTCCCTCCTGGCTGCCTGGCCCATGGCGCGGATTTCGTCCGGGTGGGCCCACGCCCACTCGACTTTTTCTGCCAGATCAGCCGGATCTCCTGGAGCAAAATGAAGCCCTGTCCGGCCATGCGCGACGATCTCCTGCATCGCACCCATCGCGCTGGTGATCACCGGAGTTCTGCAGGCAAAAGCCTCCGCGATCGTGACCGGAAAATTCTCGTACCACTCGCTGGAGAAGACCAGAAAACGCGCGTTGTTGATTGCCACCAAAGTTTGCTCGCGCGGCAACTGGCCCTCGAACTTGACATTGCTGAGATGATCGAGCCTTGCCTGCTGTTCCAATTGCTGACGATCCGGGCCGCCGCCGATGACCCGGATCGGAATATGAGAGCCCAGCCGCTTCCAGGCCGCTAAGACCGTGCTCACTCGCTTCTCAGGCGATAACCGTCCCACAAAAAGGGCGTAATCCCCATCGCCGGTGCGCGCGTCCGGGTCAGGGTCCACGAAGTTGGGTTTCACGACAATCCTTTCGCTAGGCAGCCCACCCTCGATGAACTTGGCGCGGGAGAACTCGGTCAGCGCCACATAACATGAGATCTCGCGTTCCCAGGTGCCGCGCAGGCGATGTATGGCCACCATTAAGGCCAGCACACCAGTCGTGAGATGGGAATTGTGATAGCACGCGTGTTGAACACTGCGGAGCAAGGAGCTTTCGATGCATTCTTCACAGACCCTGCCATCACGAAAGAGGGTTGCGCCAGGACATAGTAAGCGGTAATTGTGCAGAGTTTGCACCACTGGAATCCTGGCTTCATAGCAAGCCGAATAAAGAGACGGAGAAATCATGAGGAAGGTATTGTGAACGTGCACAACATCAGGTTTCTCATCACGAAGCAATCGCCGAAAGTCCCGCCGCGTGTCCGATGCCCAAAGCGTTCGTTTCGCCAAACTGAAGCGCTGCAGCCCCTGGTATTCGTCAGCCTCCCAGTTGCTGCGCCGATAGACCAGCACCTGGTGCCCTGCATTCTCCAGCATGCGGCGCTCCTGGTCGAAAACAACGTCTTCGCCGCCGGGCTGCTGATAGGTGTTATGTACGAGTAGTATTTTCACTGAACTCCGTTTCGCTGCTTACCTCAGCTACTGCTTGTGCCCTATTCGCAAATTCGTCTGGCCCTCCTCAAACAGTGCGCCAGACGTTAGTTTGATGACGGACTGCGCGTATGCTATGTCGGACGGATGATCAAGTCAACGGAACTCGTTGGATTTTGTTGTGACTACGGAGCCATTGTGCTCTAACGACGTAGACCGCCGGGGTCCAATGGCGCTCTAGCTTTGAGTCGAAGGTAACAAACCTTCGCTGATGCATCGAATTCCGACCGTTCTCAATCTCTGTCTCGACTGTCCGATCCCGTGGTCGAAGATCTGCGGTCAAGCCCCGAACATGCAACATCGCTACTCGTACCAAAAGTCACCTGTTACCGTCCTTCTGGCCGACTCACCCTCGGAATCTGTGACCTTCGCCTTGGCTGATTTAGAGTCCGTCCAGAAACTGGCCAACGATGGAGGTACGCAATGTTCGGCGATTCCATCCAGACACATGATCGGTTGGTTGCGGAGAAGTTCAGATTCGTGCGCGGTAACACCATCGCCGCAACATTTCCTGGTTTGTGTCCGAGCTGGGCAATCGTGATTGTTTTGGCATGCTGCCTGGTCAACGCCGGTTGCGGGTTGTCCAGCGGCTCGAAAACGCCTGCGAGCACTTCGCCGAACACAGGTAGCATTTCCGGTAGCGTCAGCCCAGCTGCCAACGGCAGTGGCACGACCGTCACACTGAGCGGCGCTGCCAGCGCTACCACTACCGCCGACGCTTCCGGCAACTACAGCTTCACGGGCTTGAGCACGGGCTCCTACACCGTCAGCCCCAGCAAGAATGGATTCACCTTCGGTCCCTCAAACCAGACCATCGCCGTAAATGGTGCAAGTGTCACCGGCGTGAACTTCACAGCGGCGCCCTCGGCTCACTCCTACACCGTTTCCGGCAGCATCAGCCCCGCCGCCAACGGCAGCGGCGCGACCGTCACACTGAGCGGCACCGCCAGCGCTACCACCACCGCCGACGCTTCCGGCAATTACAGCTTCACCGCCATAGGGAATGGCCCCTATTCCGTCACTCCCAGCAAAGCGGGATTTACTTTCGGCCCTTCTGTGCAGATATTTACCGTGAACAACGCCAGCATCAGCGTTGTCAACTTCACGGCGGCAGCCTCGGCTCAGTCTTTTAGCATTTCCGGCAGCATCACTCCCGCCGCCAACGGCAGCAGCGCGACCGTCATACTGAGCGGCGCTGCCAGCGCTACCACCACCGCCGACGCTTCCGGCAACTACAGCTTCACCGCCCTGGGAAGCGGCTCCTATACCGTCAGCCCAAGCAAGAATGGGTTCAGTTTCGGTCCCTCGACGCAGACAATTACGGTCAGCAACGCCAACATCACTAGCGTCAACTTCACGGCCTCGGCTCAGTCCTATAGCATTTCCGGCAGCATCAGCCCCGCCGCCAACGGCAGCGGCGCGACCGTTACACTGAGCGGTGCTGCCAGCGCTACTACCACCGCCGACACTTCCGGCAACTACAGCTTCACCGGTTTGAACGCAGGCTCCTATACCGTCAGCCCCAGCAAGAATGGATTCACCTTCGGCCCCTCGGCTCAGACAATTACGGTGAGCAACGCCAACATGGCCGCCGTGAACTTTACGTCCGCAGCCTCGGCTCAGTCCTATAGCATTTCCGGCAGCATCACTCCTGCCGCCAACGGCAGCGGCGCGACCATCACACTGAGCGGTGCTGCCAGCACTACCACCACCGCCGACGCTTCCGGCAACTACAGCTTCACCGCTCTGGGAAACGGCTCCTATACCGTGACTCCGAGCAAGAATGGATTCACCTTCGGCCCCTCCGCTCAGACAACTGCGGTAAACAACGCCAACATCACTGGTTTGAACTTCACGGCGACAGCCTCGGCTCAGTCCTATAGCATTTCCGGCAGCATCACTCCTGCCGCCAACGGTGGCGGCGCGACCGTCGCACTGAGCGGCGCTGCCAGCGCTACGGCCACCGCCGACGCTTCCGGCAGCTACAGTTTCACGGGCCTAAGTACGGGCTCCTATACCGTCAGCCCCAGCAAGAATGGATTCACCTTCGGCCCCTCTACTCAGACAATTACGGTGAGCAACGCTAATATCACCGGCGTGAATTTCACGGCGGCAGCCTCGGCTCAGTCCTATAGCATTTCCGGCAACATCACTCCCGCCGCCAACGGCAGCGGCGCGACCGTCGCACTGAGCGGCGCGGCCAGCACTACCACCACCGCCGACGCTTCCGGCAGTTACAGCTTCACCGCCGTAGGGAACGGCTCCTACACCGTGACTCCGAGCAAAAATGGATTCAGTTTCGGTCCCTCGGCTCAGACAATTACGGTGAGCAACGCCAACATGACCGGCGTCAACTTCACGGCGGCGTCCACCATTTCAGGTGCGAGCACCGGTGCGACGTTTTTCGCCCTAAATGACACCAATCCCGCGGATGACCCCAAGGCCGACGGCATGAGTTATGGCACCATGAGTCATCCGATTGACCTCACCTGGAATTTTGTGGAACAGCAGAAAGGTGTCTTCGATTTCTCGATATTCGACCAGTACGCCCAGGTGGCCCCGAAAGATGCCAACGGGGCCGCCATCCTGGTGCTGACCCTGGGCATGACCCCGCCCTGGGCCACTTCCAACCAAAGCAGTTGCAGTGTCTTTGACAGTGGACCGCCCCAGGTCTTGGGCTGCACCGCTCCTCCGGACAACATTCAGGACTGGACCAATTTCGTGCAAGCTCTCATCAACCACTACAACGGCACTACGGCACCGCACGTCAAGTATTACGAGATATGGAACGAGGCTTCCTGCGCATGTTTCTTCTCGGGAACGGCGACCGATCTGGCAAACCTGGCCATCGCTGCCTACCCAATAGTGAAACAGGATCCCTACTCCTTCGTCATCGCGCCGTCGATGGTGGGACCGGCCAGCACTCCATCGGCAAGTGCGCCTGTTTTCCTGAGTGACTTTTTCAAGGCCGTGTTGGCGAGCGGCCAGCCCGGTGCCGACATTTCGTCCTTCCATGGCAATGTGGCCAACTCGACGGAGGTAGTACCTTATCCACTGCCCGGAGAAGACTGCACCGAAGTCGGTTGCAATGGCGACATCGTAAGCATAGCCAACAGCTATCGCCAGGTGCTCGATACTCTTGGGATCAACATACCGTTGTTCGTCACCGAGGGTGGTTTTGAAAACGCGCAGATCAGCGACCCGGATCAGCGGGCCGCGTGGCTGGCGCAGTATTACGCTTTGCTGGGCGGCTTGTACACTGCCGACCAGGTGCAGTTGGCTTCCTGGTTCACCTGGGGCGGCGCGGCTCCGACCTCAGGTTCGATCGAAACCGCCCAACATGCACCCGATGAGGGCGGGATCGCCTATAACCAGATGTACAGCTGGCTGGTGGGAAATACGACAGCTCCGTGCACCAAGGCGGGTACGATTTGGACGTGTGAGTTGGCCGGTCCAAACAACTATTACGCGCAGATTATCTGGGACGACTCGCAAACCTGCAATGACGGAGTTTGCACCACCAGCTTGTATTCGGTTCCCGGTTTCACACAATATCGGGACCTGAGCGGCAATACCAATGCAGTTGTTGGTGATCAGGCGCCTGTTGGCCTGAAGCCGATTCTGGTCGAGAATTGAAGTCGAGTGAAACCGTACGGCGGTGTGAGTAGGGCGGCTACTTTCTCTGTGCGGCTCACCTCGACCGCCAACGCGAACGTACGGCCCCACATGGCCACAATATCGCCACAGCCCGGTGCATCAAAAACGTGTGACACTCCTTAGCGGGGATTCCGGTCCAGCTTACACAGGCCGGTCAAATCACTAATGATCACCACTGCCGCATCATAATCGCCAGGCAATTGATGCGTAGCCCCGGCGATACAGGCTTGCGTCTTTGAGGAAGTCACCGCGTTGTACCACTCGAGGCCCAGCGGGACCGCTTGGGTAAGATCCTGGCTGCCGAAAAGCGCCTTAACGACGGTTTCATAGTTCGGCGACGGAAAATCGTCGGAGAGCACACTGTCATGATGGAAGAGAGGGTAGGTATCCCTGCCTTCGCTCAAAATGTCTTGCGTACAGTAGTCTTCGGGATACGCAGGATCGATAAATTTTCCGGCTATCACTGTGCCGTAGTTCTCGGAAATAGTGGCCCCCTGTGGGCAAGTCACAACGGGTGCAGGCGCTGCCGAGCCCATACAGCCGTGATCGATTCTTCCCATGGGAGGTCCGGAAGTGGGCTCAACCATCGTCAACATCGGTCCCGGACCACCCCTGTTGCCCATGCCGTATTGAGTAATGGCATAGGTGATGGCCGAGCTCCCACCGCTATTTCCGGTGGCGCAAACCGGACGCTGCGTGTCGCCTTGCAACAGCTGAGTCCAGACTGCATTAACCAGCGTTGCGTAACGACAGGCGAGGGCTCGCGGACCGTCGGTGGCCGGTCCAGTCAACCACCCAACCGGCTCGCTGTCCGGATCGTCAGGATCTGAGAAGTTGGTTTGCACCGTGCGAAAGCCTGCAGCGTTTACCTTCTCGACGATCATTAATCCACAGTCGGAGCCGGGGCACCGAGGATCGGTACCGAACGCGACTTGATCGTAATAGGTGTTGCCACCACCTCCGGTTGTAAAAAATACCGTACCCTTGTCGGACGCTTCGCCGGACGGCTCGTTTACTTTGATTGACGCAGCAAACTGCCCGCCGGGGCAGTTAGAGATCGCTGCCTCATAACAGGTTCCATTTGCCAAACCCCCGGTTGGACAGTCGATCGCACTCAAAGTGGCTCTGCCAATCTCCTCACCAGATGCAGGCATGGCAGCCATGATGATCAACCCTGAAATTAGAAACAGAAAAGCTTGCGCAACATAATTTCGCAAATTGCACCTCTTGAAAGAGACTCTAGTCCCGCACACGACTGCCGCTATTTCTCTAAGCATGAAGGGCTCCCGTGATTTTTCATCCACATCGCCGTAAACGTTCTTGGCCTACACTGCTGGTGGAATCCTCAGGGGAGGGCGTTTGCAAGGCGAACTTCCCCCAGGATTCGGGGCGAAGTGGCTGTTCAGGCAGCGCACAGAACGGCCACTCTGTGCGCCAATCGCGGACTTCGCAGATAGTACCACACTCCCGCGGAAGTGTGGATGAGTCAAAAGTCCCTGCGGTTGTATGCACGCTGCTAATTGTTCCCAGCCCGGTTAAAATACTGGCATGCCTGCCATGAAGAATGCCTTAGTACTGCTGTTCCTGAGTTTGGTCGTGCTGCTGTCGGTTGCCGTTGGGTGGGCACAGGAGAAGGACGAAGAAGAGGAGAAGCGGGTCCCCCAGCCGCGTCTAATGAACCCGGAGCAGCAGCCGCCGGGCGTAAAGTACGACTGTCCATACCAGAAAGGCTTCCAGCGGGCGCAAAGAGTTGGCTCCTATACGGTTCGT
>Ga0187769_10001994_pt1 | contig 11826 bp, 5 predicted proteins | sample 0116_SJ02_MP02_1_FD_133140 | JGI IMG/M metagenome (GOLD analysis project Ga0187769, IMG submission 133140) | Tropical peat soil microbial communities from peatlands in Department of Meta, Colombia - 0116_SJ02_MP02_10_MG | ecosystem: Environmental > Terrestrial > Soil > Wetlands > Peat | place... | reverse complement strand
AACTTCCGGCGAGACCGCCTGGTCCAAATCCGACACCCCCGACGGCCCCCAAACTAGGGCTCCCGGAAAGACTGAAGCGATTGAAGCTGTACCGGCCGAATACAGACAGGCTCTGGCTGGCTGCATAGTCAATTCGGGTGTCGAAGCTGTTCTGGTTGTAAGGACCGGCGCCAGATCCCACAAAGTTATTAAGGCACCCTGTAGGAGTCGCAAGAGTACAGAGGCCGGTGGTGGTTGGCGAAGGGAACGCCGCCAGAATATTCATCGCGGCGGGCGATATGCTGGTTAATCCCGTGGTTGGGTTGATGATCGGAATCAGGTATTGGTTTGGAACGCCGGAGATCATTCCGCCACCCTTGGTCATCACGTTACTTGTCCCGGCGTTGGTCGCGGTGCAATTTGCGGCGGAAACATCCCCCAGCGAGCCGCAGAATGCCTCACGGCCACCTCCCGTCGTATTACCGGCCGGGGTCGTGGCCGGGTCGTAAAGGTTAGACCCCGAACCGTGGTTGTTAATTTGGCCCGCGTAGTCGCTGAAGTCGCAATAGTTGCCACCGGCAAAGCAAGTCTGCTCCAAGGTAGCGGTCGGAATCGTAAACAGGTTGGTGATGCCGCTCTTTTGGCGTTGCGCCTGATAGTCCGCAAAGAAGAACAATTTGTTCTTGATGATGGGACCGCCGATCGTTCCGGCGAATTCTTGCCAGCGGGAGTGCGGAATCAACGGCCCTGTTCCCCCGGGCGTGGGGTATTGCGTGAAGGGATCGCGCGCCGCGGTGGCGTCGGTTCGCCGGAACCACGTCGCAGTGCCGTGGAAGTCGTTGCTGCCGGATTTGGTTTGTACCGTCACTACGCCAGCTACCGCCTTACCGAACTCGGCGTCATAGTCGCCCAGCGTAATCTTGCTTTCCTGAATGGCGTCCAGGTTCGGGTTCACCACGATGATTCCGAGAATTGGATCCTGGTTGTCGGTGCCGTCCAGTTCGAAGGCCGTACCGCTGAAGTGCTGGCCGTTCACAAAAATCTGCTGGCCGCCTTGCGGATTCTCGGTGGCAGCGTGGCTCCAGCCCACGAGTTTCTGCGTGCCCGGCGAGAGGAGTTCAAAAGAAGTAAAGTTGCGATTCAACACCGGCAAATCTTCGACATACTTCTCATTGAATTCAATGGCCACGTCTTCGCGGTCGGTCTTGAGTTGAGGAGCTTCTGAGGTGACTTCTATCTGTTCGGTAGTCGAGCCGACTTGGAACTGACCGTTCACGTCAGTGCCGGTGTCGACCGACACAATAACGTCCTTGAATTCCAGAGTCTTGAACCCCTGCGCTTCAATACGCACGGTGTAAGGGTCAGGGATCAAGTGGGTGACGGTGTAGTTACCGCTGTCGTTGGTAGTCGTCTGGTCGCTCGTCCCTTTGCGCTGGTCGACAACCGTCACCTTTGCCTTGGGGACGGCAGCGCCGGAGGGGTCAGTGACCGTACCAAGAATGCTGCCGAAGACCGCCTGGCCGGATGCGATTGGCGTCCACAGACCGCAGAGAAGAGCGAATGCTGCCACAGCCGCAAGAGCTGACCTCTTCATGAACTTCCTCCTGGCTCGTGAAACGGGGTGCCCCAAAAAAATGAAGTTGCAGGGAAATACTTGTTTGTGTAGCCTGCAAGTCCTAGTACAAAAACATTATTGGATTAAGTTTCATTAGGTTTTATACGGTTACCGGGTGTAAAGTACTGATGTTCCAGCAACATAGATAAACTGTTACCTCCTCTGTCACATGGCTTTAACACGCAGTTTCGTCGCTGGACGGGAGCAATGCTTCCAGCAAATAGAGAAGCTTACGAATAGTCATAGCCTGCGGGGCTCTGAGTCTCTCTGTAAGCTGCTTCGCTATCTCGCCGAACACTCTCTGGATCATCCCGGTGTGGCTGTCAAGGAGTACCAGATTGCCACCGAGATACTGGGCCGGTCTGGCGGATTTGATCCGCAAAGCGACTCGACCGTCCGGGTGCAGGCAGGACGTCTGCGAGTGAAACTGGAGGAGTATTACTCACACGAGGGGCCGGACGATGCGGTCGTGGTCGAGTTGCCCAAGGGATCGTATGCGCTCACATTTCATCTGCGGACTCCGTCGGCCGCGCTGACTGAGGTCCCACCGAGGAGTGAGGAGGTCGGGCGGGGAGCTACTCTGCCGCCTTCGAATCGCGGCTGGGCGGTCGCAGTTGTGGGGCTCTCGGTTTTGCTAGCGGCGGCCTTGTCGACGAGCGCTTTGCTGCTGGCGAGTCGAAACCGGATACAAGCTAGCACCAAGGAACCCGTGCCGGCCGTCTTCCAGGTTTTCTGGAACCGCTTCATCACGGGCGTACGGCCCCCCTGGCTAATCTTCAGCAACGGAAGCTTTGTGGGCCGGCCGGAAACCGGCATGCGGTACTTCAACGCCTCGGCGGATGCGCGAGCCCTCATCCTTGATCACTACACCGGAGTGGGGGAAGTGCTGGCAGTCCATCAACTCGATCGCGTTTTTGTTCTGTTCAATCAGCAGCTTCAAGTGAAGCGCGGCAGTCTGTTCTCTCTGGACGACGCCAAGAATAACGATCTCATCTTCGTCGGTTCGCCGGCCGAAAATCTCACTCTCCGGGAAATTCCCGGGACTCGGGAATTTGTTTTTCAGCGGCTCGCTTCCGGACCGCGCAAGGGCGACTTGGGAGTGCTCAACGTGCACCCGCAGCCGGGTGAGGCGCAAGTGTTTCTAGGCAGTCCCTCCAACCAGGCGACCACAGAGGATTATGCGGTGATCGGGTTGGTGCCGGGCATCGATCCGGCGCGGTCTGTCCTCATCCTCGCCGGTACGACAACCTTTGGTACGCAAGCGGCGGCAGAGTATGTGTGCCGGCAGGATTCGCTGGCGGAGTTGTTAGGGCGACTGGGCGTCTCCAAAGCGGCGGACCTGAAGCCCTTTGAGGCGCTGCTGCACGTGAAGGTGGCGCACGGAGTTCCAGTGATCACCGATCTTGTGGCCGTGCGCAAGCGGGGCGAATAGGAAAAACTAGCCACGGATTTTCGATCTGGAAACTTACCTAGTGACCAGATGTGGCGGGAGGAACGAAATGAGGGTCGAGTTCGGCGGCTTTTCGATATTCGCCGCCGGCTTCCTCCTTTAGACCTTTCTGGCTAAGGGCCAGGCCGAGTTCGTAGTGCGCGAGCGCGTAGGAAGGCATGGCACGAATCGCCGTGCGGAACTGCGAGATGGCTCCATCGAGATCGCCAGCGCCGAGCAACCGGCGGCCGGAGTTGGTGGCAAACGTCGCGGCCTGCAGATTGTTTTTCTGGTTGACGATTTCTGCGCCAGCCTCGCTTTCGGCGGCGGCGCCGGCGCTATCGCCCAATTGCCGCAGAATTGCCGCCAGCGTAGTGTGGGCGCCGGCAAAATCGGGATCGAGTCGAATCGCCTTGCGCAATTCCGCAGCCGCCTCCGGCAGTTGATTCATCTGTTTCAAAACCGTACCAAGCGTGTAGTGGGCCTCGGCATAGTCCGGCTTAATTTCGATCGCTTGCCGCAACTGTTCCGCCGCGCCGGGAAAATCTCCTGACTGCCACAAGGTGACTCCCAAGCTGTAGTAGGCGTCCGCTAATTTCGGATCGAAGCGAATCGCCACCTTCCACTCCGCGATGGCGGCGGGCAGGTCGTCGGAGAGTTTAAGCGCCAGGGCGAGGTCGTGATGCAAGCTGGCTTTTTCCGGAGCGAGCTTCAAAGCGGCGCGAAACTGCGCGATCGCGGCGGCGAAGTCCGTTTTCTGTAAGTAGGCCGTTCCGAGGTTTCCCTGGAAACCGGGATCATCGGGATGAAGACGGATGGCTTCCTGAAACTCCTTGATAGCTGAGTCGGCGTCTCCGCGTTGCAGGTCGGCCAGTGCAAGATTGTTGTGGGCATCCGCGTCGACCGGTGTAAGGGCCACCACCTTGCCGAAAGCGGCCACCGAGCGTTCTGGGTCGCCACGCCGCTGCAGCAGGAGGCCAAGGCGCGTCTGCATGAGCGCGACATTGGGCTGCAGTTCAACGGCATGTTCGTACGACCGCAGGGCTTCATCGGGATTGCTCTCCGCCTCGAGTACGACTCCGCGGTAATACCAGGCCGCCGCATCTTTGGGATCGAGCTGCACGGCGCGGTCCAGCACCTCTTGCGCTTGTTTGGTTTGACCCTGGTTGGAGAGCGCTGCGCCCAGATGGAAGTAAGCCGGTTCGTAGCCTGGGTCGAGCCGGGAAGCTTCGCGGAATTCGCTTTTGGCGTCGGCGAATTTTGACTGCTGGGCGAACAGCGACCCAAGTTCGTCGTGCAACTCGGGTTGCTGGGGCGCGAGTTGAATCGCTTGCTTGAATTCTGCGATGGCGTCGTCAGTTTTGCTTTGCAGGCTGAGCGCGCGTCCCAACGACTGATGCGCTTGCCATTGCTGGGGCGCAAGTTTCACGGCGATGAGAAACTGAGCGACGGCATCGTCGAGCTGGCCTTTGGTTTCGAGTGCCTGCGCAAGGTAGGCATGGGCTATGGCCAGAGACGGCCGAAGTTCGACCAAAGTGCGGAAGTGGGCGATGGCATTATCCACTTCTCCCTGCTGCAACAAGACCTGCCCCAGCATGTTCTGGGCATCAGCATTGCGCGGGCTGAGTTTCACGGCTTTTTCAAAGGCTTCGCGAGCGGCTGGCAGATCACCGCGGCTCATCGCGGCAACACCCGTTTGGTAGGCTGCGGAGATCGTGCTGTCTGCGGGCTTTGCCTGGGGTGAGGCAATCGCGATGCGGCAGACAAGCGTGAACGCGAGCAAGCTGGCACGGAATCGGGGAGCACGCATCGTCATTTATTCTAGCTGCTGGGTGGAACTTGTCGCGCTTGCTTCTTGCCCTGTCTGCCAAAATTGGACCAGATCCTTTTCAAACGGCATTGACCGCTGTTAGTGAACCAACCTAACATTCGGAAATCCGATCATGCCGTTGAACCTCATGTGTTGTTCTTGCGTCAGCAGTGCCTTCCATAATTTTGTCAGGACCTGGGTCTTGCTATTCCTGATTTCCTTCTGCACCTCGGTCTGCTCGGGCGAACAAGCGAAGGCCCCCACTCCCGGCAAGCCCATCGCCAACTTCACCGACGTTGCCGAAAAAGCCGGGCTTACCATGCAGAACATCTTCGGCGGCATCGAAACCAAAAAATACATCATCGAGACCACCGGTACAGGCGTGGCGATCTTCGATTACGACAACGACGGCTGGCCTGACATTTTTCTGGTGAACGGAACCAGGTTGGAGGGATTGCCCTCAGGGCCGCCGCCCAGCAATCACCTCTATCGCAACAATCATGATGGAACCTTCACCGACGTGACCGTGAAAGCCGGCCTCACTGCCACCGGTTGGGGGCAGGGCGTTTGCGTGGGTGACTACGACAACGACGGCTGGGAAGATCTCTACGTCACTTACTACGGAAGAAACCGTCTCTATCACAACGACCACGGAGTTTTCACCGAGGTCGCCGAGAAAGCGGGAGTGGCTGGCTCGGGCAAAGCATGGGGCTCGGGCTGCGCGTTTGTCGACTATGACCGCGATGGCAAGCTCGACTTGATGGTGGCCAATTACGTAGACTTCGATCTGGCCACCGCTCCCGCGCCAGGGCAGCGCGCAACCTGTGTATGGAAGGGAGTTCCGGTGATGTGCGGACCGCGCGGACTGCCGGGCGCGAAGAATATCCTCTACCACAACAAGGGCGATGGCACGTTTGAAGACGTCACCGTCAAGGCGCACATCGACCGTACGGACGGACATTATTCGCTAAGCGTTTCAACCCTGGATTTCGATGAAGACGGCTGGCCGGACATTTATGTCGCCTGCGACAGCACGCCCAGCATTCTTTACCGTAACAATCACGATGGAACGTTCACGGACGTCGCGGTGACGGCAGGGGCCGCGTTCAACGAAGACGGGCGCGAGCAGGCCGGAATGGGAACCACAGTCGCCGACTACAACGGCGATGGCCATCTCGACATCTTCAAGACAAATTTCTCCGACGATACTTCCACCCTGTATCGCAACAATGGAGACGGAACCTTTACCGACGCCACATCGGCCGCGGGGCTGGGCCTGTACACGCAGTATCTGGGCTGGGGCACGATGTTCTTCGACTTCGACAACGACGGGTGGCCGGACCTGATTCTGGTGAACGGGCACGTGTATCCGGAGGTCGACAGCCAACACCTGGGTAGCAGCTACAAAGAGCCTCGCATTCTTTACCACAATAACGGTGACGGCACGTTCAGCGACGTTTCCGCGTCTGCCGGATCGGGCATTACGACCGCCGCTTCGTCGCGCGGGCTGGCGGTGGGAGATTTATGGAACGATGGCAGGATGTCGGCAGTGATAAGCAATATGAATGCTGCGCCCAGTTTGCTGGTGAATCAGATCCGCACGCCCAATCATTGGATCGCCATTCACACGGTAGGAACGAAATCGAATCGTGACGGAATTGGCGCGCGAATTCTGTTGAAGGTTGGATCACGATTACTCGTCGATGAAGTGCGCAGCGGCTCCAGCTACGATTCCAATAGCGACATGAGGGTGCACTTCGGACTGGGAGCCGCCGCGAACATAGAGTGGGTGGAGATTCGCTGGCCGAGTGGCCTGGTGGAAAAGTTCGCCGGCCTGCCGGTCGATGCGATCCACACGGTTAAAGAAGGGTCGGGTGCGGCGATGCCACTGGACGCGAAGAAACCGTGAGCCCGGGCAGCGGTGCAGTTTGAAATCTAAGTCCGCCACCTTTGCCGTCGTCCTCCCGAAGGCCCGCGTTTTCACCCGCTGGCCGAGGGATCTCCCTTAAGCGCATCGCCGTTGGGGCCGAAGTGCACGGCTGCTGTTTGCCTTCGTGCTAGAATTCGCTCCTGCTTCTCTATCCCGTGAACTTCCTCTTTGCAAGCTACGGCCTCGAGCGTCACGACAAATGGCTTTTCGCTCTTCTCTTCTGCGTTGTCTTTCTGGTTCCTTTTGCGATCTCACAGCAGGCTGCGCCGAACCTGGAACTTTCCCGCACGGTCCGCACGTGGGAGTTTCTGCCGGTGGTCGGAATGCGTGCGGGTCTTTTCGGTAACGAGAGTGGGCGATTCGAAGCTTGGGTCTATCCCCTGAAACTCTTTCGGGATTTTCATTTGACGTTTCACGTCGGTGGCCGCGCTCTGCCGGCGGAAAGCCTGGCGCGAACGCTGACCGTTCGCCCTGAATCTGCCACGCTGATTTATGTGGGCGATTCGTTTCGAGTCAAAGAAACGCTGTTCGTGCCGGTGCACGAACCCGGCGCGGTGATTGTGCTGGAAGTTGAAACGGCGGAGCCGCTCGAAGTGGAAGCTGGTTTTGTGGGCGACTTCGCGCTGATGTGGCCGGCGTCGATCGGCGCCACCTATGCGCAGTGGGACGCGTACTGGCACGCCGTAGTCTTCGGAGAAGAAACGAGGAAGTTCGCTGCGTTCGTAGGTTCGCCAACCGCGCAAGCTCCTCACCTGGCCTATGAAACGAATTATTCTTCCTCGAACGCAACCTCGTTTCGCCTGGGTGTGACGACAAAAGGGCGCGAAACGAAAGTGCTGGTGATTGCGGCTTCCGTGGCTGGCCGTGAAGACGCGCAGAAAGCCTACGAGCATCTGACTGTATCCTACGAGCAACTGAAGCGTGATTCCGCCGAGTACTACCGCAACGGTCTTGCGCACACCGTCAATCTCGAGCTTCCGGACAATGCTCTGCAGCAAGCCTACGACTGGGCGCGCATCAGCATGATCCAGGGGTTGGTCGCGAATCCTTATCTAGGCACGGGGCTGGTGGCCGGCTATCGCACATCGGGAACGAGCCAGCGACCGGGTTTCGCCTGGTTCTTCGGGCGCGATTCACTGTGGACGTCTTTCGCTCTGAATGCAACGGGAGATTTCGCCACAACTCACACTGCGCTGGAATTCATCAGCAAGTATCAGCGCGCAGATGGAAAAGTTGCGCACGAGATTGCTCAGGGGGCGAATTTCGTTTCCTGGTTCAAGGATTTTCCCTATGCCTATGCCTCCGCTGACGCGACTCCGCTCTTCATTATTGCGATGAACGATTATGTAACGCAGAGCGGAGATGTCGCCTTCGCGCGCGAAAAGTGGGACAACGTTTGGAGGGCTTACCAATTCCTGCGCTCGACCTACGACGCCGAAGGCCTCGCGCAAAACGCCGGCATTGGACATGGTTGGGTGGAGGGGGGGCCGCTGCTCCCGGTGAAAGCGGAGTTTTATCAGAGCGGACTGGGCGTGGAGGCGCTGCGGGCGCTATCGAACCTGGCGGGCTTGGTCGGCAAAGACGACGTGAAGAAAGAACTAGCTGCCGAATTCGAACGCAAGAAATCCGCGCTCGACGCGGCATTCTGGCTGCCGGAGACGAAATCCTATGCGTTCGCCTCCAATCAAAACGATCAGCTGGTGGACGAGCCGAGCGTACTCTCGACCGTGCCCATGTGGTTCGGATTGCCCGACCCGGCTCACGCCGAAGAAATGATTACTCGTTTGGCGGATGCCGATCACGAAAGCGATTGGGGAATGCGCATCATCTCTTCTCATTCCAAGTTCTACGACGGCTCCGGTTATCACTTTGGAGCGGTATGGCCATTGTTTACGGGGTGGGCGGCGGTAGGCGAATACCGCTATCATCGCGAACTTCCGGCGTACTCAAACCTGCGGGCCAATGCGCTCATGGCCGTGGACGGCTCGCTCGGTCATTTCGCGGAAGTTCTCTCCGGCGATTACTACGAAGGGTTCTCGACCGGTTCTCCGCATCAGATCTGGTCGGCGGCAATGGTGGTCAGCCCAATCCTGCGCGGACTGTTTGGATTGCAGACCGATGCGCAGAATCATCAGATCACGCTGGCCCCGCACGTGCCCGCAGACTGGACGTGGTTCAGCCTTACGAATGTTCACCTGGATGGGACCCGCGTTGATTTTCGATATCACAAAACGCTCGACAGCGTCACTCTTGAGGCGACACGCACCGGCACGGGGGATTGCTGGGTCGAGTTTTCGTCTGCGTTGAGTTTGCGCACCGAAGTGGTTTCCGTCGAAATGAATGGGAGGCCGCTGTCCTTCAAGATTCAACCGAACGGCCAGGACCAGCACGTATCGATGCGATTTCAAGTTCATGGCGGACCCAACAGCGTGGTCATTCGCGTGAAAAATGATTTCGGGCTCGCCCTGTCGAGTCAGCTTCCGGCGCTGGGCAGCGCCAGCCGCGGCCTGCGTGTGCTTTCGAATTCGTGGAATTCCGCCCGCAACCAGTTAACCTTGGAAGTGTCCGGTGTCTCAGGCCTGGACTATGAACTGGGAGTTTGGAATCCGGCACAGATCAGTTCGGTGGACGGCGCCATTTTAACCAAGCAGGGAAGCATTCGCATTGCGATGCCCACAGATAAGGACGTCGACTATTTGCACCACACAGTTGTGATCCACTTTTAGTAAGCCGTAAGCAAGAAAAATCTGCAAGGAATTTGACTCGACCGTCAGAAGAGTTCAATCTCAACAAGGTATCGCTGCGGTGCCTATCTTTAATGGAGGTCCTAATAATGAAGAGCATCGTTTCTCGGATGGCCCGGTTTCTAGTCTGTGTATGCATTTTAGGGTTGGCTGCCGGCGCGCAGGAATCCTCCCCTGCCGTGGATGCAGCGGGCCATCAATGGTGGCAGAACGCAGTGTTCTACGAGATTTATCCGCGCAGCTTCGCCGACAGCAACAATGACGGCATCGGCGATCTGAACGGGATTACCTCCAAACTCGACTACCTGAAAGACCTGGGCGTAGATGCGATCTGGATTACACCCTGCTTTCCTTCGCCGCAGGTGGACTTTGGCTACGATGTCTCCGATTACGAGAACATCGATCCCATGTACGGAACGCTGGCGGATTTCGATGTGCTGGCCAGCGAGGCCAAAAAGCGGAACATCCACATTATCCTCGATTTTGTGGTCAACCACACCTCCGATCAGCACCCGTGGTTCCTGGACTCGAAGTCCTCGCGCACGTCTGCACATCGCAATTGGTATATCTGGCGTGATGGAAAAGGACCGGGAGAACCTCCCAACAACTGGGTGTCGACCTTCGGAGGGTCGGCGTGGAAGTATGATCCGACGACTAGTCAGTATTACTACCATTACTTCTATGCGGAGCAGCCGGACCTGAACTGGCGCAACCCGGCGGTGAAGAACGCGATGTTCGACGTGACTCGCTGGTGGTATAAGCGCGGCGTGTCGGGGCTCCGGCTGGATGCGGTGGATACGTTGTTTGAAGATCCCAACCTTAAAGACAATCCCATCAAGAGACCCGGCAAGAACGCCTTCGGAGATCCGATCGAGCAGGACAAATACAACACTAAGCTGCCCGAGGTGCATGACGTCTTGCGCGGATTGCGCAAAGTGGCCAACCTGCACAACGCGGTGCTCATCGGCGAAACCTGGACGGCAGACGTAGCCGAACTCAACAAGTACTACGGCCAGGGCAATAACGAACTGCAGTTGCCCATGGATTTCCTTTTCACCATGGTGAACAAGCTGTCGCCCGGTGAATTCCGCAAGCAAATTGCCGCAGTAAACGCGGCTTCCGGCTGGCCCACCTTTGTGATCAGCAATCATGACATCGTGCGCTCCTACGACCGCTATGGCGATGGCGAGCACAACGACCAGATCGCAAAAGTGATGGCGGCGCTTTATCTCACACTGCGGGGAAGTCCGATCATGTATTACGGAGAAGAGATTGGAATGAAGACTACCCCCCCGACGCGCCAGGAGGATGTGAAGGATCCGATTGGCCGTACCGGCTGGCCTAAAGAGAAGGGCCGCGACGGGGAGCGCACTCCCATGCAATGGGATAGCAGCGAAAATGCAGGCTTTACCAAAGGGACGCCGTGGCTTCCGGTTCCGCCAACGTACAAGACGCACAACGTAGCGGATGAGTCGAAGGATCCGGATTCGGTGCTGGCGTTCTACAAAAGCGTGCTCAAGCTGCGGCACACCGACCCGGCGCTGATGGATGGAAGCTACACCGCCATCAATCAGAGTGATGCGAACGTGCTTTCCTACTTGCGCGTTTATAAAGACCACGGCGTGGTGGTGGCGCTGAACATGTCAGATGCGCCGCAAAAAGTGAACCTCGAATTGAAGAGCAGCGGATTCGCCGCGGCGAAGAGCCTGGTGGCTACGGGGAAGTCGGCAGCGAACGGCAGTGAAGTCTCGCTCGATCCCTTCGGCGTGTTCATCGGCGAGCTTACGAAATAGCGGAATATAGAACCTGCCAGAAAGTGAGGTCAAGGAACGGCTGTTTTGAAATCAGCTTGCGTGCCTAATTCGTCGCCGCAGGGTTTCCACCGTCAGGCCAAACAAAGCATACGTTGCGGCATTTAGAAGAAGCGACCAGTAGATACCAAGCGGGAAATGAAAATAAAGGCTGGCAAACGCCACTGGGCACGTTAGCCTGGCGAGAGTCCACATCGGTCCGGCTGAAGCCATGGAGCCCGTCGGGAAAAAGTAAAGCGCCCAGAAGCCCGCAGCCAATAAGCCTGCACCCGCCCACATGGCGATTCGGGATTTCATGCCGTACTCCCAACAGTTCGCTGAGCCAATAGTCTCACCAATCCCTCGAAACTCCAAACGATTCGAATCGGCGACTACCCCCGATTGGTACGGTTTCAAAGCCCCAGATTGTAAATTAAGCTAATCTTCTCCTCAGTTGAACACGCCGGGATGGCGGAACTGGCAGACGCAGCGGACTCAAAATCCGCCGGTACTTGGTACCTTGGGGGTT
>Ga0187769_10001992_pt1 | contig 11835 bp, 14 predicted proteins | sample 0116_SJ02_MP02_1_FD_133140 | JGI IMG/M metagenome (GOLD analysis project Ga0187769, IMG submission 133140) | Tropical peat soil microbial communities from peatlands in Department of Meta, Colombia - 0116_SJ02_MP02_10_MG | ecosystem: Environmental > Terrestrial > Soil > Wetlands > Peat | place... | reverse complement strand
TCGCGCTCCGGCGCGCTCGGCGCCGGATTGGGGCTGGCGATCGTGGAGCGCGTGGCGCGGCTGCACGGCGCGCGCCTGCAATTCCGGCCCAATGCGCCCTCGGGGCTGCGCGTGGAACTTCGTCTGCCGATACCGGCCCAAGGATTGACGATGGAGGTTGCCGAGGGGTCCGACAGCAAGCCGCGCTAAGACGTATTACGCTAACGCCTTGTCAGAAGTGCCAACGCCACAGCAGGGAGACCTCCGAACGATGAAGCCTCGCTATGCCCTTGGATCGGCCGCGCTCATGATCGGGAGCGCGGTGAACTATTTTGGAGACCGCCTGCTAGGCGTGCAGATGGAGCTGTGGCAGGGTTTTTCGGGGCTGACAAGCGCCGTTTTGTGGATCGACGTCTTCATCGTTCCGTTTATCGCTGGCATAGTCGTGGCCTGGGTCTTTGGCCAGGGCGGCAAATGGCTTTGCTACTTTCCGCCATTTATCGTGCGCTGCGTCAGCTATGCGCACCTGCGTTATCTGGGCGAAATCCCCGCGGGCACGACGTTGATTCCCCTAGGGTGGTGGGGCTTTTTCGTGATCCTCGCCATTGAAGGGGCGGCCTTTGGCGGCATCATGGGCGAGGTTTTCGTCAAGAAAATCTACAAGCGATCGGCCCAGGCCAAGCTGGCCTCCTCGGCGCCGCAGCGCAGGCCATGAGGCGACACGTACTGCCGGGCCCCGAGGAGCGCGAGCGACGTTCGCGCTTTCTGGCCGCTACCGTCATAACGTGTATGGCGCTGCTGGTGATCGGTGGCAGCCTGCACGTCGTGCTGATCGGCTCGACTCGCATGGGGGAGATGCGTGGGAAGGCCACGTACGACCTGCGCGATGAGCCCGCACACGTCCGGGCGGCGGGCGAAGACATTGCGCTGCATGCGCGCAACGAACACCAAAAGTCGCTTGCAGCCTCAGGCTCAGCCACGGGCGCCGGCTACTCCGTCGAAGAGGCGCAAGCCCTGCTCAGCAAAGAGCGCTGGGACGAACTCGATTCCATGGTCGCGATTGGGGCCGGCCCGTTCGAGATGGGCACGAACTACGAGAGGGCCGATCCGCAGGATCGGCCGCAACACGTGGTGACCCTGCCCGAATATCGAATCGACAAGTACCTGGTTACCAATGCGCAGTACGCGCGCTTCATTGCCGAGACCGGGCACCGGCCGCCGTCGACCTGGAAGGACGGGCACATTCCGGAGGGCGAACTGCTCTACCCGGCGACGTTGGTGAGCTGGTTCGACGCGAAGGCCTACGCCGCCTGGGCCGGCAAGCGCCTGCCCACCGAGGCCGAGTGGGAAAAGGCCGCGCGGGGTACGGACGCTCGGCGCTGGCCCTGGGGCAACACCATGGATCCGAAGCGCCTCAACACCTATTACAATGTCGGGTCGGCGACGAATGTCGATACCTACAAGAACGGTGTAAGCCCCTACGGCGTCTTCGACATGGCGGGCAATGTCAGCGAGTGGGTGCAGGACGATTTCCTCCCCTATGAAGGCAGCGACGCCCCCGCGGACATCTTCCAGGGCAAAATCAGTGTGAGTGTCGGGTCGGAAGATCGCGCCATGAAAATCTCGGACCAGATCCCGGTCAACCGCCATTACAAGGTGCTGCGCGGGGGCTCGTGGAAGGGGGATCCTTTCTCCACCGCAACGTACCATCGCGGATACAACTGGCCGAATTACGCATCGGATTTCTTTGGCTTCCGCTGCGCAACGGACGCCGCCGGGCCGGTGGCCAAAGCCCGATGAGGCGCGTGGTGCACCGGATCGTGCCGACGCTGCTCGCGGCGGTGCTGGCGCCTGCAGCCCATGCAGCGGTCAACAGCTACCGCTTCTTGCATGTGACGATCGACACGCCGTGGCACATCTTTTTGTTTCTGCTGATGGGCGTCTTCGCGCCCTTCGTGCTCATGGTTGTGCTTATGTGGCGCTACTCCTTTCGCAAGCGCGGGCGGCCCGATAGCCCCGAGTCGGGCAAGCCACCGCGGTCGTAACTGCTGCCATGACGCTGTGGTATCCGATCCGTGACGCGTTGCGTCACCTCGCCTGGCGGCGGCTGCTCACAGCGCTGCTCGTCTCGGTTAGCGCAGCGCTTGCGGCACCGGCGCTGGCAGCCGATAGTGCGTCGGAGACCAGTGGAGCGCAGATCCTGGAGTCCTTTGAGAAGTCGGCGCCGCCCGCCCCCGCGGTGAGCGCCACGGATCTCAGCCGTCGCTGGGTGATGTTCGCCCTGGGCGCACCGCTGCTGGTGCTGCTCCTCATCACCGGTTCGCTGGGCATTGCCATGGGGGTCTTCGGTAAACCGGTGTACCTTGCACACATGGTATGCGCGGCTCTCAGCGTGACCCTGGCAATCGTTCATGCGATCGTCGGTCTGGTCTGGTTTCGCCCGTTTTGAGCGACACCGTTCGCGCGGCCGCGCTTGCGCCGGCGGCTAGCCGGTTTGTGGCAGCGCTGTATTTTTTTAGCGGCGCCACGGGTCTGTGTTACGAAGTGCTCTGGGCACGGATGCTCTCCGCGCAGTTTGGCGTAAGCATCTTTGGTGTGGCCGCGACAGTGGCGGCGTTCATGTTCGGGCTGGGGGCGGGTTCCCTCCTTGCACTGGGGCGGCCGGCGTCGGGTGCCGCGCGCGCTCTCAAGGTCTTCGGGCTTCTCGAGTTGACGGTTGCGCTCTACGCGCTGGCCATGCCGGCACTGAGCGATGCCGCTCGGCCCGCGATCGAGTCTCTCGCGCCCCACATGCCCTGGTGGCAGTGGTACGCAACGCAAGGAGCCGTCGCGCTGCTGCTGCTTGCGCTACCGGCCGCAGCCATGGGGGCGAGTTTTCCCATGGTTTTGCGTGCCTTCCCGTCCTCGCCCGAGCGGCTCGGCCGAATCTACGGAATCAACTGTGTCGGCGCGGCCGCCGGCGCCCTGATTAGCCTGGTACTGCTGGCGGCGCTGGGCTGGGCAGCCGCCCTGCGCGCTGTCGCCTCGTGCGGAATCCTGGTGGCGCTGGCAGCCTGGATGCTCGGAGCGCAGGCGGCGCGGCGCGGGGCGGAGGCGACACAACTCCCGAAGCGCGCGCGCGCTTTGTCGCCGTGGCCGCCCGTTGCCTGGCTGCTCGCCTATGGCGCGGTAGGTGCCTGCGCACTGATGCTCGAGATGGCGTGGACACGCCTCTACGGTATTGTGATGCTGCGCACGGAGTACGTGCTGGCGATTATTCTGGCCGTCTATCTGCTCGGAACCGCTGCCGGAAGTCTGCTGGCGGCACGCGCCCACCACGCCCGTTGGCTGAGCGCCGCGGTGCCCCTGGTGGCCTGCGGCTGCACGCTGCTGGGGCTATGGTCACTTCCTGCGTTCTCGGTATGGATGCAGGATCAGCACTATGGGTCGCTGTGGTCGGCGCTTGCATTCCAGGCGCTGGCCCTCGGCGTTTGTACGCTACCCACGACAATCGCTTTGGGTGCGTGGCTGCCAGTGCTTGCGCACCGCATCGCCGCCTCGAGCGAGGATCACGCGGGCGCCGTCGCACTGTATAGCGCCAACTGCCTGGGCGCGGCCCTGGGGGCGCTTTTTACGGTGCTCCTTGGAATTCCGCTCCTGGGGACGGCCGCAAGCGTGGGCCTGGCCGCACTGTTGCTGCTGGCTTTAGGGCTTGCCCTGGGCGGCCCGCGCTTTCTCACCGCAGCCCTTCCCGTAGCCATCGTTGCGGCCTGGCTTTTGCGCGAATTCCCCGAACCCAGGCGTCTGTTGCCGCAGTCGGGTGCGTTCGCCGAACAGTTGGAGCGCTACGAAGACGCATTGACCCTGAATCATGTCACCCAGGCAGGCGACGGCCAGCGCACGTTGCTAACCGATCTGCAGCACATGGATGCCTCATCGGACCCGGCTGCCGTTCAGATTCAGGCCGACCAGGCCAGGCTTGCCTTGCTGCTGCATCGCGCGCCGCATAGCGTGCTGTTTCTGGGTCTTGGCACCGGCATATCCGCAGGCGGCTCTTTCGCCTATCCGCGCCTCGAGCGCACCGCGGTGGAGCTCTCACCGGGCGCAATTCGCGCGGCGCAGACTTGGTTCGCACCCGTGAATCACGACATCACCCGCAATATGCGTGTCGTGCACGACGACGCCCGGCATTTTCTGGCCGCAAGCCGACAGCGCTACGACGTGATCGTGGGCGACTTGTTTCATCCCGATCTCGCCGGAATGAGCAACCTGCTGTCGGTCGAGCAGTTTGCACGCGCTCGGGAGCACCTGGCGCCCGGCGGCATCTTTGCGCAATGGGTCGCCCTGAACCAGTTCGACCGCGAATCGCTTCATGTCGTGCTGCGAAGTTTTCAGCGAGTCTTTCCGGATGCCCGGATCTTTCTCGACGGCATGCATCTGGCAATGGTCGGCTCCGGCGAGGCGCTGGCGATTGGTCCCTCGGTCGCGGCCAATCTGTCATCTCTGACGCCCGGGCAAGCCGACGGCGCTACGGGCACGGAGGGCGCCGCGACCTGGCTAGGCCGGTATTGGGGACCCATCGCCGCGGGCACTGGTGCGGTCCAAAGCGAAACGCGTCCCGTCATCGAGTTTCGCCTGCCCCATTTGCGCTACGAAGAAGCCTCTGCACTGGCCGAGGTACTCGAAGAACTGCTTCGTCGTCGTCCTGACGAGGCTACGGCAAGCGCGCAACTCGCGATCCCGGCGAGCGAACGTGCATCCTTTGCCAATGCCTATGAGGCGTCCGAGCTTGCGGTGCAGTCCTGGCTTGCTTTGCTTGCCTCCGACAGTACGCGAGCCCGAGAGCTCACACGGCTGGGTTTTGAGGCCAATCCGCGTGACCGCTGGATCGCGAGCGCCCTGGCTGACGAGCTGTTTGACTTGGCTGCACAGAATCACGCGCTGCAGCAGCGCGCAGTTCTCGAGCGCATTTTGCGGATTTACCCCGATCATCTTGAGGCACTGCGTGCGCTATGGCGTCTGGACCATAGCGCAGGGCGGCCCGACGCATTTGCCGCCCTGCAACGTCTGTGTGCAGTAGCTCCCCTCGACAAAGAGGTCGCCGGATCCTGCGATCAGACCAAGACGGCGAGATCAGAATGAGAATTGATCGCTCGACGTAAACGAACAGCGAGGGCACCGGCCAGATCCGCGGCGCAAGCGGCAGTCGAGGGCCGCAAAAACCGCTATCCCACGACGCGCGCGCTCCTGTAGCGCGCGCGATTGGGTTACGCTTCGGGAGCGATGCCCAACTCTGCTCAAACGCGGCTGCGTCAGATTCCGGTGCGAGTGGCCGCATCCGGCCCATCGTGCGCGTCCAACGCACAAGGTGCGCCGTTTCACTCACGCCGCCGCGCCGTACAACTGGTCGTACTGGCGCTCGTTGTGCTCATTCCCGTAACGGGATTGTTGCGTATCGACCCGACGGCAGGCGCGCTGGTCATTCTCGATCGTCAGATCTGGTTCGCGGACTTCTTTTTATTCTTCGGGCTATGGATTTTTCTCGCGACCGTGATGGTTTTTCTGTACTCCATCGCCGGAACCGTCTTCTGCGGTTGGGTGTGTCCGCAAAACAGCGTCTCGGAGTGGGCCAACTATCTCACGCGCAAATTTCTGGGCAAGCGTGCCGAGGTGAGCCTTGACGGCGCACCGGTACGCGTCACGGCCTCCAAGGATCGGTTGCGCAACTGGATCCTTCTGGGACTGTGCTTTGTGAGCGCGTCGATGGCCATCGCGCTTGTGCCCCTGCTGTACTTCTACCCCGTGTCGAGCGTGTGGTCCTTCATCTTGCTTCGACCCGATCCGGCGCTGGCCTCGTCGCTGCACTGGATCTACGGGGTCTTCGTGCTCATCGTGCTCCTCGATGTGACCGTAATTCGGCACTTCTGGTGTCGCTTCATCTGCGTGTATCGAGTCTGGCAGCACTCCTTTAAGACGCGTCAGACGCTGCACGTAGCCTACGATGCAAGCCGCGCGGCCGACTGCCAGGGTTGCAATTACTGCACGACCAAGTGCTTCCTGGACCTCGATCCGCGCAGCACCGATGTATTTGACAGCTGCATCAACTGCGGCGAGTGCATCGATGCGTGCAACCGCATGCACGAGAAGGAGTCCAAACCAGGTCTGCTGCGATTTGAATTCGGCGAGCGTTCGCAGGGTGCGCGCGTCACTGCCCGCAAGCGCAACAACGAATATTCACTCCTGGGGCGCTCGCGCTGGGCCCTGCCATTTTCGCTCTTGGGCCTTGCGATGTTCGTCTGGGGCCTCTGGAGCTATGAGCCCTATCACCTGTCCGTGGATCACGGCGCGGCCGCCGCGGGACAGGCGGTCACCGACTACCAGATTGCGATTGCCAACAAGCGTTATCGCGAAGCCGACCTGCGGGTACGGGTCTCCGGAATCGATCCCGGCGAGTATCGCTTGAGCGCGCAGACGCTCAAGCTCGGCCAGGCGCAGCACCAGTCCTTAACCCTGTCCATCTCGCCGCAGCTCAAGCACGGACTGTATCCGGTGCAAATCGAAGTGCAGGCGCAGGACGGTTGGGTTGGGCACTTTCGATTTCAGCACTTCGCCGGATAGACACGGTCGTCGCGTCGAGCTTTTTGAGCACGCGGCAGCTGCAAAACAGGGAGGAACCGCCAATGAAAGAACCGGGCAAGCTCGAAACGCCGCAAGAAGGCGTTGCGCGAGACGAGGCGCATGGGACTTCCGAGGCGCGGGCACCCGCGCGCGATGAAGTTACGGGCTTTGAACATCTGGGTCTGCCTACCCCCATCGACCCGCAGTGGGGTCAGAACCCGAAGGATCACTTTGGCTACGCTTCGGACGCGGAGCGATTGGCAAAGCGCGGCATGGAGGACTGGGAGCTCGTCGACAAGATTCCCGCCTCGCAGCGACGTATTCCCTACTGGTTTATTGCGGTTGTGGTGGTTGTCCTGCTTATTGCCGTCGGGCTGGGATTTCCGTTTTGGGGTCAGCGACCCGGCGTCAGAGTCGAATGGTTCAATTGGGGATTTGTCGCCGCGATCGTCTACGTAGCCATCGCCGCGACATTCGTGTATTTCATGACGAACCTCTACGGTTCGGAGCGCGGCGGGCGGCTGGACAACGATCCGAAGAGCGACGCCTACCGCCGCGCAGCGAAGGACAAAGCACCTGCACAAAAGTCGGAGTAGCTCTTTGCGCGCCCTCGTCGGGACTCGACCCGGATTCCGGGTTTGGCCCGCACCCGCGTTGCTTGGGCGGCGATGCTGGGGGCTGCTCGCAGCGCTATGGGTGGGCGCGTGTGGCAGTGGCGAGCAATCGGGCAGTATCGGCACGCAGCAGTGGGGAACGTTCGACGTCACGGTCGAGACCCGCCCGTGGCCACCACGCGTGGGCCAAAACGAGGTCGTGGTCATCATCGCGGGCGAGCACCACCAGCCCATATACGATGCGGTGGTCACCATGCGCGCACAGGTTTCCTCGACGTGGATTCAGGCCATCGAGGACGGGCACGTAGGCGTTTACCGCAGAGCAGTAAAGTTCCCCAGCGGTCCCAGCAGTCTGCAGATCCAGCTGCGCCGCGGCGAAGACACGGCCCTGCTGGAGTTCCCGGTTACCGTTCAAGCGCAACCGTAAGGTGAATCGGGGACCGCTCGCGGATGCGAATGACTCTCATTTGCGAACTAAAATCCGACTACGGCGCAATAACGCACTTTTGTTTTTTTCTTGCCAAATTACAGCGCTTCCCGCACTCGAAGTTTATAATCCCTCCCGCTCTAAGCTTCTAAGCTGAAGTAGGAGGAGGAGATTCGAATTTCGGCACTTTCTATGTCGCCGTATTCGGGCTTCCGGACGTTTAACTGATGCACTCCTCGCGCCGCGCGCGGGGAACCGGATCTAGACATCCGGAGGCGGAGCAAGTGTCAACGAATTGAACTCACAGGAGACCCAGTATGACTAAGCGTCGCGATTTCGTGTTCAAGATTGTTCCATTGGCTGGTGCTGTTGCGGCGCTTCCGCGTGTCGCCCTCGCCGATGTACCAGCTCTGACGGAAAGCGACCCCATGGCCGTGGCGATGGGCTTTAAGCTGAAGACCGAAGATGCGGATTCGAAGAAGTACCCCAAGCACACCAACACCCAGAGCTGCGCGAGCTGTCTGCACTTCACCACGCCGGGCGCCGATTCGGCTCGCTGCGATCTGTTCAATAAGTCGGTTCCGAAAGGCGGCTGGTGCAGCGGCTATTCCAAGCGTCCGTAAGCTAACGACAAGAGCAGTCCAACTTCTTCAAGAAGGATCCGGCCAATGCCAATCGAAATTTTGGTACCGATCGGGATCTTCGTGCTCGGCATGATCATCTCCGATATCACGAGCTCCACCGCGGTCAAGATCGTCGAACAAAATCAAAAGAGCAAGTAGCACGCCAGAGACGTTCATTCCGCACGAAGAAAACGGGCCCGAAGCACTTCGGGCCTTTTTTCTATCGCGCGCGCCGGGCGAATGCCTAGGAGTACCAGGTGGTCGAACAATCCAATCCTCTGACCAAGTTCCTCATCGCATCGGTGGTGTCTTTTTGCATCGGCACCTTGCACGGCATGCTGCAGGTGATGCCGCCGATCCGTCATTGGCTCGATTCCATCGGCAGCCCGTACGGCGGTCCGGGACACATGATTGACCCGCTCGCGCACGCGCACATGAACCTGGTGGGCGGCGTGGTGCTCATGGCAATGGCCGTCACGTACTACCTGTTGCCCAAGTTCACGAACCGCAAGATCTTCTCTGCGCGGCTCACCGATCTCACGTTCTGGTGTACAGCCGCCGGCGCGTACGGCTTTTATGTCACGCACCTCACATTCGGCATCTGGGAGGGAATGCTGCTGCACAGCGCGCCGCCGGAGATCCCCCTCGTGCACCGCTATTACGGGCCGGCCGTGGCGATTTTCGCGACCGTGATGGCCGCGGGATTTTTCTGCTACCTATTCAACATCGGCCTGACCATGCGCGCGCGCAGCGAGGTACCGAGGCCGCGCGGGGTGACCGTCACATCCTAATGCCGCAGGCTACTTGCGCGAGATGAAATAGATCGCAATACCGAGTACCAGCAGACCCAGCGTCAGTTCCAACATACCATTCGTTACCCGGCACCGCACACGCCGATGCTGGCGTGTGTAGCGCTTGCCGGATTCTCCACCTTTTAGGCAGCTTGCACGCTCGCCCCGCCTAAGCCCGCGCTCGTCACCTCATTGCGCCCCAAGCCGCGCCGCACGAGAAGCCAGCCCACGAGCAGCACGATGGCGGTGACCACGACGTCGAAGACGTGCGTAAAAGGATATTGCGCGCGGACAAAGTCGTTCGTCGGCCACGAACCGGCGATCCAGGTAAAGCGTTCGATCCACGTGCCTGCAATGATGATGAGCCCGATGCGAAAGACCGAAACCGGACTGTGGCGAAAGTAGGTAAAGACGAGAAAGCAAAACGGGATGACGAACTTCATCGCCAGAAAGGTCCACCACAGCACCGAGTAGTCACCGAAGGTCATGTTGTCGATGCGGTTTCTTTCCTCGGGCAGGTTGCCGTACCAGATCGTCAGATACTGCGCAAAGTACAGGTACGTCCAAAGGATCGTGAACGCCAGCATCATCTGCGCGAAATAGTTGTAGACGATGTCCGGAAACGGTTTGACGAAGAGCCTGCGGCGGTCGAGCAGATAGCAGATCACGACCATGGAGGAGAGAAACATGCCGAAGTTGCTCACGAAGTGGTACATCCCGTAGACCGAGCTCTCCCACGAGGGCAGCAGCGTCATTTCGAAGTCCCACGCAACCATCGTGCCGTAGAGCACGTGCGTCACCGGAACGAAGTTGGCCGTCATCTTGAAACGCTCCCAGTCCTCCTCCGAGCGTTCGCTCACGGCCTGCAGACGGATGAAGCGCCGCCAGAGCCAGCCGACAAACAGCAGTCCTACGATTTCCCGGGCGGCGAAAAACGCGGGATTGTGCCATCCGTTGAGCGCATGTTCGTGTTCGCCGGCGGCCTCGGCATGGAGCCACGGAAATACGCCATGCCGGGCCAAAAGCAAAATCAGGAGCAGCACGAACGCGAGCGGGTAGAGCGAAAACAGCGACACCCCGATGCTGCGAACGACGTAGCGCCACTTCGCGCTCGCCAAATGCAGGATCGCGGCGAGAGTCACGCCCGAGATCGTCAGGTGTAAGACGATGAGAAAATCGGCGGCCAGCACCGACCAGCTCGAGGAAGGAATCAGCGAGGCGAGGTTCATTTGGAAGCGCTCTTCACGGGTGCGCTCGCCGCCGGTTTGCCAAACGCGTTGCGTACGTAGTTCACAACGTGCCAGCGCTCCGTGGGCGACAGATCATTGCCGTAAATGGGCATTACGGCTCCGCCAAAGGTGATGTATCCGAAAATCAAACCATCCGTGACCGCCTGCACCGAAGGACTCGTCAAATCGAAGGGGCGCATCACGAGCTTTTCGCCGACCAGGCCGTCGCCCGTTCCCGAAACCCCGTGACACGGGGTGCAGTAGATCGTAAAGAGCTGCTTGCCCTTGTGAATCGAATCGGCGGTTGCGGGAATCGGGTTGGGCAGCTTGCCCGCCTCGTCGCGATCGGCCACATGCACCGTGGCCGTCTCCGGTACGGGGATCGAGCGCGAGGGAAACGGCAGCGGACGCGCCTGCGGCTTAATGGCGATCTGATCGGTCATGTCGCGCGACCACGGCCAGGCCAGGGCGCGCTGCGGCAGCCCTGCCAAAGCCACGGCGAGCAGCACGGCCAACACCAAGCCGCCCGCGGCGTGCCCGGCCGCCCGGTTCCCGTAGCAATTGGCCCCGCTTCCGTGCTTCATTGGACAACCTCTTCTTGCATCGAAAGCACCTTGTGGCCTTCGAAGATCTTGCGCACCTCGGCAATGCAGTGCGCGTTGGCCTTGACCATCACACCGACCTGATCCTCCGACACCGCCACGTCGTACAAGTCGCTTTTTATGCGGTGCGGCAAGCCGGCGCAGATGAGAAATCCCAGCACCGTGATGTACACACCGCCGAGGATCAGCATCTCGTAGGTGAGCACGAAATCCGGCGGCAGCGGGATGATCGGCTTGCCGCCCTTGAGCTGCGAGAAGAAGTTTCCCTGGGAAGTCGCGAGTCCGAGAAACCCCAGACTGCCCCCCAAGAGCGCGCCCACGAGCGTGTACTTGCGGATCGGGATCGAACGCACCCCCAGGACGCTTTCCACGTCGGGGTGTTCGATGGGCGATTTGATCGTCACATCGTCCCAGTTCAGGTAGGGCAGGTTGGCTTCGCGCAGGTCGCGCAGCGCCGCCGACGCCTGGTCGAAATCGTTGAACAGTCCCAATATCCGCTTGACGGTCATGCTTCCCTCACGTGGATTTTGGCAAGCTTGCGATGGAACACCATTTCCTTGACTTCGTACATCGACACGCTAGGAACCAGCTTGCAGAACAACATGAAGAGCATGCCGAACCAGCCAAAGCTGCCGAAGACGATCCCCCACTGAACCCAGGACGGGAAGAAGGTGTGGTCCCACGTCCAGGGGTAGTAGCCGTGCGAGAAGGTCGGCGTGACGATCATCCAGCGCTCAAGCCACATGCCCAGATTCAACAGCAAAGACACGATCATCATCACCGTCAGGTTGGCCCGCAGCTTCTTGAAGATCAGCGTAAAAGGAACGACCGAGCCCAAGAAATTCATCGACCACCACCAGAATGCATACGGCCCGGTGGCGCGCTGGATGAGGGTTTCTTTCGCCACCGCATCGGAGCCATACCAGACCGACGAATACTCGATCAGGTTCAGGTACGTCCAGACCATGGCGAT
>Ga0187769_10001990_pt1 | contig 11840 bp, 10 predicted proteins | sample 0116_SJ02_MP02_1_FD_133140 | JGI IMG/M metagenome (GOLD analysis project Ga0187769, IMG submission 133140) | Tropical peat soil microbial communities from peatlands in Department of Meta, Colombia - 0116_SJ02_MP02_10_MG | ecosystem: Environmental > Terrestrial > Soil > Wetlands > Peat | place... | reverse complement strand
TCGTCATGCTCGTCGATGAAGTTGATCGCGCCGTCCCCGACCGCGAAGGCGGTCACCTGACGGCCGTTCTTGATCAGCTGGACCTTGATGCACTTGCGGATCGCGGAGTTCGGCTGCTTCGCCTCGACGCCGACCTTCTCGATCACAATTCCCCGGGCCTGCGGGGCCCCTTCCAGGGGGTCGGAACGCTCCTTCAGATGGAGGGTGCGCCGCTTGTAGTAGCGGTCCGACCAGCGCCGACGCTGGCGGAGGGTGGCCAGACGGCCCGCTGTGTTGAGCCCCGACGGTGGCGACATATCGGCGGAGGGGCCGAGCCACTAGGTAGCGGTATTTAAAGTCCGTGCCGCGTGACGCACGGCGGTGGGTCGTCACGGGCCGGGCTGGGGTGAGAACCGCCGTGGAACGAAGTGGTCAGGGGTCCTGGAAAGCTTTCCCGACCGTTCCGCGACGACCCCGCGCGCCCGCCGCTTCGCGGGAATGGCTTCGGCTTTCCGCGGAGATCCGTAGGTGCCGGAAGTGCCCGCTCGGGGAGCTCCGTACCCACGCGGTCGTCTACCGTGGAGGGCGGTCGCCCCGGGTTCTCTTCGTCGGCGAGGCACCGGGCGCGGAGGAGGACCGACGGGGCCTGCCGTTCGTCGGCCGTTCCGGCCGCGAGCTCGACCGGGCGATCGCCCGTCTCGGGCTCTCGGAGGAGGAGTTCGGCATCGTGAACGTTCTCAAGTGCCGACCCCCGGGCAATCGGTTCGACCGGGCGGCGGCCCGGACCTGTCGACCGTACCTGGACCGACAGCTCGAGCTCCTCCGCCCGGAGCTCATCGTGACCCTCGGGGCCCGGGCGCTCGCGGCGATCGACCCGGGCGCGCCGCCGGTCCTTTCGGCCGCGGGGCGGCCGCGACCGGGAACCGCCGCGCCGAACTTCCCGCTGCTACATCCCGCCGCCGCCCTGCGCTCGCGCCGCTGGCGGGCGCGATGGGAACGCGACGTCCGGGCGCTCGCGAAGTGGCTTGCCGAGCGCCGGCTCGTAAACGGCTTTAACTCGGGTCCCGCTCGGTAGGACGTGCAAACGGTCGAGCTATTCCTTCTGGAGGGTTCGTACCAGGCCGTCAAAGACGGCGTGGTCATCGAGCTATTCGGCCGCACCCGGGATGGCGGCTCGCTCGTGGCCCGCTACTACGGCTTTCGGCCCTACTTCGAGCTCACCGAACCGACGGACGAGGTCCGGGCCCGTCTCCGTGCGGACCCCGAGATCATCGAGTTCCACGACATCACGACCTGGGTCGACGGTCGTGACCGACCGGCGCTCCACGTCACCCTGCATCGCCCCTGGCTCGTACCCCAGTACCGCGACAACTACCGCCGGCGGGGGGACGAGACGAGCGTGCTTGCGTGCGACATCCCGTTCGTCCACCGGTTCCTCTACGACAAGCACGTCGGCCTTACGGTCGCGTTCGAGGCGGAGGACGAGCCGGACGAGGTCCGCGCCCGCTACACGGTCCCCCACGTCGTGCGCATCGTGACGGCCGACGGCCACGATATCCGGCCCACCGAGCCGTTTCGACCGGCACTCCGTGTCCTCTCCTTCGACATCGAGAACGCGATCCGCGAGCGGACGATCTTCACCATCTGCGGGGTGTCGGAAGGGGGCGGCCGCCCCCCGGCGACGTTCCGGCTCCACGGTCCGGACGAGCGGAAGATCCTCGAACAGTTCGTCGCGACCGTCCTCGAGGACGACCCGGACGTGATCACCGGTTACAACATCGGTGGCTACGACTTTCCGCTCCTGATCGAGCGCGCTACCGCGACCGGTCTCAAGTCGCTCGACATCGGCCGCGAACGCTCGGCCCCGCGCGAGATGGGCGAGCGTCTCTGGAAGGTCACGGGTCGGGCGGTCGCCGACGCCTGGTGGTCCGTCCGCCGGGACCTCAAGCCGAAGCAGGAGACCCTCCAGTTCGTCGCGCGGACGCTACTCGGCGATTCCAAGCTCGACGTCGACCGGCGGGTGATCGAAAAGGAGTGGGCCGACGACCCCGATCGCGTGATGGAATATTGCGAGCATGACGCCGAGCTGGCATTGCGCATCCTTCAACGGTTGCGAACGGTCGAGAAAGCCGCCGACCTGGCGACCGTCGCCCGGCTCCCCCTCGAGGAGGGCATGAACGGTCGCACGTCCCTCTACATCGATTCGCTGCTGATCCCGCGCGCGGACACCCAGCACGTGGGGGTCCCGATGAGCCATTTCTCGGGCCGGGAGAGCTCGATCGAAGGCGGGTACGTCCACACGATCCGACCCGGGATCTACCGCTGGGTCGTCGTTCTCGATTTCAAGTCGATGTACCCATCGATCATCATCTCCCGGAACCTCTGTTTCACGACCCTCTCGCCGGACGGCACGACGGTCGCCCCGTCCGGGGCCCGGTTCCTCGCGCCGGCGGTGCGCCGAGGCATCATTCCGGAGATACTCTCCGACCTCCTCGCGGAACGAAACCGTTTCCGGCGGGCCGGCCAGACGGCGCCGAACCCGGAGCTCAAGGACTACTACGACGGCCTCCAGAACGCCGTCAAGGCGCTGATGAACTCGTTCTACGGCGTCCTCGCCTCGAGCTTCTATCGCTTCACGAACAAGGAGATCGGGGCTGCGATCACCGCGTTCGGACGCGGGGCGATCACGAACATTATCCGCGAGCTCGAGGCCGACGGGTTCGAGGTGGTCTATTCGGACACCGACTCGGTGTTCGTCCGTTCCCCCGTAGCGTCGCTCGAAGGGGCGCGGGAGGTCGGCGAGCGGCTCGCGAAACGGTTCACCCACGAAGGGGTCACCTTCGAGTTCCAGTCGGTGTTCGAGTCGTTCTTCTCCCACGGCGTGAAGAAGCGGTACGTCGGCCGGACGGTGTGGCCCGAGGAGAACCTCATCGTGCGAGGCTACGAGACCCGTCGGACGGACGCCTTCGACTTTCAGTCGTCGGCGCTCCTCGAGGTGTTCGACCTGGTCTTGAAGGGCGACACCGACGCCGCCCTCCGTCGCGCCCGCGAGCTCGTGCAGTCCGTCCGCAGCCACGAGGTCCCGGTCGAGCGGCTCGTGATCGCGCGCACGGTGCGGGCCGAGAGCGAGTACAACGAATCGACGCGCGAGTCGCTCCCGTTCCTCCGGGTCTACAAGCAGCTCCGCAGCGAGGGCTACGATGTAATCCCAGGGATGCGCGTCGCCTGGATCGTCACCGACTCTCGGAAGTCCCCGCAGGAGGTCGAGCCCTGGGTCGAGGGTCGACCGTTCACGAAGCAGCCGGACTGGGAATACTACGCGGACCGAGTGGCCCAGACCCTCGCTCGAGTGACCGAAGTGTTCGATTGGGACGCCTCCGCGCTCCTTCGGGGCAGTCACCAGCGCCGCCTCGCGCCGCCGCCCGAGGAACCCCGCCCGTCGTCGGACTCGGCCGCTACCCCCGCGACGCTCGATACACCGATCTCGGACGTCGGTAAGCCGGCGAAGCGCCGCGCCTCCACCCGAAGCCTCACCGATTGGCAGTGAGTCCGGGCGACGCCGTCAGCGGGCCGGACCGGACGGGTCCTCGCGCGGTTCCGATTGACCGGCGGATTCGGCGCGCAGCGCGATGATGCCCCCGACCACGGCGACCGGGATACCGAGGACCCCGATGAACGGGAGCGCGATGCCGAGGACGCTGGCCGAGAGGAGCAGCGTGAAGACGGGTATGGCGGTCATCAGCATCGGTGGCACCACGAGGCCCACCTCGCTGATCGCGAGGAAATAGAGGGCGGGCGCGACGAAGAAGCTCGTGATGCCGCAGGCGGCGAGCAGGACCGCCGGCCCCGGAGCGACCGCGATGAGGCCAGGCCAGCCGCCCGGGAAAAGGGGCGCCGCCACGAGGAAGACACCTCCGGCGGCGAGCATCGATTGGGCGACCACGGCGGACGGCGCGGTCGTGCGGTTGGCGCGCGCCGTGAGAAGAAAGTACGATGCGACAAAGAGCGGGACGCCCGGTACGGCGAGCCAGCCCCAGCCGTGCACCGCCGTGAGCTTCTGCCCGCCGACGATCGCCATCGTTCCTCCGGCGAGGCTCACGACGATGCCCACGGCAAAGAGCGGTGTCGCGATCTGGGCCCGATACGTCGCGATCAGAAGGGCAACAAGGGCCGGGGTCAGGACCACGTCCCCGATGAGCGAGAGGAGCGACGCGTCGACCGGTCCGGTCAGGTACGTTGCCGCCAGTACGGAGACCTGCATGCCGAAGAGGAGACCGACCCGGGCCCACGCCGACGGGTCGGACCACAACGCGACGAACGCTCGGCCATGACCGGTGATGAGCGCCCAACCCGCATACGCGAGCCCCCCCACGACGAACGGGTAGGCGAGGATCGCGGAGGGGGAGGTTCCCGGGGTGACCCAGAGCACGAAGAGGTAGTACGTGGCCCACGCGAACGCCGAGAGCACCGACGCAAGGATCGCCCCTACCCACGTGCGCCGGCCGACTGCCACGCCGCGTCCTTAACTCCGGACGCCGATAATCGTTGCCGGAGTTTCGGTGGCGTAACCTACGAGTATCCTTCGAAGGAGAGACCGAACCCCGGGACCGTCACACCGGCGCCCTTCTCGACGTGACCGACCTCGACCGCGTCCGGCGCGCCTGCGCGGGCGAGGCGTCGGCGCGTCTCCGCGAGTCGCCGAGGACTCACGACGAGGACGAAACCGACGCCCATGTTGAACGTTTGGAACATCTCCTCGTCGGAGAGGGCGCCCAGCTGCTGGACCCAACGGAAGAGCGCCGGGACCTCGGGCCACCGGTCGAGGACGAACCGAACCTTGGGGTGCAGTCGCACGAGGTTACGAACCCCGCCGCCCGAGAGGTGGGCCAGGCCATGGGTCGCGGCCGTCTCGGCGAGCTCGTCACCGACCGACGAATAGATCCGCGTCGGAGTGAGCAACTCCTCACCGATCGGCCGCGGCGCGCCCGGTCGGGGCCGGAGCAGGTCGACCGACCGCTCCCGCAGAAGCCGGCGGACGAGCGTGAAGCCGTTCGCGTGGAGGCCGGAGGAAGGAACCCCGATCAACCGGTCCCCCGGGCGGATGCGGGCTCCGAGCACGGGCCGACGGCCCCGGGGGAAGAACCCGAACGCGGTGGCCCCGAGGTCGATCCCGTCGACGATCTCAGGAACGACCGCGGTCTCCCCTCCCAGCAACGCGCATCGGGCAGACTCGAGGCCCCGGTTTAAGCCTCGGCCGATGCCGCCAAACGCTTCGGGGTCCGGGGCGCGACAGAGAATGGTGTCGACGAGGCCGGAAGGACGCGCGCCGACCGAGGCGAGGTCGTTCACGTTCACACCGACGATGTCCTCGCCGACCTCCTCCCATCGACCGAGCTCGGCGGCGAGCTTCACCTTCGTACCGACGGTGTCGGTGGTGACGGCGATCGTCTCCCGACCGATGCGGACCATGCCGGCGTAGTGGCCGGGCGCGTCGACGAGACGGCCGGCGGACGGCGGTGGACGGTACGAGACCTCGGCGAGCAGGGCCGCGAGGCCCGACGATACTTTCGAGCGGTCCACGCCGCTCCGGGCGTACGTCCACGTCCGGTGGGTGGGGGACGGTTCGACCACGACCGGCGGAGGGTCGCCGGAACAAAACCCCTCGCCCCCGGCCAGGGGCCGAGCTATTTAGGTCCGTCCCGCGTCCGCGGCGCGGATGCCTCGAGTGAACCGCCGGGCCAGGGCCGATTCCGACCGCGAGGATCGGCCCTCGATCGTGCTAGTGCTCGCGGGACGTGCCTTCGTCCGAGGGCGGCTCCAACCGGTGGAGATCGCTATCGATGAGTCCGGCCGCATCGCGTCGGTCGGCAAGGTCCGGGGCGGGGCTTCTCGGCACGACGTCGGCGACGCGATCATCCTGCCCGCCGCGACCGACCTCCACGTCCATTTCCGGGAACCCGGCGGACCTTCCGAAGCCGAGACGATCCCCACCGGCACCGTCGCCGCGGCCCTCGGAGGAGTCACCCTGGTCGGCGATATGCCGAACACGCACCCGCCGGTGACCGACCTCGAAACCTGGCGGGACAAGGTCGCCCGTGTGCAGGGACGAGCGGCGGTCGACGTGCTGGTCTACGCCACGCCCACCGACCCGGGAGCGTTGCCCGCGCTCGCCCGCCACGCGGGGGGCTTCAAGGTCTACCTCGCACCGACGACCGGCATCGACTCCCCTCCCTCCCCGAAGGAGGTCCCGGCGTTGTGGGAGCGACTCGCGGAGCTACGACTGCCGGTCGCGGTCCATGCCGAAGACCCCGGTGCCTTCGGGGTCGACCATCACCCGACCTCGCCCGTGGAGTGGAACGCGGTCCGCCCCGTGACCGCGGAATCGTCCGCACTGGACCGGATGATCCGGTCTCCGCCCGCGCTTCGGTTGCACGCCGCCCACGTGACAACGCTCGACGGCGCGCGGAAGCTTCGGCAAGCGCGGGTATCGTTCGAGGCGACTCCGCACCATCTCCTGCTCTCCGACCGGTCGGGGACGGACGCCCGCTTCAAGGTGAACCCTCCGCTACGCACGGAAGCCGAGCGGGCGGCTCTCTGGAAGGCGTTCCAGCAGGGCGAGGTCCCGATGGTGGCGAGCGACCACGCTCCGCACTCCGCGGACGCGAAGCAGCTTCCGTTCGAGCGGGCGCCGAGCGGTGTGCCCGGCGTCGAAACGATGCTTCCGCTGCTCCTCGCCCGCGTGCGCTCGGGGGAGCTCGACCTCGGCGTCCTCGTCCGCGCCGCCTGCGAGCGGCCGGCACGCTGGCTCGGCCAGCCGCATGGCCGAATCGCCCCGGGCCACCGGGCCCATCTGATCGTCGTCGACTTCCGGGACCGGTCGAAGGTCGTGGGAGCGAAGCTCGCTTCGCCGTGCGGCTGGTCGCCGTTCGAGGGTTGGGACATCGTGCGTCCCCGGGAGCACTATCGCGACGGGGAGCGGATCGTCGAGGCCGGGGAGTTCGTCGGCCGAAGCTCGGGAAAGGTCGTGCGTCCCGAGTATGCCCTCGGCGAGCCGGCCGAACGCCCGACGACCGCGGAGTGACCGCGGGGTCAAGGAGCGCGCGGACTCGAGGGGGGCGGGCCCGTGAGGGCCTCAACGTGCCGTGAGGACGGATGCGCCCGCCGGGGGGGCCAGCCCGGTGCAAGCACGCCGACCACCTGTAAGACGAGGTAAACGACCAGCGCCACGATCAGGGCGATCAGCGGAACGTCGAGGAACTGAAGGTACGAGGCGAGGATGACCCAATTCGACCCGAGGACCATGCCGGCCCAGACCAGTACCACGGTGTACGGGATCGACCCGAGCAGGGTGTACACCCCGTAGCGCACCGGTTCCATGCGGGCGGTGCCGGCCGGGTAACAGATGTAGCTACGGACCACGGGGACGAGGCGGAACAGCCCGGCGGCGAGTTCGCCGTATCGATCGAAGAAACGGTCCACGCGCTCGAGGTACTTCGCCTCGAGACGCAGACGCCCGATCCCGATACCGGTGATGCGGTCGCGCCACCACCGACCCACCGCGTACCCCGCGTAGGCCCCTACCATCTGCCCGACGAGGGCGACCACCAGAGCCCCTCCGAACGAGAACGTTCCATCGGCGACCAGGAATCCGGCGAGCGGCAGCAACAGCTCCGCCGGGAACGGCGAGACGCCGAACACCGACAGGGCCATGAGGGCAAACAGTCCCGGAAGCCCGATCGTCGCCATCACGTACGTGGCGGCGCTGACCAGCGACTCGATGAGCGAGAGTGTCACGGCGCCCGGGCCCCCCGCTCCTCGACCCGACCCGTGAGATTACGGCGGGGATTCCGGACCGAACACCAGACGGAACGGCGTCCTGAGCTGGCTGTTGGTCCGGGTCGGGATCCCATCGAAGTCAAGAGGGTTCTGACAACCTCCGCAAGCGACCACCGGCCGCTGGCGCCCGAGCGCGATCGATAGCGCGATCCCGACCTCGATCTCCCGGGGCCGCGCCGGGGCGTGCTCGACCGCTCGCCGGAGCGCATCGAGCAGCTCCAAGTCGGTGGCGGACGGTGAAGCGGACGCCATTGAACTTCTGACGCCGGTCGAGCTCTTAAGCGGCGCCGTGGAAGGTTCGGGGTTAGGCCGACTAAGTCTCCGAGCCACCGGTGTCCGAGTCGTCCCCGCCCGTGCCGCCGCTCGGCTTCTTGGGCTGCTTCTTCAGGATCTCGGTGCTGATCTTGTCGAGCTCGGCCATCAGCGAGTCGATGTCCGATCCGGCCTCGGCGCCCGCGGCCCCTCCGACGGCCCCGGCGGGCGGGGCTACCGCACCGGCCGGAGGAGGCGGCACCGTCGGCGGTGCATGCCCCACGTCCTCCGGGGTCTCGATGTAGGGCGCCGGCGGAGCTCCGGTCGGTGGGCTCGGTCCAACCGCCCCGGGCCCGAGCGGAGCCGCGGGACCGCCCGCGGCCGAGACCGGGCCGCCCGGCGCCGCCCGGGGCGGGCGGCGGCGGCGCATGATGAACAGGAGGGCGACGATCGCCGCCAGCGCGACGATCACGAGGATCGAGACGTACTCCCAGACCGGGACCGACGAGGAGGTGACGCACGGAGGGTACGCGCAGGACGCCTGGGCCTGCACGGTACCGGCGTTCGGAAACAAGCCCGCGGCCAGAACGACCCCGAGCATGGCGATACCGAGCCCCAGCGGAACAATGCGGGAGCCTCTTGGATTGGTCACGGATACCCGGAGGACGCGCGTCCTCCGTTCTTCGCGATTACAGCTGACCTATGTAAACATGGCGAGGGGGGCGGTGGCGGGTTATACCTGTTCCGGGGAAGAACGCGCAGGGTAGGCCACGGTCGGGTCCGAGTTCGAGCGTACGATAATAGGTCGCCCCCGCTCTGCGCCGGGACCGGATGGACGTACCGTACAGCGCCATCTTCCTGGGCCTTCTGGTCGCGTACCTCGCCTACTCGGTCTACGCCCGGCTCGATGGTCGGTACCCGATCGCCGCCGCGCTCGTCCTCCTCGTTGCGACCGCGGTCGTCGATGCGGCCGGGAACACGAACGCGGCGAACTCCCTCGCCGAATTCGTCTTCTTCCTGCTGGCGGGGGGCGTGGTGCTGTTGCTGATTGAGCATGTCCGGGGCCGGCCCACCCGGGAGGGCCCGGCCCCGTCAGGGCCGGGAACTTCGCAGGGCCCAGCGACCGAGACGACGGAAGAACGGAAGGGGCCGACCGAACAGACGCTCGACGGCCTCGAGCAGGAGCCGGTCCCCCTCGTCGATCGACCGGGTGAGCAGAACGGCGACCACGAACAGCAGAGCGATGCCGATCGTCAAGGGGGGAAGGCTCCAGAGAGGGACCCGGGGGTGCAGGACCCCGAGGAGGATCCCGACCGGGACGGTGGTGGCGAGGAACGGCACGACAAAGTGCCACCGGAACGGGTGGACGCCGGTGAGTGAACCGAGCTCGACGAGGCACATCAGCGAGTAGGCAGCGTTCGCCGAGCTCCACGCGATCGCCGCACCGACGTAACCTCCGGTCGGTCCATTGCCCGGGACGAGCGCAAACGCGACCAGGATGTCCACGACGCCCGCCACGACCGAGTTCACGGCGAGGAGCCGGGTTTGTCCGAACGCCACCTGGGCGGTCGCGGCCGGTCCGAGGATCGTCGTGATGAAGGCGCCCACGACCGTGATCTGGAGGGGGACGACTTGGCCAGCATAGCCCGGACCGTAGACGAATTCGAGCGATCGGCTCGGGAGGAAGAAAAACACGAGGAACAGCGGCACGGAGACCAGGCTCATCCACTTCGTGACCGTGGCGTAGGTGATGCCCACCGAGGCCGCATCGGCCCCGCGCACGAACCGGCTCGCGACCGGTAGGAAGATGTACGCCGCGGCTCCGATGCCGATGGGAACGAGGCGGGTCATCGTGAGCGACGCGGTATAGATGCCGACGGAACTGGGGTGGAAGGTACCGAGGATGAGCGTGTCGCCCGACCCGGTGATCGAGGCCATGATGCCGACCACGAACAGCGGCACGGTGAACTTTAGAAGCCGCGGCAGGGCCTCGGGCGCGAGCGGGCCCGGGGTCAGGTGCCGGGGCAGCCGGCGGACGAGATACAGCACCATCAGCGCGAGCGTGATCGCGTTCGCGGCAGCGTACGCGATGAGCGCGTCGGTGAGCGTGATCCCGACCGGTGGTAGAATAATCCCGGCCGTCAGGAAGATGACGAACAGGGAGGGGTTCACGATCTGAACGAACAGCGCGTTCGGGGTCACGTCCTCGTAGCCCTGGAAAATCGACGAGATCAAGGTCGCCAAGATCCCCGACCCGAGCGCGATCGGGAAGTACCGAAGGCTGAGCGTGATGCCGGGCGACCCGAGCGCTTGGCCAATCGGTTGGGCCAGCGCGTAGAGCAGGGCCCCGGCGACCACGGCGCTCACGCCCCCGATCCACAGGGTGCTGCGCACGATGGTCCGCCGCTCGGCGTCCGACGTTACGTAGGGAAGGCTCCGCGCGACCGCGCTCGGAAGGCCGATCGAGCCGATCGCCACCAGAACGCCGGTCAGCGTGAGGCCGAAGGAGAACGAACTCCAGTCGCTCGTCGAGATGCTTCGCACAACGAGCACCCGCGAGACGAAATTGAGCCCGACGAGAAGGAGGGTCGAGATGAGGAGGAACAGCGTGCCTTTGGTGACGCTCGAGAGTCCTTCCCGTACCAGCTCCTCCGAATCCTGGACCAAGAGCTTCGCCTACGCGCCGACGTTCGTTCCCGGCTCTAAAAGCGTACTGTCCGGCCGGCAACGTCAGGAGGTCAGGATTCTAGTAGCCGACTTCCGTGGGCCCTGCCGTGGGCATCCCCGGACCGGGAGGCATCGCGTGGGCCCTGTCGCTCCTATTGTGGGCGGCGCTCGCGGTGGTGGTGGGCGAACTGGTGCGGTCGCTCACCGCCCGTTTCGTGCCGTTGTGGCAGCGGCCCGAGGCCATCGAACGAGCGCTCGTCGATTTCTACCTCGGGGGAGCTCTCCTCTACCTCATCGCGTCGGTGCCGGTCGGAGCGTTCCAGCTCCCGGTCGTGGTGATCCTCCCGGTCCTCGCGCTCGTCGGTGTGATCGTGCTCGCGGTGCGCGCCGCCTCTCGCAAGGGCTTGACCTCGCTTCGGGCCGACCTCGCCGCCCTGCGGCGACCGGCGCCTCTCATCGTCCTCCTCTCCGCGCTCGGCCTGTTTCTCGTCGAACTCTCGGTCGCCACACCGGTCGCTACCGGTAACACGTTCGACTCGAGCCTGCTCACGCTCTACACGAGCCTGCTCCTTCACCACCACATGACAGCCTCGTCGTTCGCGCCGTATGCGACCACCGGGCTGCTCTACCCCCAGGGAACGACGGCATGGCTCGGCGATGCGCAACTCCTCTTCGGCCTTCCTCCGGCACGGGTCGCTCTGCTCGTCACTCCGTTGTTCCTCGCCCTCGCCCCGCTCTCCGGTTTCGTCTTCGGGCGCCGCCTTTTCGGCAACGAGCGCGCGGGCCTCGCCATCGCCCTCGTCCTCGCGTGGATCGGGGCCGGCACCCGCGGGACCGTCTTCGGGAGCAACGATTTCGTGTTCTCTTTCCCGCTCGTGCTGTTGCTCGCCGGCGAGGCCGTCATCTGGTGGCGACCGTCGCTCCCGAAGGTCGGGGATGTGGTCGCATTCGGTCTCTTGGCCGGGTACTCCGCGGCCCTCAACCCGGTGGGCGCCGAATGGCTCTTCCTCGCGCTGCCCATCGTGGCGCTCTTGGTCCGTCCGCGGTTCGCCGGACAGCCACTAGGCTGGTTCGCCCGCTGGGCGGTCGCGCTCGCCACCGCCCTC
>Ga0187769_10001989_pt1 | contig 11841 bp, 9 predicted proteins | sample 0116_SJ02_MP02_1_FD_133140 | JGI IMG/M metagenome (GOLD analysis project Ga0187769, IMG submission 133140) | Tropical peat soil microbial communities from peatlands in Department of Meta, Colombia - 0116_SJ02_MP02_10_MG | ecosystem: Environmental > Terrestrial > Soil > Wetlands > Peat | place... | reverse complement strand
CAGACGACCTGATGCATATTGCCCTCCGGATCAGTGATGGAGAGATAAATCTTCCAGGTCTCCCCTTGTCGGATCTTTTCCGGTGCATAGGCGAAGTTGACGATAAGTTCTCCTTTTGTTTGGACATGGCCATTCGTCATTAAGCCAGTAAAAATGGGAAAGAGGCATAGAATAAGAAAGAATTTCATAAACAATTTCATCGCTAAAGCCTCCTTCGCTGCTCCTTAATGAGGGTCTGATTCTCTATTCACTTGATTAGGATAGTCCGCCTCCGTGTGGCATTAACAAAGGCTCAAAGAGATCAATAAAGACATTCCCCAATTTTGGGACGTCTCCTTCGTTGAAGGGAGCTGGCAGTTCGTATTGGTATTGATCCTTAATTCCTGACTCAAATGTAAATGGGAAAACCACTTCGTTGCTTTCATTCCCGGCCTTATCGAAGATGGAAACCTTCAAGGTAATCTGCGTCCACTCTTTCAGATAAGGTGCTTTTGAACTGAAGGTATTCCATTGAATGTATCCTTTAAAGTGCTTTTGATATTCTGGTTTGAGATAGATCCAATCGGTCGGGTAATGACCATAACCGGGCTGGTCCACTACCGAGGCAATTCGAAGCATCTGCCCATCGGGATCCTCCCCTTCAAGATAAATTTTCCAGATATACCCATATATGCCCTTTTCCACAGCAAAAGCGTGGGTAATGACCGGGGCCTGTGTCCCGGCTTTGGGTTGTTTCCCCTCGATGTAAGGAAACAATTGAGCCCGTCCTTGAAAAGGCAAAAAAAGAATGAACGTCAACAACAGGCTGATAAAATAAAGAGTCTTTTGGGAATTCATCGATTACACCTCCCTTCTCTAATTGACAATATAAGCTCGATGAGCGTGAATATCAAGGAAGTAAAGAATGACAATCCGGACTTCTCACGATTGTATCCATTAAGCGAATCATTATGGACTTCTTACAGTATTCTTACCAATTTTTTATCCTTTATCACGCGGAGATTCCCAGGATTGTTCTCTGAATTTCTGTCTTAGGAATGGACGGTGGATATTGACACACTTTGTTCTATGAGTTAATAATTTCAAGGACATCTGGCATTGATATGACACAAAGGTATTAAAGAAATTGACAGCACCTTCTCCCTAACCCTCCCCCCTTGGAGGGGAGGGAAGGGTGGGGGGGTAGAGGAGGGTTGACACATGTTTGATCTTTCGAAATTTTCGTTAAAGGGTAAAACGGCCATTGTGACCGGAGGCAGTCGTGGTATCGGCAAGGGTGTGGCACTGGGCTTGGCCAAGGCCGGCGCGAAAGTGGCAGTGACCAGCCGCAAGATGAACGACCTGGAGGCCACTGCTGCAGAGATTAAAAAATTCGGAGGGGAAGCGTTTCCCCTGCAGTCGCATTTGGGCAAGATGGAAGAGATCAACCGGATGGTCAGCGCCGTCATGCAAAAGTTCGGAAAGATTGATGTCCTGGTTAACAATGCCGGCGCCAGTCCTGCGATGGGCAGCGTGCTGGAATCCGACGAACGTCTCTGGGAAACGATCATGAACCTGAACTTGAGAGGGCTGTATTTTACCAGCCAGGCCGTCGGCAAGGTCATGAAGAAGCAGGGTAGCGGCAAAATTATCAATATCGCTTCGGTCGATGGCTTCAAGCCGGAACCCGGGGTCAGCGTTTACAGTATTTCCAAAGCCGGCGTCCGAATGATCACGAAAGCCTTCGCCTTAGAATTGGCCCCCTTTAATATCCAGGTCAATGCGATTGCGCCCGGGCCGATCAGCACGAAGATGCTCGATTCACACTGGTTCCACCTTCCGCCCGAAGAGGCCAAGAGGCAGAAGCAAGCAATGGCCAATTTTACGCCCATGGGGCGAATCGGGGAGCCCGATGAAATAGCGGGCGCTGCCGTTTACCTGGCGTCCGATGCTTCCAGCTATACAACCGGCGCTGAGATCGTAATCGATGGCGGAAGTCTTCTGGGCCTGGGCCTTGTTCCACATCAAGAATAGAAAAGGGAACGGATAAAAAATCCCGGCTTACCAATGAATTCATAACTGAATAGACATATTTTTCCCAAAATATCCCCTCCCCACGGTGGGAGGGGATGAAGGGGAGGGGGGAGCCAAAAGGTCTTCATCTTGCCCACCCCCACCTTCGCCCTCCCCCATCAAAGGGAGAGGGTATTATTGGGGAGATTTGATTAGTAAAGGAGAACGTGCAATGAGCGGTGAAACCCTTTTAACCTATTTTCAAAAAAACGTTAAGGACTATCCCAATCGCGTGGCATTGCGGTTCAAGGAATATGGAATCTGGCACGATGTGACCTGGGGTCAATACGGGGAAAAGGTGAGGCAGGTGGCCATGGGGCTGATCAGCCTTGGTCTTAAGAAAGGCGAATGCGTTTCTGTGATCAGCGAGAACCGGGCGGAGTGGGTTTATTCTGATTTTGGGATTATGTCCGCCGGAGGAGTCACGGCAGGAATCTATACGACAAATGCAGCGGAGGAGTGTGGCTACGTCGTCCAAAACTCCGACTCGAGATTCTATATCGCTGAGAATGAGGAGCAATTCGATAAGGCCCTGAAATTCAGGAAGGATACCCCCACTCTGGAGAAGATCGTCGTCATCGAGATGGAGGGATTGAAGCGGTACAAAGACCCTATGCTAATGAGCTTTGATGACCTGTTAAAAATGGGGAAGGAATTCGATGCGAAAAATCCCGGTCTGTTCGAGCAAAGGATGAGTGAGATCAAATTGGATGATTTGGCCGTTCTCATCTATACATCGGGGACGACAGGCCCTCCCAAAGGGGCGATGCTCACCCACGGCAATCTTCTCATGATGAGTGAGGCGGTAAATGCTGCCAATCCAGTTTATGACGGGGACGAGACGCTCTCGTTTCTTCCTCTGTGTCACATCTTTGAGCAGCTTTTCACAGTCATGGCCAATATCCGATATGGCACAACCGTCAATTTCATCGAGAGTCCCGATACAGTCATGGATAACATGAAAGAGGTCTCTCCAACCGTAACATATGCCGTCCCGCGAATCTGGGAAAAGTATGCCTCGGCCATTATGATTCGGATGTCCGATGCCACCTGGTTCAAGCGGATGGTCTTCAAGGCCTGTATGGGAATTGGTATGAAGTATGCCGATTTAAAGTTAAATTTTAAACCCATTCCCGCTTATTTGAACCTGGCTTACCTGGCGGCCTATGGGGCCGTCTTTCGGAAGCTCAAGGAGCGATTGGGGTTTGACCGCGTCAGAGTTGCCTACTCCGGAGCAGCGCCTATTTCGCCGAACGTGCTGAAATTCTTCAATGCCGTTGGACTTCTACTGATCGAAGGGTATGGCCAGACAGAGGGGACAGGAGTGACAACCACCAGTCACCTAGGCCAACTCAAGATCGGAACAGTGGGAAAAGCGCTGCCGGGTACGGAAGTGAAAATTGCCTCCGATGGGGAGATCCTGGTAAAGGGTCCCGGCGTATTCAAGGGCTATTATAAGAATCCCCAGGCCACTGCTGAAACGCTCAAGGATGGCTGGCTTTACTCCGGGGATGTGGGAGAGCTAGACGAAGATGGGTTTTTAAAGATCACCGACCGGAAGAAAGACTTGATCATTACCGCAGGCGGAAAGAACATTGCTCCTCAGAATATTGAGAATCAGCTCAAATTCAGCCCCTACGTCAATGATGCGGTCGTCATAGGAGATCGCCGGAAGTATCTGGTTGCCCTTATCGCCATCGACGAAGACAATGTGATCAAATATGCCCAGGATAATAAAATTCAATTCGGCACCTATGCGAGCCTCACCCAAGCCCCAGAGATTAAACAGCTGATTCAAAAAGAAGTGGATAAGGTGAATAAGACGATGGCCCGGGTGGAGCAGGTCAAGAAGTTCGCTATTCTTCCAAAGAAACTTTACGAGGAGACCGGAGAAGTGACGCCCACCATGAAGGTGAAGAGAAAGTACGTCAACCAGGCGTTTAAGGATATTATCGAGAATATGTATAAATCAGGGGCTGATTAAAAAAAGTTCAAAATGTCTAAAGTGCCTAAAGTGACTAAAATTTAACTTCAAAGTCATGAGGATTCAGGGGGTCAGGGATTCGGGTGAGAAACTTAAGAATTCAAAAAGGAGAATTAAAGGTTTAGTAGAAGTCTTATTTTTTAACTTTAGGCACTTCAGTCACTTCCAACTTTAGTCACTTGTTTTTACCGCCACCGTTTCTTTTTCTTCCACCTCTGGTATCCTTTCATTGATTCCTCTGATCGAATACCCAGGTAGAATTCCTTCACATCTTCGTCTTGCAAAAGGACATCGGGGGTATTGGCGGCGACAATCCTTCCGTTCTCGAGTACAAATGCATAATTTGAGATCTTTAATGCCATTTTGGCATTTTGTTCAACGAGAAGGATGGTCGTCCCTTCCGCGTTGATCGTTTTGGTGATTTTGAAGATCTGCTGAACAAGGATAGGAGAGAGTCCCAGCGAAGGTTCATCCATCATCAGAAGTTTGGGCCTCGTCATCAACGCCCTGCCGATGGCGAGCATTTGTTGCTCTCCTCCGCTTAACGTGCCAGCCCATTGGTTTCTCCTCTCGCTAAGAACGGGGAAATGGGCGATCACCCGATCGTAATCCTCCTTCACCCCCTTTTTGTCTTTCCGTGTGTAAGCTCCCATCTTCAGGTTTTCATCAACACTCAATTCGGGGAATACTTCCCTTCCCTCCGGCACATAGGAAATTCCCAGGTGGACGATCTCCTCCGCATCTTTTCCATCAATTCTCTTCCCCAGAAATTCGATGGTCCCTTTGTCCGGCTGGTCCTCCAGAAGTCCCATCACAGTCTTCAGGATCGTCGTCTTCCCTGCGCCATTGGCTCCCAGGATGGCGGCGATCTGCCCTTCCTGGATTTCTAATGATACTCCCCTGATTGCCATAATCAGTCCGTAAAGGGTCTCGATATTCTTGACCTTAAGCAACCTTTTCCTCCTCACCCAGATAAGCTTTTAGAACTTCCGGATGTTTTTGAATCTCTTCTGGTAGTCCCTCTGCTATTCTCTCTCCAAAATTCAAGGCCAGGATTCGGTCGGAAACGTCCATGATCAGGTTCATGTCGTGTTCGACAAGAAGGACGGTGATGCCAAGGTCGTCCCGAATATCCTGAATCGAGAACATCAAGTCCCCTTTTTCCTCCATATTCATCCCGGCCGAAGGTTCATCCAAAAGGATCACTTCAGGATCCAAGGCTAAGGCGCGGCCGAGTTCGACCAGCTTTCGAGTTCCATAAGGAAGGTTTACCACAAACTGATTTCTTGCGACCTGGAGGTCGAGAAAGTCGATAATTTCTTCAACTTTTTCTCTGTTTTTAATCTCCTCTTTGGCTGCCTTTGAATTCTTGCAAACGAATGTCGCACCTCTCCAGACCCCGGTCTTCATGTGAAGGTGACGGCCTAACATGAGGTTATCCATAGTACTCATATGAGAGAAGAGCTCGATATTTTGAAATGTCCTGGCGATCCCTTTTTGGGCAACTTGATAAGGCTTTAAATAGGTGATGTCTTCTCCTTTAAACGAAATCTTCCCAGAATTGGGTTTATAAATTCCACTGATGCAATTGAAAACGGTGGTCTTTCCGGCTCCGTTCGGGCCGATGATGGAATAGATCCCTCCCTTTTCCACCTCAAAGCTTACATCATTCAGCGCTTTGATGCCGCCAAAAAAGATCGTCAGGTTTTCAATCTTCAGTATGCTCATTGCTTATGTGGTTTTCCCGTCTTTTGATTTGATTGCTCCGCTCATTGATTCACATAACCCCACCTATCCTCCCCTTACCTCAAGGGGAGGAACACCCCCCTCTTGGGTTAAGAGGGGGAGAGGGGGAGTTACCTCCATCTATTCTATTATGAGACTGTTATGTGTAGGAGCGGCCCACAGTAGCCGCCCCCCATGAAATTCTTCTGCCCCTCTATTACCTCCCATAGGCGGGTAAGAGATGGGATGTTTTTGCGAAAGTCTACTTCGTGATTCTTATCCAGTCTGTCAATATCTTCATGCTGCCGTCGGGCTGCACTTGGGCGAACCGAGTATCTCTTGTACCCTGGTGGTCCGTAGGCGTGAAGGTGATGGGCGCGCCGATTGCACCCCGCCAATCTCGTATGGTTTCCATGGCTTTGATAAAAGTCTCGGGAGTCAAATTCCTGCCTGCCCGTCTTAGCCCTTCGGCAAGCGGTTCTGCATATAAGCACCCTGAGTAATAGAAAGTTCCCCAGCGCTCATTCGGCTCGTACTTTTGGTGCCAGGCCCGATACTTGACCATCAGGGGATTGTTTGAATCCGGGGGCTCGATAGGAAAGGAATTGATCATCCCAGCCCATAACCCTTTCGTGATCTGCATCATCAATGGACCATCGGAGAGGGTGCTGCTGGTTCCCCACTGGGGCTTATAGCCGATCTTGGCACATTCGGCCAGGAGCAAAGCCCCATGAGTGGGCATGGCCCACAGGACTACTGCCTCGGCTCCTGAATTTTTCAACTTTAGAGCATGAGAGCTCAGGTCCCGGTCCGTTACCTCGGCAGAAACCGCGGCCACTACCTTCAGACCCTTTTCCTTTTCGTAACGCTCGACTCCCTCCAGACCCTGTTTTCCGTAATCATCGTTCTGGTAAAACACGGCTACCTTGGTGAGCTTCATGTTTTCATAAAAATATCGCGTCAGGGCCTTGGCTTCGTCAACGTAAAGCTGATAGACGGGGAAGATGTATCGATTGAACGGCTGAATCCAGTTGGTGACGCCGCTACACCCGAAGCTGACCATCAAAACCTTATTCTCCGTATAATAATCGCGGACAGACATGCCCGGCCCGACCCCTACGCAGCCGACCACTCCGAAGATCCCGATCTGCTCTACGAATTCAGTACCGATGGCCTTGGTTTTGGCTGGCTGGTAACCATCGTCGCGCAGGAAATATTTGATCTTTCTGCCGTGGATTCCGCCCTCATCGTTGATTCCCTTGAAGAAGAGGCCTGAACCGCGGGCCACCGCTCCCCAAGCTGCTGCGGGTCCTGTCTGCGGACCTGTCTGCCCAATGAGGATCTCGGTGTCCGTTACTCCCCGGACCTGCTGAGCCGAGACGGGTGCCGTCATCAAAAAAGCCGCCAGTGTTAATAAACAAATCAAACCTAAATTTCTCTTCACCATTTTTCCTCCTCCTTTCTGAGATTTCTAACGAAACAGCGTTGACTTCTAACCCCAACGTTACAGCTTCTTTGAAACTGTGACTTATACTTTTTTCACATAGTGTTTGGCCAAGAGTCCGCTCGGCTTAATACACAGCATCAGAACAATGATGGCAAACGCGACGACAGATTTGAATGACAGAGAGACGTATCCGCCAAACAGGTTTTCGATAATCCCTAACATCGCTCCCCCAACCGCTGTTCCGGGAAGGCTTGTCATTCCTCCCAAGACTGCGGAGGCGAAACTCTTCATGAGGGGATCCATCATCATCGGAGGATCCAATACTCCAAGCGCGGCGATCAGCATGCCGGCGACTGCGCCAACCATAGAACTAATCGCCCACGTGAAAGAGAGGATCCATTTGGTGCGGATGCCCATGACCCGAGCCGCCAACTGATTCTGTTGAGTAGCTCTCATGGCGATCCCCACTTTCGTGTACCGGAAAAAGAGAAACAGAATAAACATCAGGACCAGGGAGATGACAATCGTCCAGAAGTTGATCTTGCTCATCACCAGACCAAAGAAATTGTAAGTCTCTATGTTCGAAACTGGAAAAGCGAGTGATCTCTGATCAGGCCCCCATTTCCATCCGGCGAATCCCATGAGAATCATTTCAAAGCCAAGTGTAATGATGATCAGTCCTAACACCGTCGGGTCTTTGGCTTGTCTTAAAAAGACAAGCTCAAAGAAAGCACCCAGAAGGATAGCAAACAAAAATGTGAAAATGACTGCCCATTGGAAAGGGACATGGTAGCTCTCCATGAGGGTAAAGGCCACATAGGTACTGATCATCGCCATTTCCCCCTGGGCAAAATTTAGAACGTCAGAGGTTTTGTAGATAATGACCATGGCGAGAGCCAGAAGAGAATAACAAGCTCCAACCGCCAGACCGCTCACAATCAACTGACCCAGCATAGCTTATCTCCAAATGCGGATTTCGGATTGCGGATTTCGGAATTTTACTCCGCATTCCGCATTCTGCATTCCGAAATTAAAACGGCCACGTTTTCCAGTAGCGTTTTGTTCGAATCCAGAAGCCGAAAATTCCCAAAGGCTCGAAGAGAACGATCAAAATCATGATCAGCCCATAAACAATGACAGCAATATTAGAAATTCCAGCCATGCTCATATATTTCTGGGAAAAGGCGACCAGAGCTGGGCCGATGGCTGGAATGTCTTGAACGACCTGAAGCTTAATATCGAGATAGGTTAAAAGAGCTGCTCCGGCGATGGAACCCATAATGGATCCCAGCCCGCCGACGACGACCATGGCCAGGAAGGCGATCGACATGATGATATGAAAGCTCTCGGGATTGATGAATCCAAGGATGAACGCGTAAAGTCCGCCCCCAATTCCTGTATAGAAGGCGCTCACTGCGAAAGCCAGAGTCTTGTAATAGGTTAGGTTCACCCCCATTGCCTCAGCAGCGATGTCGCTATCCCGAATGGCGATGAAGGCCCGCCCCACACGTGTCTTGATTAACTTCACTGCCCCGATCACCATCAGAACGGCGATAGTCATGATGACGTAGTAATAATGGAAATCCTTCATCGGGGTTCCAAAAAGATAAAGTTTTGGGGCTTGGAGTCCCATTCTTCCGCCAAAAAATTCCATATGTTTGATAATCGTAGTGATCGACATACCGAAACCAAGAGTGGCGATAGCCAGATAAGGGCCTTTCAAACGAAGAGCTGGAAGTCCCAAGATAAATCCAAAGGCAGATGAGATGAACCCTGCAACGGGGAGCGCAATCCAGAGAGGAAAGTTCCAATTCAATACGAGGATAACGCTTGTGAAGGCTCCGATGGCAAAGAATCCTGCGTGTCCCATCGATATCTGGCCTGTATACCCCACCAGGATGTTCAAACCAATAGCAACAAGGGCGTTGATGGTGATGAGATTAAGGATATAGATGGACATCCCTAAGAGATGATACGCCTTGACAAGCCAGGGTAAGATTCCGAGAAAAACAAGGAATAGAATGGACCAAACCAAGATGGTGTTGCTTTTAAAAAGTTCGATATCTTCGTAATAACTGCGCTTGATGTCCATAGGGAATTATCTTGCTTTGATTTTAAGTTTCTGCGAAATCATCGATTGCATTTAAGATCATGTGAAACTCATAACAAACGGCCAAATACTAAAATCTTCCTGTTGATTTTGTCAAGCCTTTCTAAGATATTCTTTAAATGAAGTTAATAGGTTGTCCCACTTGATTAGCCTTCCTTTCTTACCCATTAGACAATACGGGCTTATCCGTGGGATCCAGGGGTGAATTAAACAGCGAGTTGTCCCCCATCTACGGGAAGAACGATGCCCGTCACATACCTGGAAGCGCTTGAGGCCAGATAAACCACGGCTCCTTTCAACTCCTCCGGTTCACCGTATCTCCCCATGGGGATAAGACTGATGATCTTCTCACTGTGGTGTTCAAAAACCCACTTGGTCATATCCGTTGGAAACCAGCCTGGAGCGATCGCGTTGACCCGAATATTGTATTTGGCCCATTTGGCAGCCAGGTCTTTGGTAAAGGTAATCAACGCCCCTTTGCTGGCGCTGTAGGCAACGGCATCTGCTCCGTCTTGGATTCCGATAACTCCCATGACCGAAGCGATATTGATAATGCTCCCGCTCTTCTGCCGGATCATCACCCGTCCGGCCATCTGGGAGAAGAGGAAAGCGCCGGTCATATTGGTGCTCATGACTTTTTCCCAACCTTCCAGAGAATAGTCCTCTGTGGCTTCGCCCCAGGTGACTCCAGAGTTGTTGACCAGGATGTCCAATCGTCCGAATTCCTCCAGAGTCTTGTCCACCACCGTTTGGATACTCGCGGGGGATTTCACATCACAAGACATGGCTAACGTCTTTACACCCAATTTCGCCAGGTCTTGTGATGCCTTCTGGCAATTCTCTATCTTCCGGGAGCAGAGGACCAAGTTCGCTCCGACCTCGGCCAGACCTTCGGCCATTTTCAAACCAATCCCTCTTCCTCCGCCCGTAACAATCCCTACTTTGCCCTTTAAATCGAACATATCCCTGACATTCATGTTTACGCCTCTTGATGGAATGGTAAAAACCTGCTTCTATGATCCGCAACCAAAATAGTAGGCGCAGGCTTTAGCCTGCGTGAACTCGCAGCCTGAAGGGTGCGGCTACGGTACGGATTATGGCTAATTCGGGTTGGGTTGAATATAAGAAAAAAAAGAGTTGTCTGTCAAGCAACCGGCCGGCAAGGGTCCAGGAGGTGCAGGGGGTTAAACACCTTCAAATAGAGCGGCAGGGCCATTTCTGACTCTATTTTATGCTTTATTTTTGCAACCGCTAATTCAGTCTGTCATTTACCATGAAGATGTCGATTCGAATTCAAGTTTCTCCCTCTCATCGTTTTGAGGAATATACCCTGGACCATTGAGGTGCAGGGCTTCGGGCTCGAACGGTTCTAAGAGGGATTGCCTTTCTTTCCGCTTTCTTCTTCCCGGAGGATCTTCCGCAGAACTTTTCCGATTGCCGATTTTGGAAGAGAGGGCCGAAATTCTACCAGCTTGGGGACCTTGTAAGCAGCCAACTTCTGCCGGCAGAAGGCGATGATCTCCTCCGCCGTACATGTCTCTCCCGGCTTCAGAACGACGAAGGCTTTGACGGTCTCTCCCCGGTACTTGTCCGCGATGCCTACGGCAACGCCTTCCTGCACCTTGGGATGTTGAAAAAGCACCTCATCGATCTCACGAGGATAAATGTTGTAGCCTCCGGCGATGATCATGTCCTTCTTGCGGTCTACGATAAAAAAATAGTCGTCTTCATCCTGCACAGCAATATCTCCGGTATAGAGCCAACCATCTTTTAGCTGTCCGGCGGTTTCCTGGGGGTTGTTCCAGTACCCTTGCATGATGAGGGGTCCCTTCATAAGGATCTCTCCCGGCTCGCCCTTCTTCACATCCGTCACCCCATCCTTGATGCTGACGAGACGCACATCGTTGTCAATAAAAGGAATCCCAATACTGCCCACCTTCTTTAACCCCAGGATTGGGTTGGAAATCCCAAGGGAGCTAGACTCAGTGAGCCCATAGCCTTCACCGAAAAAGATACCCATATCCCTGATCTGCTCGATCATCTCCACGGGCATTGGTGCGGCTCCGGAATTTAACAGACCAAGTTTCCGGTCCAGACCCAGTTCCGCAGCCTTAGGATGGTTGATCACGGCGTTAATCATCGTAGGGACAGAAGGGAAGTAGGTGATCTCCTTGAAATTGGCCAGTATCCCCATAAATTCATCAATCTGGAACCGGGGGATCATAATTTGCGTGGCACAACTGAAAAATGCCCAGTTCATCACCACAATGTTTCCATAGACATGAAAGTAGGGGAGGACGGCGATCACGTTCCGTCTTTCGTGAGGAGTCAGGATAATGGTGGAGCTCCCCCATAACGCACCTCGTAATGTAGCCCCAACGACGTTGCCATGCGTGAGGACTGCTCCCTTGGGAATTCCCGTGGTCCCGCCCGTGAACTGAATCAAGGCTGGATCCTCCGGGTTCACCTGGACACGGGGGCGTTTGAAGGTTTGGACGTTCTCGATTAGAGTTGAGAAATGAT
>Ga0187769_10001988_pt1 | contig 11849 bp, 7 predicted proteins | sample 0116_SJ02_MP02_1_FD_133140 | JGI IMG/M metagenome (GOLD analysis project Ga0187769, IMG submission 133140) | Tropical peat soil microbial communities from peatlands in Department of Meta, Colombia - 0116_SJ02_MP02_10_MG | ecosystem: Environmental > Terrestrial > Soil > Wetlands > Peat | place... | reverse complement strand
CGGGACCAGCATGCGGCCGGCCTGGCCACCCGGGTGGACCTGCTCCGCGCCCAGGTACAGCTCCAGCGCGATCAACAAACCCTGCTGGTGGCCCGCGACACCTACCAAACGTCCCTGTTGGCCTTGCAGCGCTTTCTGGGACTCCGTCCGGGTTCACCATTGGAGCTGGCAGAAAAGCTCGAATTTCGCCCCATGCAGGTACCGCCGCCCGATGAGGCCCTGCGCGCCGCGCTCGAAGCGCGGGCTGATTACCGCTCTTTGCGTGCCCAGCGCGTGGCGCTGGTGGAGGCGGAGAAATCCGCACGGGCGCGCTATCTGCCGAAGCTGTCCATCAGCGGGGATTACGGCACATTGGGCCGGAATTTCGGGGAAATGCCCGCCATCGGCCAAATCCAGGGAAACGTCACGTTCACCATTTTTGACCGCGACCGCAAGGGCGAACTGCTTGAAACCGCAAGCCGCCTCCAGCGCATCGACGAACAGATTGCCGACCTCGCGCGCGGAATCGAGCAGGACCTTCGCAAAGCGGTGCTGGACCTCGAGTCCGACGCCCAACAGGTGGCGGTGACCAAGGCGGGCGTAGATCTCGCGCAGGAAGAACTGAAGCTTTCCGAAGACCGCTTCCGCAATGGGGTCACGGACAACATTGAAGTCATTACCGCGCAAGGCTCGCTCCAAAGCGCACAGGACGACTACATCACCGCGCAGGCCCGCTATGCCGATGCGCGCATGGCCCTGGCACGGGCGCTCGGCGCGAGCGAGCAGATGATTGGCGCCGCCAACCCGCAGCCTTGAAGGCGGGAGCGGCGCGGCCTCGGAGGCTCTGGAAGGGGCAGTCGAAATGAAACGGATCGTTCCCATCTTGCTGCTGGCGGCTGCGGCCGGGGCTGTGGTCTATTTCTACCCGCAGTGGTTTCACCCGGCAGCCGCGCAGTCGGAGATGAAGCTCTCCGGCAACATTGAGGCCCACGAGAGCATGGTGAGCTTCAAGGTTTCCGGCCGCATTGTGGAGCTTCCGGTGGAAGAGGGCCAGGCGCTGAAGGCCGGCAAGTTGATCGCCCGGCTGGACAGCGAGGACTACCGCCAGCAGGTCGCCATGGACGAGGCCGCCCTCAAAGTGCGCAACCGCCAGCTCGAGCTGGCCCTGGCCGGCAGCCGCAAACAGGAAATTGACGCCGCCCGGCAATCCGTGGACGACGCGCGCGCCGACCTGAAACAAAAGCAGCAGGACTTCGAGCGTTACGATGAGCTCTACAAGCGGGACGAAATCGCGGCACAGACGCGTGACCAGGCGTGGACAAACGTCATCCGCGCCAGGGCCACTCTTGCGCGCCTCGAACAGATCTACAACGAGCTGGTCGAGGGCACGCGCAAAGAGGAAATCGATGTGGACCGCGCCAATGTGAACCAGGCCAGCCAGAACCTGGGTATGTCGCGCGTCAAGCTCTCTTACACCACGCTCGCCGCTCCGTTTGACGGTGTGATTCTGGTGCGCCAGGCGGAACTGGGAGAGGTGACTTCGCCGGGCACGCCGGTGGTCACCCTGGCCGACCTGGACCACATCTGGGTACGCGTCTACGTGGCGGATACAGACCTGGGGCGCCTCCGCTGGGGCCAGGACGTAACGGTACGCACGGATACCTTCCCAGGAAAAAATTATCGCGGGAAGGTATCGTTCATTTCCTCGGAGGCGGAGTTCACTCCCAAAAGCGTGCAAACGGAAAAAGAGCGCGTCACGCTGGTTTATCGCGTAAAAGTGGACGTCGAGAATCCAAACCACGAGCTGAAGCCCGGCATGCCCGCGGACGTTTTCTTTCCGCAGAAATAAGAGGCCGGAAGTGAGCGCAACCACCGCGGCCATTTCCGTTTCCGCGCTCGAAAAGCGCTTTGGAGAGCTGCGCGCCGTGGATGGCCTCGGCTTCGAGGTGCAGCCCGGCGAAATCTTCGGCCTGGTAGGACCGGATGGCGCCGGCAAAACCACCACGCTGCGCATGCTCGCCGGAGTGCTCACGCCGGATGGCGGCGCCGCCTCCGTGGCCGGTTTCGATGTGATCCACGATCCGGAAGCGGCCAAACATCACTTGAGTTACATGCCCCAGCGCTTCGGGCTGTATGAAGACCTGACCGTGGAGGAAAACATCCGCTTTTACGCTGACTTGTTCGGCGTGCGCCGCGCCCAGCGGATCGAGCGCTCCGCGGAGCTGCTGGCCGCGGCAGGCCTCGCGGAATTCCGGAAGCGCCGGGCCGGAAAGCTTTCCGGCGGCATGAAACAGAAGCTGGGACTGGTCTGTGCGCTGATTCACACGCCGCGCGTGGTGCTGCTGGACGAGCCCACCAACGGCGTGGATCCGGTCTCGCGGCGCGACTTCTGGGCCATCCTGTATTCGCTCGCCGGGCAGGGCGTAGCCATCCTCACCTCCACTTCGTATCTGGACGAAGCGGAGCGCTGCCACCTCGTCGGTCTGATGCATCGCGGACGCCTGCTCTACTGCGACACTCCGGACGAGCTAAAGAAGAAATTCCCCGGCGCCGTGCTGGCGCTGCGATCTCCCGAACTGGCGCGCGCCATGCAGGCGCTCGAAGGCGCTCCGGGCGTCCGCCGCACCGTCCTGGTGGGCGACCGTTTGCATGCGTTTGCCGATGGCGCCCCGGGCCGCCCCGCGGAGATTCGGCACAGACTCGAAGAAGCCGGCGTCTCCGTGGAAGCCATTGAACTGGTGGCGCCCAGCATTGAAGATTTGTTCGTCTCGGCGCTGGAAGCCGTCCAGCCGGCCCCACAACCGGAGGCGCGCGCGTGAACTCAAGCGAAAACGATGTCTCGGTGACCGTCGAGCAGCTCACCAAGCGTTTCGGCGATTTTACCGCCGTGGATGCCATCACCTTTGCCGCGCGCCGGGGAGAAATCTTCGGCTTTCTGGGGCCGAACGGCGCGGGAAAATCCACCACCATCCGTATCCTGTGCGGATTGTTGGCACCCACCTCCGGCCGCGCCACGGTGGCCGGGCTGGACGTCGCCACGCAGCCGGAGGAAATCCGCCAGCGCATCGGCTACATGTCCCAAAAGTTTTCGCTCTACAACGACCTGCGGGTAAAGGAAAACTTGGAATTTTTCGGCGGCCTGTACAGCGTCCCGGCTGCGGAAATGCCGGAGCGCATGGCCTGGGCCGTTCACATGGCGGGACTCGAAGGCCGCGAAAGCTCCGTCACGGGTTCGCTGCCGGTGGGCTGGAAACAACGCCTGGCGCTGGGCTGTGCCGTGCTGCACCGCCCACCGATCGTCTTTCTGGATGAGCCGACCAGCGGAGTGGATCCAGTCTCACGACGCCAATTCTGGGAGTTGATCCAGGAGATGGCCGCCCACGGCATCACCGTGTTCGTCACCACGCATTACATGGACGAGGCGGAGTTCTGCAACCGCCTGGTGCTGATTGACCGCGGCCGCATCGTGGCCATGGGCACCCCGACGGAATTGAAGCGGACTTCCATGAAGGGTGAACTGCTTTTCGTGGAGTGCGAGCCCCTGGGACCCAGCCTGGCCGCGCTACGCCGCGCCCCGGGCGTAATCGAAGCCGGCATCTTCGGCCGTGGGCTCCACGCCTTGGTGGCGGACGCCCGCGCCTCCGCAGGACCGGTGCGTGATGCGTTGGCGGCGCAGAACCTGAATGCGCGCCGCGTCGAGCCCATCCCGCCCACCCTCGAAGATGTCTTCGTGGTGCTCACCACCTCCCGCGGAACGCGGACGGAGGCGCGGCCATGAGCCTCCGGCGCATCCTGGCGGTTTTCCGGAAAGAAGTTATCCAGATTTCGCGCGACGTGCGCAGCCTGCTGATTATCTTCGCCATTCCGCTGTTCCTGCTGTTCATCTACGGCTATGCGGTCAACCTGGATGTGAAACACATTCCGCTCTGCGTTTACGACCGCGACGGCTCACAGCAGAGCCAGGACCTGCTGAAAGCCTTCCAGAGCACCGAGTACTTCAACATCGTCTATCTGGCGCGAGATTATCCCGATGTTGTTACACACGTTGACAACGGCACCTGTATTGCGGCTGCAGTCATTCCCCCGCGCTTCTCGGAGGACTTGCGCAACGGCGGCACAACGACCGTGCAGGCCCTGCTGGACGCCAGCGACAGCAATTCCGCGAGCATCGGCCTGGGTTACGCGCAGAGCATCGTTGCCGCGTACTCCAGCCGCGTGCAGCTCGACTGGGCCGCGCAGCGCGGCGCGGCGCCGCCCGTTCCCCCTCTGGACGTGCGCGCGCGCACCTGGTTCAACGAAGACCTCGAAAGCATGGCCAATATCGTCCCCGGCGTGGTGGCGCTGGTGATGGCCGTAGTGGGGGCGTTTCTCACTTCATTGACTATTGCGCGCGAATGGGAGCGCGGAACCATGGAGCAACTCATCTCCACGCCGGTGGCGCCGCTGGAAATTCAGATCGGCAAGCTCATTCCCTACTTCGTCATCGGAATGGCGGATACCGCCGTGTGCGCGGTGGCCAGCGTGCGATGGTTTGGCGTGCCCTTTCGCGGAAGCTGGGTGGTGATGTTCGGCTGCTCCGCGCTGTTCCTCACGGTGGTGCTGTCGCTCGGGTACTTCATCTCCGTAACCACCAAGTCGCAGCTCGGGGCCAGCCAGGTGGCCATGCTGGCTACGTTTTTGCCTACCTTCCTGCTTTCCGGGTTCATCTTTCCGATCGACCAGATGCCCGTGGTGGTGCAGGTGATCGCTCGCCTGCTGCCGGCGTGCTATTTCGTGGAGATTTTGCGCAGTGTGTTTCTGAAGGGCACCCCGGTGACCATGATTTTGACCCAGATTACCGCCCTGGCCATCTACGCATCTGTGCTGGTGGCGCTGGCCACGCGCGCCTTCCACAAGAGGCTGGAATGAAATTCCTGCAGGCGCTGCGCCGCATCCACTGCATGCTGGTGAAGGAGTTTATCCAGACCTTTCGCGATCCGCACACGCGGTTCACGCTGTTCGGCCCCCCGATCATCCAGATGCTGGTGTTTGGCTACGCGGCCACCCTGGAAGTGAATCACGTGCACTTCGCGGTCCTGGACCGCGACAACACCCAGGAAAGCCGCGAATACATCTCCCGGTTGAGCGGCAGCCGGTACTTCACGCTGGATAAATACGTGCGGCGGCCGGAAGAGCTGCGCGCGGGAATCGACCGCGGAACCATCCTCCTGGCCGTGCAGATTGATTCCGGTTTTTCGCAGGACCTGCGCGGCGGCCGCGGCGGGCGCGTGCAGGTGATTGTGGACAGCGCCAACTCGAATACCGCCCTCGTCGGCCTGGGCTACGTCACCCAGATCAGCTCCCAATTCGCCCAGGATTATCAGCGCGACCACATGCAGCGCTCCGATCCGCAGATGGCGGATATGGTGCCTCAGGTGGAGCTCGTCGACCGTCCCTGGTTCAACGAGAATTTCACCAGCCGCTGGTATTTTGTTCCCGGCGTGATCGGCAACGTGATGCTGGTGATGGTCATGATTCTCACGGCATTTGCGGTGGTCCGCGAGCGCGAAATCGGCACGCTCGAGCAGGTCATGGTCACGCCCATCCGCCGCTGGGAATTTATTCTGGGGAAAACCCTGCCTTTTTTCCTGATTGGCATGTTCGACGCCGGGATGATTTCTTTTGTGGGGACTTTGTGGTTTGGCGTGCCCTTCCGCGGAAGCGTGACCGTGCTGGCCGTGGGCACCACGATCTTCCTGCTTTCCTCGCTCGGCGTGGGCCTGCTCATCTCCACGATATCCCAGACGCAGCAGCAGGCCATGGTGTCGGCGTTTTTCTTCATCATGCCCGCGTCGATTCTTTCCGGGTTCGGCACGCCCATCAGCAGCATGCCGCCGTTCTTCCAGAAGCTGACCTATCTCGATCCCCTGCGCTATTACATGATCATTCTGCGCAGCGTCTATCTGAAAGGCGTCGGATTCCGCGTCCTGTGGCCCGAACTGGTCTGCATGGCTGTCTTTTCCTTTGCCCTGCTCACCATCAGCATCCTCCGCTTCCATAAATCCATCGACTAGAATGTTGTGAGCCGAATCACAAGGAAGCTAACTCCTGCTTCCGTAGAATGGGGAGGTCATGGGAGCGCTGGGTACATCGACTTCCGTTCCTGCGCCGGTGGCGGTAAAGGCCAATCGTCCCTCGTGGTGGACGGCGCCGAATGCGATTGCCGCGTTGACGAGCGCTGGAATCGTGCTGCACCTCGTGCTTCGCTTTCTCGTGCACACGTCGCGCGCCGCTTATCAAGCGCCACTCATCGTGGTCCTCGTGCTCGGCGGAATTCCGCTCGTGGTGCCGCTGATTCGCAAAGCTCTCGCCCGGGAATTCGGCTCGGACCATCTAGCGGGCATGTCCATCATCACCGGCGTGTTGCTGGGCGAATACCTGGTTTCCGCCATCGTCATCCTGATGCTTTCCGGGGGCACAGCGCTCGAAGGATTCGCCACGCGGCGTGCCTCTTCGGTGCTCGATGCTTTGGCGCGGCGCATGCCGCAAGCCGCACACCGCAAAACGGCCGACGGCCTGGCCGACGTGGCGCTCGCCCAAATCGCCATTGGCGATACGCTGGTCGTTCTGCCGCATGAAATCTGCCCAGTGGACGGCATCGTGCTCGAAGGCTGCGGCATCATGAACGAGGCCTACTTGACCGGGGAACCTTTCGAGATCGAGAAGGCGCCGGGCTCGGAGGTGCTTTCCGGCGCGGTGAACGGCGAAGCCGCGCTCGTCATCCGCGCGGAAAAGCTGGCCGTGGATTCCCGCTACGCGCGCATCATGCGCGTGATGGAAGAAACGGAGCAGCGCCGTCCCCACATGCGCAGGCTCGGCGACACACTGGGCGCGTGGTACACGCCGGTGGCGCTGGCGTTGGCGGGTGTGGCCTGGGCGGCGAGCGGCGATTCCCACCGCTTCCTGGCGGTGCTGGTGGTGGCCACGCCCTGCCCGCTGCTGATTGCCATTCCGGTGGCGGTGATTGGCGCCATTTCGCTCGCCGCGCGTCATGCCATCATCGTCAAGAATCCCGCGGTGCTCGAGCAGATTGACCGCTGCTCCACCGTGGTCTTCGACAAGACCGGCACGCTCACTTACGGCAAGCCCACGCTCTCGGAAATCCTTCCCGCCCCGGGCATGAAGAAGAACGACATCCTGCGCCTGGCGGCCAGCGTCGAGCATTATTCAAAGCATCCGCTCTCCATCGCCGTTCAGGAAGCCGCGTTGCGCGCGGCCCTGCCGCTCGCCGCTGTCTCCAGCATCAGCGAGCGGCCCGGGGAGGGATTGCAGGGCACTGTGGATGGGCGCCGCGTGTGGATTACCAGCCGCAGCCACATCCCCCAGCCCGCGCCTCCGTTGCCGGCCCTCACCTCCGGTTTGGAATGTGTGGCCCTGGTGGACGGCGTGTACGCGGGACTCCTTCGCTTCTACGACGAGCCGCGCAGGGAAAGCTCCACCTTTATCCAGCACCTGGGCCCGCGCCACGCCGTGAAGCGCGTGCTGATCGTTTCCGGCGACCGCGATGCAGAGGTGCGCCGCCTGGCCGAGCAGGTGGGCATTGGCGAAGTGCACTCCGCCAAAAGCCCCGAGGAAAAAGTGGAGATCGTGCGCGCCGCCGCCGGCCATTCCCCCACGCTCTTTCTGGGCGACGGCATCAACGATGCGCCGGCCATGCAGGCGGCCACCGTGGGCGTGGCCTTTGGCGTGAAGAGCGACATCACTTCCGAGGCCGCCGATGCCGTGGTCCTGGAAACCTCGCTCAGCCGCGTGGACGCGCTGATGCACATCGGCCGCCGCATGCGGCGGATCGCGCTCGAAAGCGCGGTGGGTGGAATGGGGCTGAGCATTCTCGGAATGATCGCCGCCGCCTTCGGCTACCTGCCGCCCATCGGCGGAGCCATCGCGCAGGAAGTCATTGACCTGGCCGCCGTCACTAACGCCGTCCGCGTGGCTTTCTCCACCGAATCCATGACCGACTTCTAGCTGGACACCGCGAGGCTGGCATTCCGAACCCCGGTGCCGCTCCGCGCGAGTTCTGCGCAATTCACACTCCTGTAACGCAGAAGCCCCTGGAAAGGCTTGCATCAGCGCGCGTTCGCATTACTCTATCCCCCCATCGAAGCCGCCGGAGGTGGGGCCATGGCTGTTCTGGACATTGTCCTCGGAAAGGCGCTGGCTACTTCGGACGAGCGCGCCGAACAAATCGGCACGTCTGCAGGGATTCCCATCTTTGGCCTGGACGCGCTCAGTTCCGCGGCCTACGGGCCGGAGGCGGCGCTGACCCTGCTGATTCCCCTGGGCGCTGTGGGAGTGGCCTATATTGTGCCGGTCAGCATCAGCATCATCCTCCTGCTCACGATTCTTTATTTTTCTTACCGGCAGACCATCGAGGCGTATCCGGGCGGGGGCGGTTCCTATACCGTGGCGTCGGAAAACCTCGGCACGTATCCCGGGCTCTTGGCCGCGGCCGCACTCATGCTGGATTACGTCCTGGTGGCCGCCGTGGGCATCGCGGCGGGAGTGGGCGCGCTGGTTTCCGCTGTTCCCAAGCTTCAGCCGCACACACTCGCGCTGGGCCTGATCATTCTGCTGGTCGTGACGCTGGTGAACCTCCGTGGGGTGCGCGAAGCGGGAATCGCCTTTATGCTGCCGACCTACCTGTTTCTCGGCACGCTGCTGATTGCCATCGGAATCGGCGTGGCGCGCACGCTGGCTACGGGGGGACATCCCGTTCCGGTGGTGGCGCCGCCCGCGGCCGCCCCCGCTGCCGCAGCCGTCAGTGCGTGGCTGCTGCTTCAGGTTTTCTCGAACGGCTGCACGGCCATGACCGGCGTCGAAGCGGTGAGCAATGGCGTACGTGCCTTCCGCGAGCCTCCGGTGCGCAACGCGCAGCGCACACTCACGGTGATTATCGGCCTGCTGATCGTGCTGCTGGGCGGGATCGCTTATCTGGTGCGCGCCTATGACATCGCGGCGACGGATCCGGGCGAGCCTGGCTATCAGAGCGTCCTCTCGATGCTCGTGGCGGCCGTGGCGGGCCGCGGCTGGTTCTACTACCTCACCATCGGCTCCGTGCTGCTGATCCTTTCGCTCTCCGCGAACACGGCCTTCGCTGATTTTCCCCGGCTGTGCAAAGCGGTCGCCCAAAACGGCTTTCTGCCCCACTCGTTTGGATACCGCGGGCGCCGCCTGGTCTACTCGCAGGGCATTCTGGTGCTTGCGGGCCTCTCTGGGCTGCTGCTCATCATCTTCGGCGGCGTCACCGACAATTTGATTCCGCTCTTCGCGATCGGCGCGTTCCTGGCGTTTTCTCTCTCGCAGGCAGGAATGGTGGCGCACTGGAAACGCACCGGAGGGCCGCGGGCGCTGCGCAGCATGATTGTGAACGGCGTGGGAGCCGTAGTCACCACCATCACTCTGCTGGTGGTGCTGGTCGCCAAATTCACTTCGGGCGCCTGGGTCAGCGCCCTGCTGATCGCGGGAATGATGTGGGCGATGCTCTGGGTGCGGCGCCACTACGAAAAAGTCGCGGAAGAAACACAACTGGCTTCTGGCCTGCACATCGAGAATCTGGGGCCTCCCATCGTGATTCTGCCCATCCAAGGCTGGAACCGGATTTCCCAGCGGGCACTCCAATTTGGCCTGGCGCTTTCACCGGAGGTGCACGCCGTCCACGTGGCCATGGAAGAGGAAACCCAAGCGCTCGAGCGCGAGTGGCCGGAACTGGTCCAGAAGCCCGTGCGCGAGGCTGGGGGAACGCCGCCCGAGTTGGTGACGCTGCCCTCGCCCTACCGGCTGGTGCTGCGGCCGATACTCGAATATGTCCTGCAGACGGAGCAAAGCAATCCGGGGCGGCAGATTGCTGTGATCGTGCCCGAACTGGTGGAGAAGCACTGGTACCACTTTCCGCTGCACAATCAGCGCGCGGAATTATTGAAAGCGTTTCTGCTGCGGAAGGGGAGTCCCAACATCGTGCTCATCAACGTGCCGTGGTACACGCAGGCGTGATCGTGGCCGGCCCGGAGTAGCGCCGGCGCTCCGCCGGCCTCGGCCATGTCCTATGGCGCCGCCGGTGGAGCAGAAACTTTCATTCTCAGCGTTTTGATCTCGTAGGGGTTGACGATGACTGTCGCAATTTTCCCGTCGAATGGCAGTTTCTCACCGCCTTTCTCCATCAGGTTGGCGTCCCAGACTTCCGTCACACCGCCGGGCGTGGCGATTTGCGCGGTGCTCTTCTGTCCCGCGAACTCATAAAAGCGCAGGATCAAGTCGCTTCCGCCCTCCGCCTGTTTCAGCGCGGTGAACATCAAGTTGGCGGGTTCTATGGCGGCGTACGAGCGCGAAGCCGGCAAAGGCCCGTTGTGGCTGCCTGCGGCAATCCAAACCAGAGGCGTATTCAGCTCATAGCCCGCGCGCACCGTACCACCCTCGCGCCAGCCGCCGGCGTGGGGAACCAGCGCGTAGATAAATTCGTGCGCGCCCTCGTCGGCATGCGGGTCCGGCCATTCCGGTGACCGCAACAGGCTCAGCCGCAGCACGTTGTCCTTCCCGTCATAACCGTATTTCGAGTCGTTCAGCAGGCTCAAGCCGTGGGCCGAGTCGGAGAGATCCGCCCAGCGTAGCGCCGGGACTTCAAATTGCGCCTGCTCCTCGGGCGTGCGCCGGGTGGTGGGCCGCGCAATGCTGCCGAACGGAATCTCGTAAGTAGCAGTTTCGGACTGCACAGCCACGGGAAAAGCCACTTTGAGCAGGATGTGCTTCTCATGCCAGTCTGCGATTGTCTCCACTTCCACACGGCGAATGTGCGGGTAGAGCGTGATGTCCTGGACGAAAGTGGAGTTTTGAAAGTGTTTCTTCACGCGCAGGACGGCGCGCAGCGGACCCTTCTCCGTGAGCGCCACCTCGTCAGCCGTGTCCAGTTTCCACATCACTTTTTCGAAATCTGCATCAATGTTCCAGGCGTCCCAGTCTTTCGGCTTGTCCCGGAAGGCCTGCAACTCGTTTCCGCAGCCCCCTGGGGCGACGGATTCCCATTGAGACTGCTTGTCATAGAGGCTGGTGATGCAGCCGGTCTTGGTGTCCACGCGCACTCGGAGAAACTCGTTTTCGAGAAAGTCCGGGCCGCTTTTCAAGGAGGGTGCGCTGGCCGCCGCTCGGGCGGGCACAAGCGTCTTGGCAGCCGGCGTGATGTGGAAAACGCTGTAGCCCAGCGCAGGTACATCCTGTGCCAGGAAGCGCACGCGGATGCGCGGCCCTGGCGTGGCCAAGCGCTCCGCGATCACAGGATGATCTGCCGCGTCGCGAACCTCGATGGCGTCCTGGGGGCCGGGCGCGGCGGCCAATTGCACTTCCGCCTCCACCCAATCCGTGCGTTTCCACCCCAGCGGATTGAAGACCACCACGGCAGCCCCGGGCCCCTGCGTGTTGATGTGGGCAGCGAGCGCCTCAAGCGCGGCTTGCATATGGTCGCGGCTGATGCGGCCGACTTCCGCGTAATCCCGGGCGGCATCCTTATAGAGCGCGCTGATGCCGGAACCAGCCGCGATATCGTGGAACTGGTTGAACAGTACTTTCTTCCATGCCTGGCGCAGGTCATCGGCAGGGTAGGCGAGGCCCGCGAGCGCAGCGAGAGCTGAAAACTTCTCCGTCGCCAGCAGCAGCTCTTCGCTCTGCCGGTTGCCACGTTTCGTTTCCGCCTGCGTGGTGAAAACCCCGCGGTGATACTGAAAGTAGAGCTCGCTCTTCCATACCGGCAGGTCGAGCGATGCGGCGCGTTTGGCCAGCGCGTCGAACCACGGCTGAGCCGCGCCCAGCTCCAGCTTCGGATAGACCGCGTCCCTGTGCCAGCG